>TARA_B110000046_G_scaffold36906_1_pt1 | contig 34097 bp, 25 predicted proteins | sample TARA_B110000046 | Tara Oceans TARA_B110000046 (sample SAMEA4397157) | marine metagenome | biome: Polar Biome; feature: [DCM] deep chlorophyll maximum layer (ENVO:01000326); material: water (ENVO:00002006), including particulate matter (ENVO:01000060) such as... | depth 40 m
TTTCGCAATCTAAAATAAGGTGTGCTTTAAGCCATGGCTCTTTTATTAGTTGATAAAGGTATTGACCTAGGTGTTGCGGGATGTTTTTAATATTTGGTTGCATGTGCTTTCCTTAGCGGTAAAGTTTATAAAGTGCCGTTTTCGTATTTTTTGGCAATTGCCTTTAATTCAGCAAGTAAACCATCTTTTAACATATATAAGGGTATATCCCACTCCTGTGGTGTTATACTTGCTATATAGTCCTTGCGGTTACTATTCCAAATATTTAATCCAGGTACGTTTTCAGCGCAGCAATGCATCATGGCATTAACTCCAATAGTTTCTCCCTCAAACTCTGCAGTTGTACTGCGTTTAAAGTTTGAAAAACCACCTTCGTCCTTTCTTTTGAAAAATCCATTCTCTATTTGGTCTACTATCCAAGGTAATGATCTAAGTGGAAGTTCAGATTGTGTGAATCGTCTTACTTTTTTTATTTTTGAATAATAATCAGTAGACACGATTAAATACGCTTCTTTTTTAAAGAGCATCGTGTTTTCATCTGGGAACATTTAATAGTTAATAGTTAAAAGCTTTCCTTCGTTATCCTTCAAGTTATTGTGATCAATAAGCCCTAAAGGAGGAGCTATATATTTATTCATTTAATTAACCTTTAATTGGTGGTAATAGGATGCTCAGAACATTCTCCATCTCGGAAATTGTTGGAGGATCATTTTCAAGCGTTAATGTTTCGACTACCCCATGATCATTTACCTCATGGCGAATTTTAGTCATTCCATCGTCTGTAAATTCACTATTAGCGCCAAATGGACTTTCCATAGTTTGCTAGACACCTAATTATACCTTTACTCTTAAAGCGCAGCGCCTCTTAACCTCTTTGTGAATCATTCACTTAAAATATTTTTTTGCACAAAGAGAAAAAATGAGAAGTAAATGAGGGTGTTAACCATAAAAAGTAGTCATTACTTGAAAGGCTAGGCGCTTATTTTTAGCGCCTAGCCTCACAACATCCATGTTGTTAAAGAGCGGGTAATTATTAATACGTTCGTTTATTCTGGTTTTGGTGGGTTAACATTGATTAACCAATCAGGAATGTACTCATTTTTAATAGTAAGTTGATAACCTTTGACTTCTTTAGCGATAACGGCCATTGCGATAAGGGGGATTGCTAAACCTCCACTTCGGCTGCCTGAACGCTCTTCATCACTGTAATATTCTTTGTGCAGTAATAAAGCCTTTTCCATGGCGCTATTGTAGGCTTGCTCACCGTCTTCGGTGAAGATGGCTTCGATAATAGATACTAACGGCCACTTTAGGCGGCTGGCATATAAATACGCTTCATCAATTGGGTAATCACCAGGATTTGAGGTGACATACGCTTGCTCAAGGAGGTGTGCTAAGTCGGCGTCTGGGTTGAATAACCCTTTGAGTAAATCAGCTAAGGCGTAATCAAACGGTTTGAGTTGATTGCCGTAATTAGAGTTTACAAACACCTCATTGTCGATGGTGGTTAAAAAATCAATGGCCTCTTGATTGCGTACGATAATCGCGGCATATAAAGCAAGTAGCCAAACAGGATGCTCTGCATTTTCAGGGTTTTTCTTGCCAACCACCTCTAGGTACTCATCATCATAAAAAAATGGAAAGGCTTGACCATCATTAGCGTTACTCTGGAAAATACCGTGGCCTAATTGTGATGCGCGTAGTAGGTATAACCAAGCATGATACCCATTGGGGTTTTCAATGGCTTCCATCGGGAATGATTCAATTAAATTTCGTTTAAATTGAGTTTGCAACCCTAAGCTTGGATTCTTTTGGATACGGGGGACGTTTTTTTCTTCGTGTTTTTTGTATCGCTCACACATGTGTTCATAACTTACTTTTGCAAAGCTGTAATGGCTTTTAATCATCTAAAAAATCTCCTTAAAATCCAATATCAAAAATAGACACATCAATAACGTCAATTAGCCCAGCGTCGTTGGCTTTTTGCTGTATGCCAATATATTCTAGTGTTCCATCTAGTTTAGCGTCTTCTAGTGAATCTAACATGTCTTGGATGCCCTCAACCTGCTTAGTAAAGGCTTCTTCGCCGACTTTACCATAGCGAGGGTCTTTTGTGAGTGTATCTAGTTTAGTTGTGTAATTATCAATCACTGAATTCATGTACTTGGCGGAACCTTGCTGGGCACGCTCCTCTCCAGCCATTCTGCTACCCCATGTTGCATTACCGCCTTTACCTTCCATGATAAGGATTTTACCATCTTCGGTAATATACACTTGGTCAAACTCACCTTGTTTGCCGTTACCGGGTAATTTTGTGTTTAACGGTTTGGCGTTAGGGTAGTTTTGTTGTACATAAATGCGGGCGGCTTCTTCACCTAAGTCTTCACTGGCCAGTCGCATGGCTTTTTGTGCATCTTTTAATGCTTTAGCGTTTCCAGCTAATAGGGCAGCATCACGTTGTGCAACCGCGTTGTTTCGCGCTGTTTCAAGTGTTTTTAAACGTTTTCTTGCGGCTGAGTCTAGGTTGCTGTGTTTAATTTTTAGTTTTTGTGACAAGGTATTAAACACATCGATTTGGTCAGATACAGTAACTAACGCGCCATTTTCATAACGCAGTTTCGGTGGTTTAGTACCATCTAAGCGCTGTATGATAACTTTGCCGTCTGCGTTGGTGTATGCGCGGTAGTTGCCACGGATATCATCAGGCAGATTTTGTAATAAGTAGTCAGCATGTGCTCTTGCTGACACCTGTGTTGTTACGCCTCGATTGATACCCGGCTGTAATGTCACATCGGGCTTGTCAATGCGCTCAATTAACTTAGGTTGCTGAGGCGATACGGTATGCGAGATAGTTTTGTTAAGTTGCTCTCGTTTGAGTATGTCTGCCGTTTTAACTAGTGAGCGGTGCGCATTGGCAAGGTGTTTTGATTTACTTGCTACAGATGCGGCAACACCAACCCCACCTGTTAATATTGCTAGTAAAACTTCAAAGGCCATAATGCCGGTTATGCGCTGTTTTTCAACATAGGAATGGGCTTCAATATAATCATAGGGGAAGCGCGCGAGTGTATTGCGGATATCCTCATCGTCCATTAATACAATTAATAGCTCAAAGGCTTGTGACAATGCACTGGTTGTTTTTTGGCTAAAGACTAAGATGGTTTCGAGTTCTTGTTTTACAGCCTGTTTATCACCACTTGCAACGGCATCAATCATTCTAAAGCAAGCAGAATACACACTGATATTAACATCAATTCCAAGTACTATTAAATCAGCAATACCCGTTACAAGGGATTTAGCGCCTTGATATAAGCCCGTTGCGCGTGCCCCGGTTTCAATCATCCATTGGGTAAAAAAGTCCTCTTGCTCAAAAATAGCATCGCCAATCGCGGCTTGTTTGCGAATTTCATCAAGCATGAAAGTAAGGTGTTGATTGAATTCTTTGCGCAATTGAATGAGTTTTTGCTCATCAGCTTGTGTGGTTGCACGTAACAAAACATCACTTTTACCTTGCGGTAAATTAGCTAAGGAGGCTGCACCGTTTGCCAGTGAGCCGGTGTGTTCAACACCCTCATTATCGATAACGATATAGTCAACACCCTCGACGGGTGAGCCATCATTATAAAAATATTCAAGATCAAGCTGAGCGAGTGAGCCTGCAGATAGCGTATTGTCACTTAAATCAAACGCAGTGATTTGGCTAATACTGGCAGGGTTTGAAACACTTGGGCTGCTGGCGGTTTGTGGGCTTTCTATGTCGTAATCAACCGGGCCATCAAAGGTTATAAATGTGCCATCGAGTGTGAGTACATTTGTTGCAGTAATATCAACATTACCTTGGCTGTCGAGTTTTATCTCGCCGCCTGCGTTGTGAATAATTAAATCGCCTTGGCCGGAGCCGGTAATATCAATACTGTTATTGGTTTGTAAAAATGTAGAGCCATTAGGCACATTAAGCTTTAAATCGCTATTATCAGTTTTAAGAAGTATGTCGCTTTGGATATTTACTTTTATAGCGCGACCAGCAAGTAAAGACAGCTCTTGATCGCTTTCAACACGTGTGTTTTTACTACTAAAAGATTGATTACCTGCGCTTTGATAATTTATGTGGCTGTTATTGGTAGTTTGCTCAATGTTATTTTTTACATCAATAAATTGATTGTTTTTAATAACAAATTGCACATTACTTTGTTCGGTTTCAAGGCATAGGTCGCGTCCAGCGTGTAAATTAATAGTACCGAGTTGGCTTATCCATTCAATAAACTGTCGGCCAGATTGTTTAGCGTTGAGCTCTATGTAATGTTCACTGGCGAGCGTTTGTAAAATGACTTTAGGCTCGTTTTGCTCGTCGTCAAATAAAAGTTCGTTTTGGGCTGCGCTTAAAAGGCGGTTATGTGTTGGGTTGGCTGCTGTTACTACACTTGGCTGATCAGCGTTAAGTGCAAAACCCATTATAAATGCGTTGTTGGGGTCGTTATTAATACACCCAATAAGTACCTCTGAGCCACCGACCAGTGGGAAGTGCCAGCCAGTGGCTTGAGGTTGGTTTTGACATGCATATAGCGCCAATTTTTTTAATGCAGGGCTTGACTGAGTTAATGGCCGTGCTGTTTTATCAAAGTCGGTGCGTGTTCTATATTCGCCATGTTCATCTACAAATGCGTTACCCGTTAATGATTCAACTTTTGCTGCAAAAACCATTGGTTTAGCTGTGTGATCCACAGGCATTGGTTTAAAGGGCGTACCGCGCTCAATAAATTGTGCAACACAATGATAATGCGTTTCGCCGTTATGGCTGCTTTCGTCATTTGCTTGATTTAGCGTGTGTTCTACTTTTATACACAGCAAATCGCCGCTGGCAAACCCCATTTGATCGTCAAGTGATATTGAGCATCCTGCAAATACATCTGATACGTTACCTGTTAAGGTAATTACCTTGTTATGTGTACCTAATGCGTTACTAAAATTTTGTGCTTGTAATGCAGCTTGGCTAGGTGTTTCTGCTACGGGCTCAAAAAACGATTGGCTATTGCTGGCTACTTTTTGAAATTGCCCATGTGCATTACTTATTGCTGCATTATTAGATATGCTTTGTTTTACTTCACTGTGCATAAATCCAAAAAAACTATTGTTGTAAAGTGCGTTCATGCCAGCCGTTGCTTTGACCTCGAGTACACCTGTATTTAAGTAGGGACTATTTAAATTACTGTCACTTATTATTAATGTTTCGGTGTTTGTATCGCTTTCAATCCAATAAAAAAGGCCATGTTGAGATGTGAGCCTATTAAAAAATGACCAGTCACTTTCCATTGCTTGAACACATTGCGCTACCTGAGGTAAAGCTGAACTTGTTCTAAATACAATTTGCCCTGCTGAATAGCCTGCCTTGTACGCTAAGTGTGTTAGTACGTCTTGTATGTTAACTGATATAAACACTTTGCTATTGGCCGTGTTTTTTAATGTTGAGAGCCTGTCTTGCACGGTAATAGCAAAACGATAAACCTTATTAAATGCACCTAAGTTGGTAACAGATGTAATTAGTCCTGCTTGTTGTCGGTATTGATTTTTTTTATTTACAAAGATGACATTGGCGTTAGCTAATAAATTATCAGATTGGAGATTTTCTGAGGACTCTACGGTTATTGAGTAATAAAAACCTTGATTAAGTGTTTCGTGGCCTTGTAGGTGTGTAACGTTAAGGTTTTTATCGTTAACCTTTAAAAAAAAACTAGCCTTACTCACAACGTTGCAATCCTTGCTCAGTAAAAATATCCGCTAAACATACCTGTTTGAAAACTTTTGATCAATAAAATAATAATATATATGTGTATTTTATTATCCCTATTTTCTGGATTGTTTCAAAAATAGGGATTGTTGTTTATTGTTGCAAAATGTTGATTAGTTTTTGTTTTTAGAGTTTTTATTCTATTTATTTTAAGTTTTTATTAATGTTATTTATTAGGGTTTATATAGGTTGACAATGCCTGTTTGGAGTTTGTATTATTGCGTTTATTAAATGGACAGAATGCTAACCTTGTACTACGAGGTTAAATAAAATTGATGACAAGGAGCTTGTTATGAATAGAAAAGAGTTTATAAATCAAATAAATAGCTTGTACTCTTTGGCTTGGTCAATGACTACAAGTGTATCCTCCTTACTTGATCAAGTGGGTATTCCTGCCCATCGTGTTTTTTCAGAAAAGTCCATAGAGCATTTTTTCTTTTTTTTAAATAATCCCCCAATTGATAATGAAAAAGTTACTTTAATTAATGGTGATGTATCTATTTATATTAAAGAGCTTTCTTTAATAAATACTAAATTAATTACATCTATAGATGATGTGGTTACTCAGTCTTTATTAGTTGAATCGCAAGAGAAAAGTAAATCAAAACGTTTTTTAGGGTTGTTTAAAAGTGACAAGTGGTCTGATTGTGCGAACGATAGATTTAATAAAGTAATTTGCCCAGTTTACGAAGCTAATCTGTGCAGAAACTAATTTTAATTTAAATAAAAATAATTATGAGGTAAATATGCGCTTTATTACAAAGGTTATAACGAGCTTTTCATTGTGTTTTATTTTAGCCGGCTGTATGAGTACTAACGTAAGTTTAGATGTTAAGGCAACAGATAATTTAAACTTAAACCAGTTTGATGAGGCTTTACCTGTTGTATTAAAAGTTTATCAATTGTCTGATATACAAACATTTAAAACAGCCACGTTTGAAGAGTTGTGGAAGTCTGATAAATCAGTATTAGCAAATAGTTTAATTACACTAGAAGAGCGCACTATTCACCCTTCAGAAAAGTCTGAAATTAAGTTTGAACAGGCCGAAAATGCCAAGTTTGTAGCGATTGTTGCATTATTTAGAGACCGCAACGGGGATAATTGGAAAGCATATTATCCGCTAGCTGATGGGCCGGTTAAGTTATCTACCTCATTAGATGTGTTAGTAACTAACAATGAAGTGCAACTACCTGGTGTGGATAAGGCCGAGTAATGAACTTAAAAGCTCCCGCTAAGCCTGTATGGGCTGAAGGTGTATTGCTGGCTCAGCAACATTTTCAGTTATTTGATGATTACCACGATCAGAGTCAAATAGTACGCCATGCACTTACATCACCTTTAGCTTTTGGCTTAGAGCATTTTTCTATTGACGAGTCGTCTCTTGCCAGAGGTATTTTAAAAGTAATTAGCTTTAAACTCCTGCTTGAAAATGGCCGTTTATTAGATTTTGATCGCCAACAGCACGAAGAGCTAAAACTGGAGCTTGATAATACACATGAAGAGAGTGTTATTTATATTGCTATTGCTGCAAATAAAACAGTAAGCAATATAGAGGGCTATGCAGCGAGTGGCCAATTAAGCGCCTACGAAGCAGATTATATTGATTTAGAAGATAACCACGATGCGTCACGTAGTCGCGAAGTATTAATTGCGAAACCTAAATTTATACTGCTGTCTGATTCTGACGTTAAAACCTATTTTGATACGGTTGCCTGTTTAAAAATAGCGCGCGCAGATGATGGATCATTTATTTTAAATAAGCAGTTTGTGCCGCCTTTATTAAATATAACAGCTTCGTCTTATTTAACTGAATTATTAAATAGAACGGCAAATTTGGTTAATGCAAAAGTAAACGTGCTTTTAAGCAGACGAAAAAATTATGGCTCGGTGACCGACTTTGGCCCAAATGAAATGAACACATTTTTATTGCTTAATGCCATGGCGCCGTCGGCTAAGCGGTTAGATCATCTTAAAAACCTTTCTTTAGTTCATCCTGAACGCTTGTATTGCGAATTGGTTGATTTAATTAGTTCAGTTTCAATGTTTGAGCACAGTGATTTAGTTAATCAGGTTCCTCCTTACCAGCATAAGCATTTAAGTAATGTATTTGGCCAATTAGATGAGTTGTTAACGCGTTTACTTGAGGGTGTAGTACCTAAGAAAATGGTGGGGCTTAAACTCGAAAAAACATCAAATGCAATTTACCAAGTGGCAACCATTGATTCTGCAACCTTTACAAATAACGACTTTTATCTCGCGGTGTATTTTGAATCAGAAGACACAAAATGGATTGAAACCTTTAGTGAACAGGTGAAAGTAGGCGCAAGCGAAAAACTCGATATTATGATTTCGTCGGCATTGGCTGGTGTTCAGCTAACACATTGCCAGCGCCCTCCTAATAAGCTGGCTATAAAAAGTGGTTATGAATACTTTAGGCTTGAATCACATGGGTTTATTTGGCAACAAATTATTGAAGAACAGTCATTAAGTTTATTTGTGCCATTTGGATTACAAAGTGCACAAATAGAAATTGTGACCGTTGCACGCAGTTAACGTTGAGTTGAAATTATGCAAGAAAAACAACAAGAACAAGATTTAGTCGCGTGCATCTCTCCGGTGATCAATGCGCTCACTCCTTTAAAACTTAAGCAGTCTACTACTGTTGAGCTAGAAGAATTTAGAGAAAGCTTATTAGCTAGCTTTGACGAATACGAACGTAATTGCTATTCGCAGCAAGTGACAACCAGTTTAATGCAAGAAGTTAAATTTGCATTAACAGCAATGTGCGATGAGTTTGTAATGAGCTCGGGTGCACATTTTAGAATGGATTGGATGTCGCGACCTCTGCAGCTTGAATTTTTTGGTAATAACCGGGCAGGCGAAGAGTTTTTTGAGCGCTTAAGTAAGCTACGAACAGGGGGAGAGCAAAAACTCGCTGCCTTAGAAGTTTACTATATTTGCTTGCAACTTGGTTTTGAAGGTATTTACAAAGTTAAGGGTATCGAGCAATTAAAAGCGTTAATTGTTGATGTTAGAGCACAAATTGAAGACATAAAAGGCACTCCCAGCGCTCAGCTTTCTGAAAACGGTGTACCTGCAGAAGGGTTTGCAATGAAGGTAGGCCGCAATATTCCTTATTGGGTTATTTTATCAATTTGTCTGGGATCGATTGCCTCTTTATTTGCTGGGTTTCATTACGTTATCAGTAAGCAAGCGACCCAAAGTACACAAACAATAAATAACCAAATTGAAGTGCTGACTCAGCTCAACAAAACCAACGAAACACGATAGGTAATACAATGCAGGGAAGAGTTAATAAAAGCGGTTTAGTCCATTTTTTACTGGGCTTAGTATCATCGCGTGCAACGGGTCAGTTAATTGGGTTAATTGCCGTTTTAAGTATTGTGTGGTTTGCCGGTCGTATGGTGGGTTTAGACACCACTGACAAAAAGCTTATTGCTATGGGTGCCGTTACCGCTGTTTTTATACTGTTTATTTTTATTCGTTGGTTATGGACTAAACGTTCTGGTGATAAATTAGCGTCTGAGCTTGCTAGTCATAATGCGGGTTCTAGCGCTGAACTTGATGAAATAAAAGATAAAATGCAAGAAGCATTGGGGTCTTTAAAAGCGTCTCATTTAGGGGCTGGTTACAGAGGTAACACAGCATTATATGCATTACCTTGGTATATGATCATTGGCCCTTCTGCGGCGGGTAAAAGTACTTTATTTGCAAACTCAGGGTTGCATTTTCCTTATTCTAACTCAAGCGAACTGCATATTCAGGGCTTTGGTGGTACACGTAATTGTGATTGGTGGTTTTCAGATCAGGCCATTTTAATTGACACCGCAGGTCGTTACACCACAGAGCAATCTGAAAACAAAGAGTGGTTATCTTTTTTATCTTTACTTAAAAAATACCGTCCTAAATTACCTATTAATGGTGTGATGGTCGCCATTAGTGTGGCAGATGTTTTAACGTCAGATAGCGAAGAAATTCGTCAACATGTGAAGCTCGTACGCGAGCGTATTGAAGAGTTAATTACACAGCTAGGTGTTATTTTTCCTGTGTATATTACCTTCACAAAAACCGATTTAATTAGTGGTTTTGAACCCTTCTTTAGTGACCTGTCTGAACAAGAACGCGAACAAGTGTTTGGTGCCTATTTACTTGATATTAGTGAAGATCAAAAAAATGATCCGGCTGAAATGTTTGAAGTTCGCATGCAAGACCTGTACGAACGCCTATGTGAACAACGTTTAAGCAAAGTTGCACGCGAAAGAAACGAACATCGTAAGCAACTTATTTTAGATTTTCCTAATCAATTTAAATCAGCGTCCACCAAGCTAACAGAATTTGTAAACTTATTATTTAAATCTAACCCGTATCAAGAGGTTCCTTGGTTTGCAGGTGTTTACTTTACATCAGGCACACAAGAGGGAACGCCAATAGAGCGTATAACCAACGGAGTCAGAGACCAATTTGGGGCTGTAATTGTTGAGCAAAAACAAGAAAGCATTACGCAAAGTTACTTTATTAACCGTGTTTTTAACGATGTTATTTTTAAACTGCAAGATTTAACGCGTGGAAATAGAAAAAAACGTCTTGTTGGGCGTTGGTTAAAAGGGTTAACCGTTACATCAGGGTTAGCATCTATTGCAGCAATTACGGCTTTATTAATTACGTCTTACACAAGTAATCAGTTACTGCTAAATCAAGGTGAAGCGCGTGTTAAAGCCGTTGTTGAAGCCAGTGTAAATAAAGCAAAAGATGAGCAAAAGTTAGCAGCTACGCTCGCATTGTTCGATCATTATGGTCAATTGCGCAGTTACGAAGATTCTCTACCTTGGTATTTTATTTTTGGCATTTATGAAGGCGACGAAACACTTGATAGTGTAGCTAATGTTTTGTTTAACCAAATGAACCAGCTTATTACTTACCCGGGTGAAGAGCGTTTACTTACTCAAATTAAACAATACGAAACTCAGTGGTTAGAAGATGAAGATGAGGCAAAAGCAACCATACGCCAAGCCTACTATGATGCGTTAAAAATGCATTTAATGATGAGTACTAACCCTGAAAATATGTCACCTGAATTTGCAAAAGAGCAGTTACTTACCTTCATTGCTGAGCACTTTAATATTGACATAAACGCCGAAGAGCAAGCACCTATTTATACTCAACTAAGTAGTTTAGTTGATATGTATTTAGAAAATATGGGCAATGATATTGAGCAACCAGGTAACATTGTTTTTTGGCAATCTAACGAAACCTCTATCGCGTTAGCGCGTGAAAACCTAAACACCCAGCCTGAGGCGTTCCCACTATATCAACAAGTTATTACAAGCTTTGCTGAGCGTAAAAAACCACTACTTTTAAATAACTTTATGGCTTCTAAAAATCGTGATGTATTCAAAAGTAAATACAAAATACCTTACGTGTACACAAATTTAGGCTGGGAAGAATATGTTTTTCCAGAAATTAAACGTATTTCTCGTTTAGTGTTTTCTGGCGATTGGGTTATGGGAACAAGTAATGACTCGGGCCAAAATGTGGTAGATGAAGCACAAGCTGAAACGCTAGCTAAAGCAATGCGCGCCTATTACTTTAAAGATTATGGCAACACGTGGTTTGAGTTTCTTGATAGCGTGAAAATGCCAGCTTTTAGAGATTTAAATGACGCCAGTATTGATTTTGCGCGCCTTTCGTCAATGGATGGCCCTTTTAATGACCTAATGAAATTAGTGAGTGACAATATTACGCCGGCAGATGCGCCACTTAAAAGCCAAGCATCAATCGGTAAAACAGCGTCAGATGTTGCTAATAAATTAGCGCTAAACACACCAACAATTACGCAGATCAGTACTGTTAGAGCACCAGAACTTGAAAGCCGCTTTGCTGATTTAAGACGTTTTGCACAGGCAAACGCTCAAGAAAACTCATCAGACTACTTAAGGCAATATATTAGTTCGTTAAGCAGTATTCATTCTGACATTAAGGCAATGGCCGCCAGCAATGAAGATGACGCGCAAGCGATGATTTTTGCTCAAGAGCTACTCTCTGGTAATAGCCAAAGTAATGCATTGCAGTCGTCGTGGATTATTATTGAAAGCCAAACTCGTGCGCTTGACCCGCAAACTAAAGAAACGTTAGATGCCTTGTTTAAAGCGCCGCTTCATGCGGGTATTGCAACGATTATGGCCAAAGCCCGGACTCAGTTAAATCAAGAGTGGGAAAACCAAGTATACACTATGTATAACAGCAGCTTAGCTGGCAAGTATCCGTTTAATTTAACGGGGCCTGATGCGGCAATTGCTGATGTTTCAGAATTTTTAAACGCTGAAACGGGCATTTTATGGGGCTTTATAAATACGCAACTTAAACCGTTTATGAAAGTTCGCCGTGGTGTTTGGGAAGAAAAGCAATGGAATGGTGTTGGCATTGGTTTTAGCCCTCAATTATTAGATGGATTAACTAAGGCAACTAAAGTAACGCGTTCGTTATTTGTAAATGGAGCGGATAGCGCAGGGTTTACATTCCAAATGATGCCTGTGCCAGTTAGAGGTATTCGTGAAACTTATTTAGGCTTTAGCGAGCAGGGATACCGTTACCGAAATGAACCAGAAGAGTGGCGTAACTTTTCATGGCCAGGGCGCGGTGCTGCAGAAAAAGCAGTGTTGTATGGCCTTGATAATAAAGGGCGCAGAATCTCAATTGCACAAGATGGCCCATGGGCGTTATTAAAAGTACTTAACTCAGCCAATGTTAAATGGATTAAAGGTACTGAATTTTTAGCAACATGGGAGTTAAAAGATAAATCTGAAGAGCCGCTTACGGTGCAGTTTTCTCTTAAATCAGGACGCAACAGCGGTATATTTTCTAAGTACATGCTTACGTCGTTTGCGCTTCCTAGCAACTTGTTCTCACAAACGCCAACGTTGGCTCAATCGCAGTCGCGAACGATGCAATAGGCGGCTGACCAATGTTTAATTTATTTACTAAAAAGAAAACACCGACCCTAGTAAAGCAACATGCATTTGGTTTTATGGGTAAGACACCCATTAGGCCAGATTTTGTAAAGCTTAATATTTCATCGCGTGAGTCAGTCTCTTTTGATCATTGGCTACAAGAAGGGTTTGCGCATTTAAATAGAGGTCGAAAAGCAAGCGATACTCATCATTTAAATGGATGTAAATCGTTGTTTTTTATTTCGGGTAATGCAGACGATGGTGGTTTACTCGGGGTACTACAACCGAGTACTGACAGCAGCGGTCGTTTTTACCCATTTAGCTCATTTGTGCACAGCGGTTTAGAAACGTATAAACGTCATCCTGCTTTTTTGTTTTTATTTGCAAGCCAAGTAATTGAACACCTATTGGGTGTGAATGAAAATATTAAAAATGCTTCAAATATTAATGAGATGGAGCAAAAGGCTCAGGGTTATAACTTGGTAGCTAATTCGCTTAAACAGCAACCAAATTTAACTCAAGAGTTAGACAAACTCAGAACAATTCCGATGAGTGTTTTTTGGGAGCATTTAGAAATAAATGATATTGCTAAACGCGCAATTCTTATTGAAGAGCTTTCAATCGTTTTAAAATCTATTGCCAATAGAGGCTGCTTAAGAAGCCAATTTGGTATTCGTTTACCTATGCCTCGCTTTACGCACGAAAGTGCATTAGTAGCTGGTTTTTGGTTGCACTTAGTCGCCTCAATGGTGGCAGATCATAATTGGCAACCTTGGTTTTTTTATCAATTAGGTGATGAAAACCAATCTCCTAGCTTAACTATTTTTTGTAGGCCTATTCCAGCCTCGTACTTTAATAGTGTGTGGGAGTGCGATAAAAAATCGAACGATATTATTGATTTATGTAACCTAAAAGTCGAAAAGCAACCATCATCACAAACACTTAATTTTGCTGATATGGATAATGTAAGTGTATATGACGCGCTTCGCCGTTGGTGTAAATCATGAGTTTAAAAGCACCGCATACGCACACCACATGGATTGAATGGCTTGAGGCTTTGAGTTCGCCACTTTTAGGAAACAAATGTGGTGAAGATTTAAAGTACGAAGAAACATTTAAAGCATTAAAAGCCTCTTCCTCTGGAGTGGGTGAAGTTGACTTTAAAATGATGTTTATTCAAGCAACCGATCTTATTAATACGCAAAGTAAAGATCTGCGTATTGTGAGTTATTTGGCACTTGCGGCAACCAGTGAGTTTGGTGTGACTGGCCTCACTCATACGCTTTTATTGTTTAATCGTTTATTAACCACCTTTCCCGACGAAGTGCACCCGCTAAAAGCAAGAATGCGAAGTGCGGTAAATACCTGGTTTTTACAGCAGCAAGAGCGTTTAAAAGGTGTTGCCCAAGGACACAATACTAACCCAGAGCAATGGCCTGAACTTGTTGCTGCATTAAAACAATATAACGAGCAATGTGTTGCTGTGCTTGATAGTGAGTCAGGCCCATTATCAACATTAAACGATTGGGCTCACGAGCAAGAAAAACGCAACCCGGTACCCATTGTTGAGCCTAAAAAAGTTGAGCCAGTACAAGAGCCCGAACAAACGACAGTTAATAATGCTGTGCAAAGTGCGCCTAAGGCTGATGAGCCAAGTACAAATGCGGCACCCGCGCGTTCTCAAGTTACTGTAAATACTAACGATATAGCATCAGATACCGCATATTTAGCGGCTATCAGGCAGTTATTAAACTTTGATAAAGAGCAAAATAACATTGAACGCGTAGTGAAATTATCGCGCGCAGCACGGTGGACTAAATTATCTTTACCTGCAAATGAAAATGGTAAAACACGCCTCCCAGCTCCGCGTGCAGCCGCATTCGCCCCTATTGAAAATGCCTTGGCGAGCGACCAACCAGAGCAAGCCTTAAATTTAGCTGAAGGCTTATTTATGGAAGGTGCTATGCAATTTAATTTAAATCTCCAAATTCTTACATTAAATGCTTTAAAAAAACTAAACAAAGGACACCTTGTTCATTGGTTAGAGCAACAGCTTGTTAATTTAAACGAGCAGTTTCCGGCTTTAACATCACTGCAGTACGACGATAGCAGTGCGCTTTGTTCACCCGTTAATAAAGAATTTATAAGAGAGCTTGCTAATTCATTCAATACTGACTCCACCAGTGCGCAAAGTAACTTATTTGATGAGCAATACGTTGAGTTAGTCGAGGAAGTTGAAAAAGGTCAGTTGTCGAGTGCGTTAAAAAAAGTAGATGAAATAACCATTTTAAATGCTTTTGATAAAGCGCAAGCACAGTTATTAAAGTCAAAATTATTAATAAAGGCTGAGCACTATGAACATGCTTTGTCTTTATTAAATGTATTACTTGAACAAATAAACGCGCACGATTTAGCGCAATGGCAACAATGTTTTTGCATGGAAGTATGGCGATTCTCCAAGCAGTGTTATGCAAGTTTGTCACAAACGCCAGAAGATGAAATGAGTTTAGCTGCTAAACATATTAGTCAGCAAATGATGGTAACTGATCCCGCACAAGCATTAAGTTGGGTTTAGTTACAAGGGCCTGACTAATATGTCGAGGTTTAATTGGAATTGAGACGGTAGATAACCAAACTGCAAAGGAAAAAACATGAGTGATACATTTCAAAAAGAGATCCCACGAGCTCGGATCAATATTTCGTTAGAGCTTGATACAGACGGCGCTTCGCAAAAAAGTGAATTACCGTTAAAAATGTTAGTGATTGGTGACTATTCAAATGGTCAAAATAGCCAGGAACTTTCTGAGCGCGAGCGAGTAACAATTAATAAAAATAACATTGAGCAAGTGCTAAAAGATATGGCGCCTAAAGCTAACTTTCAGGTTGCTAACAAAATTAAAGGCGACGGCGAAATTAACGTTAACCTTGAGTTTGACTCTTTTAAATCGTTTGATCCTGAGTCGGTTGCAGCACAGGTGCCTGAACTTAATAAAATGATGGCAATGCGTAATTTACTACGTGATCTTAAATCTAACTTATTAGACAACTCATCACTGCGTAAAGAGCTTGAGCGTGTATTACAAAATCAACCTGAACTTGATGAACTAAAAGCAAAACTTGACGAAATTGCACCACTTGCGTCTGAAGAAGAAAAACAACCCGTAACGGAATAAGGAGGTTACCATGTCAATGCAAGAACAATTAAATGTAGCTGCACATACGACAGAGCAAGCTGCTTTATCTACCTACGAAAGCATTTGTGGAATGGTTGATATTTCACCTGTTGCAGATGAAATTAAACTAGACTCATTCAGAGACGCCAGCAACCTTGCTGAAACACGTGCTAATGAGCGCTTAACAGCAGCCATTAACGTATTTTTAGATATGGCCGGTAGCAGCGATCAAGAAGTAACGCGCATAGATAAACTGCTTTTAGATGATTACATTGCAAAAGTAGATACAATTATCTCTCAGCAGTTAGACCAAATATTACATAACCCAAGCTTTCAAAAAATGGAATCAGCTTGGCGTTCACTTCGTTATTTAATTAACCACACGCCTAATAACGCAAATATTAAAATTGAAATGCTTGATGTTGATAAAGAAACATTAAGAGACGACTTTGAAGAAGCGCCAGATACAACACAATCTGCGTTGTACAAACACGTATACACGTCAGACTACGACACGCCGGGTGGCGAGCCTGTATCAACCATGGTATCTAACTTTGAGTTTGATTGTTCTGCGCCAGATGTTTCGTTACTACAAGAAATATCGCGTGTTTCAGCGGCTGCTCACTGTCCATTTATGGGGAGCGTTGGTCCTAAATTTTTCTTGAAAGATTCACTTGAAGAAGTATCAAAAATTCAAGATTTAGGTTCTTACATGGAGCGTGCGGAGTTTCTTCGTTGGAAAAACTTCCGCGAATCAGAAGACTCTCGCTACATTGGCCTAGCATTCCCACGCTTTTTACTGCGTTTACCATACGGTGAAACAAATCCTCTTCGTAACTTTAATTACCAAGAAGATGTTAATGCACAGCATCATGAGCGCTACTTATGGGGTAATGCTACGTTTGCATTTGCTGCCAATATTATTCGTAGCTTCCATGACAACGGTTGGGCTGTAAATATTCGTGGTCCGCAATCGGGTGGTAAAGTTGAAAACCTTCCTCTTCATTCGTTTGAAGCAGGTAAAGGGTCTGAAACTAAAATACCTACCGAAGTGCTTATTTCTGAAACGAAAGAGCTTGAATTTGCTAACCAAGGGTTTATTCCACTTAGTTACTATAAAAATTCAGATTTTGCGTGTTTCTTCTCTGCTAACAGTGCACAAAAGCCACAAGTACTTGAAACCAGTGAAGCAACAGCAAATGCACGCATTAACTCGCGTTTACCTTATATTTTCTTAGTGTCGCGCATAGCGCACTACTTAAAAGTTTTACAGCGCGAAAACATTGGTTCGAGCAAGCCGCGTCATGAACTAGAGCAACAGCTAAATGATTGGCTAGGCGCTTTGGTAACTAAAATGAATAACCCAGATGAGTCACTTATTGCAACGCATCCGTTAAAAGATGCAAAAGTAACCGTGTCAGAAATTCCGGGTAACCCGGGTTACTACCGCGTAAGTACCTATATTGTGCCGCATTTCCAAGTTGAAGGAATTGACGTTCGTTTAGCGCTAGTAGGGCAGATGCCTGGCGAAAAATGAACTGCCAAGCCGCCGATGAAACGCATTTAACGCAGGCTTTATAGTGTAAATACGTCAATTTGGTGAGTAGCTGGTTGGTGTACTTAAAGAATATAGACTAATGGTCTGAAAAGTTGCCCCAAGTTGGTTGCACCCAACTTGGGACATATTCCCCAGTGGCATGAAGCAGAGGGCTTTTTGGGGGGCATAAACAGTGATGTTTATGCCAATGCCAACTAACAGGAAACACTTCATTCTAAAAGGAGAATAATGAAATGGCAATTCCAGCGTACATGTGGTTAAAGGATGACCAAGGTAATGACATCAAAGGTTCTGTAACAGTTGCAGAACGTGAAGGTTCAATTGAGATCCTACACTTTGATCATGAACTTCGTATCCCTACGGATAATGATACTGGTGAACTTACAGGTACTCGTAAGCATGAACCTTTTGTTATTACAAAAGCGGTTGATGCATCTACACCGTACTTGTACAAAGCGTGTTCAAACGGTCAAACACTTAAGCAACTTGAGCTTAAATGGTACCGTATTGATGACACAGGGACTGAGCGTGAATATTTCTGCCACAAGTTGGAAGACGTAAAAATCACTTCAATCTCACCAACAATGCACAACGTTAAAGACTTAGACAAGGAGCGTTACCCGCACCTTGAAACAGTTTGCCTACGTTACAAGCGCATTACTTGGACTTACTTAGATGGCAACATCGAGTTCTCTGACTCTTGGACTGAAGGTCGTTAATTAGTCAGTACTTATTAAGGATATGCGAAAGCATATCCTTTTATTGAGATCCAAATATGGCGTTATTCGATTTTTTAACTCAACCCGTTATTCGCAATGGTCATCAGGGCTTTGAAACTGATGAGCAAGCCAGTGTATGCAAGCATTTAAATGAGCTTTTAAATGCCCGCAGAGGCGTTTTAAAACACTTAACCGACTATGGCTTACCCGATGTAGAAGATATTTACGAAGGGCTTCCTTATTCGCAACACACATTAGCGTTTGAAGTTAAAAAATTGATAGAAAAATACGAACCCCGCGTTCGCTATGCAAATGTAACACCGGTCGAAATTAAAGAAGACAACTGTGTAATTAGGCTCGATATACAAGCTTTTCTAACCAGTGGACAAAGTATTAAGTTAAATACGCGGTTTGAGTCGGGCGGTAAAGCAGATGTTATACAGCACGCAAAAAATAATAACTAATGTAGTTCAAAAGGATTGATGAATGCAGCAATATTTTGATGCACAAATGCGCTTACTTACTCAGGCTGGCAAGCAATTTGCTCAGTTTTATCCTGAGCACGCAGGTATGCTTAATATTGATGCATTAAAAGACAGAGACCCGCATATTGAGCGTTTATTAGAGGGGGTTGCTTATTTAACGGCGCATACTCAAAAACGCTTAGATGAATCTGTGCCCGAGGTATCTGAGCAGGTGTTGCGCCAGCTGTGTCCTATTTTGTTAAGTTATTTTCCTTCAAGTACGGTGGTGCAGTTTTCTCCTAAATTAGCAATGCAAAAAACGCACACTATTGATAAGGGGTTGCAGTTAAACCCGCCAACAGCTAAGTCGGATGGCAAAAAAATTATATTTACGACCACGCACAGTTTAGATGTTGTGCCTTTAGATGTTGAGCATGTGCAATATCAAGAGTCGCACTTGGGTGCGGAGCTAAGAATTGGACTCAAATTTGTATGCCAAGGTGAGCGTAGTAACTTTGATTTATCTACACTTAATTTTTATTTGCGCGGTGATACACCTTTATGTAGCGCATTATTTCAATTATTAAAAACACCTAATAAACAGGCCGAACTCGACTTTGGTGCCAATCACTTTGAATATAATAAAAAGCTTAAGGCAAAAGGGTGTAATGCCAGTTATTTAGATATTGACGGCGCATTACTTCCTAGCGCGGCTAAAAGCCACCCAGGGTATGCTTTATTACTTGATTACTTTAATGCCAAAGATCGTTTTTACTTTTTAAGTTTTGATGGTTTAAAAAATGAAGAGTTTCCTGAGCATATAGACCGGTTTGAAATTGTATTCAGAGGGGATAAAAAGCTTCCTCCGGGACACCAATTAAGTAAAGAAAATATACTAATAAATTGCGTACCCGCTATTAACTTGTTTAGCCAAGCAGCAGAGCCAATAAAAATAGAACCTAATAGAACCGACTACATGATAAGCGCGGATCAAGCACGCACCGACCATGTTTTTAGCTATACCGTTGACGAAGTAGCAGGGCGTAATTCGGTAACAGGTCAAACTCACGAATACACCCCCCGCTACCAAAGTGTATTTGAAGACGAAAAAAAGCTATTTACCGTGCTAACTAAAGATGTAGGCGCTGCGGCACCAACGCATTACTTACAACTACCATTTAATTTAAACGACGAAAAAGAAACGCTATCGATTGATTTAACAGCGTTTAATGCCGGTTGGCCGCGTCAATTATTACAAGAAGGCGATTTAAATGAAGGGGGCAAAGATATGCCCAATATTGTTGATGTTAAAAATGTTATTCGCCCAACAAACTACTTAGCATGCCCAAGTCAGCCAAAACACTGGCAGCTTATTAGCTTATTAAATGTAAAGTTTTCACAAATTACACAGGTAACTGAACTTAAAAGGTTGCTTGTATTATTTGATTGGTCAAATAAGGCCGAAAACCGATTAAGAATTGAAAGTATTTTAAAAATATCAGCAACGCCTATCAGCCAAATTAAGCGAGGCATTTTTATCAAAGGGGTTGACGTACTAATTGATATTGATGAAAGCAAGTTTGTTGGCGACGCAGACCTATACCACTTTTGTAATGTACTGCACGAGTTCTTTTTGATGTACGCACCTATAAACGAAAGCGTACAAACGCGAGTTAACGCAATTCCAAGTTATAAGTCGTGGTGTTGGGATATTGAGCCGGGTAAGAGTTACCAGCTATGAATTCGTCAAGCAATTACGTACATCCTGTTTGGTCTAAATTACCCCCAGCGATTGAGGGCTTAATTGCTGAACCCTGGCGCTTTAATTTATTTAAAGCAATGAGCCTAATAGAAAAACACTGGGCTGCGCCGCAAGAGCTCGATCATGGCATAAGTAGCCGTGTTGTTTTTAAATCACACAAAGAACTGGGTTTTCCTGCAACCGATGTTCGCGAATGTGTATTAGAAAACGAAGGCAGAGGAAAACTCAGTTTATCGACGTCATTTTTGGGTTTATATGGCATAGACGCGCCCATGCCCCATTACGTGTTAGAGCAAGCAGCAAGTGATGAGCAAAGCGGTGATCGAGTACGCCAGTTTTTAGATATTTTTAATCATGTTTTGTATTGTCAGTTATTTCAGGCTTGGAAAAAGTCTCAAATTAATATTGCAGGCAGAGGCGCGAATCAATTTGATGATTTAGTTAAATCTATTTTATTAGGTAAAACAGATCAAAAAATTCAGTGTGGCATTGCAAGCTTAAAGCAAACAAGTGCAGCGGGTTTAGCGCAACTACTTAAGCACAGCTTAAACATAGACACATTAAAAGTTGACGATACACGAGCCAATTGGCAACACGTAGATACCCCAAGCGCAATAGGCGAAGAAAACCAAATGGTATTGGGCAATTCTGCTGTATTGGGAACCCAGGTGTTGGTTAGCGGTAGTGTTTTAACAATTGATATAGGGCCAGTCAGTAGCGATGTCGCCATAAGCCTTTCACCAAGGAGTGAAGAAGGAATAAAAATGGCCGCTTTGCTTAGTGCGCATTTACCAAGCAATGTTGAGTGGGTATGCCAAATAAAAGTAGCAAATGACGCTGTTTCAGAGCAGCTCATTGGTCAGCAATCGTTAGTACTAGGACATAATTCATATTTAGGGGCCGCAGCTGCAAATACAACAACTCATAGCTACAGCCATCAACAGTATAAACACTAAGGAATTAAGGATAAAAAAATGGATGCTAAAGGCATAAAACAACTTATAGATAAATTAAATGGCCATACTGCTACTGCACTTGAATCAGCTGCAGGTTTTGCCAGTAGCCGCAGTCACTTTGAAGTACTTCCAGAGCATTTGCTTATTAAATTAATGGAAGAGGGCAGTAATGGTGATCTTGAGCACATTTTTCATTTTTTTAATGTTAATCAAGATGCTGTTTGGCATGAGTTACTAGACTTTTTAAATAGGCAGCCTGCGGGTAACCAAAGTAAGCCTACATTTTCGCGTCGTTTATATGAATGGCTAGAGCGCGCATGGTTAAGTGCAAATGTTCAGCATAAGAGTGATTTTATAACGGGTGCTGCTCTAGTTGACTCTTTAACTGAATTGTTACCTTACAGCCCAGTGCTTCAGCTACCAGCACTGCTTGATAAAATTGACTCACGCTTTTTAGCCGAAAACTTGGACAAAATATGTCAGCAATCGTCTGAGCGTTTAAACCCTGCAGCTAAATCACAATCAGCCAATAAATCAGAAAACTCAAACGACAGTGCTGCACTGGATGAATATTGCGAAGATTTAACGGCTAAAGCAGAACAAGGAAAAATAGATCCTGTACTGGGCCGTAATGACGAAATTAGAATGATGGTAGATGTGTTATGCCGCCGCAGAAAAAACAACCCTATTTTGGTAGGTGATCCAGGTGTTGGTAAAACTGCGGTTGTAGAAGGGTTTGCACAACGCATTGTTGATGGCCAAGTACCACAAGACCTACAAGGTGTTCGCCTTTTAGTGCTTGATATGGGGTTACTACAAGCAGGAGCGGGTGTTAAAGGCGAATTTGAACGCCGCTTAAAAGCCGTGATTGATGAAGTAAAAAACTCCTCAACGCCAATCATTATGTTTATTGATGAAGCACATACGCTTATAGGTGCTGGTGGCGATGCAGGCATGAGTGACGCTGCAAACTTATTAAAACCGGCGCTTGCTCGTGGTGAGCTCAGAACTGTAGCTGCAACAACGTGGAGCGAGTATAAAAAATACTTTGAACGTGATGCTGCATTAGAACGTCGTTTTCAGCTTATTAAAGTTGATGAGCCTACAGAGCAAGCGGCTCAGCTTATGCTTGCAGGCTTAAAAGACAAATACCAGCAGCATCATAATATTCAAATAACCGATGATGCTATTGAAGCGGCTGTGGTTTTATCTTCGCGTTATATAACAGGGCGCTATTTACCAGATAAAGCCATTGATGTACTTGATACTGCTGCGGCGCGTGTGCGTATGTCGTTTGCGACAGACCCTGCAGCAATAGAAGCAGAACGTGAACACATAAATTATTTAGAAACCAGAATAAATAGCCTAAATATAGAGTTAGGCCAAGGCTTGGCGGTAGATCAAGATAAACTAACGCACCTAGTAGAAGAGTTAGTTAATGCCCAAAGTAAATTAGCTGAGTTGACACACTCGCGCGAATCGCAAATATCAACCTTAAGCCAAATTAACGAAATAAAACAAGCAAGCGATAAAGACCTTGATAGCGAATCGTTATTAATGCTTCGCCAGTCACTCAAAGAGCAAAATACGCAAGACAATGGTTTATTTAGTGAAGTAGATGCCGATGCCGTTGCGCAAATTATTTCACAGTGGACCGGCGTGCCAGTAGGAGCAATGGTTAAAGATCAAATTAGTAATTTGATTAATTTAGAAGCCACCATAGGCCAAGAAGTAATAGGTCAGCAGGCGGGGATTGCAAAAATTGCGCAAACGCTCAGAGTAAGTAAAGCAGGTGTAAGCAACGATGAAGGTCCGCTTGGCGTATTTTTACTAGCGGGTCCATCGGGCGTAGGTAAAACAGAAACAGCGCGTTGTTTAGCCAAACAGTTATTTGGTGGAGACAAATTTTTAACCACAATAAACATGAGTGAATACCAAGAGTCACATACTGTGTCGCAGCTTAAAGGTTCACCACCAGGGTATGTAGGTTACGGCGAAGGCGGTGTGTTAACCGAAGCCGTAAGACAGCGCCCGTACTCTGTTATTTTGCTCGATGAAGTAGAAAAAGCGCATAAAGACGTGATGAATATGTTTTACCAAGTGTTTGAGCGTGGCAGCATGCGCGATGGTGAAGGGCGCGAAATAGACTTTAAAAACACCGTTATTATCATGACATCCAACTTAGGATCTGCTGAGCTAATTGACGCCTGCACACCACCTACGGTAATAGACTTAAGTCCAAAAGAGGACGACGAAGAGTCGCAACAAACTGAGCACGAAGCGGCAATTAACGAAGCCCTCAATCCAGCGCAAGCGCCCATTAACGAAGACGGAACACCTTGGTCAGTGCCTACTATTGGCGCGCTTACGGATTTAATAAAACCTCAATTACTTGCTTTTTTTGCACCCGCTTTATTAGCCCGAATGCAGGTTATTCCTTACTTAGCACTCGACTCTGATGCATTACAGTCAATTGTTAGCTTAAAACTCGAAGCCATCGCTAATCGTTTACACGAAAACCATAAAATGCAGTTACGTGTAGATGCCAGTGTGCTTGAAAAGCTAACCACTCAATGCACGCTTTCTGACAGCGGTGCACGTATGGTCAATGCGGTCATTGAACAGCAAATACTGCCAGGGATAGCCAAATCAATTTTAGAATTTATGGCAGAAGAAGACATGCCAGACATTTTAACGTTAGCTGTTGATGAGCAAGACGAAATTACAGCAACATTTGCCGATAATGCGTAAATAAAAGGACAAAAAAATGGGATTCATGGACGTATTTAACGAATTAAAAGCCAGCTCAAGTCATTTTAGTGTTGCAATACAAGGCATGCCCGACGGCATGGTATATGTAACCGACTTTGAGTCTAAAAACGATCGTTTATGTGAAGACTATGAATTTAAAATCCAAGTTTTGAGCCCAGAGCATTTAACGTCTGATATGTTAATAGGAAAAGACGTATCGCTTTCTATGGTGTGGTCGATGACTGACCGCACTATATCAGGATTAATTAGCGGGTTTATAGCTCATGGACAAAGTCACCAAGGGTATCATTATACCTTGGTCATGAACTCCCATTTAACGCTACTTAAACATCAGCACTCTAACCGTGTATTTACTGCCATGGATGCAGGTAAAATAATTAGCAGTGTGTTTAAAAAAGCAGGGTTTCCTACTCAAAAATTAAGTGTTCAGGCAAGTTCGAGTTCGCTTGATATGACCGTTCAATACAACGAAACAGATTATGAGTTTGTAACCCGATTAATGCGTAAATACGGCTTTGTGTATAGCTTTATTGAGCAAACAGGCGGTGACTGTACGCTGCATATATGTAATGACTCTAAAGATATTGCGCAAAAATTTGATGAGGTTAATTTAAGTTACATTCCGCCTTCGGGGCAAGTTAGAACAAGTGAATCAATATTTGCGATAAGCAGGCAAGCACAATTGTTTCCACAAAGTACACACTTAAACGACTACAACTACCAAGCACCAGGAAATTTACAAGTATCGCAAAATAATAGTGCATCGGTAACAGGGTTTGGTGAAGACAGCCATTATGGCGACAACTATGCGCAATCAGGAGATGGGCAAACACTTGCAACTATTAGGCAGCAGGCGTTTGATTGCCAGCGCGAGCAAATAATAGTTGATACCGATTGCAGAGCTTTACGCCCTGGCATGCGCTTAAATATTTATGACCACCCAGAGCACGATGGGCAATACTTAGTAACACGTGTTGAGCATAAAGGCAGCCAAAATGCAGCCGTTGAATATGGCTCTAATGTTAAAGGCCTAACGTATAAAAACCAAGCGTACTTAATTAGTGTTGACCAAGTGTACAAAGCTCCATTAATTCCCGCCAGACGAGTATTTGCAACCTTTAACGCATTAATTGAACAAGAAATAGATGACAAAGGTAATTACGTTGTAAAGCTGCCTTTTAACCAAGATGGCGAAGGGCAAGAAAGCCGATCAACACGCTTAATGCAACCGTATGGAGGCAGTGGCCATGGTATGCATTTTCCGTTAACACAGGGCACAGAAGTACTCGTTTGTGGAGAAAATGGCGATTTAGACAGACCCATTATTTTGGGGGCACTTTATAATCAAAATGCGCCTAACCCAGTAACAAGCCAAAACCCAACAGAAAACAAACTGGTGACCAAAGCGGGGCACAGTTTTGTAATGGACGACAAAAAAGGCGAAGAAAAAATATGCCTTGCCAATAAAAATAATAAAAATCAGTTGCTGCTTGATGCAACAAACGGTGCACATCAAGCAACGCTTAAGTCGGTTGATGGTGACGTAAAAATCTCGGCAAAAGAAAACCTGCAATTTGTAGCTGAGAATGACGCTAATTTTACTGTGGCAAATAACTTTACTACCCGTGTTGAAAACAACCTGCAAATTCAAACGCGTGAAGGTGATATTACCGTCACCTCAGCAGCCGATTTAAGTTTAAAGTCGACGGCCAATACGCGCATTGAAGCAACCGACGGCAGTTTAGAATTAAAAGCAGCACAAGAGCTTAAAGTGCAAGCCCAGCAAGACGTAAGTGTTTACTCTGTTGACGGAAACCTTGAACTTCAAGCGCCACAGGGCGATTTAGAGCTTAATAGTGGCAATAACATTACTATAAAAGCCAATGGTCAGGGCTCTATTCAATTAAGCCAAGGCGGAGCAAGTATTGAAATAGATGCAGCGGGCAACTTAACGATTGATGCCACTAATATAACGCTGAGCGCCACTAATATAGCTATTAAAGGCAGTGCAATTAGTAACAACTAAGTTAAAGGAGTAATTTAATGAGTGCACAAGTTAAAAGTATTTTTAATGATCAGCAAATACTTGCGTTAGTGAACCGTGTTGACCGTTTAGGAAAGGTTAAAGCCGTTTTGATTAACAATGTAGCCCATGAAATTATCGCGCAGGCTGCACACATAACACCATGTAAAACTAACGACACCGTATTACTCACTCATACCTCACAAGGGTTTGTAGTAACGGCCGTATTAGCAAGTGAAGACCAAGCCCCTGCTGCACTAATAAAAAACAGCGAAGGGCACATCACAATTGAAGCGCAGCAAAGCATAACGCTGCAAACGGCTAAGGGCCTTATAGAAATATTTGCTGACGGTACTATTGTGCTCGAAGGGCAAGATATATCGGCAAACAGCGAGCAAGACCTAACCTTGGCTGGTTGGCCAATTAGGCTTAACTAAGGCTATGTTTGCACAGGTCACCAAAGTTAAACAGCACAAACAACGTTTAACCACATTACTAAAACATAAACAAAAATTGCAACAGCAAGGGGTGTATTCGCTTGTGCGTTTAAACGTGATTGAGAGCCAATTACTTAACCACTTATACACATTAAGTGACTTAAAAAGTGAAGCGCCAACAGATTACTTTTCGGGCAAAAACCTTTCTGAGGTTAGCACACTAACGCTCGATGAATTTATTCAACTTGCGCTTAATAATGCAGAACACAGCGATATTTACACTCTACTTATACAAACGCTTAATTTTGAACACACGTGCAATAGCGACGAAACGTTTGACGAGTTAAAGTCGATAGAAAACTTGGGCTACTACACCTTATTAAAGTATTTAATAAGCTACTGGCAAATAAGTGAAAACAAAGCACTGCGCAATAGCCTTATAAGTGAAAAAGAAGTTCTTGATGAAAGCATAACGACCTTACTTTTTTCCCAGTCGTTGGGGGAGGCAGAGCAAAACAGCGCCATGCTGCACCCCAATTTTAACATTGCGTATGCCGCTTTAGTTAATGCGTATTGCACTAAAGCTGACTATGTATCAGACATGCTATTTAAAGTATTTGCAAAAACGAGTGATGACTCACACAAAGCTAAGCTACTTGCATTAGCTGGCTTTACTAACGATCCCCGCTGGGACGAACCGTGTTTTTTATTTTGTAAAGCCAACCCAGACCAATGTGAATATGTATTAAGCCACTTTGTTTATAAGCGGGCACTGCCTCTTTTTATTAATTTAATGGCGCAAGGCGTAACCCAAAAGCCAGCCTACGCTGCATGGCTAACCATTACCAATCGTGAGCTTGCAAAAGCAGACAAAATGTCAGCAGTAAATACGGGTATCGCCCCTCAAAGCGGCTTAAATTTAGACGATGCAGAACACGCAAGGCAAGCTTTTGCGCTCACCCCAGGAGAGCAGTTACTCAATGGCATAAGCTTTACAAGCAGCAATGCCACTCAGCAGTTAAAAGGCCTGGGTGGAACAGTGGTACAACGTGTTTTAGCTACACATTATGAGCCCCAACAAGCGTGCGCTTTATATCATTTATTACTGAGTGCTAATCAATGGCAGCAAATTGTAAAGGAGACTACAAATGCTTAATAATTTCTCTCCTTGGCAGGCTAGCTTTTTTGATGGCTGGTTGCACGACCGCACACAGGCTAAAGTAGTGCTTGTTAAACAAAACTTTGAGTTTGACGAGCAAGGTAATGTCACACCAATCAATCCGGGTGAGGAAATAATATTAGCAGATGATTATTACAACGAGCCCGCTAACTCATCACTCAGAGAAGTAAACGAACAGGTTGCATTTAAAACGGGTTTTGAAGTGTATGGCAACTTTACAGCCTATCCGCCCAAAGCAAAACAAGCCCGCGTAATAGAGGTGGAACTTGCCCTTTATGAACACACAACCCCCCTGTTTAATAAACGTTTACGTGTTACAGGCGCGCGTTTTTGGAAACGCTCATTGTTAGGGCCCGTTGCCACCGATCCACTCATAATTAAACCAACGCCTGTTGATTACAGCCATGCATTTGGTGGCAGAAACCTCAATGACGATACCGACTACTTACTAGAAAACCCATTAGGCAGCGGTTATAAACTAAAAAATAAACACGCGGTAGGGCAGCAATTACCGTGTATTGAATATGCAACAGCGCTTTTACGTAAGCCAAGCCATACAACACCGGTTGCCAGTTTTTCGGCCATTCCATCGCATTGGTCACCCCGGGTAGAACTTATACCAGAAATAGATCAAAAAGCACTTATGGCGGGTAACTACCCATTTAAAACGCAGCTTAACGAATTTTTTAATAACACCGCACCGATAGATCAGCGGGTAAATAAAAAATTTACACAAGGCTGGGCTTTTACACTATCGGGTTTGTATCCACTGCAAGAGTATGGCCAGCAACAGCGAGTAAACCTTCCCTTTGAAGAGCCCATAGTACAAATTGTGAATACACTTAATAGGCATACATTGGCCATGCACTGCGACACACTGGTTATTGACTCAGACTCTCAGCAGTTTTCTTTACTATGGCGAGGGCATATTGATGCAATAAATGTTGCAGAAAATAGCCAAATAATTGTGGCAAAAAAGGAAAGCAACAATGACGTTTGATGTACTTTGCCACATAAATGCAACGGGATCCGCTGCCAGCAGCTTGTACACAGCGGTTGCAAATCAAATGCTGTTTTCTAAACCAAGCAAAGCGCTAATACGGTGCGACATAAGTTTAGACGCCCCATACATAATGGTCGAAATAGATGAACTAGCTCAGTTAGACAGGCAAACTAAATGCCTGCTTTTATTAAGCCAATTACTCGAACATATTGATATACCCACGCTTAGGCAAACGTCGCGCATTAGCCAAATTGTGTTTGTACTCCCTCAAGACGAACTAGGCAACCCTGTTATCGATAACGACACACTCGCAGAACTACTGTCTGACGTGATTTTGCAGCAAGTGCCCGACTTTAACCAAACTACAACGCTTGATTTAAAAAGCATAGCGCCCGATACGCTCATAATTGCAGTAGATTCATGTGTAAGCTACCAATATGTAAGTAACCAGGCCAAAAATAACGCGGTGCAAGTATTAAACGGCCCGCCTGGTATTATAAATGGTGAAGGTGGATACGCATTACTAACTCATTTACAAGGCAGTCTTAGCGCACAATTTTATAGTGGTGAAATAAACGAGCAGCTCAATCAGGCACAGGCTTGCGTTAATAATACTTACCTATTTGCAGGTAAAGACTCGTTAGCATGGCAAAAAAAATGGTTTGCCAATACACAAACACTCTATAGCCCAGAAGACGAGCTAATAGAACTTGCCAATTTAAATAACACGATTGGCTATCAAGGGGTTGCAAACGACCCTGCAGGGCTTGCCCTCGCAAATAGCTATTTAAATAACCCACTAAATAAAGGGTTACCGCATGTTTTTTTATTATTTAATTCACCCAGTGATCAATTAATAAAAATTTCAAGGAGTGAAACTTAATGCCCTACATTAACGCAATGGCAGGTAAACAAACAGGCACTGTGCAATACGATATTGACGCGCTCACAGCCGATGTACGTAGCGGTGGCTCTGTAACATGGCGACACAACAACCCCACTTTATTAGGGTTAAATAACAGCGCCCGAAGTAATGGCGCGTTAGGAAAAGCAAATGGCATAGCCATATTTGAAGACCGAGCTAGCGGCGACGCGGCATTTTTAGCCGAAATTGGCCGCCCCAAATACCGCGAAAAAACACTCGGTGAAATGGTTAATACCTTCATACCCGACTACATAATTCCACCCCCGCAATGGGATAGCCAAAAAAACGAGCCCATACTGCCGTGGAATGAGTCGCAAACCAATATGGACGTTAATAAACCCATTACCAATGCCCAAGCATTTTTAGATTTAGTATCAAGCCACCTAGGTTGGGAAGCCGGCACTCAAGCGCAATTAATTAAAGATTCGCAAGCGCAAGCCGCGCAAGTGGCCACGGTGTCTGGTCAAAATGTATTAATTAATGGCCGAACGGCAGTACACACAGACAGCGGCGGAAAGTTAACCACTATTGATGTGTGTTTAACCACCGTGGGCACAAGTGTTATACCCATTCCCTACCCAAACAAAGCGCAAACAAGCGATATTGCAAGCGTAGCAAGCTCAGTAAAAATAAATGGTAATGGCGCGGGAAATATAAAAAGTTACTTTTCGCAAAGTAGCGGGGATTCACCCGGCGATAAAAAAGGTATTGCAAGCGGTACAAACGACGGCAAAGCCGAGTTTATATTAGGCTCATTTAATGTGCTGATTGAAGGCAAGCCCGCAGTGCGCCAAGGCGACTTAATGATATCAAACGCTAAAAACACCCCACCAATGCCGCTAGCGCAATCAGGTGGCGCATCACCAAGAGGGTTAAGTGTGCAAGTGAGGGATTTAGGCGCAGAAAGCGAAGACCCAGCAGAGGCAGTTTATAGTCTTGAAGCGCAAAATAATGATTTGTTTTTGGGACAGGGCACTTTTAAATTGTCACAAGGCGGATACAGCATAAATAAAGTATTAGGTGAGGCATAAAATGACAACTATTAATTATGTTGAAAAGCTACCTAGTGTTGATTCACCATGTTCACTTGACCTAATTGTCCCAACCCAATGCGGAAAAGGGCTTATGGTGCCGTTTGGTAAGGCAGAAACTCAAACAAAAAATAACCCTAAACCAACTGATCAAATTCCTAAACAGTTAACAATTAAACCACGCGTATTTACAGAACCATCACTTGATAAAAACAAGGCAACTGAGCCTACATTTATAGAACAACCTGATAACTTTGCTGAGAATACAGCATGTGGATATTTATATATATTTGTTGATGGTTTTTTGTGGCGTGAGTATGCAGCACTGGGCTTAAGCGGATACAGTGAGATTGATTTAGCAAAAGAACACAGTTTAGACACGCGTAAATATTCAGGTGCCAATGTTAGTAATATTATTATTCCAAGCGCAGCTAAAAGCTTATATAACGGTGACAATTTAAGTAAAACAAAAGTAGAGGTCGCATTTTCGAGAGTGCAATGGTCTTGGGACTACATTTGTACTTTAGGTGGTATGTTTGAAAGTGATAAACGTTTAACACTTAAACCACTTATGCAAAAGTGTGAAGATACAACTAAAGCGGCTACTTACAGGTCGCAAAGACTCACATTGCTTGATTTTACGCAAGGTATGCCGGCTATTTTAGCAGCTGACGGAACCTTATACCTTCATGATAAGCTAGGTATTGCACATCGTTTATTTATGCAAATGGAAATGGCTAAAGTTGTGATGCAAGTTGAATATGAAAAATTAAAATCTAAGCCATTTTACGATTCAGCACTACTTGCATATCAACTGTATTTAAATGAAAAACTTCATAAAAAAATATCTAAATTTGCAGGGCCAGCGGTTGGAAATCAAGATATCCACGAAGACAGAAGTTTAGAGGCTAGCTCTTTGCGCGATGTAGCAAAGCACCTTGACGCAAAAGAGATCGAAAAGTGGCTCACTTCAAAAGTCGGATTGAGTGCCTTAGAAACATACTTAGATAGTAGAAAACAGCTTGTAGGCTTTTTTCAAGATAAATTTGATACAGAGTCACTACAAACAGTATGTAGCAATAATAATATTTCAACGTTACCAAGCTGGAGTGCTGTATCGCGTGATTTAACTTGTCTAGGCCAAAATGCTTATGGTGCTGCTTTAAAAACACTGTATGAGTATTTAAATGCAACAAATGAACGTACTGCTGAATTACCTATTTTTATAAAACCTATTACAGATAGTGCTAAAAAAAATGAACTGAAAAAGCGCATAGCTGAAGCAGAAAAAGACGGGCAAACACTTGCCAAAAACTTATGTAATGACCCCCAAAGCTTTGTTAGAACACAATTAAGTGCTAAAGAAAGTGCTTATGGGCAAGATTTTAACAATGCACAATATGCCAGTATCTCGCCTGATAAATCACAAGAGCCCGGCACCTTTGACCCAGATAAATGGCAAACGTATTTTACAAATATTGATCAAGCAGGTCATAGCCTTGGTAATACAGAAACACTAATAGCTCATGCTTTAAAAACGACGGATAAAGTACTCACCGAGTTAATTAAATATTGGAAGCGCGCATTTGACCCAGCGGCTAACCCTAATGTGTCGAAACTTCAAATTAAAGTGATTGGCGCAAGCTTAAAAGCATCGGGCATTGAGCCTTACGGCAATATTAAAATTCATAACTTTAATGATGTACCTGAAGGGCATACAATTATTGGTGTTGATATAGTCGAAAGCACGCTGTTTAAAGAACCCAAACTCAGGCGTGCAAGTAAAGCACTAGATAGAGTAATTAACGCGATAGATAATAATAAAAAGCCAAGCGCTAAAGATATTAGTATTATTGCGGGGAATGTACCGCGTGAAGTCACGGGCGACAAAGGTGCTCATGGCACAGTAACCATCACGGACAGTAAAACAGGTAAAACAATCGGGGTGCAAGCCTCTAAACACGCTGCTGCTTTTATACAAAAGGGGCTGGATACAAAAAACTTTGCTAAAGACTTATCAACGCTCACGCTTGACGTTTTAACGCTACCGACCGAGCATGTAACAAATTCGATGTTGGCAGCGCATTACAACAATTTAAACCCCATAAAAAGCACTGCAATGCGCTTACCGTCAACAGCTAAATTAATGGATAACTGGATAAAATCAAACCCCGGGACCTTCTTTTTACTCGATTCAATCAGCACTATTAATACTTATAAAGAGTATGAAAAGAACTTTAAAGGTAAGGGGGAAGGGTATGAATTCTTTAAAAATATAGCGTCCATTTCTTCGGTTATTATTTCATCTGCCCAAGTATACGAGGCTTACTTCAATAACCGCACTGCTATGTCAAAAGCCATGTATACTGATGCTGCAGAAAAAGTTGAAGACTTTCTGCGTTATAAAGAGGGAACAGTCTTATTTACAAAGCTAAGGTTTGCGGCTGGCTTGGCTGGTGTTTTAACCTCTAGCTTATTAATCTGGGACGCGTACGATTTAAATAAAAAAGGGCAACATGGCGCAGCGCTTGCCAGTTTAATTGGTGGCGGTTTGGGTATTGCCAGTGCTTTTCATGGTGCGGTATTTGTATCTATGGGGCCATTTGGTTGGGCGTTTTTAATTGGCAGTATTTTAGCTGGGCTGGTCGCGAGTTACTTAACAATCACTGATGCCGAAATATGGGCCAAATATGGGGTTTTCTCAAACGATACATCGATAAAAATAAATTTTGATGAACAAACTAAAAAAATAACCCTACCATCACAAAACGATTATACAACGTTTACAGACCCCAAACTTTACATGCGATTTATTACTTCAGTACTCTTTAGCCCTAAGCTAGCAATTAAAAAAGTGGCTTGGAGTTGGGATCAATATGTAATTGAAGTCGGGTTACCCCTATATATCGAACAAAAAAGCCAAATTTACTTAAATGTAACAATAAAACGTTACTCACGAGGTGGTCAAACACTCAACGTAGAAACAAACCCTATTTACGTTCCCAAAACAGGGCGACCTGTTCGCTCTCAAACTTCATTTGGAGTTAAAGACATAGCCGTGTTACAACCGCTTGAGTATGAGCGTGATAGTAAAGGGCAAATAATAAAAGCGAATACGTTTGGGGAGTTTGATAAAAGTATTGTATGGCATATAAATGCAAAGGCGCGTGTTGAGGTAGAAAACGTATCGTACCCACAAAAACTGTTAGCTTATAAAAAAATAGACAATAAGCAAGCACAACCAGAAGATGCTATTGATTGGCAAACAGAAATTTTAAAACTGTAAGGGACAAAATGTCGATTTCATATAAATTTGCAAAACTAAATGCAAGAGTGATAG
>TARA_B110000046_G_scaffold25332_2_pt1 | contig 33731 bp, 33 predicted proteins | sample TARA_B110000046 | Tara Oceans TARA_B110000046 (sample SAMEA4397157) | marine metagenome | biome: Polar Biome; feature: [DCM] deep chlorophyll maximum layer (ENVO:01000326); material: water (ENVO:00002006), including particulate matter (ENVO:01000060) such as... | depth 40 m
TCTGCGTTCTGGAACAGAAAACGTTCCATACGTTCCACCAAATCAACTTGATCGGAGGTTGGAACACCAGGTAAAAAACCATAAAATTTCTGCTGAAAAGCACTCATGAATAACCAAATAAGTAGGTTGGTAAATTTAACCTTATCGAATCAGATAAAGACCTTCCGATAAAATCAAAAAAATGGTAGATTTGTGAGCTTAGAAATAAAAACTTAGGATAAATGAAAATCGGTATTCAAGCAGCCTTATTCGTAATCGCAATTATATTAGCGTACTTCATTTATGATGGAGTTCAAAACAAGATTGAATTCAGAGACATGGCTCAAAAAAGGAGCGAAATTGTACAGAATAGATTGAAAGAAGTTGCCGTTGCACAAAAGAAGTTTAAACAGGAAAAAGGACGCTACGCTGCTAACTTCCCTGAGTTAATCAACTTTGTAACAAATGATTCGCTAACCATTATTAAAGCAATAGGTAACGTTCCGGATTCTTTAACAGAGGTGAAAGCTGTTCAATTGGGTATTGTAATTAGAGATACATCTTTAGTTCCTGCTACTTCGATATTTTCAGATGGTTTCGCAGCAGACTCTCTTAAATACGTTCCTTTTGGAGATGGCAATGAATTTAAAATTCAAGCTGGTGTAATTGAGAAAAACAAGGTCAAGGTCAATGTTTTTGAAGTTTCAACTACGTTAGAAGTAGCTTACAATGGACTTAAGACCAAAAACGAAGCCGTTAAGTTGACCGATGAAATTAAGGTAGGTTCGATGAGTGAACCAATCACAACAGGGAACTGGTAAAAATAAAATGACGCCTACACCAACTCCCCAGCTTCGATTTTTTGACGAACGCTATGGAGGCAAAACGAATCAACTCAAGCACTTTATTGTATTGAGTAGACTTCAATTGAAGTCTACATTTTTTGACGACCAGTCGCAAACCTATATTTCATACGATCAATACGATTTTAAAAAATCGGATGACTGGACTGAAGCGCTTAGGAACATCGAAAAGATTTTTCCTAGCGAAGTATTTCAATCGCAAAAGAACATACAAATCTGCATTTCGAATTCCTTGTACACCCTCGTACCTAAAGTGTTATTCGATGAAAAAGAATTAGAGAGTTATTTGAGTTTTAATCACCCGATAGAAGAAAAAAACCAGTTTATTTTTCATCATACCCCACTAGAAAGCTTTGATGCTATTGTAGTATTTGCAATTCCCCGTGGGTTGGAGTTCTTGTTAAAAGCGAAGCTCCCACCTTATCAATTATTGCATTTCTCTTCCCCGATACTAGAAGCCATTGGGTTGAATAAAATGGAAGAAAATGAACTACTCATTAACGTGCAGCAAGAGCAGTTTGAAATAATTTATGCTCCTTCTGGCAAAATTCATTTTTTCAATAGTTTCCAATATCAGAGTAAGGAAGATTTTATCTATTTTCTGCTTTATGTAATGGAGCAATTGAAGTTGGAAAGAGAGACAAGCAAACTCATTTTAGTTGGAGAAATTGAAAAAGGCTCTGCTATTTACAAGCTACTTTACACCTACATTAACGAAGTTAGCTTTGCGCATAAGCCCGCAAACATCCATTTCTCGGCAGTTTTGGGGGAATTGAATGATTACTCAAACGTTAGTTTATTTCATCAGCATTTATGCGGATAGTCAGCGGAACACATAAAGGTCGGAGATTCTCTCCACAAAAAGGCTTGCCAGTTAGGCCTACTACCGATTTTGCAAAAGAAGGGTTGTTTAACATGTTGCGCAATAGAACAGAAATTGAAGATGCCAAGGTTTTAGATTTATGCGCAGGAACGGGAAACATGACTTTCGAATTTGCTTCGAGAGGAGCAAGTTCCGTTTTAGCCGTTGATCAACATGTAGGATGTATTAAATTCATTAAGAAAGCAGCCTTAGAATTACAATTAAACTGCATAACTGCTCTGAAGGCGGATGTTTTTAAGTTTGTAAACAAACTAAGCCAGCAATATGATATCATATTCGCGGACCCACCATATGCGCTTGAGGAGACAGCCAATTTACCAAGTACTATATTCAAAAAAGGTTTACTAGCTGAGAGTGGTTTACTTGTAGTGGAACATGGAAGGGAAACTTCATTTGAAGAACACCCAAACTTCATTTCTACCAGGAAATTCGGAAATGTTAACTTTACTTTCTTTGTAGAAAGCTAAACACATGAAAAAAATAGCCATATTCCCCGGTTCCTTTGATCCAATTACGTTGGGCCATACCACTATTATTGAAAGAGCAAGACCATTATTCGATAAAATTATCGTTGCCCTAGGAACCAACTCATCTAAGCAATACATGTTTGATTTACAGCAACGTAAAACATGGATTGAGCAATGCTTTGCAAATGAACCAACTGTTGAAGTTGACATGTACCAAGGTTTAACTGTAGACTATTGCGAGAAAGTACAGGCTAAATATATACTGAGAGGATTGAGGAACCAATTAGATTATGAATACGAGCACACCATTGCTCAAATGAACCGAAAACTGAACAATGAAATTGAAACCATTTTTCTATTCACTGAATTAGAATACGCCACAATAAATTCAACAACTGTGCGTGATATCATTCGTCACGGTGGCGACGCCAAACAGTTTTTACCCAAGGAAATAACTATTTAATCGAATGATTCGAAACACTTTCACCTTCCTGTTTACTCTACTTATTAGTCTTCAGTTAATGGCTGACGAAACAATTATACAGGGAAAAATTAAAGGTTTTGATTCTAAAACCATAAAGATTGGAATTTACAGCGACTACATTACCAATGAGAAGAAATGGTTGAATGAGAAAGTAATTGAGAACGGAAGTTTCAAGTTAGGCATCAACTTGGATGAGATAAAACAGGTAATCCTTAAAATCGAAGACAAGGAAACAAGCTTATTTGCTGAAGCAGGCCAAGTCTATAATGTCGCTTTAACATTTGACGAAGAAGCCAACCGTGGACAAGCCTTCAATAAATATTTAAACCTGAGTTTCTCCTTTCCAAAAGCAACCGAACTAAATCAGCAAATCAAAAGCTTTAATAACGCGTATCAAGGCTTTTTTGAGCAGAATTATGCTAAAATGATGTACAAAGGAGCCAACAAAGAAACTCAAGCCTTTCTAACATCTTGGAGAAAGAAAGTAGAAAACATCGAGCTTGACTTCCTTAAAAATTACATCACATATGCCTTAGCAAACCTTGAAGACATAAGAGGCGGCGAAAATTACACCTTGGAAAATACCTTTATAAAAGGTCAGCCTATTTTATACCATCATAAAGAATACATGAATTTCTTTACGCAGTTCTACCAAGAAGATTTTGACCAATTGACCTTAAAAAGTGGGGGTCAAAAAATGATGAAAACGCTGATGTTTGAAGAATCGCTAGATCGGACCTTAGAGGAATTGAACATATTAAAAAACTTCGAAAGCGCCGAATTAGCCGAATTGTACCTTCTTTACGGGCTTTTTGAGGTCTATCACAAAAAGGTAATTAATCAAGAAAGTAGCCAGAAAATACTGCAAGAAATTTCTAAAAAGGGCCGAACTCCGGAAAACAAAGAAATTGCTATAAACATTCTAAAAGCCCTAGAACGTTATGGCAAGTCGATGGAAGCGGTCAATTTTACCTTATTAGATGCAAAAGGGCAAGAACACTCTTTAACAGATTACAGAGGCAAACAAATCTACCTCAGCTTTTGGTCGAACACTTCTATTCCGAGTTTACGAGAATTAAGAGTGATGCAAAAACTACATGCAGAATATGGAGATAAAGTACACTTTGTCAGCATCAACTTGGACGACGACAAGAGCTTCAATGAAGCAGTTCCCAATAAAAACAACTATACCTGGGACTTCTTGCACTTTGGAGGCAATTATGAATTAAGAGAGGCTTACCAAATTACAACTGTTCCAACTTACTTTTTAATAAACGAACAAGGCGTCATTAGTAAAGCTTTTGCAGAAGGGCCAATTGAAATGGAGCGTACTTTTTTTAATATGTTGAAGTAAAACCCTAATAAACGTACTTCTCAAAATACACCTTCGCTGAATCAAACTGCAAAACTAACTTTCGGGCGTTCACGTGTAATATTTGCATGGAGGCTGTGTCTGAAGTAGAAAGAACCAAATCTCCCTCCTCTACCCAATAGGTCCCAACACCCTCCTCTTCAAAGGTCTTTTGAAAATTTCCTTTTGAACTAAAAATAATTCCCAATCGCCTCCCTTCGGAATGAAAAAGAGTCGAATCTACCTCGTAATGGAAACTCTCGTATTCCATTACTTTCATTGTCGCATCCCAGTTACCCTGTAAGCGATCGAATAATTGTTCATCTGACAATTGCTTTTTGCAAGAAACAAATGTAAGAGCAACAAGCAAAAAGGTTAAAGCAAGATATGTGAAACGGCTATACAACAGTAATTAAGTAATAGTTTTTCTTTCCTTTTTGTAACAAAATATATTTATCAAGAATAAGATCTTCTTTCGTAACTACTCTTTCAAGGTTTACTTTCTCCTTATTCACACTCACTCCATTATTTTGAATCATTCTTCGAGCTTCGCCATTTGAGCTAAACGCTTGTGCTGAAGAAACTGTAAAATCAATAATCCCCTGCCCTTCTTCTAAAATGACTTTTGAAATTTCCGCTTGCGGAACTCCTTCAAAAACAGTCAACAAATCTCTTTCTGGCAATCCTTTCAAACTCTCTGCTGTAGAGTTTCCAAATAAAATGTTGGACGTGGCAATGGCATTATCCAACTCCACTTGAGAGTGAACTCGAATGGTGATATCGTCTGCCAATGCTTTTTGAAGTGCTCTTAAATGCGGTGCTTCTGCATGTTGCTTTTCTAATTCTAAAATCTCTTCTTGAGGCATTAAGGTAAATATTCGAATGTACTTGCCTGCGTCTTCATCAGAAGTATTCAGCCAAAATTGGTAAAACTTGTACGGTGAAGTTTTTTCAGCATCTAGCCAAACATTTTCACCTTCAGATTTTCCGAACTTACTGCCATCTGCTTTTGTAATTAACGGACAAGTTAAAGCAAATGCCTCACTATCAGATTTTCTTCGAATAAACTCAGTTCCGGTAACTATATTTCCCCATTGATCAGATCCACCCATCTGCAACTTGCAATTTTTATTTTGGTTCAACCAAAAGAAATCGTAGCCTTGGATAAGCTGGTAAGAGAATTCTGTAAAAGAAATTCCTGTTTCCAGGCGCTTTTTTACAGAATCTTTCGCCATCATGTAATTCACAGTAATGTGCTTTCCGGCATCGCGCAAAAAGTCCAAAAAAGAAAATTCCTTAAACCAATCATAGTTATTTACTAACTCTGCTGCATTCTTAGCATCTGAATCAAAATCAAGAAATTTTCCCAATTGCTTTTTTTGGCAATCCAAGTTATGGTTCAATAACTCTTCCGATAGAAATTTGCGCTCCTCTGACTTCCCTGAAGGGTCGCCTACCATTCCTGTAGCTCCGCCAACTAAAGCAATCGGTTTATGGCCTGCATTTTGAAAATGAGTTAGCAACATAATAGGCACTAAATTCCCGATGTGCAACGAATCTGCTGTTGGGTCAAACCCTACATAACCCGTCGTCATTTCCTTATTCAACCGCTCTTGTGTGTTCGGAGTGATATTGTGAATCATTCCTCTCCATGTTAATTCTGCTACAAAATCCATTTTCAAAAAATTTCGACAAAGATATGATAATGATTAATGAAGAGTTAAGAATAAAGAATATAAAACATTGAGTATAGAACTAGATAAAAGGTTACTACTTGCGCGTATCCCTAAAATTCTATTTCTGGAGAATCGCAGAAGAAATTTGGTGAGATTGGAAAGTTGAGATCTGTGCTCGAAAACGAGTAGAAATATAATCGAGTTCAATCTGCCCTTGATAATTAATAAATGATCATATTAAATCATCAATCGAAATTAAGTTATTTAAGACTCACAGAAAAAAGAATTCAAAGGATGAGTTTTTCTTTGTTTCTTTCTTTTCACGGAGAAAAGAAAGAAAATTGAATACACTCTGCTTTCAACCAACCATTAATCTTTTATACGGTACTTTTGCAGTAAAGAATTCGAATGATTTTAGTAACCGGCGGAACTGGATTAGTAGGTAGTCATTTACTTCATTTGTTGTTGAAAAATGGTGAAAAAGTAAAAGCTACTTATCGTTCTACTTACAGTTTGGAAAAAACAAAGAAAGTATTCGCCAGTTACAATGCTAACGAGCTTTTTGAGCAAGTTAACTGGGTGCAGGCAGACGTAGCCGATTACTTTAGTTTAGAGGATATTTTTGACGAGGTAACTCACGTTTATCATTGTGCAGCAGTCGTTTCATTCGATAGAAGAAACGCCGACAAAATGTATGAGATTAATGTTGAAGGAACCAAGAACATGGTAAATCTCAGCTTGCTTAATGGGATTGAGAAATTTTGCCACGTTAGTTCCGTAGCCAGCTTAGGGAGCTATGCGGATGGCCGTTGCTCCGACGAAGAAGCCATTTGGACCCACAGTAATGAAACCTCATATTACTCCATTACCAAGTATTATGCAGAGAACGAAGTTTGGCGAGCGGCTGAAGAAGGACTCAATACAGTTATAGTGAACCCAGCAACTATTATCGGCTTTGGCGATTGGGAAGAAAGCAGCACCGCGATTATTAAAAAAATAAACGACGGATTAAATTATTACACTCCGGGCAGCAATGCATTTATTGGCGTGAAGGATGTGGTAAAAGCCATGCATCAATTGATGAATTCTACCATCTCTGACCAACGTTATGTTTTAATTGCTGACAACTGGAGCTTTCAAAAGCTGTTTACACACATTGCAAAAGGCTTAGGTAAAAGGCCGCCGCAGAAAGCCGCACCTCGTTGGCTCGCAAACGGATTACGAAGGTTTGACGAAATGCGCTATTTTTTATTGGGGAGCAAAACAGTTCTCACCAAACAAAGTGTGGACGCAGCTTTTAGACAAAAATGTTTCTCTGCGAAGAAAATCAAAACGGAATTGCAATTTGAATTCGAACCCATGGGTTTGGTGATTGAGAAAGTAACCGGGCAGTTTAAGAATAGTTAGATTACTTTCCCTCGCTCTAATTTACTTGAAATTGCACAATAGCCTATAGTAATAAAAGGCTTAACTAAACCAATGCGTCAATAATATTCCTATCGTTTGCTAAGCGTGGCAATTTGTTTTGCCCGCCCAATTTACCTTTGGATTTCATGTAATTCTGGAAACCATCTTTTTGAATAGAAGTGATTTTTAAGGCTTGTAGCATTTTACCTTCCAGTAAATCCTTGTAGTATGAATTGAGATCAACCATCTTGCCATTCAACACAACAGAAAACTCAGTTACATCAATTCCTTGTTCTTTAAATTCTATTGCCCACTCATGAAAGGGCAACTCTCCATTAATAGATTCTGTTTGCGGCGCCAAGTGAAATTCTACTACCTCAATTCCCGTTTTTTCTGAAGCAAAGGCTATTGCTTTTTCCACTTCTTCGGCAATAACATGTTCTCCAAAAGACGAGGTAAAATGTTTAATTCTTCCCGTCACCACGATTCTATACGGAGCTAATGAAACAAAACGAACAGTATCGCCAATGTTATAGCCCCACAACCCTGCATTCGTATTTAAAATGAGACCATAGTTTTGGTTCAGTTTTACTCCACCTAAACTAACTCGGGTTGGGTTTTCGGTTCCAAATTCTTCTGCAGGTATAAATTCATAAAAAATTCCCGAATTCAATAACAGCAACATTCCCTCTTCTTTCTGAGAATCTTGATAGGCAATAAAACCTTCTGAGGCAGGATACAATTCAATAGCATCAATTCGTTTGCCAATTAAACTCTCCATGGTATGTCGGTAAGGCTCGTAATTCACACCACCGTAAATAAATAAAGAAAAGTCTGGAAATATTTCTCGAATGCTTTTCTTGCCAGATTTCTCCAATAGTTTTTCAAAATACATTTTAACCCAAGGTGGAATTCCACTTATGAGGCTCATTTTTTCTGACAATGTTTCATCGCAGACGGCATCTACTTTGATTTCCCAATCGTCGATAGTGTTGGTTGCTAAAGAAGGCAATCGGTTACGTTGTAAATAACCTGGAACATGGTGCGCAACAATACCCGACAATCGCCCCACGGGAATTGGTCCACTCGTATCTAGTTCAGGACTTCCCTGTAAAAAGATCATTTTATGGTTAACGAAGTCAGCTTTCCCAGTTTCTGCAATGTAATGCAAAATAGCATCTCTAGCTGCTTCAATATGGTAAGGAATTGATTCTTTTGTAATCGGAATATACTTTACCCCAGAAGTAGTTCCAGAGGTTTTGCTCAGATAAATTGGCTTCCCAGGCCATAACACGTCTTCCTCCCCTTTTTTAACTCGATCAGCATATTCACGTAAGCCTTCATAATCATTAACAGGGACAGCCTTTTTAAAATCTCCGTAGTTATGAACATTTTCAAACCCGTGGTCTTTCCCAAATACTGTATTTCTTGCTGCTGCAATGATAGAAAGGAAAACTGCTTCTTGCGTTTCTATTGGTTTTTCAGACCATTTCCTAACCTTCTTCACTGCCAATTTGGCAAACGACTTACTTAAGCTAGCTTTTAAACCCATATCAGAAATTTATAAAGTCTTTGGGGTTTATTGGTTTTCCTTCTTTCCACAATTCGAAATGCAAATGCGGTCCTGATGAAAGCTCTCCTGAGTTACCAATAATAGCTATTACGTCACCCGCCTTTACTTCGTCTCCCACCTTTTTCAATAAAACCGAATTATGTTTATAATTGGAAACGATGTTGTTGGCATGTTGCAATTGTATTACGTATCCCGTTTCCACGGTCCACTCTGCAAAAACAACCGTGCCGTCTAAGGTAGCTTTAATCGCTTCATCTTTTGGTGCTACTACATCAATCCCAAAATGCTCCTTAGAAGGATCAAAACCATTCGTTATCGTTCCTTTAAGTGGCGCAAAAAAGTAAATCTGTTTAACCACATCTTCTTTTTCGGCTGATAGTGAATAGGAATCCTCTCGTTCAACATATTCTCTCAACATTGAATCTTCCTTTGATTTCAACAAAAGATTTTCGGGCAGTATCACCTCTTGATTTGCATTATAAATAGAATCTTTTGACAAGGGTAATTCTCCTTTCAGTGCTCCTTGAATATTTCTTAAGTAAGCAGAGTTTCGTTGAAGCTCAATTTCCATAGAGTCTGTTCGAAAAACCATCTTTGTTAAATCTTCTCTCAAACTAACATCTGTGTAGCCAGGAATAGATTCTCTTAACGGTGTGTAAATAATAACCACAGAAACCAATACAATTAATAACACAACGAAGCTCAGTAGCAAAGTAAGCAAATTCAAAGGAGAAAGGCGGTATGAAAAGCGTTCTTCAAAGCTTGCATCATTCAGAATTACAAGGCGATACTTGTTCTGTAATTTCTTTATGATTCGCTTTTTTTTGTTTTCTTCTTCCATGGTTTGGCAAAGTCTTTTCAAATATCCGAATATTTATACCACACTAGTGAACTTCAAAGCACTTTTCATGATACTTTAACTAATTTTGTAAATTCAAATTTTCACATACTAATCTGTGACTTTCACAGTTAACTGAAAAAGAATTTATTCGTTGGGAAAGAACATCTCTCGCCTTATTTTAATAATAGCTGTTTTGCTAAGCTCTTGCTCTACCGACAAGAACAATGCTCTGCATCGCGGTTTTCATAATATGACGTCTCGTTTTAATGGCTATTTTAATGCCAGAGAAATCATGCTATTGGAAGAAACAAATCTTAAAGATGGCTTTAATGACGACTATTCCCAACTTTTACCAATTTTCATTTACCCTGATGAGCAAAAATCTCAGAGTATGTATGCCCAAATGGACAAGATTATTGAAAAATGCTCAGAGGTAATTGAGCGTCACTCGATTGACAAGCGAAAAATTGAATATGTTAAATGGATTGATGACAGTTATTTTTTAATTGGACAAGCCCGACTTTATAAACAAGAGTATGGACTTGCTGAACAAACTTTCTTATACCTTTACCAACACTACAAAAAAGACCCTTCAAGATACGGGGGACTCACGTGGCTGGTTAAAACTTTAATAGAAACGAAGCAGTGGGACAGAGCTGAAGAGTTTTTAGATTTGGCAGAAGATAACATTCGAAAGTATCCAGAAGAATTTTTAGGCGAGTATCATGCAACTGTTGCGGACTATAACATTAAACGGGATCAAGATTACGACAAGGGCATAGAGCACTTAGAAAAAGCCGTTGAACTAACTAAGAAGAGAGATGGGAAAGTTAGGTATACTTACATTTTAGCTCAGTTATACCAAGAGAAAAAGAAATTTTTGCGTGCAACGGAAGCATATGGCAACGTATTGAAGCTAAACCCTGACTACAAAATGCGGTTTAACGCCAGAATAAGCAGAGCAATTGCTTTTGATGTTAACGGTAGTGATAGTAAGGCAATAAAGAAAGAGCTAAATAAAATGCTCAAAGACATCAAGAATGAAGAATTTAAGGATCAAATCTACTTTGCACTTGCAGAATTAGCATTGAAAGAAGATAATGAATCGTTGGCTGTTGAATTACTCCAAAAATCAATTAATACGAGCGTGTCAAACAACAAACAGAAGTCTCTTTCCTATTTAAGATTAGCAGATTTATATTTTGAAAAACTAGACTATATCGCTGCACAAGAGCGGTATGATAGTACTCTTCAATTTTTACCAGAAGAACATCCAGAATACTTTCCGACAGAGGATAAAAACAATAACCTACAAGACTTAGTCCGCAACCTGAAAGTAATTAAACTACAGGATAGTCTGTTGATATTGTCTAATCTAAGTTCAGGAGATCGAGAAAAAAAAGTCAAACAAATTGTTGGAGCTTTAAAAGAAAAGGACGAAAGAATAAAACAAGCAGAGCTTAACAAATTAGCCTCCTCGCAAAACCAAACAAATTCTGGACTCATCAACGTTGCTGCAGGAGGACGTAAAGGGAAATGGTATTTCTACAACCCTACAACAACAGCACTAGGCATAAATGACTTTAAATCCATATGGGGAGATATTCAATTAAGCGATAATTGGAGAAGGAAAAATAAAGTATCAAATCAAGTTGTTCAAAAACTAAATCCTAAAGAAAAAGAGGCAGCAATAGAAGATTCAGTTGAACAAGCACAACGCTACAACTCCAATTTTTATTTAGAAACGATTCCAAAAGACTATAAAGAACAATTGGAAGCCCATGGTAAAGTTGCAGAAGCATTATTTAATGTTGGCACCATTTTTAAGGAAAGTTTTATAGATTACAACAATGCCATTAGTTCATTTGAAAGAGTAGTAAAAGAATACGACACTTCCAAATACAACTTACCCACACATTATCAATTGTATAGAATATATACTATTAATGAGTACCAAGAAAAAGCAGATATCGAGAAAAAGTGGGTACTAGACAATCATCCATTTAGCGAGTATGCATACTTAATTAAGAATCCAAACTACAGCAAAGATTCTAAAGAAACCAAAGAGAAAGTTGAGGAGTTTTATGTTTCTACCTACAAATTGTATAGATACGGGCTTTACAACGATGTTATAAACAGTTGTGAAAAAGCAGATCGCACTTTTAATAAAAATCACTTGAAAGCTAAGTTTGATTTACTAAAGGCTCAGTCAATAGGACAATCTAAACCTAAGTCTGAGTTTAAAGTGGCGCTTGAAAAACTGATTGCCGACCACCCTAAGACAGGTGAGCAAACTAGAGCTCAAGAAATGCTCAGTTTTTTAAACCAACAAATAACAAACGGAGGAGTAACTCAAAATAACCCTCAAGAGGTTAGTTATGTCAGAGATGCAAAAGATCAACACATGGTTATTCTTTCTGCCCCGCAGACAAAAAATGCAGGCTTTAGCATTCTAAAAAACAAACTGGCTGATTTTAATAAAAATTCATTTCGAGAAACTCGATTGTCAATAACTGAATCTGCATTAGGTGACAAAACCATGTATTTAGTTCGAGGGTTTAACAATGAAGCTGATGCAATAAAATACCTAAAAGCAATTCAAAATGACCCTCCAGTAAGTACAATAGTAAGTCAATTTAATGGTAATCAATATTTAATTTCAAATACCAATTTTAGAAAACTATTCAAAAGTAAAAACGAAGAGGAGTATATTCAGTTTTTCCATAAAGACTATCTACTTTAAAATAAGCACACTATTTATTTTTAATTAAATGTTACTTTTGTAAAAAATATGTTCAAGCGTAACTCAAATACCATGGCAAGAAATAACGAAATAGATTCTTCAGCAATCAACATTATAAGATCAGGTACAGAAATTAATGGTGACATCAATTGTAAAGAAGATATAAGAATTGACGGAAAACTTTTCGGCAACCTTAAATCTGCAGGAAAGGTCGTTGTTGGTGAAAGTGGACTAATTGATGGTACCGTTGAATGCGCTCATGCGACTATATTTGGTGACATTAAGGGAACCATAACTGTTAACGAACTTTTGGGTTTAAAATCAACAGCTAATTTGGTGGGAGATATTACAACAAACAAATTACAAATTGAACCAGGTGCAAACTTCTCAGGAAGTTGTAAAATGGGTGCTGTTATAAAAGGCATAAAGAATGACAGCAGAGAAGGATCCAAAGAAAAAATGGCCTAGATATTTAGCCCTTACAGGCATTGCTTTTCAAATGGGCATTACCATTTACTTATTTTCATTTCTTGGAAAATATTTGGACAACCGTTACTCTATTGAAGGTAATTATTGGACCATTGGGCTCACGTTAATTGGTGTAGTTCTTTCTTTTTATAGCTTGCTCAAGCAAGTGAATCGCTTAAACAAGGAAGAAGAAAATGATAAATAACCTCACTTCATTCTCTCTTCGTTTACTTTTCCTCCTTCTTATAGTTTTCGGTGTGCACCAGTCAGCCCTTTCTTTTGTAAATGTTAATTGGAATCTTAACCTAATTAATGAATCATATCTAACCAATTATTTTTTAGTTGTTTTCACTTATGCCATTATGGTTTATTTAAAAGACAAAAAAAGCCAAAGCTTAGGGTTTATATTTCTTGGCGGTTTTTTTTTAAAATTGGCCGTATTTATGATTTTCTTTAACCCCATTTATAAGTCAGATTTAGAAATTTCAACCTTAGAGTTTACCTCATTTTTTATACCTTATGGAATCTGCTTAACCTTCGAGACTTTTGTATTGGTAAGACTTTTAAATCAATCTTAAAGTTAAACCGAAAAATTCAAGAAATTAAGTGCATTTCTTAACTTTCTTTCTGAAAACTATTCACTACTTTTGCGCCCGAATTAGGACCTCTTTTTGAATTATAGAAATGACGGGAAAAAAAATACTTTTTACGCTATTAATCGCACTTTTTGCAATTCCATTTTCTTCAATTGCAAGTAACGAATCTAACGACGAAATTATGTTGGAGGGAGAGGATAAAACAAAAAGTGAAATCAAGGCATATATAAATCATCACCTTGAAGATTCTTACGACTTTTCGATTTGGCATGCTGTAGGAATAGAATTTCCTCTTCCGATTATCTTAATCGACGAAGGCCTGCAAGTTTTTTCTTCTTCAAAATTTCATCATAGTGAAACTGTAGCGGAGCACAACGGTAACTATTATAAAGTTTATTACAATAAAATTTACAAAACAGATGCAGAAGGCACAATAAGCATTGATCCTGAAACAAATCATCCTGAACAGACTAAACCGTTAAATTTTTCAATTACGAAAAATGTAATGTCGATTTTCCTTTTCGGACTACTTATGTTTTTTATGTTCAGAAGTGTTGCTAGGTCTTATGGAGAAGATCGAATGCCTAATAAACTAGGACGTTTTCTAGAGCCTCTTGTAATCTTCGTGAGAGATGATATTGCAATCCCTAACATTGGCGAAAAGCATTACCGAAAATTCATGGGTTACCTATTGACTGTATTTTTCTTTATTTGGTTTCTAAATTTAGGAGGAATGACTCCGCTAGGAATTGGTGTAACTAACAACCTTGCCGTAACTTTCTGTTTGGCTATAATTACCTTTGTAATTACAACCATATCGGGTAACAAAAACTACTGGGGACACATATTCTGGATGCCAGGTGTACCAACTCCAATGAAAATCATTTTGGCTCCTATAGAGTTATTGGGGATTTTTATAAAACCATTTGCCTTAATGATTCGATTATTTGCAAACATGACAGCAGGTCACGTTGTAATGATGAGCTTAATCGGTTTATTATACATTTTTACCAACTGGTTTGCTCGAGGAGCATTCTTAGGGTTAACATTATTTTTATCAATCATAGAACTTTTGGTTGCATTTCTTCAAGCTTACATCTTTACGATGTTAACTGCCCTTTATTTTGGCGGAGCGGTTGCAGAATATGACGATCATCATTAATTCGTATTTTTTAATTTAAACTATATATTATGCAAATTCCAGAAATCGTAGGAGCAGGTTTAATTGTTATTGGTGCCGGTATCGGTATCGGTAGAATTGGAGGTTCAGCAATGGAGGCTATCGCAAGACAGCCAGAAGCTACCAACAAAATTCAAACTGCAATGCTTATCGCTGCTGCACTTATTGAAGGTATTGGTTTCGCTGCTTTATTCGCAGTTTAATCATCAAACAAGTAAACAACGCTGCAGCGGTTGGCTGCAGGGTTGTTTCAACATTACAAAATAAAGATGGAAAAATTATTAGACAAGTTTGAAGTTGGGTTGTTCTTTTGGCAACTAATTTTATTCCTCGCATTGTTATTCTTACTTAGAAAATATGCTTGGAAGCCTATTCTTACTTCTGTGATTAATCGCGAAGAATCTATTAAAGAAGGATTAGAAGCTGCAGAAAATGCTAAAGAGCAAATGCGTCAGTTGAAAGAAGACAACAAGGCACTTTTGGCTGAAGCTAGAATAGAAAGAGATGGTATCATCAAAGATGCTAGAGAGGCGAAAGAAAAAATAATTTCTGAGGCCAAAGAAAAGGCGCAAGAAGAAGGAGCAAAAATGATTGAAACCGCAAAGTCTGTTATCCAAGCGGAAAGAAATGCTGCTGTTACTGAGTTAAAAAGTCAGGTAGCTGTGTTGTCAATTCAAATTGCTGAAAAAATAATTAAAAGCGAAATTTCTTCAGATGCAAAACAGCAAGAGATAATTTCTGCAGCTATGCAAAAGGCCAAATTGAATTAATAACGACATGAAAGGAGTTAGAGCAGCAATTAGATATGCGAAAGCATTACAACAATTAGCCCAAGAGAAAAATCTTTTGGATATTGTTGTTGTTGACGTAAAGTTGATTCATAACACCATAGTTGAAAATAAAGAATTGGAGTCAATGCTTCAAAGCCCGCTTATCAAAGCAGACAAAAAGAGCAACGTTTTAACTGAAATTTTCAATGAAAAAATAAACAATCAATCTTTACAATTCGTTCAGCACGTGGTAGCTCACAAAAGGGAAGCTATGTTGAGTGTTATTTGTGAGGAGTTTATTAAAATTTACAATGAAATAAATAATATTGCAAGTGTTACAGTTACAACTCCTACTGCATTGACAGATGCTTTAAGGGCTGAACTAGTAAACAAAATCAAAACCGATTATTCTCTTTCAGCCGTTGAATTGGTTGAAAATATAGATGCGTCATTAATCGGTGGGATAGTCTTACGAATGGGTGACAAACAATTGGACGCTAGCGTTCGTGGACAGTTAAATGACATTAAACAAGAATTAGTACAAGCATAAAAATCAGATAAAAATGGCTGAAGTAAATCCGGCAGAAGTTTCTGCAATTCTTAGAGATCAATTAGCAGGTGTAAAAACCGAGGCAGACTTAGAAGAAGTGGGTACCGTCCTCTATGTAGGAGACGGTATTGCAAGAATCTATGGAATGTCACAAGTTCAATCAGGGGAATTGATTGAATTTGATAATGGACTTATGGGCATCGTACTTAACTTAGAGGAAGATAACGTAGGTGCCGTATTGTTAGGTTCTTCTAACAAAGTTAGAGAGGGTGATACTGTAAAAAGAACAGGTAGAATTGCATCTGTAAACGTAGGAGAAGGAATGTTAGGCAGAGTAGTTGATACTTTGGGAACTCCTATCGATGGTAAAGGACCAATTCAAGGCGAAACATTTGAAATGCCAATTGAAAGAAAGGCCCCAGGTGTAATATATCGTCAGCCAGTAAACGAACCACTTCAAACAGGTATTAAGTCAATTGACTCAATGATTCCTGTAGGACGAGGACAAAGAGAGTTGATTATTGGAGATAGACAAACAGGAAAAACAACTGTTGCTATTGATACAATTATCAACCAAAAAGAATTTTTTGACAGAGGCGAACCTGTATACTGTGTATACGTTGCAATCGGTCAAAAAGGATCTACTGTTGCAGGAATTGTAAAAACATTAGAAGATGCAGGAGCAATGGCATATACTACTATTGTTGCTGCAAACGCGTCTGACCCTGCTCCAATGCAATTTTACGCTCCATTTACTGGTGCTGCTATTGCTGAGTATTTCAGAGATACAGGAAGACCTGCATTAATCGTTTTTGATGATTTATCTAAACAAGCAGTTGCTTACCGTGAGGTTTCTTTATTATTGAGAAGACCTCCAGGTCGTGAGGCATATCCTGGGGATGTATTTTACCTTCACTCAAGATTATTGGAAAGAGCAGCAAAAGTGATTAACGATGATAAAATCGCTTCTCAAATGAATGATTTACCTCCTTCGTTGATTGGCAAAGTGAAAGGTGGTGGTTCAATCACTGCACTTCCTATTATTGAAACACAAGCAGGTGACGTATCTGCGTACATTCCAACTAACGTAATTTCAATTACCGATGGTCAGATTTTCTTAGAGTCAAACTTATTCCTTTCCGGTGTGAGACCTGCAATTAACGTGGGTATTTCAGTATCTAGAGTTGGAGGTTCTGCTCAAATTAAATCCATGAAAAAGGTTGCGGGAACGTTAAAGTTAGATCAAGCACAGTATCGGGAATTAGAGGCTTTCTCTAAATTCGGTTCTGACTTAGATGCTGCAACAAAATCGGTATTAGATAAAGGAGCAAGAAACGTGGAAATTTTGAAGCAAGCTCAAAACTCTCCAATGTCTGTTGAAGATCAAGTTGCTATTATTCACTTAGGAGTAAAAGGATTATTGAGAAGTATCCCTGTAAACCAAGTAAGAAAATTTGAAGGTGAATATTTGGATTATTTGAACGCAAAGCACAGAGATACTTTAGATGCATTAAAAGCAGGAAAATATACTGACGCAGAAACTTCAATTTTAGAAAAAGTAGCGAGTGACTTAAGTGCAAATTATACTGCATAGTCAATAGCTAAATACTAGCTAATAAAATGGCAAATTTAAAAGAAATACGAAACAGGATTACTTCGGTATCATCTACAAGGCAGATTACTTCTGCCATGAAGATGGTTTCTGCTGCCAAATTGAGAAGAGCTCAGGATGCAATTACGCAAATGAGACCTTATGCCAATAAGCTGAAGGAGTTATTGGGTAATTTGAACAATAATATAGACAGTGACGAAGGAAGCGTCTATGCTGAACAAAGAGAAGTAAAAAGAGTCTTGATGATTCCAATTACTTCTAATAGAGGTTTGGCCGGAGCTTTTAATGCTAACATTATAAAAGAAACGACAAAGGTTATCAATGAAAAATACGCCGACAAAGATGTTACCGTATTAGCAATTGGTAAAAAAGCAGATGATTTCTTTAAGAAAACTGAATATAACATTAAAGGAACTACTTTACCTAGTAAGTTAGATACCATTTACGATAATCTTACTTTCAACAAAGTAGAGAAAGTTGCTTCAAAAATCATGAGAGCTTTTGAGTACAAACAATTTGACGAAGTAGTTATTATTTACAATAAATTTGTAAATGCTGCTGTTCAAAATGTTAATGTTGAGCAAATGATGCCAATCGTTTCTAACGAGGTTGAAGGAGAAGAATCGACTACTATTTCTGATTATATCTATGAACCTTCGAAAGAGTTTATCATCGAAGAACTAATTCCAAAGTCGATTAAATTGCAATTATTCAAAGCTCTTTTAGATTCTCATGCATCAGAGCATGGAGCTAGAATGACAGCAATGCATAAAGCAACAGACAATGCTTCTGATCTTATTAATGACTTGAAGCTAGTCTATAACAAAGCTAGGCAAGCATCTATTACCAATGAAATTTTAGAAATTGTTGGTGGTGCTGAAGCATTGAACGGTTAATAAAGTTATTTAAACATTTAAAAGCCTTACTTCTATTCGAAGTGAGGCTTTTTTTCTATACCTCAACTGCGTTGCTTTGTTCAGTAAGTATCGCTATTTTTAAAAATCTAAAATAAAGTTGATGAAAATTAAATATTTCATTCTGATTGCCACAATTGCTTTGCTTTCAATTAAAAGTTACAGCCAAAACATTGGTGATACTATTATTGTTCCAGTTTTAGACTACTCAAATGTATCTAGAAATGTAGTAGCAAACTTTCCAACAAATTCAAGCCTTTCCTTCGAAAAAGTTATTATGCGCTATGCCATGCGATGCAAAAACGGATTAGTCTCCACCGGCGGTCAGAGAAATCTTGGTTGCGGAGAGTGGGATTATTCTTGTAACACATACATTACAGATTCAACAAGGGCCGACTCAAGCTCAAGTAGTATTGCGAGATATACCATATTCCCTGACACCAACTTAAGTGGAATTTATAGCACTCTGCCCACTTGGAATGGCATTCCAACTGTTCAAAGTAAAGTGATTCTTCAATCTATCTTAAATGAAGATACAGCGTCTATCGGAACTGGAACGAACATTGACTCCTTACTTTTTAACCCAATTGGAAATGGAGGAAAGAATTACGTGCTTTTAACTAGCGCTGAATTATTAAGCGGAGGTTTAATTTCAGGTGACATAGACGGGTTAAGCTTTAATAACCTTGCTGGCAACTCCAATTTATCTCAATTTCGAGTAAAAATAAAGCACACCACAATAAGTGACTTATTAACTCCAGATAGTGCAGATTTCAGAAACCTACAAGAAGTCTATTATCACAATTATGCTGTGGGCAGTGGCGATAATAGAATTCAATTTAACACCCCTTTCAACTGGAATGGAACCTCAAATTTATTAGTAGAACTATCATACAAACCAGGATTTAATGCTTCAAAACTTCAACTGAGGTCAAACACAACAACTCAAACAACGCACATTTCAACCTCTAACGATTATACGCTAAACTTAGCACCAAGCAACTATGTTGAGGTTAATTCATATTATGGTATTACCGGTTCAAACTCAAGAACTATAGAAGCCTGGATTAAAACTGGAGTCACTGGGAAAGATATAGTTAGTTGGGGAACAAATAGTAGTGGTCAGAAATTTATATTTAGACTTGACGGCAACGGTAAATTAAGAGTTGAAGTTAATGGCGGTTCTATAATTGGAACTACCGTTTTAAATGACAATAAATGGCATCATGTAGCGGTTACTTTTAATGGTGCAACAATGTACAATTTCAAGTTCTATGTAGATGGTGTTCGAGACAATCCTACGGCAATTGCCAATACCTTGGTCAATACCGGTCAGTCGTTACCTGTTCAAATTTCAAAAGGATTTCACAATCGCTATTGGAACGGTCAAGTAGACAATGTAAGAATTTGGTCTACTGAATTACCTGTGACCGCAATTGATGAATGGAGATACAAAACAGTTACTGCAGCACATCCAAATTATTCTTCGTTAGAATTGGAGTACAACATTGATTCAAGAAGTGCAACGATAACAGATAATAGCACAAATGGCAGAAATGCAACTTACTTCTCACAGAATACTTTTACGGCCTTTACCGGTGAGTCTCATTTTAAAGAATACTCCACCTCTTCAACAAAACCAAACTTCGATCTTTACCAAGGGAATTATAACTTGACAATTAGTAATGACACATTAGTAGATACCACTTTCTACAATCCATTCATTGTAAATGAACGAACAATTTATCCAAAACTTGGAACTGTATTTTCAGATAGCATTGGGATTTTAACAACTAATTACTGGCCAGAAAATAATATCTTGTTTAATTTAAACGGAGGAGTTCTATCAACTACGCCTTCAAACAGTACGGTTCAAATCACTCCATCCACTCTGTCCTATTTTCGAAGAAACGCCTCCAAATTAGAAATCATGTCTTTTGTTACACCGTATGGTATCAATTTAGATTTAGGAAATGATGGTAAGGCATGGTATTTTGATGTAACTGACTTTTTACCTGTTTTGAACGGTCCACGAAGAATTACGTTAGAACGAGGTGGACAAAATCAAGAAGAAATTGATATTCAATTCCTTTTCATCGTTGGGACACCTCCTCGAAATGTAAAACAGTTAGATCAAATATGGCCGGTGACAAGCACTGCCTATAGTTCAATATTGAACAATTCATTCTTTGCTCCAAAAACATTAAGCCTAGACACTTCGGCAAGGTCATTTAAGATTAGATCCGTTATAACTGGTCATGGGCAACAAGGAGAATTCATTCCTCGAAATCATTTTATTAATATTAATGGCGGCCCTATTGAGTTTAACAGAAGTGTTTGGTCTGAATGTGCAGAGAATCCCGTATTCCCACAAGGAGGCACTTGGATATACGATCGCGCTGGATGGTGCCCAGGTGCACCTTCTGACCCAACAGAATATGACATTACTAGTTTAATAGGTAATGCGGATACTGTTCAAATTGACTATGGAGTTTCTACTGCATCAGGGGATTCGCGATACATCGTAAATAATCAACTTGTCTCTTATGGTGCCCCAAACTTTAATCTTGATGCGAGAATTACCGAGGTAATAAGTCCAACCAATCATATTCAATTTGGGAAAAGCAATCCTATATGTAATGGTTCTGAAATTGAAATTCAAAGCTCAGGGGCTACTGCAATTACAGCCATGCAAATCGAATATTCGATTACTAATGGAATAAAAGGAACGTATAATTGGACAGGAAATCTAAATTTCCTAGATAAAGTAACCGTTGTTCTTCCTACCGTTGCTAACTTTTGGAACAGCCTGACAAACGGAACGAATACCTTCGTTGCTCAAATCATTTCAGTTAACGGACAAAGTGATCAATATGTTCATAATGATGATATCATTAGAGAGTTTTCTGCGACAGAGGTAATACTATCAAATTTTGTTCTTGAATTTACCACCAATGCTGCAGGATTTCAAAGCAGCTATAATGTAAGAGATGAAAATGGTAGTATTTTAATTCAACGATCTGGTTTAAATAATAATTCTACTTACAGAGATACTTTTAATCTAACCGCAGGTTGCTATTCAATCAACGTTTTCGATTCCAATGACGATGGATTGTCATTCTTTGCAAATTCAAGTGGAAATGGATCTATTCGAATTAAAAATTTAATCGGCTCAACGCTTAAAATATTCGAACCAGACTTTGGCGATGGGTTTAAATACAGTTTTACCGTGCCAACAACGGTTGGCTTAAGTGAAGTGGAGCTAAGTCAAAGTATTTCTGTCTATCCAAATCCTGCAACTAATTCTTTAACCATGGAGACTACAGGGCTTAACAATAGTAATTGGAGTGTGTTTGATGGAATGGGAAGACGAGTTACTTCAGGGTTAACAATAAATGAACACCATACAAAAACCCAAATCAATGTAGCTCATTTTGCAGCAGGAGTTTACTACTTGCACTTTACAAAAGAGGGCAAAACAACTGTGAAAAAGTTTATTGTACTTCAACAACAGTAAAATCCTAATAAAGTTAAATACATGATGTTTTACCAAAAAAGCGTTTCCTCTTCTTTAAGTGTAAGATATAACTCTTTTCACCTATTACATCAACTGATTGGAAGGAATAAAGGTAAAGTACTACAAAAAATAGTAGAAGGAGGTTTACAGCTCTTTAGAAAGTCATTTAGCCGAAAAGGGTGAAGGTCAAATTATCCCAATTGGAAGGAGAAAAAATCTAACTGACAAAGAGTTTAAAGAAAAGTATGTGAAACATGGTATACCCGTTGTATTGGAAGGCGCAGCCAGAGATTGGGATTGCGTGAAAAAGTGGAGTTTAGACTACTTTCAAAATTTACATGTAAGTGATGAAGTTCTATTAGCCGATCAAATTAAAATAGAGAACGACTATGAAGTAATCATACTAAATAAAATAATTGAAGGAATTAAACAAGGAAATGGCACGCACTATCGATTCTATCCACTTTTAGAAAGATATCCTGAGCACTTAATGGACTTCGATTATGAATAGGTCAGTAGGAAGAGAAACAATAACTCCTTTATTGAAGCATTTCAGGTGTTTATTGGCGGGGCTAAAACCATTACACCTATTCACAATGCTAATTTGTGTAATCTGATTTATCTCTTGGAGACGGGAAAACTTTAAGAGTATTTAAATTCTAATAAATAGAACTATATGATAACTCCTAAAACCATATCCTTAAAAAAAAGAACTAAATATGGATTCTATCAATTTTTTGACCATTTTCTAGGAAGGAAGTTGGCTTATAAATTATCAAAGAAAAGCCGAACTGATTTTTATAAAAGTCTAGAACAGGAACTAAAAAAGGAGGGGAAAGGGAGAGTTATTCCAGTAGAACGAAGGCGAAATTTATCAAAAAAAGATTTTATAAAGAATTATAGAGATAAAAAAATACCTGTTATTTTAGAGGGTGCGGCGGAAGACTGGGATGCAGTAAAAAACTGGAGTCTCGATTATTTTAAAGATTTACATGGTGATGATAAAATTGTTTTAGCAGACCAACTAAACATTGATAACCCATATGAAGCAACTACACTTGCGAAGATAATAGATGATATAAAAGGTGACACCGGAAAGTACTATCGCTTTTACCCCTTGTTAGAGAGATATCCAGAACACATCTTAGATTTTGATTATAAATGGCTTAGAGAAAGAAGAAATCCAGGAACTGTGTTTGAAGCCTTTCAGGTTTTCATGGGTGGAGACGGAACATACACTCCCTTGCACAATGCTAGTCAGTGTAATTTGTTTACTCAAGTTTCTGGAGAAAAAGAGTGGAGACTTTATCATTACCATGATACTGCAGTGCTAGATCCTGACCCTGCGCGAAACGTTTACCGAGACGCTCCATTTAAAAAAGCAGAAGGGCCGTTTAATCCTTTTAAGCCAGATAACACCCCCCCATATAACCTATTTCAATATTTGGATAGTTATTCTGTGCACTTAAAACCAGGAGATATACTGTGGAATCCCCCTTATTATTGGCATACTGTTCATAACATAGGAAATTCTATAGGAGTAGGATATCGTTGGTTAACACCGTCATATTGCTTTAAGAGTTCCTTTCTCTATGCATTTTTAGATTGCTTTGTAACCAACCCTCCCGCTTGGAAAGCTTATAAAATTTCTAAACAAGACATAAACCTGATTCACTTAGCTGAAAAAGGTCGTTTAGAAGAGTATCTAAATAAAAAGTGAGATTTCTATTTTAACTCATAACTCACTGCAGCCATTTCGTAATCCTCTGCATAAATGTGTAATTGATATACTCCTGGAATAACTTCAAATTCCTCTGCGGACTTCACCCAATCCAAACATAACTCTTGATCTGATTGATTATAGTCAATTTCTTGAGTACCCGAATAATAACCTTTCCCCCCATTGAATTCAAAACGGCTATCATCAACATTCTCAGCAGTTAATATTTTACCATCAGGAGCGATTATTCTTAAGTACAAAGGCTTTTTCCCAACTTTAGCTACCTTATTTTCGTTTAGTTTAAAGCATACTCTAATCTTATCTGTTCTTCGAGCTCTATCCGTTTCCTTTCCGGTCATATCTCTTTTCACATTCATTCCAAAAACACGGATCTCTGAAACATCAAGTTGGCTTGCTAATGCCACCTTACTTGATAAATTGTCGTTTTTCTGCTTGAGTTCCTTCGCTTTACTGCGTTCTACTTTTAGCGTACTCCTAACCTCAGCATTTTCATTTCGCAAGCCTACATTCAAAGTATTGATCGAATCGATTACAACAACGTAACCTTTCATAATGGTGCGGAGTGTTGTTGTTTCCTTTCGTAACTTGTAAATGGCGAAATCTTTGTCTTTAACCTTTGCTAGAAGACCTTCAATCTCATTCTTTCTATTCGACAGTTCAACTTTCATAGAATCATTGGCAGTTTCCATAGTGTCTAACTCATTTAACATTTGCTCCAGTTCATTTTGGAGCTCCCCTCTTTCATCTGCCATTATCTCAATCTCAGAGCCTTTTTGAGCAGCCGTTTTACGTAAATCAAAAAACTGCCAAAGAGTAACACCTAGGGCGAGAGACAATAGAACAACTAAAGCCACTAATACTTTATTGACCTTATTAGCCGAATCGACCTGCTGATTTGGAGTATTTTCTGTCATAAGATGCAAATATAATGGTAAATTTCATGGATGCTCAAAGCAGTGTTTAATCTTATTTATCCAAAAATTTGTTATGGTTTTAGAAAAGCCATTGGCGGAAAGCTAAATAACGTTTGCGTTTCTTGCAGAGCGAACTTAGCATTTCTAAACATCAGGAACTTCAAGAACAATCCTATTCAACAACTATTTTGAGGAAGAGTGACTTTTGAAAAGCAACTGCCTTTGCTAAGTTCGAGAAAAATGGAACGATTCAAAAGCTCTTGCACGCGTTAAAGTACACAGGTATAAAAGAAGTTGGCATTACTTTTGGGGAGTTGGCTGCTTTGGAAATTGAAAGTTTTAGTTTTTTCGATGACATTGACTTTCTTATTCCCGTTCCCATTCATGCCAAAAAACAAAAGAAAAGAGGATACAATCAAAGTCATTACATCGCTGAGGGAATAAGCAATATAGCAGAACTACCAATAAATCTAACATCTATTAAGAAAGAACAAAATATAGCAAGTCAAACAAAAAAAGAAGATTTGAAAGATTTGAAAATATATCGAATACATTTATTCTAGAAAATATTGATCGATTACAAGGAAAACATATTCTGCTTTTTGATAATGTGGTAACAACCGGTTCAACGCTGAAAGCATGTGCCAATGTTTTGCAAAAAATTGAAGGAGTGAAATTAAGTTTACTCACCATTTCGGCTACTTATTAGGTATTTTTGTATCCTATGGCAGAATCCATTTTTTTTGACAAAAACACAACAAGGGCAGAGCAATATGAGCAGATTATACCACAGATAAAAACGTTAACAGAGTTTGAGCCTGATACAATTGCCAATTTAGCTAACGTTGCAGCTGTTTTAAAAGAAGTTTTTGACTTTTTATGGGTTGGATTTTACGTGTGGAGGACAGATGAATTAGTCTTGGGGCCTTTTCAAGGTCCAATTGCATGTACAAGAATAAAATCTGGGAGGGGTGTTTGCGGCATTAGCTATGAAAAAGCTAAAACAATCATTGTTCCTAATGTTGAAGAACTCGAGAATTATATTTCTTGCAGTTTTGCTACGAGGTCGGAAATTGTTGTCCCCATATTTAAAAATGGAAAGGTTGTTGCCGTTCTAGATTTAGATAGTGACCAATTGAATGATTTTGATGAAATAGACCAAAAATACTTGGAACAACTCGTCATTTTAATAGCCAATAAGTGGTAAACACAATGAAATATACTTGTATTGTTTTCGCAATTACGTTGCTTTCATCTTGTGCGCAAGTTGTTGCACCTACCGGTGGTGAAAGAGATTTGACTCCCCCTGAAATATTATCTGTAGTGCCAGAAAATCAATCCTTGAATTTTAACACTGCTACTTTCACACTTGAGTTCGACGAATATGTTGTATTGAGAAGATTAAAAGAACAATTGCTGGTTTCTCCTCCATTAAAGTATTCTTTAGAAAGTAAAACGAAAGGCAAAAGTTTAAGCTTTACGATAAAAGATACCCTGAAAGAAAATACCACCTATGTTTTCAATTTTGGAAATTCAATAGTTGATTTAAATGAAGGAAACCCATTAAGTAACTTTCAATACATTTTTTCAACAGGTCCAGTTATTGACTCCTCATCATTTTCAGGAAAGGTAATAGATGCCTTTGAATTAACCGCAGAAAAGGATGCGTTGCTTCTTTTATACCCTTCAACTTCAATAGATTCTGCTGTAAGTAAAACCCTACCCTCTTATGTCAGTAGAGCTAATGAGGAAGGTGATTTTACTTTTACCAATCTCGCCAATGACGAATACAAACTATTCTCTTTAGTCGATAAAAATGACAATTTTCTATATGATAGACCCGATGAAAAATTTGGTTTCCTTTCTAAAACTGTAAATGTTGAGGATGATACAAGTAAAATCAAACTATTCAGCTTTGTTTTGCCTGATAAAAAACAATTTATTGAAAAGCAAGAAGTTCTTGAAAACAACTTGGAACTAACGTTCAAGCTAGCACCAAAAAATGTTGAGTTTAACTTAATAGATACAACCATTAACAACTTTATAGAGCTGATAGAGTATGATGGAAATAAAATTAGAATTTGGTATAAAAAGTGCACCTCAACAAAGCTTAGAGTGAGTATTACTGAAGCTAACTATTCAGATACTATAAGATTCACAACTGTTGCTGTAAACGATAGTGCAAAACTGCAATTAAAGGAAGAATTGAAACGAACTCAGAACTATTTCGAGCCAATCACTTTTCTTTTCAATCGCCCAATAAATAGTATTGAGAAAGACTCGATTCGCGTACTTAATGCAGACTCTAACACAGTTAATTTTACTGTAGCAATTGATACCGTAAACGCAAAACAAGCGCTTTTAAAGATAAATCAGAATTCAGCAGAAAGCTTTTTATTGCAAATACTACCCGGTTCATTCAGAGATTTATATGGATTAGAGAATGATTCTATTTCAAAGGTACTGTCCTTTAATTCATCAGAAGACTTTGGCAATCTACAAGTGAAGGTAAAAAACATGGTAGCCGAAAATTTGATCTTACAATTAACAGATGCTAAAGGTACTGTATTGAAAGAGTTTTTCACCACTGACACACTTTATCGGTTCACAAATTTGAAAGCTGCTGATTACAGACTTAAATTAATCTCAGATGATAATAAAAACCAAAAATGGGATACTGGAGATTATTACAACAATCAGCAAGCAGAAAGAGTAATTATTTACGATGAAGTCATTGGAATTAGGCAAAATTGGGATAAAGAGATTATTTGGATTATAAAACCTTAATAATTTTACAGTATCGTCTGAGTGCGCCAATAGACCAAAAAGTATTTTTACCTTTGCACCTCAATTTTTTATCCTCTACAGCCAAATGAGCGATCAAATAAAACATGAATGCGGAATCGCATTAATTCGCTTAAAGAAACCCTTAGAATATTACATAGAAAAATATGGCACAGCGGCTTATGGACTGAATATGTTGTATCTGTTGATGGAAAAGCAACACAACCGAGGGCAAGATGGTGCAGGTGTTGCGAACATTAAATTGGACATGTCTCCCGGTGATCGATACATTAGTAGAGTAAGATCAAACAGCAACCAGCCAATTAAAGAAATCTTCGAAAAAATAAACGGCAGACTGCAAGAAGTTCAGGAAGAAAATCCAGAATTGCTAAAAGATGTTGACTATCTGAAGAAGAACATTGGTTTTACAGGAGAAGTTTTACTAGGTCATTTACGTTATGGTACATTCGGAAGGAATAGCATAGAAAGTTGTCATCCTTTTTTAAGACAGAACAACTGGATGACGAGAAATCTAGTGGTTGCAGGAAATTTTAACCTCACGAACGTTGATGAACTATTTGACTTATTAGTTGACTTAGGGCAGCACCCAAAAGAACAGTCAGATACAGTTACAGTATTAGAGAAAATTGGCCATTTCCTGGATATGGAAAACCAAAAATTGTACAAAAAATACAAGCAATTGGGCTATGCGAAGAAAGAGATTTCAGGCCTTATTGCAAAGAACATGAAGGTTCATAAAATATTAAAGAATGCTTCTACAGATTGGGATGGAGGTTACACTATGGCAGGTATAATTGGTCATGGAGATGCTTTCGTTTTAAGAGATCCTTCTGGAATTAGACCGGCTTTTTACTTTGAAAATGAAGAAGTTGTAGTCGTAACATCTGAACGACCTGCTATTCAAACAGCATTTAATGTGTCTTCAGAAGAAGTGCATGAATTAGAGCCAGGACAAGCAATTATTGTTAAGAAAAATGGCGAAGTAAAATTCAAGCAAATTAAAGAGCCTTTAGAAAAGAAAGCTTGTTCTTTTGAGCGGATTTATTTCTCTAGAGGGAGCGATCAAGATATTTACGAAGAACGAAAAGAATTGGGACGTTCAATTGTTCCTGCAATATTGAAAGGAATTGACAACGATGTGAAAAACTCCGTTTTTTCTTTTATTCCAAATACTGCGGAAACATCTTACTACGGGATGGTTCATGGTATTGAGAGCTATTTAAATGTAGTTAAAAAGAAGAAAATTTTAGCGTTAACAGAAACAACCACCGAGAAGCTTGATGAAATTTTAGACATTCGCCCAAGAGTAGAAAAAATAGCGATAAAAGATGCTAAACTGAGAACATTTATTACGCAAGATGAGACAAGAGACGATTTAGTTTCGCACATATATGACATCACCTATGGAACTGTCAACAGAGGGGTAGACAATTTAGTTGTAATTGACGATTCAATTGTTCGGGGCACAACCCTGAAGCAAAGTATCTTTCGAATTTTAGATCGTTTAGGTCCTAAAAAAATCATTATTGCTTCCTCTGCGCCACAAATTCGCTACCCGGACTGCTACGGCATTGACATGGCAAAATTGGGAGACTTTATTGCTTTCTCAGCTGCAATAGAATTATTGAAAGATACAGGCCAAGAAAAAATCATTAAGGAAGTATACCAAAAGTGCAAAGCTCAAGAAGATTTACCTAAAACTCAAATTCGCAATTACGTGAAGGAGATTTATGAGCCATTTCCCGCTGAAGAAATTTCAGGTAAAATTTCTGAAATGCTTACGCCGAAAGGAATTAATGCAGAGGTGCAAATCATTTATCAAACTATTGAAGGCCTGCACAAAGCTATTCCTAACCACAAAGGTGATTGGTACTTCACAGGTGATTACCCCACTCCTGGCGGCATGAAAGTAGTAAATAAGAGTTTCATTTATTACTTCGAAGGAAGAAACGAGAGAGCGTACTAGAATTATTTCAAGCAAAATTTAAAAAGGTGTAAGAATAATCTTACGCCTTTTTTAAATTTATAATACTAGTATCGTAATATTGCAATAAACAAATACAACTACAGGTGGGGTTAACTAAAATAGAAATATTTACAGACGAGCAAAATGAAATTGCAACTTTGGCTAAGGTATTTGCCCACCCTGCTAGGATAGCAATTTTACAACATCTATTTAAATTAGATACTTGTTTTTGCGGGGACTTAGTAAACGAAATTGGACTTGCCCAACCTACTATCTCCCAACATTTAAAAGAATTAAAACAACTCGGCTTAATACAAGGAACGATAGAAGGAACGAGTATTTGTTATTGCATTAACAATAAGAATTGGGCCACTATGAAAGAAACATTTTCATTATTCCTCAATCAAGACGTTACTCAGAAAACGAATTGCTGCTAATTAAACCCACTAGAATAGTTAAAAAACATACCACATGAATACCGAACAAGAATTAAAAGACATTGTAAAAGAACGCTATGCGAAAATTGCCGAGCAAGACAAAGTTGACAACGCATCTTCTTGCTGCGGAGCAACCACTCCTACCAACAAAGTGTATAATATTATGATGGACGATTACACAGAAACAGAAGGATACGTCGCTGATGCAGACTTGGGTTTAGGCTGCGGTTTACCAACACAATTTGCAAAAATAAAAGCAAAAGATACAGTGATTGACTTAGGATCCGGTGCTGGAAATGACTGCTTTGTAGCGGGACATGAAACAGGGGTCGAAGGAAAAGTTATAGGCATTGACTTTACGCCTATTATGATTCGTAAAGCACGAATTAATGCTGAAAAGTTGGGCTATAACAATGTTGAATTCAGAGAAGGAGATATTGATAATATGCCTGTGAATGATAATGTAGCAGATGTTGTTGTAAGTAATTGTGTTTTAAATTTGGTCCCCAACAAACAAAAAGTGATTGGCGAAATAGCTCGAGTGTTAAAACCAGGAGGACACTTCAGTATTTCAGATATCGTCTTATTAGGTGATCTTCCAATAGCTCTAAAAAATGATGCTGAAATGTATGCCGGCTGTATAGCTGGAGCCATTCAAAAATCAAAATACTTGCAATTGATAGCTGATCAAGGATTTCAAAACATACAAGTACAAAAGGAAAAACCAATTAATATTCCAGATGATATTCTAAGTAAATACCTTACTGAAGAGGAAGTAAGAACATTCAACAAAGACGCAACAGGAATTTTTAGCATAACTGTTTATGCGGAAAAGCAAGGGAAAACCCAAGATAAACTGAAGGTAAACCTTTCAGATTTTTCTAGATCTTGTAAGCCCTCTTCAGATTGTTGTTAATTTAGATTACAGAACAACGGCAAAAGTGCATTCTATAAAAAACATAAATTCCACAGACTGTTTGAGTGACTTTACGTTTGAGAAAAAGTTCTTTAAAAAAACTTATTTAACCTATCTTTGTTTCATTCTCAAACACCTCCAATATGGATTTTAAAGCTGGAAAACTTCTCTCCCAAATTGAGTTCCCTCAAGACTTAAGAGACAAATTAGAAACTTCTGATTTACCCCAATTGTCGAAGGAATTAAGAGATTTTATTGTAGATATTGTATCAGTAAAAGGAGGGCACTTTGGTGCAAGTTTAGGTGTTGTAGAATTAACAGTTGCATTGCATTATGTTTTCAATACTCCTGATGACCAAATTGTTTGGGATGTTGGACACCAAGCATATGGACATAAAATCCTGACGGGTCGAAGAGAAAACTTCCATACGAACAGAGTATATAAAGGAATTAGTGGTTTCCCAAAAAGAAGCGAAAGTGAGTACGATACTTTTGGAGTAGGACACAGTTCAACCTCTATTTCAGGGGCTTTAGGAATGTCTGTGGGCTCAAGATTGCAAGGCAATGACCTTAGACAGCACATTGCGGTAATTGGCGATGGAGCAATGACTGCCGGTCTTGCTTTTGAAGGTTTAAACCATGGTGGTGTTGAGGATTCAAATATGATTGTGGTGTTGAACGACAACTGCATGTCAATTGATCCAAATGTTGGAGCACTGAAAGAATATTTAACCGACATCACAACTTCACCTTCCTACAATAAGATGAAAGATGAAGTCTGGAGCTTGTTAGGTAAGGTCTCAAAGTTTGGCCCAAATGCTCAAGCAATTGTCCAAAAAATTGAGAGCGGGATTAAATCAGCCATGCTGAAACAAAGTAATCTTTTTGAATCTCTAAACTTTAGATATTTTGGCCCAATCGACGGTCATGATGTAACTCACATGGTTGAGGTTCTAAATGATTTGAAAAAAATTCCTGGACCGAAAATTCTTCATATCCTAACTACTAAGGGAAAAGGCTATGATTTAGCAGAGAAGGACCAAACGAAATGGCATGCTCCTGGATTATTTAATAAAGACACTGGAGAGATTATAAAAGTTACACCTGATAGTCCACAGCCACCAAAATACCAAGATGTTTTTGGACACACAATTGTTGAGCTCGCTGAAAAAAATGAAAAAATTGTTGGAGTTACTCCTGCAATGCCTTCTGGAAGCTCACTAAATATAATGATGAAAGCTATGCCAAACAGAGCTTTTGATGTGGGAATTGCTGAACAACATGCTGTCACTTTCTCTGCAGGTTTAGCAACTACAGGAATTATACCTTTCTGCAATATCTACAGTACGTTCATGCAACGAGCCTATGATCAAGTAATCCATGACGTAGCACTACAAAAATTACCAGTCGTATTTTGTTTGGACAGAGCTGGGTTTGCAGGTGCTGACGGCCCTACTCATCACGGAGCTTATGATATTGCCTATATGCGTTGTATTCCAAATCTTATTGTCTCTTCGCCTATGAATGAAGCAGAATTGAGAGATTTGATGTATACTGCTCAAGCCGAAGATAATGGTGCATTTGTAATTCGATACCCAAGAGGTAAAGGAGTAATGCCCGTGTGGAAAACTCCTTTCAAAAAAGTTAAAATTGGTACGGGTAGAAAAGTGGTTAGCGGATCTGATGTTGCAATTTTAAGTATTGGTCACATTGGAAATTATGCAGTAGAAGCTGCTGAAAGATTGGAAAAAGATCATAAGATTGAGGCTGCCGTTTACGACATGCGCTTTGCGAAACCAATTGATGAAATTCTTTTACATGAAGTATTGAGCAAATTTGATAAAGTCATTACCCTAGAAGATGGATGTATAATGGGTGGAATGGGAAGTGCTGTTTTAGAATTTATGGCTGATAACGGCTACAATACTAAAGTTACTCGCTTAGGAATACCTGATGATGTTATTGAGCATGGTTCACAAGACCAACTTTATGCTGAATGCGGATACGATGTAGATGGTATTACACAAACAGCGATTGACCTAGTCGCGAAATCACAAGCAAAAGAAAAGCAAGCTTTAGCATCATAACCTGCTAGCTCACTTAACTATCTTATTATTACTGACGTATTATAGCCAAACAAACTTAAAATAGTTATTATGAAAAAAATCTTCTTATTACTTGTATCCATCTTTATGCTGGATGCCTTTCAATCAAATGCTCAATATGGAGCTGATTTTCAGTTTACCACAAATAATTTGACAGTTAACTTTCAAGACTCTTCTTTTTACTCACCAAACTCCTTTACGAATGAGTACGACAGTACGATAAATAGCCAACTACTTGGAATATGGGTCATGTGGAAACCATAAATATAATCGTAACCTAATGTTTTCAAAAGCATTAGGCCCAATTTATATTAATGATCTAATTGAAATAGACGCTTAGTGAAATACCATCCCAAAATAGTCTACGTAAACTGATCATCAACCGCAATAGCTTAACAGAAGGAAAAAAAGGGAGAATCTATATAGATTCTCCCTTTTTTTATTAATTCTAATAAAAAAGATGTAGAGCTTATTGTAATTTAAAGTTAACCGGAACAGTGTATTGAACTCTTACCGCCTTTCCTCTTTGTTTACCTGGTTTCATTTTAGGAAGACCTCCTATAACTCTTATTGCTTCGTTTTCTAGGGATTTACCACCAGGCACTCCTCTAACAATAGTAATGTCTCTAACTTTACCATTCTCATCAATCATATACCGAACGAATACTCTACCTGAAACTCCTGCATCTCTTGCCATAGCAGGATATTTTGTATTCTTTCCTATAAACTTTTGAATTTCAACATTTGTACATTGATCCATCTTTGCCTTTGACCCAGCTCCTTCACAACCAGGAAAAACTGGCATATCTTCAACAATGGTAAAAATGTCTGGCTCCTCAATCACCTCGTCTGGCTGCTCAAAAATCTCAGTTTCCATATCTGCCTCAGAATCTTCAATAATTGCTTCGTCTTCAATTTCCTTGTCATCTTCCACAATCTCTAAAATTTCTTGTGGCGGCGGCGGCGGGGGGGG
>TARA_B110000046_G_scaffold91949_1_pt1 | contig 33672 bp, 30 predicted proteins | sample TARA_B110000046 | Tara Oceans TARA_B110000046 (sample SAMEA4397157) | marine metagenome | biome: Polar Biome; feature: [DCM] deep chlorophyll maximum layer (ENVO:01000326); material: water (ENVO:00002006), including particulate matter (ENVO:01000060) such as... | depth 40 m
GATATTTTGAGAGTAAGTATAATTAGCACTCCAAGATAAATTTTTAAATAACCTGTATGATAAGCTAATCTCAACTCCCGCTCGAAAGCTCTCATCAACGTTAGTTTTAATGCTTGAGCCTACATCGTTCAGTGCACCAGTAGAAACAAGCTGATTGTTATAGTCCATGTAATACACATTAATTGCAGATTGATATTTTAACGTTTTTTGTTCAAGACCCAACTCATAGTCAATTAATAATTCAGGTTTGGGTTCCGTAATTCCTGCATCTAAAAAGTCGGTACGGGTTGGCTCACGGTTGGCAAAAGCCACCGAAAAGAAGGCTCTAATGTTTGTGTTAATTTTATAGTTAAAACCTGCTTTAGGGTTTATAAACGCATATTCTTTATCGATAGAAATAGTCCTTAAGTCGTTATCGATTCCTTTTGCTTTGTAATTAACGAAACGAGTTTGGATATCAACAAACAAATTAAGATTCGAGTTTAATGAGCTATTTAATTTAGCGTAAAAACTAGCTTCTTCTTTTTCGCCAAGGTTGTCGTAATATTTAAAATTAAATTCTGCATTTGAGGAAATGTCAGCCCAAATTATTTCTCCAAAATGGCTACCACTATACTTGTTTATAGCCCCACCAAACTGGATTGTGTTTTTATCAAATTCTATGTTAAGATTATAAACGGCACCGTAAAAATCATTGTCTAACCATCTTCGTCTAATAAGGTCGGTACTTGTTACCGTATCTGAATTAAAGGTTGCGTTTTGCAGGCCGTAATCTTTAAAGTCTTCATTTTCTTTATATTGCTCAAAGTAGCCTTTACCATGAGTATAATGCAACGATACATTGCCATAAACTTTAGTGTTAAAACGATGTGTTAAGTGCAATTGATAATGATTTTGACCATAATTATCAACTTCATTTTCGTATAAATAATGGTTGTATCTTCTATCTGAATTCAATAGATTGGACGTTTGTTCAGCCGACAGGCCTTCCGATGATGCATAATCTAACTTATCGGTTTCATCATTATTTAATGCAGATTCAGGTGTGCCCCACCAGGCTTGATAGGTTTGTTCTTTTCCTGAAAAGTGGACTGCCTTAATAGTAGACATTTTGCCGTAGTAACCTCCTGAAAGGTAATAGGATGTTAAGTCTGAATAAGCTCTGTCAATATAGCCATCTGATGATATTTTAGAGAAACGTCCATCAAAAGCCCAATGATTATTAAGTAAGCCTGTTCCAAATAATGCGGTGTATTTTTGAGTGTTAAATGAACCATACGACACGTTTGTTTCGGCATAAGCCTCATTAGCATTGTTGTTTGTTTGAAGGTTTACAGATGCTCCAAAGGCAGCTGATCCATTAGTCGAGGTTCCAATACCACGCTGTACTTGAATACTTTGCAGTGATGATGAAAAATCGGGCATGTTGACCCAATAGACTCCCTGTGATTCTGGATCATTTAAAGGAATACCGTTAATTGTAACATTGATTCGAGTTACATCAGTGCCTCTAATTCGCATATCGGTATAACCAACGCCTGCTCCAGCATCAGATGAGACAACAAGCGAAGGCGTTTGATTTAGAATAAAAGGAATGTCTTGTCCAATATTTAGTTTTTCAATATCCTTTTTATTTAATGTTTGATGTGCTGTTGGAGTTTCAGAATTTGCACGAGTTCCATAAATAATTACCTCGCTTTGTTGAATCGCATTTTCTTGAAGTACAATTTTTAAACTTTTATTGGCTGAATTAACCGCCATTTCAAATGGTTCGTATCCTAAAAAAGAAATAACTAGAATTACGTCGCCAGCTTGGGTTGCATCTAAACTGAATTTTCCATTTGAGTTGGTGAAAGTTCCTATAAACGTGTTTTTAATTTGAACAGTTGCTCCAGTTAAAGGCTCGTTTTTTTCATTAAATACAGTTCCGTTAATGGTTTGAGCATAATTGTTTAATCCTATAAAAAGGAATAAAATAGATAGCCAGTTTTTCATTATTAAATGATTTAGACAGGCAATGGAGGCAGAACCAGGTTTTGTTATAAATAAAATTCCTACGCCGGCATTATCCGGATCAGGTCTAAGAACTAATCTTTTAAAAGAATTGTTCTATGGGTATAATCTCAGCCTATCTTATATAAGCACCCCTATTTTGAGACAATGCAAAAGTAGTATTTGAGGACTTAAATAAAAACTTTATTTGGTTTTTCTGGTTATAATAAATTTAATTAAATTAACTCTGCATGCATACCAATTAATTATTTATATAATTTTGGCTCAAATAAAAACTGATTTCTTCTTGGAGTTAGGGTAATTGCGAATAAAAAAAGTGAAGCATGGATTTTAGTTTAAACGAAGACCATAAAATGGTGAGAGATATGGCAAGAGATTTTGCCCAGCAAGTACTCAAACCTGGAGTAATTGAAAGAGATACCAAAGGAGAATACCCTAAAGAGCAAGTAAAAGTAATGGCCGATCTAGGTTTTTTTGGTGTTTTGGTCGACCCTGAATATGGTGGAACTGGTATGGACTATATTTCATATTCGTTAATTATGGAAGAGTTGTCTAAAGTTGATAATTCTTGCTCAGTTATTGTTTCAGCTCATAATTCACTAGCCTGTTGGGGTATTCAGAAATATGGAACGGAAGAACAAAAACAGAAATATCTTCCTCGTTTGGCATCGGGTGAAATTATTGGCGCATTTTGTTTATCTGAACCAGAAGCAGGTTCTGATGCAACAAGTCAAACCACAGAAGCCATTGATATGGTAGATCATTACATTTTAAATGGAACCAAAAACTGGATTACAAATGGAACTACAGCGGGCGTTTATGTAGTAATTGCGCAAACAAACAAAGATAAAAGACACAAAGGAATCAATGCCTTTATTGTTGATGCTGATTTGAAGGGAGTAACATACGGGCAAAAAGAAGACAAGCTTGGAATTCGATCATCGGATACTAGTTCGGTTATGTTTCAGGATGTAAAAGTGCCAAAAGAAAATAGAATTGGTGAAGAAGGTTTTGGGTTTTCGTTCGCCATGGAAACACTTGATGGTGGCCGAATAGGAATTGCTTCTCAAGCTATGGGAATTGCGTCTGGCTCTTATGAATTGGCCCTACAATATTCGCATGAACGAATCACCTTTGGTAAGCCGATCAATCACCATCAAGCCATAAGTTTCAAATTGGCCGATATGGCAATACAGGTAGAAATGGCTAGAACATTTTTGCATAAAACGTGCTGGTTAAAAGATAATAAAAAAGACATTAATCGCGCGGCGGCAATGGCTAAAACTTTTTGTTCAGAAGTGGCCATGGCAATAGCAACAGAAGCAGTTCAAGTACATGGTGGCTACGGATTTGTTAAAGAATACCATGTTGAGCGATTAATGCGTGATGCTAAAATCACCCAAATTTATGAAGGTACCTCTGAAATTCAACGCCTCGTAATTTCTAGAAGTATTATCAAAGGAGAGCCTTATTTGGACTAATCGTTCATTAACTCGTAACCAAAAAATTGTAGTAGTCCTTTTTCAGATTCGTAGACAGAATTGATGTCTTTGATCTGACTCTTAGTCAGATTAGCGATTTTTTTTTGAGTTAAATCTGTGATTTTTAGATGCTGCTTTTTGTAATTGTACGATTTAAATATCTTAGTATAATTTAGCGAAACTAATTCTGGTAGAAACTCAATCAATCTATTTACCGCATCTTCTGTTTCGTTAGTTAACTCTTCATAGGGCAAGAGCAAGACATTCTTTAGAGTTTCGATGTTCCTTTTTTGATGCTTTAAGCACTCAACTACAAAATTTGCAGCATTGTTGGGTGTCATTTTTCCACGACGTGTAAAACTCTCGGCATGTGCGTATGGATTGCGAAAAAATACAATAAAGAAACTAGGCTCAAAATGTTTAGCAATAGTTAAAGGTCTAACAATGTTTGGAGGACTCTTTTCCAATAAAATGGGCTTAGAAATATCCCAATATTTTAGCCATTCCTTTTTTATAAAAGGCCAATTGAAAGAAGCGTCAGTGCTCCATCTGTTTTCTACAAACATTTCAGCCATTACTTTAGGTAACAACTGACCTTCTTTAGTGCCATCCAAATTATTTAACGAAACATTTTTTGAAGTAGCTATTAACTCAGTTAAAAGTGTTGACCCACAAAATGGAGGAGATAAAATGAACACATATTTGTTTTCTGCTTTTGATTTTAAAATTGAGCCAACTATACTTTTATATCGCAAATAGACATGCGAAAGTTTTAAGCCAACAGTCTTTTGACTTAGCCAGTTTAATAGGTTGAATAAAGGTTTGAAAATTCTTTTCAAAATACTTTGATGTGATTTAAAACTTGAGACTCTCTATTTTTAACAGATCCATTTACATTAATGTAATCTAACTTATATTTAGTGAAAGCATCTCTATAGAGTTGAGTTATTTCATCTCTACGGTTTTCATCTTCTCTTAATTTATCGCAGTGCCAAGCAAAATCAGGTAAACACAAAACGTAAAGAGTTTTGTCGGCAGATTTTATTATTTCTTCTTCAATCCAAGAATGTTGTTTTTCAAATTTATCATCCAACCAAATTTTAATAGTTAGTAAATCGGTGTCAAGTAAATTGTATTGATGAGGTATCTCTAAAAATTCCGTTTGTGCTTGATGCTGAATTTTAGCAATTTCAAGAACATCATTATAGGTGTACTTTCTTTTTAACGATTCAAGGTATTTTCGTGCCTGCTCATCCAAACGATCAAGTTTTAATTGGGCTGCAATGCCCTTGCAAAGGGTTGATTTACCTGTGCTTTCTGCACCTGTAAAAACTATTGTGCTGAATTTGCTGATGTTGCTAGTTGTTTGTTCCAATTGATAAATCCAAAGATGGCAATTACTATATACACCACAAATAATCCACTTGTTACATATAGTTCTTTTGATGTGTATAGGTAAATCGAAATCACATCAATAACAATAAAGTAGAGCCAGTTTTCAATTCTTTTTTGGGTAACCATCCAAGTTGCGATCAAGCTGAATACAGTAGTAAATGCATCAATAATAGGGAAACTTGCATCCGTGAAATAGCTACTTGTAAACCCAATTAAAATTGAAACTACCGCTCCAATTCCAATAATAAGTAGGTTTGAATTTAATCCTGACCATACAATTGCCAGGCTGCTTGATTGGCCTGATTTGTTCCAATTATAGAAACCATAAATGGCCATTATAACGTAGTAAGCGTTCAAAAAAGACTCGAAATACAATTGGGCATCAATAAAAATGTAGATGTAAATTGCTGACGAAATAAAAGCAGGAGGCCAACACCAAACGCTTGCTTTGGTTGCCAGCACAACATAAGCAATGCTTAAAACAACAGCAGTAAATTCAAGAAAAATAAAAGAGGAAAGCATAAGGTCAATCACATCCGCAGTCTGATGTAAATTCGAATTTTATTTGAGGAAACAATTCAATTAATCTGTTTTGCTCACTTTGGCCAATCGGGTTTAGCCTTACTTCAACCAATTTAAGATTATCTAAACCTGTCAGTTCATTACTCAAATACTCTATTCTGTTTGCCCAAGCATCAATCACTTTTAATTCTGATAAATTAACAAGGCAAGTTGGAATTACAATAATTTCATTTTTATAAATAATAAGTTCTTCCAGTTTTGTTAAATCACAAATGCTTTCAGGTAAAATAGTAATGTCATTGTTTGATAAATCAAGAATTTTAAGGCTTGAAAGGTTGCTTATCTTATCGGGAACCGATGTTAGTTTGTTCTTTGAAAGGTTTAAAGATGTAAGATCAGTTTTAACGAAAACGCTATCAGGTATAATTTTCAGCTTAGATTTTCTTAAACTAAAATCTTGAGAAACTCCAACAAGCTGGGTTAGAAGTGAAATGGTAATTAATAATCGTGTCATTTCGCAAATGATTGCAATGCTAATAGTTTGTCTTTTTTCAATTGTAAAGTTAGGCTATCTGTCGATTCAAATTTTTGTTCATCTCTTAAACGATTAATTACCTGCAATTGTATTTCTTGTCCATATAAATTACCATTGAAGTCAAAAAGATGTACTTCAATCTTTATTTTAGAGCTGTTTTCAACAGTAGGATTTAAACCAATGTTAAGCATGCCTTTTAGTTTTTGGTTATTCACAACCGCAAGACAAGAGTAAACACCATTTTTTGGCAGTATTTTATCAACTAATCCTAAATCTAAGTTAGCTGTTGGAAAACCAATGGTTCGTCCTAATTGTTTCCCTTTTACAACCTTACCTGTAATCTGAAAATTGTAGTTCAGATATGAATTAGCCAAAGCAACATTACCTTGTTTAACAGCATTTCTAATTTTAGTTGAACTGATGTTTACCTCATCAAGCGTTTGAGCATTTATTTGAGTGATGTTGAAATTATGAAGGCTACCAAGTTCTCTTAATTGCTGAACGTTTCCTTCACGGTTTCTGCCAAATTGATGATCGTAACCAATAACAAACTCTTTTAATTTTAGTTTGTCTACCAATATGTTTCGAACAAAATCTTGCGCTTTTAAACGTGAAAATTCTTTCGAAAAAGGATAAATAATTAAATGTTGAAGTCCGGTATCTCTTAGTAATTTAATTTTCTCATCGATTGTATTTATTAATTCAATCGGATCGCCATCAGGAAATAATACTTTGCGCGGATGAGGCCAAAAGGTAAACAATACTGATTCTGTGCCAGTCTCAGCTGCAAGCTTATTTAATTGATTAATAATCGTTCTATGTCCTATGTGAACACCATCAAAAGTACCAGTGGTTATAGTGTTTTTTTTTGGTAATTTAAAATCTTCTAATTGGTAATAAACTTTCACAAATACTTAATGTTGATAATGAATCATTTGGTTGGATGGAATATTGACTTTTTGGTTTGGCAATTTAGTAAAAATAAAATCTCGTTTTAAGATGTGATATAAATCTAATTATCTTACTTTTGCATCGATTTTTTAGAGCAAAAAAATAAAAAATAATGTCACAAAACACAGGTAAAATTACACAGATTATCGGCCCCGTAGTTGATGTATCATTCGATGCTTCTCAAGGTTTACCCGATATCTATGATGCATTAGTTGTTACTAAAGCTGATGGTACAGAACTTATTTTAGAATGTCAGCAACATGTTGGTGAGGACACAGTTAGAGCCATTGCGATGGATTCTAGTGATGGTTTAAGTAGAGGAATGGTTGTAAGAGGTGAAGGTTCACCAATTCAAATGCCAATCGGTGAGCAAATAAACGGACGTCTTTTTAATGTTGTTGGAAAAACAATTGATGGAATTGGTGAATTGAACCACGATCAAGGTTATTCTATTCACAGAGATGCTCCAAGATTTGAAGACCTTTCTACAAGTTCTGAAATACTTTTTACTGGCATCAAAGTAATTGATCTTATTGAGCCTTATTCAAAAGGTGGAAAAATTGGTCTTTTTGGTGGCGCTGGTGTTGGTAAAACTGTATTGATTCAAGAATTGATTAACAATATTGCAAAAGGTCATGATGGTCTTTCTGTATTTGCTGGTGTTGGTGAAAGAACTCGTGAGGGTAATGATTTACTTCGTGAGATGATTGAAGCTGATATTATCCGTTACGGAGATGAATTCAAAGAATCCATGGAAAATGGAGGATGGGATTTATCTAAAGTAGATAAAGAAGCATTAAAAACGTCAAAAGCAGCGTTCGTATTTGGTCAAATGAATGAGCCTCCAGGAGCACGTGCTCGTGTAGCTTTATCAGGACTTACATTAGCTGAGTATTACCGTGATGGTGATGAAGAAACTGGTGGTAGAGATATCCTTTTCTTTATTGATAATATATTTAGATTTACTCAGGCTGGTTCTGAGATGTCAGCACTTCTTGGTCGTATGCCATCAGCTGTAGGTTACCAACCTACTTTGGCAACTGAGATGGGTACAATGCAAGAGCGTATTACTTCTACAAAAAGAGGTTCTATTACTTCCGTTCAGGCGGTTTATGTACCTGCAGATGATCTTACCGATCCTGCTCCTGCAACAACGTTTGCTCACCTTGATGCAACAACAGTACTTTCTCGTAAAATTGCTGAACTTGGTATTTACCCAGCGGTTGATCCATTAGATTCTACTTCAAGAATTTTGACTGAAGCAATTGTTGGGTCAGAACATTATAGTTGTGCTCAAAGAGTTAAAGAAACTTTACAGCGATATAAAGAACTACAAGATATCATCGCCATTTTAGGTATGGATGAATTGTCTGAAGAGGATAAATTGATTGTTCACCGTGCTAGAAGAGCTCAGAGATTTTTATCTCAACCTTTCCACGTTGCTGAGCAGTTTACAGGAATACCAGGTGTATTGGTTTCAATAGAAGATACCATTAGAGGGTTTAACATGATTCTTGATGGAGAAGTTGACGAATACCCTGAAGCAGCGTTTAACCTTGTAGGGAACATCGAAGAAGCGAAAGAAAGAGGTAAGGCAATGCTTGAGGCAGAGAACTTATAATTATGAAATTAGAAATTTTAACTCCTGACGAGTCCGTTTTTAGTGGTGATGTTGATTCAATCGTTTGTCCTGGTTTGGATGGGCATTTTGGAATATTAAACAGTCATGCGCCATTAATTGCTTCGTTAACTAAAGGAAGATTAAAGGTTACTCCTACTAGTGCAAAACTACACTTTGATACTTCTGAAGGAAAGATGAAGCATTCTTTGTCTGACGATAAAAAATCAATGGTATACCAAATTAATGGCGGTACGGTTGAAGTTAAAAACAACAAAGTGATTGTTTTAGCTGAGTAGGCTGGAATAAAATAAACAACTTTTAGCCGCATTGTTTTTTTTCAATGCGACTTTTTTTTACCCCTGACTGGGCCTGTTCCAGTCAGGGGTTTTTTGTGTCGTTTGGTCATTCTGAACTTGTTTCAGAATCTATCAATCATTTACGTAAACGCTGAATTTTCGCCCAACGCCGTCATTTCGAAAGAGGCACGATTGAAGTAATCTCAGAAATTAGAAAGTGTTTATATTGCTTATCTACTTACGAACTAAACTCAAATTCATCATTGGTAGACGACCATTTATCTTTAAGCATGGCGATTTTACTTTTAGTGAAAGAAGAAATAGTAAAGAGTAATTGTTTGCCTTTTTTGATGATGCCTCCTATTGAAAGAAGAACAACTAACATTAAAAAAGCGGCTAAGTAAATGTACTCTGCACCTTCAGAATAACCACCACCTGCAAATGAAAGTGAACTTAAAAAGGTAAAGAAAAAAGTTAGTTTTAATTTCATAATGTTCTGTACCCTTTAAAGACACAAAAGTTCAATTAAAAGAATATCGCGAATTGGAATTAGCGAAAAGCATCTAAACCATGGAGACTGAGTCTGTCGATGCCCCAAAATAATGAATCCAATCTAAGGTAGCTGAAGGATTTAATTGAGACAAAAGTCGAAATGAAATTGTCTTGAAGCCCCGATTAAAAAAATTAAGATTACTTCGTCATTCTTTTGCCCAAAGACAATTTTTCTTTGCGCCTCAGCGACTTTTGGAGCGTTTTTTAGCTCAACCTATTAACTCTGTAGTTTAGGATTGTTCTTGTGTCTGTCTTTATCTCGTTTGGTTTTGTTGTCCATACGTTTATTAAATGCTTCGGTTAAATCAACGCCTGTTTGATTGGCTAGGCAAATCAACACAAACAATACATCCGCAAATTCTTCACCTAAATCTTTTTCTTTGTCGCTTTCTTTTTCTGATTGCTCACCATACCGACGGGCAATAATTCTTGCAACTTCACCAACTTCTTCCGTTAGTTGAGCCATATTGGTTAGCTCGTTAAAGTACCTTACTCCAACTGTTTTGATCCAATCATCAACGGTTTTTTGTGCTTCTTCTAAAGTCATAATTATTGTTTTAATTCTTCAAACGTAAGGTTCATCAATGGATATTTTCTCCAATCGTTAAAATCGAAATGCCACCATTCGCTTGGGTAAACTGTAAAACCAAATTGTTGCATGGTTTCAATCAAAAATTTTCTGTTTTTTAGAGCATCCTCGCTTAAATCTTGATAATCAGGATGTGCTTTTTCTGTAAAGTCATCATACTCCGTTTGCATTTGCAACTCAACACCAGTATTTAACTCAACTAAAGTTATGTCAACAGCGCAACCTCTGTTGTGCCTTGATCCTGCATAAGGAGATGCTACATAAGTGGTGTCTTTGAAGATTTCATAAAACTTTACAGTTGCGTCATAAGGTCGGTAGGCATCATATAATTTAATGGCAAAACCCAATTGGTTAAACCTTGTGTTTGCCTTATTTAAGGCTTCTGCAACTAACCTTCTAGCAAAAGCATCTGGTGAGTTGTAAATTATTTGTTCCGTAAAATTATTTTCAGTGGCATATCGAATATCAAAAAATAGGTTTTCATAGTTTTTTAAATCAACCAATTTAAAGCTTGGGTTAATTTTAACTAATTGATTGTACACGGCAACATCGTTAAACACTTTTACACCGTATTCGTTTGGCGTTTGACAAAAAACAAATCCAATAAAAAGACCATTAAAACAAATTGAAATAAGCGCCTTCATTCTCTATTTTTTGAGTCAATCATAATTGTAACAGGCCCATCATTTACTAAACTTACGTTCATCATTGCTCCAAATAGACTTGTTTTGGTTTTTTTATTAATCAAAGAATCAAGCTGTTTTATAAAAAGGTTATAAAGCGGAATAGCCTGCTCAGGTCTTGCTGCTTTAATAAAAGAGGGTCTATTCCCTTTTTTTGTTTTTGCATGCAACGTAAATTGACTTACCAATAACACCTCTCCATCTACATCTTTAATATTCAGATTCATGTTTTGGTCTTGATCAGAAAAAATTCTCAATCCTGATAATTTTTGGCTTAACCATTTTACATCCTCATCTGTATCTAAAGTTTCAATTCCTATTAACACAAGTAGTCCGTGATTAATGGCAGCAGTTTGCTTCATTTTTATTTCAACCGATGCAGAACTTACTCTTTGTATTAGGGCTCTCATTGATGAATATTTTCTCTATGCACGCTATTATCATCCAACATAATGTTGCAATACGTTTTGTACCTCGAGGGTGGAATCAAATCTGCTTTTACAGCTTGAATTAATTGGCAACCAGGTTCATGAAGGTGGGTGCAATTATGAAATTTACATTTGTTTAAATAGGGTTGCATTTCTTTAAAGTAATGCGATAAATTTTCTTTTTCGAATTCAATTAACCCAAAGGCGCGCAAACCAGGAGTATCTATGATTTGCCCACCAAAAGAAAGATCGAACATCTCGGCAAAAGTGGTGGTGTGTTTGCCAGTTTTCCAATGGTCAGAAACGGCTGATGTCTTTAAATTTAATTTAGGATCAATGGTGTTGACTAATGTAGATTTCCCAACACCAGAATGACCAGTAACCAAAGACTTTTTGTTTTTGAAAACTTGAATCAAATCGGAAATAGCTTCACTGTTTTTTGAGGAAGAAATATAGACTTGAATACCAATTGATTCGTAGATGTTCATATAAAACTCAAGTTGGTTTCGATGTTCACCTTCAAATAGATCAGCCTTGTTTAATATTAGTACAAATGGAACATCATAGGCTTCAGCTGTAATTGAAATCCGGTCTATAAACTCAAGTGAAGTGTAAGGAAAGTCAACTGTTGCAATCATTACAACCTGATCAATATTAGCAGAAATAATATGGTGCTGTTTTGATAAATTAGTTGATTTACGAATTATATAATTTTTACGAGGCTCAATTTCAGTTATTGTAAGGTCTTCTTCTGATTGGCCAGTAGTGGTTATGAAATCGCCAACTGCCACGGGATTAGTAGCTTTTATGCCTTTGGTTCTAAATTTCCCTTTAATTCTACAATTGTAAAAAGCACCATCCTCACCCTTAAATGAGTACCAACTACCTGTCGATTTATAAACTGTACCTTTTACTAACATCTGGCAGTAAAAGTAATGCGATGTATTAAATCAAGAGAACACAAACCTTGTTTATTTGTTATTTTCGCCATCCTATCCAATTTAAATGTCAATTGAAGTAAATAAAGTAGTCAAAAAGTACGGTTCACAAGCTGCGCTTAATAATGTTTCATTTTCGGTTAAAGAAGGCGAAATTGTTGGTTTTTTGGGTCCAAACGGTGCTGGGAAATCAACCATGATGAAAATTATTACTTGCTACCTTGAGCAAACTGAAGGTAATGTTTCGGTTTGTGGTTTTAATGTACAGGAGGATGCTTTGAAAGTAAAATCATTGGTAGGTTACTTACCTGAAAGCAACCCTCTTTACTACGATATGTATGTTAAAGAATACTTGATGTTTATTGCTGGTGTTCATAAACTGAAAAATAAAAAGGAAAGGGTTATTGAAATTATTCATGATGTCGGTCTGAACCTTGAAGAGCACAAAAGAATAGGGGAGTTGTCGAAAGGATACAAGCAGCGTGTAGGTCTTGCTCAGGCATTAATTCACAATCCTAAAGTATTGATTTTGGATGAGCCAACATCAGGCTTAGATCCAAATCAATTGGTTGAAATCAGGAATTTAATAAAACGAGTTGGGAAGGAAAAAACGGTATTAATGAGTTCTCATATAATGCAAGAAATTGAAGCCATTTGTAGCAGAGTAATTATTATAAATCGAGGTGATATTGTTGCTGATGAGCAAGTAGACGTAATTAAACATAGCCTTGATGCCAACAAAGGAATTCTGGTTGAATTCAGGGAAGATGTTACCGAAGAGCAGCTTTTAGAAATCGAAAAAGTCGGTAAAGTTAATTCAAGAGGAACCAACAAATGGTTGCTTTTGTCAGATGATAAAAGTGACATCCGTGAAAACATATTTAAACATTCAGTTAGCCAAAAATGGAATATTATTTCGTTGACTGAAGAAGAAACAAAACTTGAAGAGGTGTTTAAATCACTTACTTCAAAATAGAACATTATTTTTGTAAGCTTAAAAAATTAAAATATGCCATATTATTTTACATCAGAGTCTGTGTCAGAAGGGCATCCTGATAAAGTTTCAGATCAAATTTCAGATGCACTTGTTGATCACTTTTTAGCTTTCGACCCAATGTCGAAAGTAGCATGCGAAACTCTTGTAACAACAGGTCAGGTGATTTTGGCTGGTGAGGTAAAGTCAACCACATATCTTGATGTTCAAACAATTGCAAGAGATGTTATAAGGAAAATTGGGTATACTAAATCAGAGTATATGTTCGAGGCAAATTCTTGTGGAGTATTATCTGCAATTCATGAGCAATCGCCTGATATTAATCAGGGCGTTGATAAACTTGACCCAAAATTACAGGGGGCTGGCGATCAAGGTATGATGTTCGGTTATGCCACTAAAGAAACGGGCAATTACATGCCTCTTGCTTTAGATTTATCTCATAAACTACTTCAGCATTTAGCTGATTTGCGCAGAGAGGGAAATGAAATGAAATATTTAAGGCCTGATGCTAAAGCTCAAGTTACTATTCAATATAGTGATAGCAATGTGCCTTTAAATATTACTGCAATAGTTGTATCTACCCAGCACGACGATTTTGTTGTTCCAAATTCAGATTCTAATGAAGCTCGAAAAATGGCTGAAGATGAAATGTTGGCCCAAATTAAACACGATGTAAAAACAATTTTAATTCCTCGAGTTCAAGCAATTTTACCCGGTCACATTAATGATTTGTTTAGTGATGGTATAGAATACCATGTAAACCCAACGGGTAAATTTGTGATTGGCGGTCCACATGGCGATACAGGATTAACTGGTCGTAAAATTATAGTTGACACTTATGGTGGCAAAGGCGCTCATGGTGGAGGGGCTTTTTCAGGAAAAGATCCATCTAAGGTTGATCGGTCTGCAGCATATGCTACAAGATATATTGCGAAAAACATGGTTGCAGCAGGCATTTGCGACGAAGTTTTAGTTCAAGTTGCTTATGCAATTGGAGTTGTTGAGCCAATGGGGGTTTATGTTGATACCTACGGTACTTCGAAGGTTGATAAAAACGATGGAGAAATAGCTGAATTGGTTCGTGAAGTATTTGATCTTACTCCTTATGGAATAGAAACAACACTAAAGTTGAGGAATCCAATGTACTCTGAAACAGCTGCTTATGGTCATATGGGGCGTAAAAATGAAATTGTCACCAAAACTTTTGTTGATGGTAGCGGAACAAGTAAAACTATGGAAGTAGAATTGTTTACTTGGGAAAAAACAGATAAAGTGGATGCCCTTAAAGCAATTTTCGGTATTTAATTACTGAGTCTGAATCTTTTTTCCGGTTTTGAATTCAGTCACAATAAAGGATTCTGAATTTCCTTTTAATCGATATTTAACAAACGCAGCACCTTCATATTTTGGAGGTGTTGGTGTTTTATGGCTTTCCTCTTTCTTTGGTTCTTCAATAGGAAATCCTCCTGGAGCTGGAGGAGGTGGAGGCGGATTGTTGTTTTTAACTGTTCTTACGATATTTGCAATGATTGATGCATCTCCTTTTAATGTTAAATATTTTAGCGCACCTTCTTTGTTTTTTAGGTCATGTTGAACAAAGTTGTCACCTATCCAAACGCTATCAATAAAAACGGTGTCTGATAGGTCGAATTGCACCTGCACTTGATAAATAGTACCTCTGCTACCATAGCCTCCTGCGCCACCGGCATATGACTGTTTTACAGAATCGGTAATTTTTATTGCATTCATACGTTCTAGTGAATTATCAGGACATCCAACTAAGAATAGACTTGTTATAAATAGTCCTATCAGAGCTAATTTTTCTATACTTTTGATTAACATCATTTTACTTTTAGAAATATGAATTCTCGAAAATACGCAATTCCATTTTTAGTAATTGTTTCCGTTATAGTTTCTTTTTTTTATGAAACTGAAAACGGTAAATCGACTGATAGGGATGAGTTTAAAGAAACCTTGACAAGTCATGAATTCTATCTGAACAGAAATGAATCAGAGATCAACGAATTTGGATTGCCACCTGACAAAGCATTTGAACAAGATTTTTTGCACACAATGGACCCACAAACGGGTAAACCTGAACCTACTCGTTTAGAGAGTATTTACCAATTTGTAAACCAAAAATTAACCTTGTCACCAGCTTTGCCAGGTATAGGTTCTTCAAATGCTTGGGTTGAAAGAGGACCAAATAATGTAGGAGGCAGAACACGAACGTTGCTTTGGGACCCAAATGATGTAACTGGTAAAAAGGTTTGGGCTGGTGCTGTAGGAGGAGGACTTTGGTATAACAATGACATTACTAGCAGTTCTTCATCGTGGCAAAAAGTAAATGATTTTTGGGATAATATTTCGGTATCGTGCATGGCAGTTGATCCAAACAATTCGCAAATATTTTATGTAGGTACAGGTGAGCCTTATGCTAGAGCCTCAAGAGGTTCGGGTATCTGGAAAACTACTAATGGTGGAGCTTCATTTACTAAATTATCCACAACAACATCGTTTTATTATATCAATGATATTGCAATAAGAAATGAAGGTGGAGCATCTGTAGTGTACGCTGCTGTTGATGCTTATTATTATAAAGGAACATATCATGGGGCTGCTCAAGCAGGTTTACAGCGGTCATCAAATGGTGGTTCTACCTGGGCGCAAGTCCTTGTAAATATCCCTAATGAGACAACCAATTTTGTTGCTTCAGATGTTGAATTAGCAGCTGATAACAGAATTTGGATTGGCTCAAAAGCATCACCATATGCATTAACGGATAGAGGTGGAGGACGAGTTTTGTATTCAGACGATGGAGTAAACTGGACTATATCAAATTCAACTTCTGTTTCTAATGGCGATGGCAGAGTTGAAGTAGCTTGTGCTGCTTCTGACATGAACTATGTATACGCTATGGTAGAGGATAATAGCGAAGTGGAAACAATTATTAGAACCGCAAATAAAGGCTCTGTATGGTCATCAATGAGTGAGCCTGATGATGATGATAATGGTATTTCATCTTCAGATTTTTCAAGAGGTCAAGCTTGGTATGATTTAATATTGGAAGTAAGTCCAACTGATAAAAACAATGTAATTGCTGGTGCGATTAACTTACATATGTCAAGTAATGGAGGAACTAGTTGGAGCCAAATTTCAAAATGGTCAAACAATCCTGGAATGGGAAGCAAGCCTTACAGCTATGTCCATGCAGATCAGCACGAAATTACTTTTAAGCCAGGAAGCGGAAATGAGTTAGTTTTTGGTTGTGACGGAGGTGTTTTTTACACTAATAGTTTATCATCAGCCGCAACAAGCTCAGTAATTACAGAGAGAAATAACAACTACAATGTTACACAGTTTTATGCTTGCGCAATTCATCCTACCGCTGGAAGTAACGTGTTTTTGGCAGGAGCGCAAGACAACGGAACCCAAATGTTTGGTTCAGCTGGATTAAACTCTACCACCGAAGCAACGGGTGGTGATGGAGCATTCTGTTTTATAGATCAAGTATTACCAAATAATATGGTAACAAGTTATGTTTACAACAACTATTATTTATCTAATAATGCTGGGTCTAGCTTTGGCACATTGTTGTCTGATGATAATACAGGCTTTTTTATTAATACTGCCGATTATGATGACAATAAACATGTGTTGTATACAACAAAAGACAACGGTACGCTTTACAGAGTATTAAATGTTTCAGGATCCTTCGCATCATCTACCATCAATTTAAGCGGTGTTTCTGATATGGCAAAAGCTATTAAAGTTTCACCTCACACAACATCGTCAACAACCCTGTTTATAGGAACTGAAACCGGCGAAATATTTAAAGTTACTGGAGCAAATTCTTCTACAAGTCCAACTACAATTAATATAACAGGCTCAAACTTACCATCAGGTACAGTTTCATGTATTCAAGTGGGTACTTCAGAAAATGAATTGATAGCTACTTATATGAACTATGGAGTAGTATCCGTATGGTATACCAGCAATGGTGGTAGTACTTGGATCAATAAAGAAGGTAATTTACCTGATATGCCAGTTCGTTGGGCATTGTTTAATCCGCTTGATAATAAAGAAGTGCTTTTAGCCACTGAAGTTGGAGTTTGGGGTTCGGTTGATTTTAATGCGGCTTCGCCGACTTGGACGCCATCGAATAGTGGTTTAGCAAACGTACGGGTGGATATGTTACAATATAGAACATCAGATAATGAAGTTATTGCAGCTACATTTGGGCGAGGAGTATTTTCAAGTTCTGGGTTTACATTAGGCGCAACTCCTGTTGCAAATTTCTCGTATTCGCAAAAAAGCATATGTAGTGGGGATACCGTTTATTTTACTGACCTAAGTTCTGGCTCTCCTACCCAATTTTCTTGGGATTTCGGCGGTGGAATTGGAGATACAACCAATGTGAGTTTACCATATGTTGTGTTTAATGGGTCAGGGCCTTTTAGTATAAGCCTTACAGTTTCAAATAGTCAAGGTAGCGATACTAAAACGATTTCTAACCTTGTTGAAATCGGAGTAAATCAAATTTCGGTAAATATTAATACAGATAATTATGGATCAGAAACTACTTGGCAAATTTTGGATGGACAAGAAGTAATTGTTTCGGGAGGTCCATATACCGATGTGTCAGGTGGTCAAAATTTAAGTTTTACAGAATGCCTGCGAACGGGATGTTATAAATTTAAAATATTTGATTCTGCAGGAGATGGTATCTGCTGTGGATTTGGTAACGGCTCTTACGCTATAGTTGAGGGTTCTAAAGTTTTGGTAAGTGGAGGTCAGTTCTTATCAGTTGATAGCGGTCAGTTTTGTATTCCTGCGGGTGCATCTCCACCTTTAGCGAATTTTTCATCATCAACAAAAGTTGGCTGTGCAGGTGATACCATTTACTTTTATGATAATTCTATAAACGCACCAACCAGCTGGAATTGGTCTTTTTATGGCGGAGTAGCTGATGATTCGACAGCTCAAAACCCTTATGTTGTATACAATGCTTCAGGTGTCTATAATGTTTCGTTAAAAGCATCAAATGCAAACGGTTCCAACACCAAAACGGTAACAGGTAATATTATAATTAAAGATACGCCCGTAGCCACAGTTCTTAACCCTGGTGATTATTGCTCAAACGAGAATCTTAAAGTTGGAATAGCCAGCTTAGGAACAGGTATATGGATGAATTCTTGGGATACTATAAAGGATACCGCAATTTTTAACCCAAATATAATTGGTGTAGGAACATACAGCAGTAAGTTTTCTGTACTAGGTCTGAATGGATGTATAGGCTCAAATGTGGTGAATTTCGAAATTAATCAATCTCCAGCGGTATCATTCACAATTGCTGACTCTGCTTGCCAAGATGGTTTATTATATACATTTACTGAAGGAACGCCCACTGGAGGAACATATAAGGGGTATAACGTTGTTAATGGTAGTTTTGATCCAACATCAATAGGTACTGGCGTTTATGGTATTAAATATGTTTATCAGGCCTCAAATGGCTGTAGTGATTCAGTAAATTCAAATTTGATTGTGAAAGTTTGTGTTACGAGTATTAATGAGCAACACTTAAACAATAGTTTTGAAGTGTTTCCTACACCCGTATCTAACTTTTTGTACATAAAAACAAAACAGTCAAAGAGCGACGTAAACCTCAAATTGTTAGATATAAAGGGTCAGTTAATATTTGAGAAAAATGTTATTTCCTTTGAGTCTGCAATGAAATTTGATTTGTCTGAAGTTTCTTCTGGAATGTATTTTTTACGTATTGAACAGGACAATCAATTGGAGAGCTTTCGCATCATCAAAACAAAATAGAAATCTGAGTTAGGTTTTAGCCCAATACTTCGGCAAGTTTAGCTTCTAAACTTGGGCCTCGTAGATTTTTTCCAATAATATTTCCTTCGGTATCAATTAAAAATGTTTTAGGAATAGAACTAATATTGTAAAGTTTAGCAGCAGCTGAGCTCCAAAATTTAAGGTCGCTAACATGAACCCAAGTTAATTGATCTTGAGCAATTGCATTTACCCATGCATCCTTCGTTTTGTCTAAAGAAACGCCGAATATTTCAAATCCTTTGGATTTGTATTCACCGTACATTCTAACAACATTTGGGTTTTCCATTCGGCAAGGTTTGCACCATGATGCCCAAAAATCAATCAGTACTACTTTGCCTTTTAATGAGGATAATTTAATAGGATTTCCATTAGGATCGTTTAGCTCAATATCTGGTGCAGTTGAACCGATAGCAAGTCTACTGAATTGCGCAACCTTATTTTTTAAATCAAGGTAATAAGGTGAATTCGGGATCTTTGAAGATAAGCCTTGCTCTACCTTTTTGAAATATTCAACATCTTTATCCGGGTCAAGGCTTTGTAATGCAGCTAAAGAGGATAGAGAAGAAGGACCCGCATCAATAAATGATTTTAAAAACAACCCAATTTCATTCATTAATAAATTTTGTTGTTGGGATATAGAACTGAATAAAACTGCATTACCTGAAGCCTGAGCATTTTGTAAAACTCCTCTCAATGAGTCAGCACTTCCGTATAGTTTTCCTAAATTTTGGTTAAGTGTATTTAGCCTATCGTTTTCATTAGAACCGGTAACAATATAATCTGAACCTAAATTATTAGCGTTTGCATCAATGGTTAGATTGTCGCTTTTATCAATAATTACGTTAAAGAAATTCTGAGGACCTAATGACACTCTATAAAATGCAAGTTCATTAATGTCTGTCTTATGGTCAAAGTTTCCATCTTCATCTACATCAATGGTATCAATCACATCAAGTTTATTCATGCCCAAATAATTGAGCACAAAAACGCCGCCTTTGTAGTTTTTTAATTGTCCTTTTAAATTTGTACTACCAGTTTTTTCTACTTCAGATGAGCAACTTACAAGTATAATTGCAGCGGCACCAAAAGTTAATATATTGAATAACTTCATGCTTAATTTTCTAATTTTTTACGTAAAAGTTGATTGGCGATTTTCGGATCGGCTTTCCCTTTTGATAGCTTCATTACTTCGCCCATAAATAAGCCAATTAATCCTTTTTTTCCGTTTTTATATTCTGTCACTTTTTTAGGGAATTTGCTTAAGGCTTTATCAATTAGATCATTAACGGCATCCTCATCACTTTCTTGAATAAGGTTGTTTTCTTCGGCGATTGTTAAAAGTGCTTTGGTAGAATCCTTTATTAGAAGGGGGAAAAGTTTTTGCGATGCCATTGAATGACTCACCTTACCGCTATCAACCAATTTTATTAATTCAGCTATTTTGGTTGCGGAAACTGGAAATTCAGAAATATGAAGTCCGTTTGTGTTTAAGTAGCTTTTAATATCGCCCATTAACCAGTTTGCAGCTGATTTATAGTTGCCGGTTTGTGAAATGAGTTCTTCAAAATATAAGGCTATTGATTTTGAATCTGTAATTATTGCAGCATCATAATCAGATAGGCCAAGCTTAGTCGTATATTTTTCTTTTAATTCTTTTGGTAGCTTAGGCATAGTTAGCCTAATTGCGTCAATTTCCTTTTTAGGCAGTACATAAGGCAATAGGTCTGGTTCGGGAAAAAATCTATAGTCATTTGCATCTTCCTTGCTTCTCATGCTAGTTGTTGATCCGTCACCAGCATTAAAAGTTCTTGTTTCATGGTCTATAATTCCATTCTGTTCTAAAACATCAATTTGTCTGGTAATTTCAAACTCAATTGCACGTTGAACATTTCTTATGGAGTTCATGTTTTTTACTTCAACTTTTTGACCAAATTGTTGAACACCCTTTTTTCGAACTGAAATATTCGCATCACAACGCAAACTTCCTTCCTCCATGTTACCATCACATATATCAAGATACCTAACTAATTTTCTTACTTCAGTTAAGTAATGATAGGCGTCATCAGATGTTCGTAATTCAGGCTCGGTAACAATTTCCAAAAGAGGGACACCAGCCCTGTTTAAATCAACCAATGAGTTAAATGGATCCTGATCGTGCATACTCTTTCCTGAATCCTCTTCCATGTGGATTCTTGTTAAACCGATTTTTTTTGCTCCATTTTCTATTTCAACAAATCCATTGGTACATATTGGGGTATCAAATTGGGTAATTTGATACCCTTTAGGTAGATCGGCATAGAAATAGTTTTTCCTTGAAAATCTATTTACTTCAGTTAAATCACAATGACACGCTAAGCCAAGTTTAATGGCAAAATCAATTTGACTTTGATTTATACGAGGCAATGTTCCAGGGTGTCCTAAAGTTATAGGACTGATATTTGAATTTGGTTGATTGCCGTAGCTGTTTTCATCGTTTGAGAAAGCTTTGCTTTTTGTTAAGAGTTGGGCGTGAACTTCAAGTCCAATAACAGCCTCATACTCATCGTAAATGGTACTCATTTATTTTTTTATCAGTTTTATTGTTTTGCTAAAAGAATTATTTGATAATTCAACAGCAAAAATACCAGTTGAAAGATTATGTTTTTCAAAATTTAAGGCGTTTTTACCATTTTTTAAGTTCCACGTTTTTATCAATTTGCCATCAAGCGAAAATAGCTTGGCTGTTTCAAAGCTCTCATTATTATTAATAATGGTGAAATTATCAACAGGATTCGGGTAAATCGTCGTTTCTTCGATTTTGGTTTTGGTTTCTGCGTTGGTAACAACATTATCGAAAACAAAAAACCCTTCTTGCATATCTGAAGCAAGCAACAAGCCTGAAGGTAATAATGGATAAACACCCCAAGCTCCTTCAAAACTATTTCGATGTGCTACTTTACTTGTAGGATAAGTTGCATTTAAAACCGCATTTTCTGGGTCGGTTATATCATAAACATAAACACCATCATAGTAATAGGCAACGTACAAAGTGTTACCAGCAATTACTTGATTGTGCGCCACACTAAGGGAGTTTACGTTAGAATTAATTTGTGACGTTACTTTTATGTCTGATGGATCTGAAACGTCTAATATTTTCATATCCATACCGTGGGTTTCATCAGCTAAAACATAGGTGGATCCATTTGGGCTTAAGTAACCCGAATGGTTGTAGCCTTGGTCAGGATATTGAGTCAGTGAGCCTAACAGCGAGGGATTGCTTAAATTGGAAAAATCAACAACAAACAAACCTTTGCCGCCTGCATTACAATAAGCGATTCCGTTTTCAACATAAATATCATGTAAATATCCAACGGAATTCCACCACGATAAATCTTGTGCGCAATTCATGATTAAGGTTGGGTTTTCAGGGTCAGTAATTGAGTAAAGGTTTAATTGGTGTTCACCTCCGCATTTGTACATGATTCCTGCTTCTTTATCAATGAAAATGTTGTGAGCTCTTTGAAAATGAGCATCGCTGTCATAAACAACTAAAGGTGTGTTTGGGAGTCCGCTTAAATCTAAAATTTGTAAACTGCTGCTGCCTTCGTCACAAACAATATACAAATAACCATTGTAATCATGATAATCTCTATGGATCACAAACTCACCTTGGTATTTACCCGAAATAAATGCCGCTTCGTAAATATTTGATTTGTCTGATAGGTCGAAAACATGAGTTCCAGCGGTAGTTCCAATCACTCCATATTCTTTACCATCTTGAACAAACCCCCAAATTTCATTGTAAACATTGCCCCAGGTATTTGAACTAATCAACGTTGAATCTTGCCAATTGTAAATCATGTTTAGGGTTTCCTGGCCTTTTGATGTTAAACCAATTAGCAGCGGAAGAATTAATAAGAATACTTTTTTCATAATGGCATGTTTTTTAACATTCCTTCTAATAGGAGGGTGAGTTTAGGCTCAACTTCATTTGCCACATGAAGTACAATATCATGGCTAACTTCTTCAACATCATCACTGCCACCCATATCAGTGATAACTGATAACGCAAAGCAACGCATGCCCATGTGTTTAGCAATAATAACTTCCGGTACAGTTGACATGCCAACGGCATCAGCACCTATAGCTTTCATAAATCTATATTCAGCCGGAGTTTCGTAAGTAGGTCCGCTAGTGCCTAAGTATACGCCGCTTTGTGTTTTGATTTTCAATTCGTTAGCCTGACTTTTAGCTAAAGCTATTAAATTTTTATCATAAGGTTCACTCATGTCAGGGAATCTAGGACCTAATTCATCGTAGTTTTTACCACGTAAAGGGTTTTCTGCAAATAGGTTAATGTGGTCGGTAATTACCATAACATCGCCAACTGAAAAAGACGGATTTACGCCTCCCGCTGCATTTGAAAGGATTACATTTTTAATGCCTAAAAATTTCAATATTCTAATAGGAAAAACAACTTGTTCCATTGGGTAGCCTTCATAGTAGTGAAACCGTCCTTGAAAAGCCAAAACTTCCTTGCCACCTAATAAACCATATATTAAGTTCCCTTTATGACCTTTTACAGTTGAAATTGGAAAATGAGGAATATCTGAATAAGATATTGAATTTAGAATATCTATTTTGGAGGTTAAATTCCCTAATCCTGAACCCAGAATTATACAGGTATCAGGCGAACCCGATATTATTTTATTTATGTATGCTGCGGCATTTTTAATTTCTTCCAACATAGTTGTTTATTTGTTCATTAAATAGATCGCTATCAGCTTCATGAAAAGCTGTTTCGTAACTAATGAAAAAGATGGGTAAGTTTAATGTTAAATCTCTCAAATTTTCAGAAAGCAGACGCCCCGCATCTTTTTCGGTAGTGATGATAAATTTGTTTTCAGCACTCATGTTATCAAAAGTACTTTTAATTTTTTTTACATCTGCTTCAGCATATCGATGATGGTCTTTATAGCTCAAATGAGTCACGTTTTTAAGGTTTTCTTTTAAGTAGTAAAATAAATTGCTGGAATTTGCTATTCCGGTAACTAAAACACAAGAGTACCCTCTTGAAAAATAATATTCCTTTGAGATTTTATTTTGAATAGTATCGTATTCTTTAAGGTTTATAAAACTTCCATATTTCTGAAAACTAAAAAACACTTGTTGATATGGTTTTGGATTTATTTCTTTTAGGATTATTCTTCTTTCTTGAGGTGAAAATATTTCAGGTGTTTTCGTTACCACAATAAGATCAGCTCTGTTTGCTCCAATTTTGCTTTCCCGAAGGTTACCTGAAGGCATTATGTAATCATTAATGTATAAATCGCTGTACTCTGTAAGTAGTATGTTTAAACCTGGGGTAACATAGCGATGTTGAAAGGCATCGTCAAGTATAACAGCTTTGATGCCCTCAATTTTTTCTTCAATTAATTTAATACCTCTTCTTCGGTTCCCATCAACTAAAAATGGAACCTCTTTAAATTTCGAGAAAATTTGGTATGGTTCGTCTCCAATCGAAAGTGAAGTAGATTTTGCATCAGCCCAAATTGGTCCTTTTGTCACACGACCAAACCCTCTGCTTAAAACAGCAATTGTAAATCTACCTTTAAGTAAACCTAGAAGGTATTCAACATGTGGAGTTTTTCCGGTTCCTCCCACTTTTAAATTACCTACTGATATTAATGTGGTACCGTAGGTTTTTGATGGTAAAATTCCTATGTCAAAAAATATGTTTCTAAGCCAAGTAATCAGCCAATAAAGAGCACTAATAGGAAATAATAAAATTCTAGTTGTTGACATAAGCGTGCAAATTTAATTTAAGCCCTTAGATTTGCGAAAAAGAATGCGATGACAACCATAAAAGAATTATTAACATCATTAAATTGGTGGGCACCTTTTGCTTACCAAGAGTCTTATGACAATGCAAAGCTTTTAACTGGGTCTCCAGATCAGATTGTTTCAGGGGTATTGGTTTCACTCGATTGTATTGAGGCGGTTGTTGATGAGGCAATTAGGATGAATTGCAATACCATTTTATCTCATCACCCTATTTTATTTAGTGGGATAAAAAGTATTACCGGAGAAAATTATGTTGAACGAACAATAATTAAAGCAATTAAGAATGAAATTTCGCTCATTGCGATGCATACTAATTTGGATAATGTTAGTTTAGGAGTTAACCATAAAATTGCTCAAAAGCTCAATTTGCTGAATACAGAGATTTTGAAATCAAAACCCAATGTGCTTAAAAAGCTTGTTACTTATTGTCCAACGAACAAGGCTGATGAAGTTAGGTTAGCATTGTTTGATTCAGGGGCGGGTAATATTGGTAACTATGATCAATGTAGCTTTAATACAATTGGAATTGGAACTTATCGAGCAGGTGAAAATGCCAAACCCTATTTAGGGGAGAAAGGGCAGGTTCATGAAGAGGAAGAGATTAAAATTGAGCTTGTTTTTCCAGCACCTTTAAAATCTAAGATTGTTAATACATTGCTTAAAAAGCATCCTTATGAGGAAGTGGCTTATGAGATTTATGAACTAGATAACACCAATAAAAGTATTGGTTCGGGGATGATAGGTGACTTAACTGAACCGGTGAATGAAAACAGGTTTCTTGAGATCTTAAAAAGCACCTTTCAGTGTAAGGTTATACGGCATACTAAACTGCTTGATAAACCAATTAGCAAAGTGGCTTTTTGTGGCGGTGCCGGAGGATTTTTATTAGATGATGCTAAAAGCCAAGCCGCTGATGTTTTTGTTACAGGAGACTATAAGTACCATGAATTTTTTGATGCTGATGAAAATATAGTCATTATGGATATTGGTCATTTTGAATCAGAGCAATATACTATTGAGTTAATGGGTGATTTTTTAAAAAGAAATTTTAATACATTTGCAACCCATTTAACCACGGTAAATACTAATCCGGTTAATTACTACTAAAATATGGCAAAAAAATCAGCAAAAGCAATAAGTGTAGAGGTTAAGCTAAGATCTTTATATGATCTTCAGTTAATTGACGCAAAAATTGATCAAATAAAAGACATGAGAGGGGAATTGCCTCTTGAGGTTGAAGATTTAGAAGCAGAACTTGCAGGTATAAATCAGAAGGTTGAAAAGTATAACTCTGAAATAGCAGATTTAGATAGAGATATAGCAAATAAAAAAATCGAAATTCAAGATGATCATACTTTAATTAAAAAGTACGAAGAACAGCAGAATAATGTTCGTAATAATAGAGAATTTGAAGCTTTATCAAAAGAAATTGAGTACCAAGGATTGGAAATTCAACTTTGTGATAAAAGAATTAGAGAATTTCAAGCTAGAATAGAAAATAAAAAAGAAGTTTTAGAGGCAGTTAAAGCAAAATTCGCTGATAGAAAAGAAGATTTGAATCATAAACAAGGTGAGTTAGAAAACATCATGGCTGATACTCAAAAAGAAGAAGATCTTTTAAGAGAGAAGTCTGACGAGTTTGCTAAGAACATTGAGGATAGATTACTTAATGCTTACAAAAGGATTAGAGCAAACATGAACAATGGTTTAGCTGTTGTTCCTGTAATTAGAGGAGCTTCTGGAGGTTCATTCTTTTTAATTCCACCTCAAAGAGAATTGGAAATTAGCGCACGTAAAAAAATTATTTTTAGTGAGCACTGTGGTAGAATTTTAGTTGATGAAACTTTAGCTCAAGAAGAAGAAGAAAAAATGAACAAATTCTTCAGCAAAATTTTAAATTAAAATTTTTTCTAACATTAATATTTAAAGAGGCCTTTTTGGCCTCTTTTTTTTGATCATAACTTAAACCCTACTGACAACATCAAGTTGAAATCATATTGGTTAATTTCGGTAGCTTGAATTTCAATTTGCCCTGTTGGGTTGTATAAATAGGTATGGTTCGTATTGTGTTTTGTGCCTGTAAAAGTTAAGTCCATAAAAGCATTGTTACCTTTTAGACCAATTCCGAAAGTGGTTGTTTGGAATCCATTATTTGCAGTTTGATTGTCTTTATAGGCATTTGAATAATACGCAAAACCACCCCTAGTATAAAATTTACCAAATCGCCATTCTGTACCAAGCCTAAGGTTGCTTCCTTTTGTTAAAGCGTTTTTAACTAATGTGTTTTCAGAAGAAAAATCGTAACTGTTTTGGCTTACTGATCTGAATCTGCCCATTCCGTAATCAATGTAGTCGTAGTCAACAGATAGTAACCCCATTTTATTAAAAAGAAAAGTAACCCCAGCTCCTGCTTTTAATGGAGTTAAGTAACTGTAGTTATACAATCCATTGTCGGATTCGTAATTAAAGTCTTCAAACCCTTCATAACTCGCTGAAATACTTGAGCTCCATTTGTCTTCAAGATTATAGTATGTTGGACTATGAAAATATCCACCTATTCGGAAAAAATCATTTGCTCGGTAAATGAGTCCAAGTTTTAAGTTTACTCCACCACCAGTTGTTTGTAAATCTCGATTGTAAGTAAAGTGTTTTAAGTTGGTTAATGTGTCCGACGAATTTACGTTTTCTGTAATAGACTCAGTTTTTGTGTAATCATACATTGCTATACCAACACTACCACCAATATATAATTTGTTGTTGTGATTTCCACCAAATGTGATGTTCACTTCGTCATTCGAACCTGAAGTTATGGTCTCGATTTCTTGATTCTGATTTTTTGAATCAAATGCTTTGACGTATGCAAAACCTTGATCTGTATCTATGGTGTCGATTAAAAATGCATCCCAAGCTAAACCTGCTGTAAAAGCATAGTTATTTGGATGATTGTTAATATGAAAGTAACCATCATCCGTTACTTGGTCAAAAAAAACATCTAGCAATGAAGATTGACTGTTGATACCTGAGCTTCTTTCAATTCCATAAAAGGAGGTTAATCTGTTGTATGAAACACCGAAGTTTACATTTTTCCATAACCCAGATGTTTGCACGTCCATTGGGCTCCCAAACCCTGCACTGGAAATATTTAATTTTGGTTTGAAGCTTGATTTTTTGTTTTCGTAAAATTTGGTGTCTATTGTTCTATTACTGAATTCCGAGGTAAAGCTTACACCTTTGTTTCTAATTAAGGCTAGGCCTGCAGGGTTTACGTTAAATGCACCAAGGTCTGCACCTGAAGCGATATTTGCTCCACCCATAGCCATACTTCGAGCAGAACCACTAACAGATTGAAAAGACAGATTAACCGCGTCAGTCTCGTTTTGTGCGATCCCTAAAAGCGATGAGAAGCCTACTAATGTATGTGTTATTAATTTTTTCATTTGGTCTATCTTTTTCGTCTTGGTGAAGAAGAGCTTCTTGATGATCCTGAATAGCTACCAGATGATGATCTACTTGGCGAAGAATATGACCCTCCAGAAGATTTTGATGACGATGACCTTGATGGAGTTGAGTATGAATTGTTGTTTTTAGTGCTCCTATTTGGTGATGAGCTCCTCGTTGGAGAAGAATTCCCAGAAGAAGTACTTGTTCTTGTTTTTGAGTTTACTTTAGAGGAGCCGGTAGCTCTTGCATTTGGTTTGTTTGTCGTTCTTTGCGTTGATGAACTGATTGAATTGCTTCTTTCAGAACCGGCGTTAGTATTCCTGATATTTGGATTCGCAATGGAAGGGCTATTTGGATTAACCTTATTTGTTTCTGAAAACATATCTTGTTCGTCAGTTCTTGACGGGTTTGTTACTATTTTATTTGGGTTAACAGAAGACGCTTTTTTTACTCTATTATTAGGATTTACATTAGCGGTTCTATAATTCCCATTTGATATTAACCCTGTATTTGAACGTGGCCCATAATGAACCGGTCTAGAGTTGTTATCATTGATTACGATGGTGTTTCCACCTCCATAATAAATATTGTTTCCATTGCCGTATCCATAATAATTATACGGTGAAAATGAATTGTAAGACCAAGGGTAGTATGGATTATATGCGGAATAATAATTCCCGAAACCCATCCCGTTATTCATGCCAAACCCAAAATTAGAACCCCATGGATTGTAACTATAATAAAACGATGGCCTACGCATAGCAGGTGGCCCCCAAAATGGGTCGTAAAAAGGTGTGTAAGCGTTGTATTGTATATCGGGAGATGAATTCGAATAGTTTTCATCATAATACTCCTCATCCTGAGATTTAGAATTCTCTTCGATATAGTCGTCTGAATATTCAATTGTTACAGCTAAAGCTTCTTCAGCGGCAATATCTGATGAATTGTAATACATGTCATCATCTATGCTGTTAAGATTGTTCAGGTTTGAACATCCTGATATAATGAGTAAGGTAAATAGTAGATAAACAGTGTAGTTTTTCATTATTCTTAATTTTTGTTAAAACTTTGCAAGTATCATGCCTTAAATCTTAATGATATGTTAAATCAAATTTTGTTAATAAAAGTACATAAAGTAGAGTAAGTTTTAATTACGAACTTAAATTTGCGTGATAATTAAAAAACAATGGCAAAAGGATTAGCAAATAGAAGTGAGAATTATTCTCAGTGGTACAATGATATCGTTGTGAAGGCAGATTTAGCTGAAAACTCAGATGTAAGAGGATGTATGGTTATTAAACCTTCAGGTTATGCCATTTGGGAGAAAATGCAGCAACAACTGGATAAAATGTTTAAGGATACAGGCCATCAAAATGCTTATTTCCCTCTTTTTATTCCTAAATCGTATCTAAGTAAAGAGGCTGCTCATGTAAAGGGGTTTGCGAAAGAATGTGCAGTAGTAACTCATTATAGATTAAAAAATGCTGAAGACGGAAGTGGAGTAGTGGTTGATCCAGATGCTAAATTGGAAGAAGAACTTATTGTAAGACCAACAAGCGAAACCATTATATGGAATTCCTATAAAAAGTGGATTCAATCATATCGAGATTTACCGCTTTTGATTAATCAATGGGCAAATGTAGTTCGCTGGGAAATGAGGACAAGGTTATTTTTAAGAACTGCTGAGTTTTTATGGCAAGAAGGGCACACCGCGCATGCTTCAAAAGATGAAGCTATAGGTGAAGCTGAAAAAATGTTGGATGTTTATGCTGAGTTTGCCGAAGAGTATATGGCGATGCCAGTAATAAAAGGTGTGAAAACAGAAGAAGAACGATTTGCTGGGGCTTTAGAAACATATTGTATTGAAGCATTAATGCAAGATGGAAAAGCACTGCAGGCGGGAACATCACATTTTCTTGGTCAAAATTTCGCAAAGGCATTTGATGTGAAGTTTGCAAATAAAGAGGGCGTATTGGATTATGTTTGGGCTACATCTTGGGGAGTGTCAACCCGCTTAATGGGGGCATTAATAATGACTCATTCTGACGACAATGGATTAATAATTCCACCTAAACTAGCGCCAACTCAAGTTGTAATTGTTCCAATTTACAGAAATGATGAGCAATTCGATGCAATATCGGCGAAAGCTGAGGAGTTGAAAAAGGAATTGCAAGCAAAAGGAATATCTGTAAAATTTGATAATCGCGATACGCACAAGCCAGGATGGAAGTTTGCGGAGTATGAATTTAAAGGTGTTCCGATCAGACTCGCAATAGGTCCTAGAGATTTGGAGAATAACGAGGTAGAATTAGCAAGACGAGATACGTTAGAAAAGGAACAAATTTCGATGATGGATCTACCAACAAAAATTGAACATCTGCTTGAGCAAATTCAAAGCAATTTATTTACTAAAGCAAAAACTTTTCAAGAAGATAATACTTTTCACGCAAGTGACTTTAAAGACTTTAAAAGTTTAATTAAAAAAGGTGGTTTTGTTTATGCTCATTGGGATGGAACGGCTGAAACAGAAAATAGAATAAAGGAATATACAAAAGCGACAATTAGATGTATTCCATTAAACAACAAGAGGGAAGATGGTAGCTGTATTTTAACAGGAAACCCATCACTCCAAAAAGTTTTATTTGCTAAAGCATACTAAGCAGATGGATACACCTAAAGACATAATTGATTTAATTGAGAAAAAAGCAATAGTTAAACAGGAGGTTTATGCTAATACTCAATTGCAATTTAATTTATTGAAAAAAATCGTAAAAAAATCGGTTCAAGAATATTCAAAGCTTATTCAGCAAAAAGATGAAAGAGTTGAAGTAAGTTATGTTTCTAGAGAAAAATTTGATGCTAAGCTTAAGATTGGAGGTGATACAATTTTGTTTCATATGCATACCAATGTTTTTGGCTTTGACGATAAACATCAAATTTGGAAAAAATCGTATGTGAAAAAGGAACCATCTATGGCTTATTGTGGAATGATTAACGTCTATAATTTTTTAAGCGATTCATTTAAGTTTAATAGAACTCGTGATTCTGGGTATTTGGTTGCCAGAATATTCATCAATAAAGAGAATCATTTTTTCGTTGAAGGGAAACAACGTTTAGGTTTTGTTTTTAATGATTTCGCCAATGATGTATTTGATGAAAATAAAATGAGAAAAGTGATAGATAACATCATAGTTTTTGCGTTAAACTTTGAGTTACAAACACCTCCTTTTGATAGTATGGCTCAAATTTCTATATCACAAATATCAGAGCTCACCAATAATTCTAAACTCACAACTGATAAGAGATTGGGCTTTAAATTTAAAAGTGAACAAGAAGATATAAAATAAATTAAAAAATATTTTTGATAAATTGAATTTTGGTTAAATTTGCATTCCGAAAAAATCGGAGAAGTTCTTAATACGGCCCCTTCGTCTATCGGTTAGGACGTTAGGTTTTCATCCTAGAAAGAGGAGTTCGACTCTCCTAGGGGCTACAATTTTTAGAAAGTAATTAAAAAATATTATGGCAAATCATAAGTCAGCATTAAAAAGAATCCGTCAAACGGAGAAAAAAACTGAAATTAATAGGTATCAGCATAAAACGACGCGTAATGCTATTCGTAATTTGCGTGCTGAAACTGATAAAAAAGCAGCGGAAGCAAGCTTACCTGGAATTTCAGGGATGGTTGATAAACTTGCTAAGAAGAATGTAATTCATAAAAACAAAGCTTCAAACTTGAAGTCGAGGTTAACAAAATTTGTTGCCGGACTATAAGCAATAAAAATATTAAAGGTTAAAACCCCGTCTTGTTTAATTACTCGACGGGTTTTTTGTTTTCTATTGGTTACTTTTATGCGCTTATGGAGAACACTTCCCATTCTATTAAGCATTGGGCCGAAGACGATAGGCCACGAGAAAAACTACTAAACAAAGGTAAGTTTGTACTAAGTGATTCAGAGCTAATTGCTATATTAATTGGTTCAGGTAACAGAGAGAAATCGGCAGTTGAACTATCAAAAGAGATTTTAGCTGATTCCAACAACAATCTAATTGAGCTTACCAAACTATCCGTAAAGGAACTCACAAAGTTTAAGGGCATAGGGGAGGCCAAGGCTATTTCAATAATTGCAGCTCTTGAGTTAGGTAAACGCAGGAGAGCTCAAGAAACGCTCGAAAAAACAAAGATTCAATCTTCTAAAGCAGCATTCGAAATCGTTTATCCTCACCTTTCAGATTTAGCTCACGAAGAGTTTTGGGTGTTACTGATGTCGAACTCAAACAAACTTTTAACAAAAAAGAGAATTAGCGTTGGAGGAATTAACGGCACCGTTGCAGATGGTAAAATAATCTTTAAAGAAGCCATAGAGCAATCCGCTATAGGCATTATTCTTTGTCATAACCATCCCTCGGGAAACTTAGAAGCGAGTGAAGCAGATATTTCATTAACTAATAAACTTTTTAAAGCCGGTAAACTGCTTGACATAAACGTTTTGGATCACATCATTGTAGCAGGGGAAACCTATTTGAGTTTTGCTGACGAGGGAATGATGGGGAATTAAAAGTCGATAATAATTCCTAATGAAGGAAGAACAGTTCCGTCAGCACCTGTTATTATTTTAGTATCATACACTTGATCATTGTACGCAGCAGAAGGGTTTAATACCGTTGGGTGGTTGTTTGAATCCTCTACAATATTTAAAAAGGGTACAGCTTCCGCCTTATAATTGTAAGCATTTTGAATATCAAAATAAATATTTAGGGTAAGCTTATCAAAGTAAAAAACCTTGTCTACCCGCACATCTAACTGATGGAAAGCATTCAAACGGATCGTGTTTAATTGGCTGTAATCAGGTAAACCTGTGCCGGTAACATCCCATACTGAACGTAAAGTTGAAGTGGCCATGTCAATTGGGGTGTAAGGTCTTCCATGAACATATCTCCATTTAACACCAAGATCCCAGTTGTTTTTAAACTTTCTACCTGCTGTTAAAGTTATTAAATGTTCGTTGTCCCAAGCAGATGATACAAATGCCTGATCATCTCCGCTAAATTCGCTTCTAACCAAAGTGTAAGCAGCAATCCCGTAAAGATTCTTCATCATTTTTCTTTGATATAAAAACTCTACACCATAGCTGCGACCTTTGCCCGTGAAATTAATTTGCTCGTTTCCGATAACGCCAAAATCAGCTCCTAAGTTAGCAAGGCTAATTCCTTTCGAAACTGAAACAGGATAATTACTGTAGCGCTTGTAAAATCCCTCAACGGTAAATCTTTCGCTCGTTGATGGTCTATATTCAATTCCAGAAACATAATGCTCTGCACGAACGTATTGCGCCATTTCTTTATTTACAAATTCATCGTTTTCAGTATAACCTAAAATTGTGTAAGCAGGTAATTGGTAATAAATACCATAGTTTGCATTCAAAGAAAACTTATCGTTAATAGTATAGGATGCAGAAATTCTGGGAGATAATTGATTAATCAGATTTTGAGCGTTTCCATTTACATCTGCACCATCAGCTCTAATTCCCATGGAAATTAATAATCTATTTTTTAATAG
>TARA_B110000046_G_scaffold185987_1_pt1 | contig 33454 bp, 24 predicted proteins | sample TARA_B110000046 | Tara Oceans TARA_B110000046 (sample SAMEA4397157) | marine metagenome | biome: Polar Biome; feature: [DCM] deep chlorophyll maximum layer (ENVO:01000326); material: water (ENVO:00002006), including particulate matter (ENVO:01000060) such as... | depth 40 m
ATAATTTAGACATACTAGCTTCTTTTACAACATACTGACCGTCATTTAAGCGTTTTGTAATTGAGTAATTATACTCTCTACACATATCTACTTTACTTGCCATTTCAGCAATTTTATGTCTTAAAGCCTGAAACTTATCTAAAGATTTACCAAAAGCGATTCTTTCCTGCATATACTTTACTGCGTAATCGACAGCAAATTCTGCTCTCGCATGTGCATTTACTCCCATTATTAAGCGTTCTAAAGCGAAGTGCTGCATTATATAAGGAAACCCTCTCCCTTCTTCTCCCATTAAATTTTCTAAAGGAATTTCTACATTATCAAAAGCAATCTCTCCTGTGTCTGATGCATGCCAACCTAATTTATTTAACTTCGTCGCAGAAACTCCTTTTGAATTTCTATCAACGACAAAAATGCTGATTCCTTTATATTTATCTAAAGGATCTGTTTTGGCTGCAACTATTAAGTAATCTGAATACACACCATTTGTAATAAATGTTTTTGATCCATTTAATAAATAGGTATCACCTTGTTTGATTGCCGTTGAACGCATGCCTGCAACGTCACTTCCCCCAAAAGGTTCTGTAATACACATACAACCGATCATATCTCCCTCAACACTTGGCATTAAATATTTTTGCTTTAGAACTTCACTTGCCTCTTTGTTTAAGTGAGTCATTGCCAGATATTCGTGCGCCCACATTGCAGCTGCAAATCCACCTGAATTTATTTTTTGTAATTCTTCTAAAAAGATAACTGTATAAAAAAGATCGAGATCCATTCCACCATACTCTTCTGGAGTTGATAAACCAAAATAGCCCATTTCACCAAATTTCTTCCAGATGAAACGTTCTATAGATCCATTTTTCTCCCATTTCTCTATGTGAGGAACTACTTCTTTTTGTAAAAAATCTTTAAAACTTGCGCGAAATGCTTCATGTTCTTCAGTAAAATACATACTGTTCATAAGCCAATAAATGTGTTTATTATTTGTTTATTTAGCTAACAAATATAAGACTATTCTGTCATACAACTTCAAAGGAAAATCGTCGATATTTTTTAATTCTGAAATATCTTGAAGCTCAGCAACTTCATCCCTATAATTAAATATTTTTTTACATAACTCATAATCTATGTATGGATTTATGAGTAATTCCTTGAATGTAACCGTGTTTACATTTACTTTTTTGATAGTAGGTTTTTCAATAATTTTGAAGATTGATACTACTTTTTCTACAACCTCTTTATCCAAACCCCAAACTTCATTAATTTGACTTTCAAAAGAAAATCCTTGTAATTTAGAACGATACTTAATAATGCGTTCCGAAAATGCTGGTCCAATTCCACTAATTGTTTTAAAGTCTTCTGCTGTTGCTTTATTGATATCTATCGTTGATATAGTTTTCTTTAAGTAAGAGTTTTTAACTTTGGTTGATGTAATACTACTTTTCGCGTTTTGCTCACTTCTTTTTACAACCCAATCAGGAAATTTAAAATACGTAGATATTTTATCTAATAATGAGTCTGAAACTTTAGTTACTTTTTGAAATTCGTTTTTTGAGTTAACGAACTTATTCGTTTTTCTGAAAGCTAAAAGTCTATCTATCTCCATTAAAGACATTCCTAATTGCTCTCCTTTATAATCTGTAATATAATTGGGGTTAAAAGGATAAATTTTAGGTTTTCTATTTTCAATTTCAATCGCTTTTAAACTATCTATTTGACTTTGAAAAGCTAGTAGTTCTGGTTGATTTACATCGTTGATTTTACCCGAAGAAAAGACATCTGTATAAATAAATGTTTGAAGCAGTAATATTAATAACACCAAAAGAAAAATCCCATTTCTTTGGCTTTTGTTGTACCAGAAATGGGATTTAAAAATTTTCATAAAACGTATCTTACATTAACCTTTAATTGCTGAAAGATATTTTTTCATATCGTCTCTAACTTTTGGGAATAAAAGCAGTAAACCAATCATATTTGGGAATACTAATGCTAAAATCATTGCGTCCGAGAACTTTATTACTGCATCTAAAGTAGCAGCTGCTCCTATTATAACAAATAAAAGGAATAAAATTTTATAAGTCATATCTGCAGTTTTACCTTTTCCAAAAAGATACTTCCAAGATTGTAAGCCATAATAAGACCAAGAAATCATAGAACTAAAAGCAAATAAAACAATTGCGATCGTTAATATATAAGAGAACCCTGGAATCACTGAATCAAAAGCCATAGATGTTAAATCTACACCTCCAATAGAACTCCCGTCAGAATTCAACACAACATTACTAAGACCATCACCACCGTACTTAAATACACTTTGCATATTTGAGCCATCAATATTAAAAAAGATGATAACTAAAGCTGTCATTGTACATATTACAACCGTATCTATAAAAGGTTCTAGTAAGGCTACAACACCTTCAGAAGCTGGAAATTTAGTTTTTACTGCCGAATGCGCAATTGCTGCAGAACCTGCTCCTGCCTCGTTAGAGAAAGCAGCTCTTTGAAAACCAACAATTAAAACACCTACAAAACCACCTAAACCTGCCATAGGCGTAAATGCTCCATTAAAAATCAACCCAAAAGCATCACCTATATAACTAAAGTTTGCGAAAATAATAACCAAACAAGCTAAAACATATATTCCAGCCATGAAAGGAACAATTTTTTCTGTAATTTTAGCAATACGCTTAATACCACCAATAATTACAATACCAACTAAAATTGCTAAAATAAGGCCAATAATTAAACCCGAAGCGCCACCATCTATATTAAAAAGTGTTTTTAGCTGCACGGCTGCTTGATTCGATTGAAATGCATTACCTCCTCCAAAAGAAGCCCCAACACATAATACTGCAAACATTACAGCTAATACTTTACCAAGACCTGCATAACCATTTTCTTTTAATCCTTTAGATAAATAATACATCGGACCACCATAAACAGTTCCGTCCTCACCAACATCTCTATACTTAACACCCAATGTACATTCTACGAACTTTGTAGACATACCAATAACACCACAAACAATCATCCAAAAAGTTGCTCCTGGACCACCTAAAGCAATTGCCACTGCAACACCGGCTATATTACCTAAACCAACAGTTCCAGAAACTGCTGTTGCTAATGCTTGAAAGTGAGAAACTTCTCCTTCTTTACTTTCATCTCTAATTGTATCTACAACATCTCCGTCTACAATATTAACTGCAGCACTCGTATCTGCACTATGTTCTTCTATGTCATCATATTTACCTCTTACAGTATTTATTGCTAAACCAAATTTGGTTATTCCTGGAAACTTAAAGTAAATTGTAAAAAAAGTAGCTCCTATAACTAAAAGCAACACAACAAAAGGGATATTATACCCTGCAATAGGAACTGATGTTAATACAAATCCTTCCCACCATACTGCTACAGGCATAAAGGCATCATTAATTTTCTCGTCTAATCCTTTATCTTGTGCAAATGTTAAAAAAGGAACTGCTAAAAAAAGCAGTGATAGAAGTTTTTTATTCATAATTAAGTTTTGATTAGTTTTTGTTTTGTGGTTCGCAATATCATAAAAAAATGCTCTTTTAACAAGTTTTCAGCGTTAAAAGTATTTTTACGACAAGGTTTCTTTAAATTTCAATAAATCTTCTTTGAATGATTTTGGATAAAATCCTAGCTCTTTATTTGTCTTTGATAAATCAAAACCTGTTTTTGCAGGTCTTGGTGCAGTTTGATTTAAAGTTGAGGTAGAGATAGCTTTTATCAAGCTTTTATCTAAATGAAAAACTGTGGCAATTTGTTGTGCAATTTCAAAAACACTTAGCAATTCATTGGATGAAATATGGTAAATGCCTTTCGCTCTTTTATCCATAGAAATTTTACAAGCCAAAGCTAAATCTTCAACATAGGTAGGAGTTCTAAATTGATCATCTACAATTGTAATTTCTTTTCCTTTAGATAGCATCTCCTTTACCCAAAGAACAATATTAGACCTACTCATGTCGAATACTTTACCATAAACCAAAATAGTTCTTAAAATAGTGAAATTAATTCTTGACTGTATCAAAACCTCTTCTGAGTTTAACTTAGACACCCCATAATAACTTAAAGGATTCGGTTTATCTGTTTCTTTGTAAAACCCTTTAATTCCATCAAAAATAAAATCTGTAGAAATATGAATTACATGAGTATTAATTTCTTTAGAAACTTCTGACAACCATTTAACCACAGTAACGTTTAACAAATCACAAGCTTCCTTTTTATTCTCACAATCATCAACTAGCGTCATTGCCGCTGTGTTAATTATAAAATCTGGCTGAATTTGTTTTATTTTTTTTTTAAGTATTATTTCATCAGTAATATCTATAGAAGTATAAGAAAAATCCTCTCTTCCACTTCTATTTCCACCTCTTGAGAAACCAAAAATTTCATATTTTTGTATATCCTTCAGCAATAAATTTAAAAGAGATTGACCTAATAAACCATTGCTTCCTGTAATTATAACTTTTATCATTTTAAAACAATTCTCTCAATTTCATTATTTGCTCTGGCCTTCCTAAAACAATTAAATGAGTATCGGCAACCAGTTTAATTGAAGCATCCGGATTTATTACATAATCCTTATCTGGAGTTCTAAACCCTATAACCGTGCACCCTGTTTTTTTTCGAAGATCTAAATCTAAAATTGTTTTATTTAAATACATTTTAGGTAATTCATTTACAGCTATTTCTTCTAGATTAGCAGTAGTTTCACCTTCAATGGTTAATCTATCTACAAACTCAATAACATCAGGAGTTACCACCAAAGAGGCCATATGGTTTCCACCTAATTTATCTGGCATTATTACATTATCTGCACCAGCAATCTTTAATTTACTGTATGAACTTTCTTTGGATGCTCTACTAATAATCGTACAATCTTTATTTAATTGTCTTGCACTTAAAACCACGAACAAATTATCGGCATCTGAAGACAAGGCAGTAATTAAATTTTTTGCTCTTTTTATTCCCGCTTTAATTAAAATTTCGTCTGTAGTGGCATCTCCTTCTACATTTAATATTTCTTGTGTATCTAATTTTTCTATCAAGTTCTTGTTTCGTTCAATTACAACATATTCTTTTTGGTAGTTTTTAAGTTTAACAATTGCCTGTTTCCCATTTCTACCAAAACCGCAAACAATTGTATGACCTTCTAGTTTTTCGATTGTTTTTTGCACCTTTTTAAGTTTAAGTTGTTTAAATAATTGTCCGCTAATAATATATTCTGTAAAAGACGAAACTATATAACCAAATATAAAAATACTGGTCAAAATTAAAAAAATTGTAAATATTTTTTCTTCAGGACTTAACGGGTGAACTTCACCAAAACCAACTGTAGTTATTGTAATTACCGTCATATAAAGGGCGTTTACAAAAGTGTCTCCAGACAGAACCATATAACCCGTAACTCCAATTGCTAAAATTGTAAAGAAAAGAAATAGTGTTTTGTATAATTTAGACTTTATAATATTCATATTTTACAAATCAAAAACCGAACTTCTTTTTGTGTAAATCATATCTTTTAAACGCAACAGAAAGGCTAATGTTAAATACAATCCAAAAGACAAACCGACGGTTACAAAAGATATATAGATAAAAAAAATACGTACATTTTTTGCACGCATACCTAGTTTATCTGCAAGTCTTGAAAAAACCCCAAAACCATGTCTTTCAAAAAAATGACGAATAGCATGTGTAAAATTCATCTAACTATCTTTTAACGCAAGATACTATAATCATCTGATTTGTTACAAACATTTAAATCAAAAATGAATTGGATTGATTAACTTTGCATTTTTCCTCAAAATTCACCCTTATTGAAAGACCAAGAATACATAGAAGTTTACGGAGCAAGAGTTCATAATCTTAAAAATATTGACGTAAAAATTCCTCGTGAAAAACTAGTAGTTATCACTGGTTTAAGCGGAAGCGGAAAATCTTCTTTAGCTTTTGATACCATTTATGCTGAAGGACAAAGACGTTATATAGAAACATTTTCTGCTTATGCACGTCAATTTTTAGGAGGACTAGAAAGACCAGATGTAGATAAAATTGATGGACTTTCTCCAGTAATTTCAATCGAACAAAAAACAACAAATAAAAGTCCACGTTCTACAGTTGGAACCATCACAGAAATTTACGATTTTTTAAGATTACTGTTTGCAAGAGCTGCAGATGCGTATTCTTACAATACGAATCAAAAAATGGTAAGCTATTCTGATGAACAAATCAGACAACTTATTTTAAAAGATTTTGCCGATAAAAAAATTGCAGTTTTAGCTCCTTTAATCAAGTCGAGAAAAGGACATTATCGTGAACTTTTTGAACAGATTTCTAAACAAGGTTTTTTACGTGTTCGGGTTGATGGAGAGATCAAAGAAATAGAAAAAGGAATGCGTTTAGACAGATATAAAATGCACGACATTGAAGTTGTTATAGATCGCCTTTTAATAAATGAATCTGCAGAAAAACGCTTAGAAGAAACAATAAAGACAGCATTGTACTCTGGTGATAATATAATGATGGTTATTGATATTAACGACAATAATCCACGTTATTTTAGCAGAGAATTGATGTGCCCAACAACAGGTATTGCATATCCAAACCCTGAACCAAATACCTTTTCTTTCAATTCACCGAAGGGCGCATGTAATACCTGTAATGGCTTAGGAATTACAAATGAAATAAACCTTAAAAAAGTAATACCAGATCATGCTATTTCAATACAAAATGGAGGAATTATTCCTTTAGGGGAACAAAAAGGCAGTTGGATCTTTAAACAAATTCAAAATATTGCAGAACGTTATAAATTTAAATTAACAGATGCTATAAAAGACATTCCTAAAGAAGCACTAGAGATTATTTTAAATGGTGGAAATGAATCTTTTGAAATTGAATCTAAGACTGTCGGAGTTACCAGAAACTACAAAATTGATTTTGAAGGTATTATTGCTTTTATAACCAATCAATATAAAAACGCAGAGAGCACCTCTATAAAACGCTGGGCGAAAGGTTTCATGGATGAAGTTTCTTGCTCTAGTTGTGGTGGAAAAAGATTAAAAAAAGAAGCACTCCATTTTAAAATTACGGATAAAAATATCAGTGATCTAGCACAAATGGACATTACAGAATTGGCCTCTTGGTTTGCAACTATAGAAAAGGATTTATCTAAAAATCAACTCATAATTGCCACCGAAATATTAAAAGAAATAAGAACTAGAATTCAGTTTTTATTAGATGTTGGTTTAGATTATTTAACGCTAGACAGAACTTCTAAATCACTTTCTGGCGGAGAAGCTCAAAGAATTCGTTTAGCAACTCAGATTGGATCACAACTAGTTGGAGTTCTCTATATTTTAGATGAACCAAGCATTGGTTTACATCAACGAGACAATCAAAAACTAATAGACTCTTTACTAAAATTACGAGATATTGGCAACTCTGTTTTGGTTGTTGAACATGACAAAGACATGATTGAAAACGCAGACTTTGTTTTCGATATTGGTCCTGGTGCTGGAAAACATGGAGGAGAAATTGTTAGCGAAGGACCTTTTGAAGATTTAATAAAAAACAACACCTTAACTGCTGATTATCTGACTGGTAGAAAAGTAATTGCTGTTCCTAAAAAACGTAGAGAAGGAAATGGAAAGTTCATTAAAATAAAAGGGGCAAATGGCAATAATTTAAAAAATGTTTCTGTAGCCTTTCCTTTAGGGAAAATGATTTGTGTTACAGGTGTTTCTGGAAGTGGAAAATCAACCTTAATAAACGAAACATTATATCCCATTTTAAATGCTCATATATATAGAGGGGTTAAAAAACCGATGCCTTATAAAAAAATTGAAGGTTTAGAGCATATAGATAAAGTGATTGCTATCGATCAATCTCCAATTGGTAGAACACCAAGATCAAACCCCGCAACATACACAGGTACTTTTAGTGAAGTTAGAAGTTTATTTGCAAAAACACCAGAAGCTGCAATTCGCGGTTATAAACCTGGTCGATTTTCATTTAATGTAAAAGGCGGACGTTGTGAAACTTGTCAAGGAGGAGGTGTTAGAGTTATAGAAATGAACTTTTTACCTGATGTTCAAGTAGAATGTGAAACCTGTCAAGGAAAACGTTTTAATAGAGAAACTTTAGAAATAAGATATAAAGGAAAATCTATTTCTGATATCTTAAATATGACTATTGAAGACGCAACAGATTTCTTTGAGATGATTCCAAAAATCCATAGAAAATTAAAAACTATTAAAGATGTTGGACTAGGATATATAACGCTAGGTCAACAATCTACAACATTGTCTGGAGGTGAAGCTCAAAGAATAAAGCTAGCCTCAGAATTATCTAAAAGAGATACTGGAAATACGTTTTATATTTTAGACGAACCTACTACAGGTCTTCATTTTGAAGATATTAGAGTATTAATGGAAGTACTAAATAAACTCGCTAACAAAGGAAACACGGTTCTAATTATCGAACACAATTTAGAGGTTGTAAAATTGGCAGATTATATTATTGACGTTGGTTTAGAAGGAGGAAAAAATGGCGGTAAAATTTTATGTACAGGAACACCAGAGGAAGTTGCAAAACATAAGAAAAGTTATACTGCTCAATTTCTTAAAAAAGAACTAATTTAGCAGGCTGCTGTTTTTTATGGCACAAAATCTAAAATATACTGATTATGACAAATGATGATAGAAAAATAAAAGAAAAGTTACAGACAAAAACCTGGAATGAGGTAAAAACAAACGATTCCTGGGCTATTTTTAAAATAATGGCTGAGTTTGTAGAAGGATATGAAAAACTAAGTAAAATTGGACCTTGTGTCTCTATTTTTGGTTCTGCACGCACAAAATCAGATCATCCATATTACAAATTAGCAGAAGAAGTTGGTTTTAAATTAACTCAAAATGGTTTTGGTGTAATTACTGGTGGTGGACCAGGAATTATGGAAGCAGGTAACAAAGGAGCAAGAAGAGGAAAAGGTCTTTCTGTTGGTTTAAACATTGAACTACCTTTTGAACAACACGATAACCCTTGGGTTGATCCAGGTAAAAGTCTAGATTTCGATTACTTTTTTGTTCGTAAAGTAATGTTCGTAAAATACTCTCAAGGTTTTGTTGTTATGCCTGGAGGCTTTGGAACAATGGATGAACTTTTTGAAGCGATCACATTAATTCAAACAAACAAAATTGGCCGTTTTCCTATTGTTTTAGTGGGTACAAAATTTTGGGGAGGAATTATTGATTGGATTAAAAATACACTTATTGAAGAAGGAAATATCAACGAAGAAGATTTAAACCTTTTTAGATTGGTTGACACTGCTGATGAAGCTGTTGAACATTTTAATAAATTTTACAGTAAATACAAGTTAAAGCCAAACTTCTAATATATTTTTTAAGAGCGTATCCTTACAAACCCTTAAAATTTGTAAAATTATAATTTGAAAAAATCTGTAAACATATTTATTTATTGTTTTTTTATATCTGTATTTTCATTTGCACAGCAGAATTCGATCGCTATAAAATCGACTTTAGATACTGATAACGATGAATTACTCATTCAACAAGAAATTATTTTTCACAATACATCAGATTCAACTTTAACAAATATTTACCTTCATAATTGGGCGAATAGTTTTAAAGATAGAAAAACACCCTTATCAAAGAGATTTATTAAAGATTACAAAAAGAACTTATATTTTTCCGCAAAAAAAGACTTGGGAAGAACTACCATAAAAAACCTTACTATTAACCACGAAATTACGAACTTTAAAGAAGTTAAAAACAAGGCGGATATTATAAAGGTTGCTCTTTTAAAACCCTTAAAACCAAATGATAGTGCGAAAATATCTATTACTTATATTGTAAAAATACCGAATGCAAAATTTACTAATTACGGAAAAACCAAAGAAGGCTACCATTTACGTTTTTGGTATATAACGCCAGCTGTTTTTAGTAATGAATGGCAATTAATGAGTAATTTAAATATTGATGATTTATACGAAAGTGGTACAGATTTCACTATTGAAATTAATATCCCAAAAGAATTTGTTTTAGAAAGTAATTTATATCAATACAAAACAGAAAAAGAAAATATCACTAGTTATTATTTAGTTGGAAAAAACAAAACTGACATCATTTTAGGAATCAATAAAAGCAAGCAGTTAAAAACTTTTAAAACAAAAAAAACTACCATTTATACAGATGTATTTAATGATGATATTAACCATAGAACAGCCATCGATATTCTAAATAGAGAATTACTTTTTATTGAAAAGTATTTGGGGAAATACCCTCATAAAGAAATATATATTGATAAAATTACACAAACTAAGAATCCAGTTTATGGCTTAAATCAATTGCCCAATTTTTTAAGTCCTTTTTCGGATACTTTTAAATGGGATGTTACTATATTTAAGGCGTTAAGTAAAAAATATATAGAAAACACATTACTCTTAAATAAGAGGAAAGATTATTGGTTTTTAGATGGCCTACAAAACTATTTAATGTTAGAATATATTCAAGAATTTTATCCTAACACAAAATTATTGGGTAATTTATCTGATAAATGGTTTATAAAAAATTTCCATATTTCTAAACAAGGTTTTAATGATAAATACCCTATAGTATATCAATTTATATCAAGAAAATTCTTAGACCAAGCACTTGTAACATCAGCTGATTCTTTATCAAACTTTAACAGAAAAATCGCCAACAAATACAAAGCAGGATTAGGTTTTAGGTATTTAAAGGGATTTTTGGGTGACAGTATATTAAATCGTAGTATTAAAGAATTTTATCAAAAAAATGAAACAAAAATAATTTCTAGTTCAGAATTTCAAAAAATTTTATCATCAAATACGGATAAAGATATCGATTGGTTTTTTAATGATTATATTAAAACAAACAAAAAAATTGACTATACAATTGATCATGTAAACACAAAGGGTGACAGCTTAGAGATCACCATTAAAAATAAAAGAAACATTACAACTCCTGTTTTATTATATGGTCTAAAAGAGAAAGAAATTAAGTATAAAAAATGGTTTACAAATATTGAAACTTCTAAAACAGTTACAATACCAAAACAAGATTTTAACAAGGTTTCTTTAAATTACGAAAATATTTATCCAGAGTTAAATACTTTAGACAATTGGAAAAGTTTAGAAAATAAAATTTTTAATAAACCTTTAAAACTAACTTTAGTAAAAGACATACAAGATCCATATTATACTCAAATATTTTATCAACCAGAAGTTAATTATAATTTTTATAACGGCCTTGTCTTAGGGGTAAAACTACACAACAGGCCTTTAATAAAAAGAAATCTTGAGTTTAAAATCGCACCTTCATATGCCATAAAAAGTAGTTCTGTAATTGGTAATTTTTCTGTTTTATATAATCAATATTTAGAAAAAACTAAAATCTACAAAATTATGTACGGGGTTTTTGGACAGACCCTAGATTATGCCCCAAACTTATCTTACACCTCCTTTGTACCTTTTGCTAATATTATTTTTAAAAGAAAGTCTTTAAGAGATGCAACTACAGAATCTATAAGAGCAAAATTGGTTCATATAGATAAAGAAGTGGCAACTACAGATATTAGAACGGATCAAGATAAATACAATGTTTTTAGTGTAAATTACAATTATATAAATCCTGATATTATAAAAGAATTTAGATATAACTTTAGTTTAGAAGTTGCTGAAAAATTCTCTAAAGCTGCAGTTGACCTTAGATTTAGATCTTTATCAACTTCAGATACGCAATTAGATTTTAGGTTTTTTGCAGGTGCTTTTTTAAATAATAAAACTGAAGGAGATTATTTTAGTTTTGGATTGGATAGAGCGAATGATTATTTATTTCAACTTAATTATTTTGGAAGATCAGAAGACACCGGTTTTTTTAGTCAACAATATATCACTGCTGAAGGAGGTTTTAAATCTGTATTACCAACAAGATTCGCAAATCAATATATGTTCGCATTCAATTCTAGTTTTGGTTTATGGAAATGGATGGAATTTTACAATGATGTTGCTTTTTTAAAAAATAAAAATAATCCTATTTATTTTGGATATAATAATGGAATTCGCTTTAACTTTATTCATAACATATTAGAAGTGTATTTTCCTTTATACTCAAATAACGGATGGGAAATATCTCAAAAAGGATATCCTCAAAGAATTAGATTTACATTAACTGCCGATGTAAATTCGATTTATAATTTCTTTAGAAGGGGATTTTTATAAAAATCAAAAAAAATCAAATATTTTGCGTAATATTCAACAAAATAGTTTTTCTAAAGACTTTTTTTATCATATTCTCAGGAAAATAAGGTATTTTTAAATATCAATTAAAAAAACTATCTTTGCACCAGTCTAAAACCTTATAAAAATGCTGCAAGAAACGATCCCCTTAAATACTCAAGAAATTACATTTAATGATTTTAAAAGAGAAGTTTTAAATGACTACAGAATCGCTAAAATTAGTAGAGAGTGTAGTTTATTAGGTAGAAGAGAAGTATTAACAGGTAAAGCTAAGTTTGGGATTTTTGGCGACGGAAAAGAAGTACCGCAATTAGCGATGGCAAAAGCCTTTAAACTCGGTGATTTTAGATCGGGCTATTATAGAGATCAAACTTTTATGATGGCTATTGGTGAATTAACTTCCCAACAATTTTTTGCTGCTTTATATGCACATCCAGATATTAAAGCAGATCCAATGTCTGCAGGAAGACAAATGGGTGGCCATTTTGCAACCCACAGTTTACATGAAGATGGAAATTGGAAAAACTTAACTGAGCAATATAATTCTAGCTCAGACATCTCTCCTACTGCTGGTCAAATGCCACGTCTATTAGGTTTGGCACAAGCCTCTAAAATTTATAGAAATGAAAAAAGTGTACAACATAAATTTAATTTCTCTATCAATGGAAATGAAGTTGCGTGGGGTACTATTGGAAACGCAAGTACAAGTGAAGGTTTATTTTTTGAAACCATAAATGCTGCAGGTGTTCTCCAAGTTCCAATGGTAATGAGTGTCTGGGATGATGAATATGGAATTTCGGTTCACGCAAAACATCAAACAACAAAAGAAAGTATTTCTGAAATTTTAAAAGGGTTTCAAAGAGATAATGAAAAAGATGGTTATGAAATCTTTGTTCTAAATGGCTGGGATTACGTTCAATTAGTTGATATCTATCAAAAAGCAGCAAAGATTGCAAGAGAAGAACATGTACCCGTTTTGATTCACGTAAAAGAATTAACCCAACCACAAGGTCATTCTACATCTGGTTCTCACGAAAGATATAAAGATAAAGAAAGATTACAATGGGAAATTGATCATGATTGCATTACCAAAATGCGAAAATGGATTTTGGATTTTCAACTAGAAACGGAAACTGGCGATATTTTACGATTTGTAGATACTGAAGAAGAGTTAATTATAATTGAAAAAGAAGCAAAAAAAGAAGTTACAAGTGCAAAAAGAAATGCTTGGAATGCTTATCAAAATGATATAAAAGCAGAACTTTCTAATGCAGCAGAAATATTAGAAAACATTGCAAATAAAAGTGAAAACGGTACTTTTATACATAAATATAAAAAAGACTTATTAGCGATAGCAGAACCTTCTAGAAAAGATATTCTATCAACTTTAAGGAAATGTTTACGCTATTTAAAGGATGAGCATTTTGCAGAAAAAATTGTATTGCAAAATTTCATAAAATCTTCTCTTAAAGATGCTTATCAAAAATACTCAACACATTTAACTAGTGAAACTGATTTAGGCGCATTAAATATAGAAGAAAAGAAACCAATATATTCTCAAGAGAAAAAATTGGTTGATGCTAGAATTATCATGAGGGATAATTTTGATGCCATTCTAAAAAAACATGATGATGTTGTAATTTTTGGTGAAGATGCTGGTTTTATTGGTGATGTAAATCAAGGTTTAGAAGGTCTTCAAGAAAAGTATGGAGATATCAGAATTTCTGACACAGGTATTAGAGAAGCGACCATTATTGGACAAGGTATAGGGCTCGCAATGAGAGGTTTAAGACCTATTGCAGAAATTCAATATTTAGACTACTTATTGTATGCACTTCAAATATTGAGTGATGATTTGGCTACTTTACGCTACAGAACTTTCGGTAAACAAAAAGCACCATTAATTATAAGAACTAGAGGACATCGATTAGAAGGAATTTGGCACGCTGGTTCACCTATGGCTGGAATTATAAATAATTTAAGAGGAATACATGTTTTAGTTCCTAGAAATATGACAAAAGCTGCCGGATTTTATAATACCTTGTTAGAAGGAGATGATCCTGCTTTGGTGATAGAATGTTTAAATGGATATCGTTTAAAAGAAGAGTTACCTTTAAATTTAGGTGACTTCAAAATTCCTATCGGAGTTGTAGAAACAATCAAAAACGGAACAGATATTACTGTTGTTTCTTACGGATCTACTATACGCGTGGTGGAAGAAGCTGCAAAAGAATTAAATCAGGTTGGTATTGATATCGAAATTATTGATGCTCAAAGTTTATTGCCTTTTGATTTAAATCATGATTGTGTAAAAAGTTTAGCAAAAACAAACAAACTATTAGTTGTTGATGAAGATGTCCCTGGAGGAGCTTCTGCTTATCTTTTACAAGAAATTTTAGAAAATCAAAATGGATATCAACATTTAGACAGTAAACCTTCAACATTAACCGCTAAAGATCATAGAACTGCTTATGGTACAGATGGAGATTATTTTTCTAAACCATCGGCTGAAGATATCTTTGAGAAAATTTATGAGATTATGCATGAAGAAAATCCTACTAAATTTAAGAGTTTGTATTAATATAAAGTCCTTAACAAAGTATAAAAAGCTCAAACAATATGTTTGAGCTTTTTATATTTACATCACAATCTACAAGTTTAATACTATCTTTTTATTAATTTAGAAGCATGAAATAAAAAACTACTCATGAAAAAACTTTTACTGTTTTCAATAATCTCATTATTCACAACCTCTATTGAGATAAATGCACAAAGAAAAAAATCAAAAAATAAAAAGATAGAACAAACAGCAGTAGTTCCTAAAAAAAGTAAAATTCCAAAATATTCAGATTTTGTAACATCAAAAACAAAAACGGATGAAGGGCTTTTTAAAGTTCATGAAACCAATGATGAATTTATATATGAAATTCCTAAATTATTTTTAGGAAAAGAAATGCTATTAGTTACAAGACTCAAAGAACTACCTGCAGGTTTGGGAGGAGGGTATGTAAATGCAGGGTCAAAAATTAATACGCAAGTTATTGTTTGGGAACAATTTAAAAACAAAATCCTATTAAAAGTAAAATCATACAATGCAGTTGCAAACGATTCTTTACCAATATACAAATCTGTAATTGCAAATAACTTAGAACCAATAATTTATGCTTTTGATATTAAAACTCAAAATATAGATTCTACAGCTGTTTTAGTTGATGTAACAAAATTATTTTCTACGGATGTAAAAGCAATTACAGCATTCCCTGAAAGCTTCAGGAAACGTTACAAAGTAAAAAGGTTAGATGCTTCTAGAAGCTTTATCAATACTATAAAAAGCTATCCGAAGAATATAGAAGTCGTTCAAGATTTTACCTTTGATGCAGGTGCACCGCCAAGTAATTCTAAAACAAATACGATTACTTTACGCGTAAATCAATCAATGATTTTATTACCAGAAAATAAAATGACGCCTAGAATTTACGACAAAAGAGTTGGTTATTTTTCGATAGGTAATGTAGATTATAGCTCAGAAGCTTTAAAAGCAGATAACAAAAGATACATTAAACGCTGGAGATTAGAACCGAAAGACATCAATGCTTATAATCGTGGAGAATTGGTTGAACCTATAAAACCAATTGTGTATTATTTAGATCCTGCAACTCCAGATAAGTTAAAAAAATATATCAAACAAGGTGTAGATGATTGGCAAAAAGTTTTTGAAACTGCTGGTTTTAAAAATGCAATTATGGCAAAATATCCTCCTACAAAAGAAGAGGATCCAGAATTTAGTATGGAAGATGCTCGGTATTCATCAATAAGATATGTTGCAAGCACAACTAGAAACGCAACTGGACCCAGTGTTTCTGACCCAAGAACTGGAGAAATAATTGAGAGTGATATTATTTGGTATCACAATCATTTACGCTCCTATAGAAACAGGTATTTGCTAGAAACCGGAGCCGCAAATCCATCAGCGAGAACACTTGAAACTCCTGCAGAAGAAATTGGAGAAATGATGCGAATGGTCATTTCTCATGAAGTTGGTCATGCATTAGGTTTACCTCATAACATGGCTGCAAGTTATGCGTATGCTGTAGATTCTTTACGCTCTGGAAAATTTACTCAGAAATTCGGCATCGCAGCAACCATCATGGATTATGCACGATTCAATTATATTGCACAACCAGGTGATGAAAATATACGATTTATAAGACAATTAGGTCCTTATGACCACTACTCAATTAATTGGGGATATCGTAAAATTCAGAATATAGAATCTCCAGAACAAGAAGTAAAAACTTTAGATAAATGGATTGAAAACAAAGCTGATGATCCAATATACAGATTTGGAAATCAAAGATTTGATCCTTCTGCTCAAACTGAAGGAATCGGAGATGATCAAGTAAAAGCTTCTACTTACGGAATAAAAAACCTAAAAATTGTTACTAAGAATTTACCAAGTTGGACATCTAGTCAAACGAATAACTATGAAGATTTATCAGAATTGTATGGAGAACTTTTAAGTGTTTGGAGCAGATATGTAGGTCATGTCGCAGGTAATATTGGTGGTGTATATGAGTTTAATAAAAAACCAAATCAAACTGGTAATATTTATATTCCTGTAAAGAAAGAAAAGCAAAAGGAGTCTTTAATTTGGTTGCAAAAAAATGCATTTGAAACTCAAACTTGGTTATTAGATAAAAATATTTTAGCCAACTTTAAAGAAGGTGGCTTCACAGACTTAATGTTGCGTTTACAAAATAAACAATTGTACTCGATACTAAATGCGAATAGATTAAAGAGAATGATAGATGCTGAAGTTACTCAAGATGACTTTTATGCTATCTCTGATATGATAAGAGATTTAAGAACTGGACTATTTTATGAAGCAAATTATTTAAAAAATGTAGATCTTTTTAGACGTAATTTACAAAAGTCATTTATTGATAGATTAGCCACTTTATTTAACAGTAAAGAAACCAAAAACTCTGATGTTAATTCAATAATTAGAGGTGAATTAGAAATGATGAACTTTCAGTTAACGATTGCTAAAGGCAGACGAATAAATAGAATTACAAAATATCACTACAGAGATTGTTTGGCTAAAATTAAAGAAATATTATATCCGAAAAACTAATTAATTTCTCAATAAATTATTACCTACCGCACATTCTAAACAGCGTTTCTTTGTGCAATAGTTGTTTTTAAGCTCTAATAAGGCTTGACTTTCTAATGCTGTTTTTGATTTAATTTTTAAATCAAAAAAATTAGAAATAATGCTATTTTTTTCTGACGATAATTGTTTAATTAATTGCATAATTTCTTCTTCATCAACCTCTCCTCTACTCTGTAAAAAGACAAATTTTAAAGGGATAATAGTATTGATTAACAGCAAATCTATAAATGCTTTAGATAATTTCTTTAATGATTTTTTTGAAATACTTTCAAATGTAAAATGCGTTTTCCAAAACTCTTGAATTGAAAAAGAAAACAGCGTATAAAACTCCTCTTTTTTTGTGATGCTCATCAATTTTGAAAATAAATTTTGATGTGTAAAAAATAAAGATGCTAATTGTGCAATTCTTATTGTTGGAAAATTATGAGGACGCATTCTAAAAAACTGAAACTGTTCGTTGGCAATTGGCTCAAGATTGTATTTGTGCTTCAAATATTCATATTCTTTTTTTAGTTGCCGATAATAACTTACTTCTACTTCTTTTTCTAAAAAACCTGCTTGTCCAAAAAACAAAGCTGTTAATTTTTGCTCATCAAAACAAACTTTTCTAACAACAGAAAAATCAATAGATTTGGCAAGTTGTAAAAAGGAGTCTCCATTGACCTTTAATCCAAAATTCTTAGCTATTAAATGAAATAGAACCGCTTCAAAATCATGATTTGTTTGCTGTAATAATTCTTTAATAAAAATTGATTTTTGTTCTAATCTTTCAAAATACAAACGCTCTAGCCAGTTATCAATTAAGAATGTATCCATATTTTGAATTTGATTTTCACAAAGAATCCAACTCTGTTGACGATCAATAAGGCTTTTATAATTTAACAACAATTTCTCATCGACGAAATGTTTTAAAGCTAAAGTTGGTAAAGGTTTATTGTTTTTCATAAAAACAACGGAATCATGTTCCCATACAACATGTAAAATTACTGCATCAAAATTAACATCTTCTTCATGTTTGTGTAAGTACCAATCTGAAGATTTTACATGCATTTCAACATTACCAGCCCAAAGCTGATCATCAATATTAACTTGTGAATTTAAAAAATCAGGTCCAGAATTTTTGTTGTGAATGCCTGACTTTAAAATAGTTATTTGTTGGTTTTCAGTTGTACATAAATCTCTTTTAGAAAACAGTTTATACTGCCAGATATAGTACAAAAATTCTTCGTTCATCATTTTTTGCTTCAATCTACAAAAAAATTTATTCCCTTATAAGTTTTACGAATAGAATCCGAAAAAATAGTTTTAATTATTAAACTACTTTTGTACTCTAAAGAAATAGAATGAACACAATAGATAGTTTAAAATGGCGATATGCTGTGAAAAAATTTGATGCTAATAAATTCCTTACAAAAGAGCAAGTAAGTACCTTAAAAGATGCATTTAATTTAACAGCAACTTCTTATGGTTTACAGCCATTAAAGCTAGTTGTTATCGAAAATAAAACGATTCAAAAAGAATTGGTTGCGCATTCTTGGAATCAACCTCAAGTATTAGATGCTTCTCATCTTTTAGTTATTTGTGTACCAAAAAAATACACAAGTAAAGAAGTTACAAAGTATTTTAATTTAGTCCAAGATATTAGAAATACTCCAGATTCAATTAATAATCCTTTTAAGGATTTTTTAACTGCTGAAATTGAGAAAAAAACGCAAGAGGAATTATTTCTTTGGAATAAAAACCAAGCGTATATTGCTCTAGGTAATTTACTAACAGTATGTGCACTAGAAAAAATAGATTCTTGTCCTATGGAAGGGTTTATTTCAGAAAGATACAACGATGTTTTAAAATTAGAAGCACATAATTTAACGGCTACTTTAGTTTTACCTGTGGGTTTTAGGGCGAATGATGACTATATGAAAGACTTAAAAAAAGTACGTAAAAACATCGATGATGTAATTATTGTAATCAATTAGTCATCAACTAAAATTTAATGAACCTTCTTTTAATAGAAGGCTTTTTTTAAGGGTATAAATACTGTACTTTTGAAGAACTAATTTTAAGAAAATCATCATGAATCAAGATATAAGAAACCAAGAGCCAAAGTCCGTTTGGAATCATTTTGCAGATTTAAATGCTGTTCCTCGTCCTTCAAAAAAAGAAGAAAGAGTCATCCAGTTTATGGTTGATTTTGGAAATAATTTAAACCTTGAAACTTTTGTTGATAAAGTTGGTAATGTATTCATTAAAAAACCGGCAACTTCTGGAATGGAAAACAGAAAAACAGTTGTAATGCAAGGTCATATAGATATGGTACATCAAAAAAATTCAGACACTATTTTTGACTTTGACAAAGAGGGAATAAAGATGTTTGTTGATGGAGATTGGATAAAAGCAAAAGGCACAACTTTAGGAGCAGATAATGGCTTAGGAGTTGCTGCAATTATGGCTGTTTTGTCATCTTCAGAAATTTCACATCCAGCAATAGAAGCTTTGTTTACAATTGATGAAGAAACTGGGATGACTGGAGCAATGGGCTTAGAAGGTGGTGTTTTAGAAGGAGAAATCTTGTTAAATCTAGATACCGAAGAAGATGATGAGATTGGAATTGGTTGTGCAGGTGGTGTTGATGTTACAGCAACAAGAAAATATGCAGAAGAAGATATCCCAGATAATACAACGGCTTTTTCTATTACTGTAAAAGGTTTAAATGGAGGGCACTCAGGAATGGATATTATTAAAGGTCTGGGAAATGCAAACAAAATTATGAACCGTATTTTATTTGATGGTTTTGCTAATTTTGGTTTACGAATAGCTGAAATTAATGGCGGTAGTTTACGAAATGCAATTCCAAGAGAAAGTTTTGCAACAGTGGTTATAGACACCATTTCTAAAGAACCTTTTTTGTTTGAAACCGAGCAACTTATTAACAATATTAAAGACGAGTTTTCAACACTAGAAAAAAACCTATCCATCGAAATACAAGAAATTACATTAACTAAAAAGGTAATGGAATTAGGAGTTCAAGAAGGGTTTACAAAAGCAGTTTACGCTGGTTTAAATGGGGTTTACAGAATGAGCACTGATGTTGATGGTTTGGTAGAAACGTCTAATAATATTGCACGAATTATTGTAAAAGATGGTGCTATAAAAATTGGTTGTTTAACCCGTTCTTCATCAGAAACTAATAAATGGGACTTAGCAAATTCTTTAAGGGCTTGTTTTGAATTGGCTGGTTTTGAAGTTGATTTTTCTGGTAATTATCCTGGTTGGTTGCCAAACGTACATTCAGAAATTCTAAAAATAATTACCAATATTTATAAAGACCTATTTAGAGAAGAGCCAAATGTAGCTGCTTGTCATGCGGGATTAGAATGTGGGATTTTGGGACAAAATTACCCGGATATGGACATGATTTCTTTTGGACCTAATATTAAAGGTGCACATTCTCCAGACGAAAGAGCTCAAATTTCATCAACACAAAAATTTTGGAAATTCTTACTAGAAGTTCTTAAAAATACACCAGAAAAAACAGCGTAAACCACAACAAAGAGATTACAAAAAGAGGTAATATTATCATCAATTAAAATTGTTTAAAAACTTGAATAAAAAATATTCAAAATATTGTTTACCAGTGTTTTAATTAATTAATTTTCTTGTTAATATCTTTAACTTTTACAGAAGAGAATAAATTGTAGTTTTACTGTTTAAACACATACATTTTTTAATGGGAAAAATAATTGCAATAGCAAATCAAAAAGGTGGTGTAGGTAAAACTACAACAAGCATAAATTTAGCTGCTTCTTTAGGGGTTTTAGAAAAAAAAGTACTGCTAATTGATGCTGATCCTCAAGCAAATGCATCTTCTGGTTTAGGAATTGATGTGGATTCTGTAGAATTTGGAACTTATCAGGTTTTAGAACATACAATTTCTGCAAAAGAAACTATTGTAAAAACAACTTCTCCTAATGTAGATATTATTCCTGCTCATATCGATTTAGTTGCCATAGAAATTGAGTTGGTAGACAAAGAAGATCGAGAATATATGCTTAAAAAGTCTTTAATAGAAATTAGAGATGATTATGATTATATTATCATAGACTGTGCACCATCTTTAGGCTTAATTACATTAAATTCTTTAGTTGCAGCAGACTCTGTAATTATTCCTATTCAATGTGAATACTTTGCTTTAGAAGGGTTAGGAAAACTATTAAATACGATAAAAAGTATACAAAATATTCACAATGCTGATTTAGATATTGAAGGCCTATTATTAACGATGTTTGATTCACGTTTGCGTTTATCAAATCAAGTTGTAGATGAAGTTAGAAAACATTTTTCTAGCATGGTTTTTGATACAATTATTAGAAGAAATATTCGTTTAGGTGAAGCACCAAGTTATGGAGAGAGTATCATTGCTTATGATGCAACAAGTAAAGGAGCTATAAATTATCTAAATTTAGCACAAGAATTAATAAAAAAGCATTCGTAAATGGCAAAAGCAACCAAGAAACAAGCCTTAGGAAGAGGATTATCTGCCTTATTACAAGAAACACCGAACATTAATTCTGCATCGGATAAAAATGCAGTCAAAGTTGTAGGTAGTATTATAGAAATTGAACTTGAGTTAATCGATGTAAACCCCTTTCAACCAAGAACCTACTTTAATGAAGAAGCTTTAAGAGAGCTTGCAAATTCTATTAAAGAATTAGGTGTCATTCAACCAATTACAGTAAGAAAATTAGAAGGAAATAAATTTCAATTAGTTTCTGGTGAGCGAAGATTTAGAGCATCAAAGTTAATAGGAAGTAAAACAATACCAGCATACATAAGGCTTGCGAACGACCAAGAAATGCTAGAAATGGCTTTGGTTGAGAATATTCAGCGTAAAAATTTAGATCCAATTGAGGTGGCACTTTCTTATCAACGTTTAATTGATGAGATTCAGTTAACACAAGAAGAACTAAGTACAAGAGTTGGTAAAAAACGTTCTACGGTAACAAATTATTTACGTTTATTAAAATTAGATCCTATTTTACAAACAGGAATGAGAGATGGTTTTATTTCTATGGGGCATGGGCGCGCTATGATTAATATTGAAAACACAGATGATCAATTAGCTATTTACGAGAAAATTTTACGTGAAAAATTATCTGTAAGACAAACAGAGGATTTAGTTAAAAGCTTAAAATCTAGAACTATTGCAAAGTCTAAAAAGAAACCAACGCCTGTTTATATAAAAAATAGTTTAAAAGATATTAGTGAATATTTTGGTCACAAAATAGACATTACTGTTAGCAATAATGGTAAAGGAAAAATTTCAATTCCTTTTCATTCTGAAGAAGATTTCAACCGCATAAAAAACTTATTAAAATAAGTGTTTTTTAAAAAAATCATATTCGTTTTATTTATCGCATTCTTTTCTGCGAATCTTTTTGCGCAAAAAGATTCTACGAATGTAAAAATTAAAAACATAAAAGGAGAGATACAAAAAGCACAAGGAGTTTACAACCCTCTATCACCTTCTAAGGCAGCATTCTACTCAGCAATTTTTCCAGGTATGGGGCAAATTTATAACAAGAAATATTGGAAAGCTCCAATTGTATGGGGTGCTTTAGCAGTACCAACTTATTATTATCAAATAAATAACAGTGATTACAAACGTTATAGAAGGGCTTACAAATTAAGGAAAAACGGTTTGCAAGACGAGTTCACTTTAGATGACGGATCTACATCCGTTTCTTTAGAAACATTAGAAACAGCACAAAAACAACTTAGAGAAAATAGAGATATGTCTTTATTAACAGGAGTAATTATATACATATTACAAATTGTTGAATCCAGTGTAAATGCACATTTACTGCAATTCAATACCGATGATAACTTATCGTTTAAACCTTTACTAATGATGGATCCAATTAGAATTGAAAGACCAACTGTTGGATTGACAATTAAATATAATTTTTAAAATGAAAATTGCACTTTTAGGTTACGGAAGAATGGGGAAAGAGATTGAAAAAATTGCAATCTCTAGAGGTCATGAAATAGTCATTAGAAAAGATGTTGATGATAGAATTGATATTACACTAGCTGATGTTGCTATCGATTTTAGCGTTCCTACTTCAGCTTTTAATAATATTACAAATTGTTTAAACAACAACGTACCTGTTATATCTGGCACTACTGGTTGGTTAGATAAATATGATGATGCACTTGCTTTGTGTAAAGAGAAAAATGGCGCTTTTATTTATGCATCAAACTATAGTTTAGGAGTTAATATTTTTTTTGAACTCAACAAACAATTGGCAAAAATGATGAAAGCTGTAGAAGGTTACAATATTTCTATGGAAGAAATTCATCATACAGAAAAATTAGACGCCCCGAGTGGAACAGCAATTACTTTGGCTCAAGGAATTATAGAAAATACGTCTAAAAGTAATTGGAAATTAGGAGATGAAGAAATTTCAGAAGATACGATCGCAATTGTTGCCAAAAGAATCCCTGAAGTTCCAGGTACACACACTGTTTGGTATAACTCTGAAGTTGATACTATAGAAATTAAACACACTGCTGATAGTAGAAAAGGTTTTGCACTAGGTGCTGTTATTGCTGCTGAATGGATTTCTGATAAAACAGGAGTTTTTTCTATGAAAGATGTGTTAAACATCCGTTAAAAACTGTAACATTTTACCTATTTTGCGTCTTATAAAACAGTCGAGTTTCATCCTTTATAAAGGAACATAAAAATATTATTATGACATTTACACAGTGGTTTATCTTTTTTTTAATTGTTCAAGTAATTCATTTTTTAGGAACTTGGAGACTCTATGTAAAAGCAGGTAGAAAGGCTTGGGAAGCTGCTGTTCCTGTTTATAATGGAATTGTATTAATGCAAATTATCAATCGTCCAAAATGGTGGGTTATTCTATTATTTATTCCTATCGTAAACTTGTTAATGTTTCCTGTTATTTGGATAGAAACGATTCGAACTTTTGGTTTTTACAAAAAATTAGATTCACTTTTAGTACTTCTAACATTAGGATTCTATACTTTTTACATTAATTATGCAACAGATGCAAAATACAATGTTGACAGAAGTATCAAACCACGTTCTGAATTTGGTGAGTGGGTTAGCTCAATTGCATTTGCAATTATTGCCGCGACCCTAGTGCATACTTATTTTATGCAGCCATTTACTATACCAACGTCTTCTTTAGAAAAATCTTTATTAGTTGGTGATTATTTGTTTGTAAGTAAGTTTCATTATGGAGCTAGAGTTCCATCAACTGTAATTGCGGCACCTATGGTTCATGATTCTTTACCTTTTACAGGCACAGCATCTTATCTTAAAAAACCACAATTACCTTATACGCGTTTACCAGGTCTTCAAAAAATTAAAAATAATGATATTGTTTGTTTTAATTGGCCTGCAGATTCTTTGGCAACAATGTGGGGAGATTATTCTGGCAAATTCACATATAAGCCTGTTGATAAAAAAACAAATTATGTAAAACGTTCAGTTGGGATTGCTGGTGATTCTTTAGAAATGAGAAATGGTTATTTCTATATCAATGGAAAAAAGAACGAGTTGCCTTACAGAGCTAGATTGCAATTTTATTACACGTTTGAATGCAAAAAACCTATCAGTCAAAGCACCTATCCGAAATTTTTATTAAACAAAGAAAGAACAAGAGTATATAGAATTTTATCAGAATACTGGAATGATGACAGAATTCAGGACGCGATTAAACAGAATGGAAACTTATCCAAAATTGGAGAAGATTCTTTATACACTGAAGTAGCCGGAGGTGTAAATCCGCAATTTGCTAAAAGGTTGAAAATGATTAATGTTGACAATAAGATCAACATCAATTTAACTAAAGAAGAAGTTGTTAGACTAGAAAAATACCCACTTACAATTTCTGTAAAAAAAATAAATCATTCTGCGGACAATGCTATTTTTCCTCATGTAAAAAAATTAGGTTGGAGTCAAGATAATTTTGGACCCATTTATATACCTAAAAAGGGAGCTACTGTAAAATTAGACTCAGAATCAATTCCTTTTTATAAACAAATAATCAAGAATTATGAATACAATGATATCGTTATTAATGGTGATGATATTTTTATAAACGGAAAAAAAGCAGACTCTTATACCTTTAAACAAGACTATTTTTATTTGATTGGAGATAATAGACACAACTCTTTAGATGCACGTTATTGGGGATATGTTCCTTTTGATCATGTATTAGGAAAACCAGTTATGATTTGGTTTAGTTGGGATGCAAATGCACCAAGTTTTATCGCTAAACTAAAATCGATAAGGTGGGATAGAATGTTTACGACTGTTCATGGAGATGGAGAACCTATTTCTTATAGATATTTTGTTTTCGCCTTAATTGCACTTTATATTGGTTACAGTTTTTATAAAGGAAAGAAAAATACTCCTAAAAAATAGAAGCATGTCTTTGTTTATTCCAACATACTTCTCGCCTATTTCTCAATATTCAGAAATTATAAAATCTGATAAAATTATTTTTGAAATGGATGATAATTTTCAAAAACAAAGCTATAGAAACCGTTGTTACATTTACAATTCTAGCGGTAAACAATTATTAAGTATTCCTGTTAAACATCAAATTGGAGAAGGTAGAAAAGAAACAAAAGATACTTTAGTACAAAACGATTTCCCTTGGCAAGATCATCATTTTAAGTCTTTAAAAATAGCGTATAGAACTTCTCCTTTTTTTGATCTTTTTGAAGATGACATTGCTCCTATATTTCAAAAAAAATATAAATACCTTCAAGATGTAAATATTGATACCTTTTTATTTATTGAAGATGCCTTACAATTAGATGCACGCTTCTCTAAAACTGAAAAGTATGAAGTTGAAACTACTGAGAATGATTTTAGACTGTTTGCAGAAAAAAAATATCAACCAAAAAAAATGGTAGAAAGATACATTCAAATGTTTGATGATGAACATGGATTTATCCCTAATCTTTCCATTTTGGACCTACTGTTTATGGAAGGCCCGAATACAATTAGTTATTTGTAAATGATGCTGTTATTTTTATTAAAACCTTTTTTAATGACAAAATTCATAATCCATTATTCACTTCACTTTTTAGCTCCACTTTTAATAGCCTATTGGTTTTTTAATAAAAACTGGAAAACTGTTTATCTAGTATTCTTATTTTCTATGTTAGTCGATGTAGATCACTTTTTAGCAAATCCTATTTTTGAAGAAAATAGATGCAGTATTAATTTTCATCCTTTACATTCTTATATCGCTTGTGGGGTTTATTTTTTAGGGCTATTTTTTAAGAAAACAAGAGTTATAGCAATCGCATTGCTATTTCATATGTTAACTGATTTTATAGATTGTTATTTATAAAACCTTTTAAAAAGACCTGTTATTTCTTTCGAAATATTCAATTTAATGACCAAAAATAGATAAATAATAGATATCAAAATACTTTTTAATATCATGTTTATGATTGGATGAATAGGGAATTTAAATAGATAGATTTCACTTAAAGGAAAATCCCAAAAATTAAACGATAAAAATAAAACCGCAATTATTAAAATCATTGTAAATGATTTATCTGTAAAAGGAGTAATTGAAAATTTCTTTTTCACAAAAAACAATTTAAAAGTATTGGCAAAGAAAATAACAATTAGGGTAGCTAAAGCCAAACCATCTGTACCCATATCTAACTCATAATAAAAAAGTTTATTTAAAAAGTAAACCGAAAAAGCCATTATTAAACTTATAGGCAAAGTAATTTTATAAAACTTAGAATTATTTATAATAGCGCCATTATTACCTAAAAAACCATTGTACATCTTTAGTAAAGAAATCATAAAAACGACCAATGCACCGCCTGCATATTCCTGAGGAAGCAAACTAAATAATTGACTGATATTCGTATTGATTAACACAAAGAAAAGGCCGCTAATTAGCAACAAGTTAATAGAACTTTTCTTATACAATGAAGCAACCTCTTTATGATTCTCTTCATTTAAAATTTTAGATGTTAAAGGTTGTAAAATATTTAACATTGCTCTACTTGGAGCCTCAATAAAAGAACCTATAAAAACAGCAACAGAATAATAAGCAGCTTTTGCTAAAGATTCTTTTCCCGGAATCATAAACTTATCAATATCTAAAATGACAGCACCTGCACTACCTGCTAAAATAATATAAATAGAAAAACGCAATACTTCCTTGAAATTATCTGGTTTAACAAAAGTAAATTTCGGAAAGTATAAATGAAATGCATAGCACATCATTATTAACATTCTTAAAAAATATGCAGCAGTTAAATAGTAAATAAATTCAGCTTTAGTAATGAATTCAAAATAAACAGCAAACAGTAAAATCATGACTGCCATTCTATTGTAAAGTTCTTTTAATATATTACCAAAAACAGTTTGAAATTGTACTTTGGCCCACGCGTAAAAAACTTCGAAATACGCACACGTGAAAGCGATTAAATAAATAACGAATGTGTAATTTTTGATTATTGGATTTTTTACTGATAAATAATTACTGATTTCTTCATAAAAAAGATTGCCAAAATAACCAATAGGAATTGCGATCAGTAAAGGTAAAAAAAGCACAGATGACAGAAATTTATCTTTCTCTACTTTTGTAAAATAGCTTGAAAAAAATTTAATAATTGTATGGTGAATTCCAAGTGCAATTAAAGGCATTAAGAGATTAGAAGTTGATAACAAGAAAGTAACCAAACCATAATATTCATCTTCTAAAAAACGGGTATATAAAAACAACGTATTTATACCACCAAAAGCAAAACCTAAGTAAATAAATAATGTGTTTCTAAAAGATTGTTTTAATACAATTCCCATTTTTGATTTATAAACTTTTTAAGATTCGTGACAAACTTCTAGTCAATTCTCTTCTATGGAATTGCTCAATATTTTTAGAATTCACTTTTAAACTTCCTGTTTTATATTGTTGATATAATGTACGAATTTCTATTCTTAATTTTTCTTTATTATTAAAACCAACAACAAAACCAGCGTTTGTGCTTTTTAGTATTTCTGATAAGTCTCCGTTTTCAGGTCCAATTGCTAAAATAGGCCTTTTAGCCGTTAAATATTCAAATAATTTACCAGTTAAAATTCCTTCAGATTTTTCTACATTAGGAATCAACAACAACAAAACTTGTGCTCTCTTTTGATATTCAATTGCCTTTTGATGAGAAACATAACCAATAAAATTGGTATTTTCTAATAAATTATTCGTTTCAATATCCTCTTTTATAACATCAGAAATATCACCAATAAAATTGATATTTAAATCCTTTTTAAAATCAGGATTTTCGATGCATAATTCATTTAAAACAGTAAACAACAGTTTAGGATTACTTTGTACTGGCAACAAACCTATGTAAGAAATAGAAAATTTAGAATCTAAGTTTATCAGATTATTAGTTAAAACTTCATCATCAAAACCATTGGTAATTACTTCGACTCTCTTTGCTTGTTTCGCAAATTCCTTTTTTAAAGAATTACTAACGGTTAAAACACAATCAGCATTTATTAAAACTGAAGTTTCCAATTTTTTATTTTTATTTTTAGCCAATGACAATTGCTTAAACTCTTTGTTATAATACAAATCTGTCCAAGGATCTCTAAAATCTGCAATCCATTTTAGATTATTTTTTTGACATAATTTTTTAGCAATTAAGTGCATGCTGTGAGGCGGTCCTGTAGAAATTATAACGTCAATTTTATTTGATTTTAAGTATTCTTGCAGGTATTTAACAGAAGAATTCACCCAAAAAACTTTAGGGTCAGGAATAAAAAAATTACCTCTTACAAATGATAATAAACCATTATTCATAGCATTGGAAACACCACTTTTTTGTTCTTTTTTTTTCTTCCAAAAAAGCAAATCTGTTGGTTCCCAAATTGGTTGTTTTAAAACTTTTATATTTTCTGGAACTTCATTTATTAAAGAGATATCCTCTTTTGGATACCTTGCATTATCAACGGTGTATACAATTGGTTCAATATCAAAATTTTGTAAATATTTTACAAACTTCAACCAACGTTGAACACCAGAGCCCCCCGCAGGTGGCCAATAATATGTAATTATTAATACTTTCAATTTAAAAGATTATCATATAAATGTAAGAGTTTTTTTGATGTTTGTTCCCAAGAAAATTCATTTCTAACAAAATGTTTTCCATTTTCACCTAACTGAGTTCTTAAAGCTACATCAGCATATAATTTTAAAACTTTATTTGTAAAATCTTCTACATTTTTTTCTTGATGTACTAAACCTGAATTTGTTTTTTCAACCAATCGTTTTTGAGCAATGGCATCACTAACTAACAACGGTTTTGCCAAACTCATATACTGAAAAATTTTATTTGCATACGCTACGTCATGTTGTAAATTTCTATGTAAAGGAGAAATACAAATAGCACTAGAAAGTATATAAGATTGGAATAGAGTGACGTTCTGCCAACCCTCAAAATCTACAAATTCACTAATTTTTAATTCTTCAACTTGTTGCTTTAAAATTGTATCAGTTGTGTTTTTACCAACAATAACTAATTTTAAGTTTGAAATTTTTTGCTGTAACGTTGCGACAGAACTTATGACAGTTTGCAAGCCTCTTCTAATGTTTGTATCGCCCAAATACAAAATCACAAACTTGTTTTTATATCTTTCTGTAATGTTTACATCAACTTTATAATCTTCAAAAAAAGATTTTCGTATCGTATTTGGCACTAAAACAAACTTCTCTTTTTCTGAAGGGATTCTAGCGATTAGAGTTTCTATAAATTCTGGCGAAACGGAGATTACTTTATTAGCTTTTATAATAAATTCCTCTTCTTTTTGTTTCCATTTTTTAGGTGAAATAACATACTTTCCTGGAAATTTCTGAAGATGAGGATACAATTTCATTACTTCAGGCATATTATCGTGCAAATCTAAAACAACAGGTAAATTGTATTTTTTATTGGCGTTAAAAACTGCTTGCGCAATTCTAATATCATGAATATGTAAAGCTTCAATTTTGGTGTCTTTTATAAATTGATGAATTTTTTTATGCATCAAAAAAGTATAAACAGGAACTGTGTATGCCAACGCAGAAAGCTTGTATTCTAGTCGATTAGAATTGTATCTTTTAACTTGAATTCCGTTTATTACTACTGAAGATTTTTCATCTTGATATTTCAGACAAAAAAGAAAAACTTCATGACCGGCATTAATTAAAGAAACTGCTTCATTTTCCACTCTTGGATCAGGAGGAAAAGTAGCGTCTAATATCATTCCAATTCTCATCTTTTAGCTTTAAATGTTGAAAAAAAACACACAGTTTTACAAATGTTTTGCAATAGTGATTGAGTTTCTTTGAATGCAGTATGTGGCTTATTTATTTGCAAAAATATAATTTATAAAAAAAGTAAATTTAGTAAAATCAAACCTAAATAAGTTAAATAAATACACTTTATCATTTCTTAAAAACAAAGAAGAGAGCATAAAGCTCTCTTCTTTGTTAAATTCTTTTAAATAGCAATTCAAATATATACTAAACTTCCTTTTCAAAAATTGTTACATATTATTACTTAACAATCATTTTCTTTGTTCCAATAATAATTCCGTCTGTAATTAAAGTATAGTAATAAACTCCAGGTTTCATACCTTCTTTACGTATCGTTAACTTTCCTTTACTTTCACGCTCTTTTAAATTATACGTTTTTATGTTGCTACCATTAGCATTATAAATAATAATTTTAGCTTCATTTACATCTCTTAAAATTGTATAATCTATGGTTGTGGTTAAACTAAATGGGTTTGGGAAGTTTGTAGAAAATGAAGTTAACTTATTACTATCAAGTAAATTTGTAGATGAATCTGTTTTTAAACTAGAAATCTTATTTTGCAATAGTGTAATTTGATTTTGTTGTTTCTCTATAGTTTCTTTCATCTCTTTTAAGATAATAACTATCTGTGAATGTCTTGTTACATTTCCTTTGGCATCTACACCCAAAAGATAAGTTGGATTAAACTTACTTAAAGGTAATTTATCCATTCTAACACTTCCGCTTACATGTAAATATGCAGTTGGGGAAGAATTGTTTACCCCTACTTTTCCATGCGTAAAAATATTATCTGAAATAGAATTTGGTGTGCCTCCACCAACTTTAAACCAGTCAGAATCAGAACTTCCACCTCCAGTATTTGCTGGGTATTCTTTTACGTTTCCGCTTGCATCTGTTCCTAAAATATACGTTGGAGTTGTTGCATTTGGTAAGTTTTGAAATCGTAAAGTACTAGTGGTATGTAATTGAGCTGTTGGATTAGTTGTACCAAGTCCTAAATTTCCATTCGCTTTCATAAGCATTTTAGTAGAATTAGAATTTTTCCACGCAAACAAGGGTCTATTTTGAACTTCTGAAAAATGAGTTCCCCAAGGAAAAGGGTAAGAATCATAAATTGTATTTCTTACTTCAGCTCTAAAGTTCATTACTGCAAAATTTCCATTATCTATATTAGAATTTAAAGTTGTAAAAATTCTAAATACATTCCTATTATCCGATTCTCTATGCACCCAAATATCTGGTTTAAATTTATTATTATGCTGAGTAGAATTTACAATCTCTAACAAATCTTTTGGAGCATCTGCAACAGAAAATTTTGCAATTCTTTCTGCCACATTAGAAACTGCATTGTCTTGAATATTGTGATGAATTTGCGAAAACATATTAACTGTTAAGCAAAAACTAATTAATGATAAATAAATAATTTTTTTCATGTTCTTAAAATTTAAGGTTATTATTATGCTGTAAACTTATCTACATATAAGATGATAAAATAATTTTGTCTTTTGCTTTTTATAAAAAAAATGATTGGTTATCTAATTGTACTCAAAAAAGCAGTTAAAGTATTGTATGCTTTTTATAAAAAGTATCCCTATATTGTAGATTTTAAAACTTGCTTATGAGACTAATTTGGCCTTTTAATAAGAAGAACTTATTTATTTTTTTTAATTTTTCTTTCTTTTTCAAACAAAAAAATCTGCTCACAAAATAATTTTGAAGAAGATTCTGACCATAAAAAAGCAAGTCATTTTTCAAGTAGAAATAAGGATAGCTTACTGTTTTACGCAAGAAAAATGCAAAAATCTAAAAACCCTTGTAACTCATCTTTAGGTCTAATAAAAGAATCACTTTTTTTATATAAAAAAGGGAATTATTCTGAATCTGAAAAAATAGCGAAATCTGTATTATCAGAATTAATCTATAAAAATAAAAGATGCGATATAAGAAATAAAGTAAACATTCTAAATAGATTATTTTGGATTAAGAGACATCAAGAAAAATATACAGAAGCTTATAATTATTTACTAATGATAGATAGTATTACTAATACTTTAAAAAAAGATTTGTATTATTTTAAGAGTAAATCATCTATTAAAACAAATAAAGCGCTTATTAAAAGTGAACTAAACCTTTACAATGAGTCTAATAAAATTTTGGCAGAAATAATAAATGATTTTGAAAAAGCTGACATCTATAAATTACAAAAACCTAGTAATAATTTTTTATTGCAGAAAGCATCTGTTTTTAATATGATAGCAGATAATTATGTAAGCTTATATGATGAAAACTCAAATGTAAAGTATATAGATTCTGCAGATATTTTCTATTTAAAAGCACATTTAGAATCAAAAAAAATTGAATCACCATTAGAAAGTTCAAATATGTTTTATGATTTTAGAAGAGTAAAACTATTAATAAAAACAGATAAATATAGAGAATCTTTAAAAATTTTAGAAAATTATTCCGGCAAAAATAATGAGTCCTTAAATTTTCATTTAAGTTATTTTAAAGCAATTATATATAACGAATTAAATGTAAAAGATTCTAGTTTATTCTATTCAAACAACTATTTAAAATTAAAAAAGAAGGTAAGAAGCAAGAGC
>TARA_B110000046_G_scaffold186007_1_pt1 | contig 33377 bp, 32 predicted proteins | sample TARA_B110000046 | Tara Oceans TARA_B110000046 (sample SAMEA4397157) | marine metagenome | biome: Polar Biome; feature: [DCM] deep chlorophyll maximum layer (ENVO:01000326); material: water (ENVO:00002006), including particulate matter (ENVO:01000060) such as... | depth 40 m
GTTATTTCTATTCCTATGGCGCGTAGTTTGATCAAGGAGGAGTTTACGCCGGCGGTTGCACAGCCCACTGTTATTGACCGCAAGCGTCAGCGGTCTAAAGACATTACGCAGAAAAATGTTGTGGCAAAAACCGAAGAGAAAAAAGCTGACTTCAAAACTGAACAGAGCTTTCGTAAGTTAGAGGAAACACTGTCTGAAGAGATTGAACTTGGCCAAGTTATTGTCCGCCTTGAGGACGATCGGGTTATCGTCGAACTGCAATCACCAATGACTAGCGGTGGCGAAGGCGCTGCCAATGTAGGTACGGGCAGTGGCGGACCGGTTAGTCAAGAGACATTGGATATCGCGGCCAAGGTTATCGAGGCTCAGGCCGATACTTCAACCGAAATCGAAGTGCGCAAGCAACAGCTTGCTGCCGGATCTGATACCAGTGCCACGGATGCTGATCCTAGCTCTAATAGTCAGTCTGGGAGTGAAGGCAGTAATCAAAATATGGAGGACCGTCTGCAGAAAATCCGTATGGATCTTGCCGCGGAGATTCAAATGGGCCTGGCAGAAGTAGAGCGGGAGGGCGATCGGATTATTGTGCGCCTCGCCAGCCAAGGATCCTTCGTTTCTGGCAGCGCCAATTTGCAGCCAGGATTTATTACATTATTGCGCCAAGTAGGCAGTTCCTTGGCAGCCACACAAGGGAAGGTCCGCGTGGAGGGCCATACCGATAACGTGCCCGTGGCCTTTAGCGAGCGGTTTAATTCCAACTGGGATCTCTCTGCGGCGCGATCGGCGACAGTGGCCGATTTCTTTATAAACAACTCTGGGTTTGCCCAGAAAAATATGTTGGTCGCGGGCTTTGCTGATACCAAGCCCATAGCGACTAACAGCACAGCTGATGGTCGGGCACGCAATCGTCGCATTGAGGTGATTGTTGATGGTTCATGATAAATCTTTAGGCAGCGTCTAATGGCTGACAACGAAGACGAAAACACAATCGAAAACGGCGAGCCTGCAGAAATTGAGGCGGCGCCTCTGCCTGTGGTCGCACCAGAGGACGAAGAAGAGGTTGAGGCGCCGCCACCAGAAGAAGAGGAGCCGGCACCGGCACCCGATTGCCCGCCCTGTAAAGGTGGCGCCCCGGCTTGGATGGCAACCTTTGCCGATATGGCGACACTGTTGATGGCCTTTTTTGTTCTGCTGTTATCCTTTGCTGAGATGAACGTACCTAAATACAAAGAAGTTAGTGGCTCAATGAAAAATGCATTTGGTGTACAGCGGTTGGTGCCTGTTGTGGAGCCGCCTAAGGCAAAAAGTATCATTGCCAAACAGTACAAAACCGCGAAAGTCGACCCGACATTGATGAACGTCATTCAGGAGCAGACTACTGAAGATGAGCCGCCTGTAGATCCAGAATTAAAAAGTGACACCAAAAAATATGACTCCGACACCAATGCGGATATTCAGGTGCTCAGCGCGTCACTCGCAGCAGAAATTGCTGAAGGTAAAGTCAGCGTGCGAATCGATAACAACAAGTTAGTCGTCAAAATCGAATCTCAGGCAAAAACCGGTTCCAATGGCGAAGCCAGTAAAACCAGCTCCGGTGCTCGTGTGGCACAGAATGATCTAGAGATATATGCCAAAGTGGCTGCGGCCCAGGCGCAGGTGGTTTCGCAGATTCAGGTAGAGCAATCGTCGCCTGATGTGGTGGGCGATAGCCAATCGGGTGTCAGTGAAGAGGCAAAAGAACAACGGGTCGCTGACCAGTATCAGCAGATGCGCATGAACCTGTCCAACGAGATTAGTGAAGGCCTGGCGCAAGTTGAGCGCGATGGCGACAATATTATTGTGCGCCTTGCCGAACGTGGATCTTTCCGCAGCGGATTTGCTGATCTGCAGCCGGGTTTTATGCCGCTGCTCAGCAAGGTGGGTAGCGCTATTAGCAATAGCACCGGCCTCGTTACTATTGAGGGGCATACCGACAATGTGCCTATGGCGTTCAGTGAGCGGTTTCGCTCTAATTGGGATCTATCTGCCGCGCGGTCAGCCGCCGTGGCCGACTACCTGGTCAATAACTCCGCGATAGCGGATGGTCGCATGACGGTCACGGGCCTTGCGGATACCAAGCCATTGGCTTCAAATGACAACCCTCAGGGGCGCTCTAAAAACCGCCGTATCGAAGTTATCATCAACGGCGGCTCCTAAGCTAGGCGCTATTTTTTTTGTTTGCCCTCCGCCAATAAAGTAAAGATCGCTGTGGCATGTTCTTCTGGAATATTAAATTGTGCGCGCAGGTTTTCGATGTGCTGTTTCTCATCCGTGGTGACAATACCATCACTCATGGCGGCATTAATTTCTGCTTCAAATATGGCCTCTCGACGGGCCATTTGATTGGAAAAAGCAGAGGCTACAATACCCGTTAGCAAGGCTACCGTGCAGACACCCATTAGTGCGGTAAAGGCTCCTATCACCTGACCTAGGGGGGTGATTGGATAGACATCCCCGTAACCAACGGTGGTCAATGTAATTAATGACCACCACATGGTTTGCGGGATGGAGCCAAAGTGGTCGGGCTGTACCTCAAACTCGGCCAGATACATCAACGAACTCGAGAGAAACAGCGCGATAGCCATTAGGTAAAGCGCGGCAGCAAATGATCGCCGCTCCTCATAAATCGCTGAGAATAAGTCTTCCAGTGCAGAGGAGTAGTGAGATATCTTAAGTAGGCGTGCTAGGCGCAGTACACGCAACCAACGCAGGTCGAGTCCACCCATAATGAGCGGCAAAATACTGGGTAAAATTGCCGCCAGATCAATGAGGCCGGTAAAGCTAAACATATAGCGCGAGCGGCGGCCAAGAGGTGATTTTACGGGGCTGTTATTATCGGCTGCAATCGACCAAACGCGCAGTAGATATTCCGCTAAGAAAATCGTTACCGAGAACCACTCAAAGGCCGCTAACTCACGATGATAAACGAGGTTAATCGACGCCACGGACTCCAGGCACACGGCGGCGAGGTTGAGTAATATAAGCGTAGAAAGAAAGACATCACAGGCACGACTAGCCACATCGTGGTTGTCGCCCTTATTAAGAATTTCCATTACGCGACGCTGATAGCCATGCATCGGTGTTCTCTCCCCAATCAATACAGTTGGAAAGTCATAGTATTACCACTTATCCCATAGCGCAATTTATCTCAGGACAAGATACTAGGCTCCGTGTATAAGCCTAGCCGAGCTTTTCTTCATCAGACCTAAGAGGCCATAGCCACGGGCTCGCTTTTCAGCAGGCTGGGAAGAAGCTCCCACGCGGAATTAATTTCATTCAATAGACTGCGGATCTCTTGAATGATCAAAACGTCATTACGCAGGCTGGCCTTTAGTAGGCGCCGGGTGCAATAGTCATAGAGATCGCTAAGATTGCGTGCAAGCTCACCACCCTTGTCAAAGTCGAGTGAGCCCTGCAGACCAACAATGATTTTGCTAGCTCGGCTAACCGCCTCACCTTTACCGGCAATGTCCTTGCGTTGAATATGCCCTTCGGCGTCAGCCAAGGCCGCCAGCAGGCCGTCGAACAACATCTGTACAAGCTGGACTCTGTCGGCATAGGGGACTGCAGACGCGACACCGACGTTGCGATAGGCATTTAGGGCTTTTTTATTAACAGCCATTTGGCGTAACTCCGAAATTTACTTACTACTATTATCGGCGAAAGCCTGAGAATCTTTAGAAAACAATGACGTTAATTTTGTGATGAGCAATATTTCTTATTGCGGGCACTTTTCATAATTGGTTTCAAGGCACTGATCCGCGTACGCCAGTGCTCTAGCGACCTCCTCATCTTCAACCAATAGTTTCGATAGATTAGAAATATCATCGGCGTCCGTTTTACCGTTGCGTCTGGCCAGCTCACTCCAAACGAGGGCTTTAAAGGGCTCCGATTCGCCGCCATCGCCTGCTTGAAGCATAAAAGCCAGCATAAACTGGGCATTGGCATAGGCTTGTTTGGCCGATTTTAAAAACCAGTATTTGGCAAACTCATAATCCAGCCCGGCCCCCTTGCCCTGATGATAAGCCAATCCGAGCATGTATTGTGAGTCGGCTAAATCTTGCTGCGCGGCGCGCTTAAACCACTGCAGGGCCACGCGATAGTTCTGTGCGGTGCCATAGCCATGGTAGTAAAGCATACCAACGTTATGCTGCGCTTCTGGCAGGCCCTGTTCCGCCGACTGTTTGTACCAAGTCATCGCCTGAGCATAGTTCTGAGACACGCCATAACCCTCTTCATACATATGACCAACATTATTTTGCGCCTCAGCAGCGCCGCTGCGGGCTAGTTTTAGCCAGGCGCGCATCGCCGTTGAATAATGTCCACGCTCCAGCGCACTAAGACCAGCCTCAAAAGCTTCTCCCAATGCTAGAGAGGATGTGAGGCAGGAGCACACCACAATAATGCGCAGAAAATACTTCATAATAAACTCATCGGTTAATTATTCGTTTTAGGTACGCTCTAGGTTGCGCGCCTGATTTTGGACATCAATAACAGCCTGAAAAAGTGCCCCTTCGGCAATACTACCATGGAGTTTGGTGGACGCTTTATTTATCACCGGAAGGCTTTCACCAACAAACTGGCTGACCTTGAGCATAGCTGCATCTAGAGGTTCATCGGTATAAAGTGTCATGGGCCGACGATCCATAAAGTCACCCACCGCATTTTCACCAGCGTCAATAGCCATGTAGATATTCAGCTTGCCTAACAGCAGCCCAGATGCTGTTATCACATAGGCCTCAGTATGGCCGCGGGCTTTCATTTGCTGCTGCAGGTCATTGCCATTGGTCTGTGCGCTCACGCCAATATAGTCATCACTGACAAAGGGCTCAAGCACATGATGATTTAGGGCGATGGCTTCGCGGCCCTTGGCAAGATCAATGCCACGGTCCAGTAGCTGTCGATCGAAAAACGAATTGCCGAACAGACGATGCGTAATTAATGAGCACACCATAACGGCCATCATGGCAGCCACGGCATACTGGTAGGATTGGGTCAGCTCTAGCACAATCATCACCGCCGACAGTGGCGCCCCAATTACCGCAGAGCTAATAGCGGCCATGGCCGCCACACTGATAACGCTGGCAATATCGGCAAAGCCAAGCAGGGTTAAAATTTGCCCGGCCAGAGCGCCGGCAGCAACGCCGACAAACAGTGACGGAGAAAATACTCCGCCAAATAATCCAGAGCCCAGACATAGGGCGGTCATAAGAATTTTTGCTACCAGCACCGTGATAAGCAGCGACAACACAAATTCGCCAGCGATCATGTCATTGATACTGACAATACCTAGCCCCAAAATTTGTGGCACCCAAACGCCGACAAGGCCGCAGATTGTTGCTGCGACAAAAGGCAGCAACAATGGCGACAGGCCGGATGCCGCCGCCGTTTTAGCAGCATAGCGTAGGCTTAGCATGAAAATAATAGCCACCAGAGCAAAAAAGGGTGACAACACGACTAAAAATGGCACTACTTCAGCAAGGCTTGGCACCACAGACGCAATCTCAAACGTTGCAGAGTGGGGGAACCAATAATTACTCAGCGTGCTAGCAGAAACGGAGGCTACGGTTATAGGTGCAATTGCGCGAATCGAAAAATGGCGAAGAATTGCCTCATGAGCAAAGATCACACCAGCTATTGGTGCATTAAAGCCTGCCGAAATAGCAGCAGCTACGCCACAACCAAGATAAATTTCATGACTTAAACGGCTAGAGACAAAGCGCTTGACCCAGATGCCCATGGTGGCACCAAAATGCACAATGGGCCCGTATTGGCCCACTGATGCCCCGCCGCTGGCTGATGCAAACGCAGCCAGGGTAGACGCAAATCCAGTTTTAATATCTAGGGGTTGGTGTACCTGATGCGCGGCATACATTGAGTCGGCGGGGCCAGCCCAGCGAGATATTCCCATGCCTGTTCTAATGAACACCACGACGGCAGCGGCGGCCCATAGAAATACAACACTAGAAAACGAAAGACTTTGATCGCCTAGGGTAACGGTTAGTAAGTCACTGGCTTCGCGCTGCTGGCCAAAGTACTGCACCCCGGACACAAAAAGATTTGACACTATAGCCAGTACTGCACCGATAAGCCCGCCAACGCAGAAAATGATAAAAACCTCGAGTAAGGCCTCGCGTACTCTATGCATAGTCTCTCCCTATAACTGGTTCAACGTCTTTTATGTCGTTAATGTACCTAACGGAGGTCGGGCTGTCAGTAGTTTTAGGCCTCAAGACTATCCTTTGATAGTCGAAACTGTGTAATTAAGGTATTTTTACATCTATACTCGACGCTCTAACAATAATGATATGCTGAATCAATGGACGAAACAGCTCAATAAACCCATGGATTTTATGAGTAGGTCGAGTTTTGTCCAAACTAACCTCAATTGTCGGATCAAGCAGTGAGATCAATGAGCTTCGCGCACTGATTCAGGTCGTGGGTCCAAGTGATTCAACTGTTCTAATTCTTGGCGACAGTGGCACAGGCAAGGAATTGGTTGCCAAAGCATTGCATCGCTGCTCCACGCGTGCAGGCGGCCCATTTATTCCTGTCAACTGCGGGGCTATTCCTCGAGAGTTATTAGAAAGTGAGTTATTTGGCCACCGTAAAGGCTCTTTTACTGGCGCTATTTCTGATCGCAAAGGCCGCTTTGAGCTTGCCCATGGCGGCACCCTATTCCTCGACGAAATTGGTGATATGTCGATGGATCTGCAGGTTAAGTTGTTACGGGTACTGCAAGAACGAACCATAGATCCGGTGGGCTCGACACAGTCAACGGACATAGACGTGCGCGTCGTGGCGGCAACGCATAAAAATATCGAACGGCTTATACAAGAGGGTGGTTTTCGCGAGGATCTTTTCTACCGCCTTAATGTTATGCCCATGCAGATTGAAGCGCTCCAAAAGCGTAGAGAAGATATCCCAGTGCTGTTTGAGCATTTTGCCAACCTTTATGCCAAAGCAAAACAGCCGCCGATCACCATGATCAGTGGGTCCATGCAGCTACTGATTCAGTACAACTGGCCTGGAAATGTGCGGGAATTGTCCAATTTAGTGGATAGATATACGGCACTGTATCCAGGCCAGCAGGTCGACCTGCGCAAAGTACCATCGAGCATGATTCCATCGGGCATTCGTGCTGTGACAGACAATAATAGCGCCGATGCGCTCGGCGCCCTAATGACTGGTTTTAATGCTGGTGAAAGCCTTGGTGGGCCGAACACGCAGCCACAGGCAGCCGCGAGCGCCGAGACTGCGTCAGCGGCTACCGATGGAACTGTCGATGAGGTGGAGCGCTTGATTGTGCTGGCTCAGGGAGGAGATTCGTTTCCAGAGCAGGGAATGCAGCTTAAACAGCATCTGCTGGAAATTGAACGCGGCCTTATCAAACAGGCCTTGGGTAGAGCCGAGGGCAACGTTTCCAAAACTGCGCGTTTACTCAACTTACAGCGCACCACATTGATTGAAAAAATCAATAAGTACGGCCTCTCCGAAGGCCCCTAAAAGGATTAATTAGGCGCACTCTTGCCGCCTATTATTGTTATCTGCCTAGTTTTAATTAGCCGCCCCCTGTCAAATAGCCGACCTGTTGCCGCTGGCAAAATATTGACACTTCCTTGCCGCTATTCTATTAAGCTGTTGTTTTTTAACAATAAATATTTTTGGCATATAAATTGCTATCTTTGGATATAACCGCGAAAAGCGGCAATTAAGAAAAAAGGTAGCAATGTGGCAAAGACAAACATGATGGCAGTATTGTGGCTAGATCCACTAGAGCAACTAAGTGCTGAGACTTTATCGACATTTAGCGCTCAGGGCTTGGCATTGACTCAAATTCTGCCAACCGCGCTCACGGATGATGAAATTATCAGTGCAGACGTAGTGGTGTTGAACCTGAGCCGAGATATTGACCTGCTTAAGCAGATCCAAACTCGGCAAGCCGCCCTAAGTGCTGCTGCGCCAATTGTAGCGCGAGTGTCACGCGACATGTTTGAGCTAGGGATAGATGCGATGAGTCGGGGCGCGCTAACCGTAGTTTGCAGTGACCAAAAATCCGCAGATGTTTGGGCCGACACATTTGCCCAGGCTCAGATCTCCCCACATAAGAAGCAGCCGACATTTGTTTTCGCCGATCCTGTTAGTCGCAATTTACTCGCCTTAACCGAGCGTGTAGCACAGGTTGAAGTCACCGTTTTGCTGACCGGTCCAACCGGTGCCGGCAAAGAGGTTTTGGCGCGCATACTACATGATGCTTCGCCGCGTTATGACGGGCCGTTTATTGCCTTTAATTGCGCCGCGATGCCAGAGAACTTAATTGAAGATATGCTCTTTGGCCATGAGAAAGGTTCATTTACCGGCGCCAGTAAGGTGCAACCGGGCCTGTTTGAGCAGGCGCAGGGCGGCACTGTATTTTTAGATGAGATCGGCGAGATGTCGTTTCATCTGCAGGCTAAATTATTGCGTATTTTGCAAGAGCGCTCTGTTGTCCGACTTGGCGGCCAAAAGGCCATAGATCTGGATATTAGGGTGATTGCCGCAACTAACCGCAACCTAAGAAATGCGATTGCTCAGCGCAGTTTTCGTGAAGATCTTTATTTCCGGCTCAGTGCCTTTAAATTGACTATTCCTCCACTGCGCGATAGACCCCTGGATATTTTGCCTTTGGTGGAACAGTTCATTAATCAACAATCCGCAGAGGGGCAGCCTGTCAGGCTGACCACCGAGGCCCAGCAATTATTGGTGACCTATAGATGGCCGGGCAATGTGCGTGAGCTTCAAAATGTCATTATCAGAGCAATGGTACTTTGCAACCAAGGCCCCATCGACAGTCAGCACCTGATCTTTGATGACATGCCAATAGCCGACGAGTTCGAACAGCAACAAACAGTGGTTCAGGCCAATGACCACCGTATGAGCCTGCCACAGCCTAGCGCAGCACAACCCTATTTCCATGATGCCCCCACAGTGCAGGATCAGCCACTTAATCAAGCGGTTAAAAATAGTGAGTGCCAGAGCATTATGGCCGCTTTGCAAACGTCGCGCAGTCGCGACCAGGCCGCCGAACGCCTTGGTATCAGCCCTAGAACATTACGTCACAAGTTACAGAAACTGCGCGAGCAAGGTCTTTCTGTTACGCGTGCCTACGCCCGATAGTAGTGCAGGAGACTAGATCATGATAAATCCAACCAATGCGGGCAATATTGAGTCAGTCATGAGCCAAATCCGCCAGTACCAGGCTCAGGCCTCAGAGGGTGTCAATTTATCGCCAACTGCGACCGTTAACACACAGCCCACAGGTGCAGCCGGTTTTGCCGACAGTATTAAAGGAGCGCTTCAAGAGGTCAATGCGAGTCAGCAAACCGCAAAAACAATGCGTACAGCCTATGAGCGGGGTGAAGATATTCCCCTGACCGATGTGGTAATGAGTATGCAAAAGTCATCGTTAGCCTTTGAAGCAACGCTTCAGATAAGAAACAAAGTACTCAAGGCTTATGAAGAAATTATGAACATGCCAGTGTAAGAACTGAAAAGAGAAGATAATTATGGCAACTACAGTCGCAAACCCCAATGACTTGAACGCTCCAGAGAATGCTGGTGCTGCTCCAGTCCCTAGTCCAGCGTCCGCCCAAGCAATGTCAACTGCGGCAGCGCCCGCTCCAACAGCATCACTGCCAAGCCTGCGTGATGTACTTGAGCAGCCAGCTGTGCGCAAGTCGATGCCAGCAATTATTGCATTGCTGACGATTGCTGTGTTCATTATTGCTTACTCATGGGTGCAGGAGCCGGCCTATCGCGTGGTCTATCCAGGTCTTTCTGAAGCGGATCGGCAAGCGGCGTTTGAGGCGCTGTCTAGCGCCGAGTACAGCGCTAAAATTGATTCACAGACCGGTGAGTTGAAGGTTCCTGATGGTCGCTACCACGAAGCGAGGATCTTTCTTGCCTCAAGAGGATTGCCTCAGGGTGGTGCCACCGGTGGGATTGATTCTTTAAACGATGATGCCTCTATGACCACCAGCCAGTTTATGGAGCAGGTGCGCTATGTCTCAGCCATGGAACATGAGCTTGCCCGAAGTATTAGCCAGATATCGACTATTCAATCAGCGCGTGTACACCTAGCCTCACCAAAACAGAGTGTATTTGTGCGTGACCGCACCCCGGCCAAAGCCTCGGTTGTGGTTGCTCCCTATCCTGGGCGCATGGTTTCGCCGTCTCAGGTAGAAGCCATCACCCATATGATTTCATCGAGTATTCCCTATTTAGCGGCTGAAGATGTAGTTGTAGTCGATCAGCGTGGCAAGTTACTCACTGACGCCAACAATTTTGCTTCGATGCAACTTAACTCTGTACAGATGGAACATCAACAGCGTTTAGAAGAGAGCTATCGCAGCCGCATCGACGCCCTATTAACCCCGGTCGTGGGTTCTGGCAATGTGCGTGCAGAAGTTGATGTCCAGATGGACTTTACCGAAATTGAATCAACCTATGAAGAGTACGATGGCAATGATAATGGGCCCAGAGCACGCTCTGAAATCCTCACCGTTGAAAAGGGATCCACCAGAGATGCTCGCGGTGTTCCCGGTGCCACGTCTAATACAGCGCCCTTAGATCCGGTCGCTATTGTTGATGGCCAGTTAACAGGCCAAACAGAAAATGCTGAGCTAAGTACCCTAAGCAGTAAAACTACGCGCAACTATGAAATTGATCGCGCCGTGCGCCATGTCAAACGTCAGGGCGGTACGCTTGAACGTATCTCCGTCGCAGTTGTGATCAACGAGCCAGTTAACACGATAACAGCCACGGAAGATGGCCAAGGGCTGGGTGATACAGGCGTCACCCCAGGATTTTCAGAGCTAGAATTAGAGCGCCTAACCAACTTGGTTAAGGGGGTTATCGGTTACGATGAAGCCCGAGGTGACTCCGTCACAATTCTTCCGGCCAAATTCGAAAAACCATCTCCGATAAATACCCAGTACGCCTGGTATGAAAATGCTCAACTGATGAGTGCTCTTCAAAGCCTTGCCGCAGCCCTGACTTTTATCGCCTTACTCTTTATTGTGGTCAGGCCCATCATTAAGTCGTACCTGCCCGATGCGGAGATTTTGGAAGAAGATGGCCCTGGTGCCGCTAAAGACGGAGAGCTGACACAGGCAGAACTGAATATGATTGAGCTGGGTGACGGCGAATCTCTCGAGGATATTAAAGCCAAGCTCAAGCCGAAAAAATCAACCATATCTGCTGATATGCTGGATACGGCAAACACCTATGATGACAAAGTTGCATTGGTACGGCTGCTAGTAGCAGAAGATTCAGGTCGAGTTGCCAATGTACTGAAGAAAATGATTCGACCTATTTAAGGTAGGCGAGGAGAAAAGAAAATGCCAGAAGCAAACACGCAGGCCCCGATAGAGTCCAAAGAGGACGTGCCAATCTCAGAAGCCCTGCAAGCGGAGCTAGATGAGATGACCACCACTGAGCGTGCAGCAGTAATCATGTTGCTGCTCGGTGAGCAGCAGGCAGCCGATATTATTCGCTTTTTGAATCCTCGTGAGGTTCAGGCTCTAGGGGGTGCCATGGTGGGAGTGGCAGACCTATCCCAGGAAGCGGTCAATGTCGTGTTAGATGACTTTGTTGCTACTATTAAGAACCAGACCAACTTGGGACTGGGTACCACTGACTACGTAGAGAATGTACTCAAACGTGCATTGGGTGAAGACAAGGCCGCCACGGTACTAGGCAGAATCATGCCCGGATCTTCCAGCAAAGGGTTGGAGATACTCCGCTGGATGGATGCACGCTCAATTGGCGAAATGATTCGTGAAGAGCATCCGCAGGTCGTTGCCATTATTCTATCGGTACTTGAATACGATGTTGCCGCAGACGTACTAAACTTTTTGCCCAAAGAAAAGCGCGCTGAGATTATGCAGCGAGTTGCTAGCTTGGAAACAGTGCAGCCCTCGGCAATGGAAGAGCTCGAAGGCATTATGAAACAGCAGTTCTCAAGCAGCTCATCGGCCAAGTCCTCAAGCTTTGGTGGTGTCTCCACGGCAGCAAAAATAATGAACTTTACCAAGGTTGATTTGGAAACTGCAATTATGACTGGCGTGACCAATCTTGATGAAGGCCTGGCCATGAAGATACAAGACAGTATGTTTACCTTCGACAATCTGTCCGGCGTAGACAATCGCAGTGTTCAGGTGCTGATGCGCAACATTGAGCAAGATATGCTGATGACCGCGCTGAAAGGAGCCGATGAAATAGTCAAAGAAAAATTCCTTGGCAACATGTCCCAACGAGCCAAGATTATGTTCCTTGATGATATGGAAGCTAAGGGCCCCATTCGTATTACCGATGTGGAAGATGCCCAAAAAGCTATCATGCGCCTTGCACGCAAGCTATCTGATTCAGGTGACTTAGTGTTGGCAGGACGAGGGGACGACTTTGTCTGATCAAACACCCTCGGTAAGCTGGCGTCTTAACGATTTACTTCAGGCCGGCAAGAAAGCTAAAGCATTTGCCGCGTCGTCGTGGCAGCCGCCAAAACAGGCATCCGAAACCGCCGAGTTTACTCGCTGGGAGCCTCTGGTTCTCGATGCCGTGCCCGAAGGCGTTGTTGAGGCAGAGCCCCTTATCGATGAGGCGCCGCAAGAACATCAGGACAGCGAAATAGAGCTGCAGCCCGATGCCGCCGAGCTTGAACAGGCTGAAACAGAAGAACAAATAATGGTTGCTGAGGCTGTTGCAGAACAGGCCAAGCGCGACGCCTTTGAAGAAGGTTATCAGCGGGGCATAGAGCAGGGTACGACCAACAGCGAAGCAAAATGGGCGCAGGCAAGAGAGGCATTTATTGAACTTACCCAGTCTATTCGCACAGCCCAAGATGATATGACCGAGTTTTATGCGCCCTTAAAAAAGCTTGCGTTGCATCTGGCCGAGCAACTGGTCCGTGGAGAACTAACCCTGTCCTCCGCAGCCATAGAGCGACTGACCAAAGAGGCCTTAAAGGACGTCGAGCAGCAGGGTGAAGGACCGATTATTATTCGTCTTCATCCACTTGATATGGAAAAATTTAGCGCCCAACTAGACGGTGAACTCGACGGTCTAGACCTGCGTGGTGATCCTGACCTATCTCAGGGGAGCGTCAAAGTGAGTATTGATGACAGCGCCATTGAAGATCTGATGGAACACCGTTTAAATCACCTAGGTGAAAAGCTGCTGGGCTATGCGCCAGGCGCGCGTGAATCACCCGCTAGTTCAACATTTGACAGTAACTTTGCCAATCCGGTTGTAGAAAAGGCGATTGAGATTGACGCGTCTGACGCGCGTCAAGACAAGGCGCCGGTCCAAGACCAAGAACTGTACGACGCAGCTTTAGAAAAGTCACAGGACGAGCCAGCAGACGGTCAGACAGGTATTTCGATAGACGGCGAAACGGAAGATCCAGATGCTTGATTTTGCGACTCAGGTTGATGCTTTTATCCCGCAGTTACGCGTCCCACCCGTGTTGACTAGCGGCAAGCTTGTGCGGGTAGTGGGCTTAACCCTTCAAGCCAAAGGCATTATTGCCCCCTTAGGCGCTCACTGTCAGGTCGAAAATATTGATCTGGGCACCTATATCGATGCAGAAGTAGTGGGCTTTCACGATGATTTACTCTACTTAATGCCCTACACCGAGCCGGGAGGTGTGGGCCCTGGTGCACGAGTATGGGTGCGCTCCAATCACTCTAAAGCCTCACTGGGTCGCAATTTACTCGGCCGTGTTATCGACGGCTTGGGTCAGCCTATAGATGGCAAGGGTCCAATTGATTACACCGACCAATTAGGGCTTGAAGGTCTTAGTATCAACCCTATGGAACGCGGGCCAATTAATAAAATTCTGGACACAGGGATCAAAGCGATTAACACCTGTTTAACCATAGGTCGGGGTCAGCGGCTTGGTTTAATTGCTGGCTCCGGGGTAGGCAAGAGTGTGCTGTTGGGAATGTTGACTCGTAACACCGAAGCTGACGTAGTTGTTATTGGTCTTATTGGCGAGCGTGGTCGGGAGGTACAGGAGTTTATACATCAAATACTCGGTGACAACGGTATGACCAAAGCCGTCGTTATCGCCGCGCCAGCGAATGTTTCGCCGGTGCTTCGCTTAAAGGCTACTAACCTGACACACCTTATTGCCGAGTATTTTAGAGATCGCGGACAAAATGTGTTGATGCTGTGTGACAGCCTTACCCGGGTTGCTCATGCCCAGCGTGAAATTGGTTTGGCGATTGGCGAGCCCCCCACGGCCAAAGGTTATCCCCCTTCTGTATTCGCGCTGTTGCCACGACTTATTGAGCGGGCAGGAGTGGGGCGCAAAGGTTTTGGTTCTATCACCGCAATGTATACCGTATTGGCTGAAGGTGACGATCGTGCAGATCCTATTGTCGACATTGCACGAGCATCCCTTGACGGGCAGGTCATGCTGTCCCGCCAGTTAGCCGATGCTGCCCATTATCCTGCGATAGATCTGGCCGGATCGATCTCTCGCGTTATGAGCAACCTAGTGCCTGCCACATTGTTAAAGTCAGCGAATCGATTTAGGCGTCTTTGGACGCTGTACCAACAGAACCAAGATTTGATTCAGGTAGGGGCCTATGAGGCTGGAACCAATCCCGACCTTGACGAAGCCATTCGATTACGACCGGCTATGGAAGCGCTATTGCAGCAGGGTAGCGATGCCTCTGTAAATATGGAGCACAGTCAAAAAATGATGGTTCAGCTGACAGGACAGCCGGATCCAGCATAAATGCTTACAGGAGCAAAACAATGAACGGAACCCCAGTTTGGGAGGTGCTAGCCTCTAAGGCCCAGCGTCAGGTGCGGCAGGCCCAAAAGCAACTGGCTGACGCACAATTGCGACGAGAGCAGGCCGTTGAGCGTGATCTGCGCCTTGATCAGTTGTTGGTCGAGTATGCTGAGCAGCTCAATAGTATCCAGCGACGCGCTCACAGTACAGTCGAAGCCGGCAACTATCGTAACTTTATTGTTCAGCTGCAATCTATCAAGAGTCGTTCAAGTGCCGAGTTCACTGCCATAGATAACGCGTGTCAAGATGCCCGGAAAGAGATGTTGGTGGCCGACCAGGAGCGCCTCAAAATAGAGCGCCTCGGACAGCGAGCCAAAGACCAACGGCAGCAAGCCCACGATCAAAGAGATACTCGTGAGGCCGAAACAGAAAGCATGATTCAGTTCAATCTGCGGACTAAATTCCAGCGCTAACTTGGCAGGTTCCAGCGCGCCCAATAATACAACACCCGCCAATTAATGCCATTGGCATGCCTCTTGCTAAAACCCTAGTATCGGATCTAATTTATTAGCTATATAACAGGATAATGGCAACCAATGGGCAACTTGAACAGCGTAATATTAAACCCTGTGAAATCGGCGGTAACGGCTGTAACCCCAGACTCTGCAGAGGGTCTAGACCCGTCACCGCGTCCTCGGGAGGGAGCGTCTAATGATACCACCAACGATTTTGCGACGATTTTGCAAAATAGTTTGGTCAAAAATGTGGCCGGCAAAAGCGGCAAACCTTTGCCGCAACACCTTGATGGGCAACCCTTACCTGAATCTATTCAGAAAGGGCCCAACACTGAGCTAATCGGCAACCTACTGACGACCCGCTCATTAAAAAGTGGCTTGCAGGTTATGGTCGGTGGCAAAGCGCCCTCAGATGCAGGCATTGACGCGTTTGCTAAAAGCCAGGGCATAGATCCCCTGGCCTTGGAGGCGCTGATGGGGAAAAGTAGCAAACAACAGCCCCACGCTCCTACAAATGGCCTTATCGCGCTAGCCGGTGCGGATGCAGCCCAAACTACGCCAAATGATGGCGTGGCTCCATATTACACGAGCAAGTCCATGGGAGAAGGCATTAAACAACAGCCTAAATCGCCTATAAATCACTCTACGGCGCTGGCATTCGCAGGCGCAGTCGAAACTGCAATGAATACTGGCGTGGCTGAAGATGACACGAGCCAGCCTGTGGGGGAAAGCACCAAAAAACAGTCCAAAACCCCTAACAATCACGTTATTGCGCCAGCGGATACAAACCTCGCCGCCACCAATATCGATACTGGGATAGCTTTAGACATCGACGGCAAGCCTATTGCTACTTGGTTATCAGCCAGCGCTATCGCTCAATTGGTCAGTGCTTCACCTGCCTTGGAAAGTCAGGGGCGCCAAACTATCGAAGTGTATCTGCAAAAACCAATGAAATTTAATAGCCTAGACGAGAAGCAACTGATGGCGAGGCCCCCTAGTGCGGTTCTGCCGGCAACGCCGCGGGCAGAGCAACTTTCAGACGGGATTAGATCACAACCAATGAACACCCAGCCACAAGATCCGCTGTCAGCGAGCAGGGTCGAAAAACTGACACTAAACCTGTCAGCGTCAGCGCCTCTGGGAGAAAACCGCATTAGCTTAAGCGCCAGCCGACAGAATCTGCCAGTGGTTAAGTTAGAGGCGATAAATTTAGTAATTAAAGAGAGGCTAACCGGTGGCAAAGCAACTACCAAAGACGTTATATCCAGCGGTCTAGGAAACCTCAATGTAACAGCGTCGCCAGTTCCTGTTACAGTGATGTCGAGCGCGCCAGCCACGGTGGTTGGTGAGTCGGGATTTATCGCTGCACCGCCGACGTTTGACAGCCGCGCAGAGCCTTCAACAGCGCAAACGCTGCCAGAGCAGCTTGAACAGCAATCTCTGCGCAAGCAAAACGAACAAGCCGATATGTCTAGGCGCCTAGCCGAGGCACTGGGGCAGCGCTTAAGTGCACAGATAAGTCGAGGCGCCTGGCGTGTTGAAATGGACCTACACCCAAAATCACTCGGTCGTATTGAGATACAGTTAGAAATGAAAAATGGAGAAATAGAGGCTCATTTTACCGCCGCTAACGCCGCTACCAGAGAGCTTTTGCAGGAAAGTATGCCCAGGTTAAGGGACGCATTTGAACAACATGGCATGGAATCTGCTTATACAGGGTTAGGACTGGGAAATCAGGCTCAATCTGACGGAAAGCCGACAGCGCACAATAGTCAACATAAGTCGGGTGTGGCGTCTAAAAACGAAGAGGCCGGGCCGAGTAAACACATTGCAAGAATAGATAAAGATGGTTTGGATGTGCTGGTATAACAGCCTGTTAAGACCGTTTCAGATTAAAGAAAACGAGGATTAAGCCGTGAGTGAAGAAATATTAGATGACGAAGAAAAAGCAAAGAGCCCAGTATTAAAGATTATTCTGATGGTGGTAGGTATTTTATTTCTGGTGGCCCTTAGCGTGGGTATAACGTTGTTTGCCACAGGATTTTTCGACTCCTCAGACAAGAAAGATGCAGAGGCCGCGATTGCTGCCCTAGAGGCTGCAGCAGCCGAAGAGGCCGCAGCCGAAGAGGCCGCGGCAGCAGGCCCAGATAAGGTTCAGCTCGACAGCCCAGAGCTGTCGAAATTTCAACAGTCCTACTACCAGCTAGAAAAGGAATTGGTAGTCAATATTGCTAACTCTAGAAAAGTAATGCAAGCATCAATTGCGATCATGACTCATTACGATGAGCGTGTAGTGGACAATGTTGAAAAGCATACATTCCCCCTAAGAAATGCAATGTTGATTGTGATGTCACAGCAAACTGAAACCGCGCTCACTCATCCCGACTTTCGCGATAATCTTGCAGAAGAGCTAAAGATTGTCATGAACGCAAAACTTGAAGAGCTGGAGGACTTTGGTGGTATTGAAGCGGTCTATCTTACCGAGTTTGTGGTCCAGTAAGCGTCCCTAATCAGGACTCTGTTAACTAATTGAGTAGACCAATGGTTGAAACAACAAATTTATTATCCGCTGAAGAGCTAGATGCATTAGCTGTTGGCATCCAAGATGGCTCGATTGAATCCGACACCGGATTAAATGTCGAAGCCCGGGTGCTAAAACATGATCTGACCAACGAAGATTCTTCGTTAGGTGTGAATGTTGGCGCAGTAGATATGATCAATGAGCGCTTTGTGCGCCAGTTTAGACTCGGCTTGTTAGAGGTTCTAAGAACTACGCCAAAAGTAAACATGGCAAAAGTCGAAATCATGAAGTTCGGTGACTACCTAAAAGATTTAACGCCGCCACTGGCTGTGAACACCATTCGACTAAACCCATTACGGGGTTATTCAATGGTAGTCATTGAGCCCTCAATTGTGTTCTCTTCCCTAGATAATTTCTTTGGTGGTTTTGGCAGTGGGGTTGATACCTTGCCGCCGGGACGATTGTTCACGCCAACAGAGAGCAGCATTATTAAAATTATGCTCAATGTTTTGTTCGGATCATTACAGGAAGCGTGGGCGCCAGTGTTACCGATTAAATGTGAGCACATAGGCTCAGAAATAAATCCACAGTTTGCTCAGATAGCTGATGAAAATGACCTAGTTGTTGTCAGTCGCTTCGCGTCAGAACTTGGCCAGGGGGTTAAAGGAAATATTGACTTGGTTTATCCTTATAGCTCACTAAAACCCATTCGTGAGTTGTTGCGCAGTCGTGTGCAAACAGGCGATGATAACGATGCATCTGACAAGGTTTGGAGTTCAGAACTCAAGTCTGCGGCAATTGACGCAGAACTCGATATCAAAGTTACCTTGGCCGATATAGAAACCACGTTAGCGCAATTTGAGTCATTGCAAGAAGACGATATTATTTATCTAAAAAAATCAGACCATGCGCGAATTCATGTCAATGGAATCCCAGTTTTTGAGGCCGATATAGGCACTAGCGATTCTCATATGGCGGCACAGATTGTCAAGCCTCTGGCGCCTTTAAAATAGTCCTAAAATAGTGAGTAATAAAATGGCAGAAACAGAATCAAACGCAGTTGAAGAAACCAACGAACAACCGGTTACTCCAGAGTCTGCGATTAAAAACAAAATTAACGCTGAGGTGCTGCAAAATATTCCCGTCACTATCTCTGTGGAGGTTGGTCGCACCTCACTTAAAATTCGTGACCTGATGCGGCTTACTCAGGGCAGTGTTGTTGAGTTAGATCGACTGGCAGGCGAGCCCCTAGATTTGCGTGTCAATAATACATTGGTTGCTCAGGGCGAGGTGGTGTTGGTTAATGAACGTTACGGCGTTCGTCTCACTAGCGTTGTGCCTACAGCCGATCGCGTTAAAAATCTTTAGGGTCAAATACGATGTTAGCCGAATTTGAATTAACCGACTGGTTATCGATGATGGGATCATTTCTGTTAGTGATCGGATTACTAGTTGCTACATTATTTTTTATAAAAAAAATGGGGCCAGGGATTGGGAATAATACAAATAGGCGAATGAAAATACTTGAAATCCAAAACCTTGGCGGACGACAAAAACTAATTCTTGTTAGCGTCAATTCAGAGCAGGTATTAATTGGCTTGTCCCCACAGGGCATTACCCGTCTTGGCCAGTGGGCTACTGAAGAGCAAGTTAGCATTGACAATACTGCACAAGGACAGTCTGACCAGGCGACTGAACCTGTGTCAATGACACCACAGGCCAATACTAGCCCCCTGAGTAATTTCAAACAACTTCTTGCGCAAAGCGTGAAAAAACAAAAGGACTAGATAGTGTTTTTTTCATTCAACAAAAAGCCCTTTGCAATAAGTAAATTCTTAGTGGTCATTTTTGCATTGATGGTAGCAAGTCCATCTTTCGCGCAGGTTGGGCTGCCTATCATAAATATGGTCGACGATGGCAATGGCGGTGAAAAATACAGCCTGACTCTGCAACTCATTGCGTTGATGACAGTACTGACATTATTGCCATCACTACTGCTAATGATGACCTCTTTTGTGCGTATTATTATTGTACTGTCTTTGTTACGACAAGCCCTAGGTACTGCGCAAACCCCCCCCAATCAGGTACTGGTCGGTCTGGCACTATTTTTAACGCTCTTTATAATGGCACCAGTTATAAGCGCTGTGTACGATGATGCGATCACGCCATACTTTGAAGAAACCATTGGTTTTGAAACGGCTCTACAAAAAGCTGAATTGCCGATACGCAATTTTATGCTCAATCAAACCCGTGAAACAGATATTGCGATGTTTGCAGAAATTGCCCGCAACGATAATTTTGACAGCCCGGCGGATGTTCCTTTTACGACACTGGTTCCGGCTTTTATAACCTCTGAATTAAAAAGCGCGTTCTCGATAGGGTTTCTAATTTATATTCCGTTTGTTGTTATTGATTTAGTCGTAGCCAGCGTTTTGATGTCGATGGGCATGATGATGCTGTCCCCGATGATGATTTCGATGCCATTTAAATTAATGCTGTTTGTGTTGGTCGATGGCTGGACATTAATTATGGGGTCGCTGGCGTCAAGCTTTGCGATTTCTTAGGAGACTTTCATGGATGCGGCACAGGTAATTGATCTGGGGCGAGAATCCCTTTGGATTGCGGTAATGGTTGCAGCCCCTCTTTTGGGTGTTGCCCTCGGGGTGGGTCTTTTGGTGGGTATTTTACAGGCCGCAACCTCGATTCAAGAAATGACCCTCAGCTTTATTCCCAAGTTGGGTGCGATGATTGTGGCCTTGCTGTTGTTCGGTGGCTGGCAAATAGCGATCATGGTTGATTTTTTCCGCCGCATTTTTGAACGTATACCTGGGCTGTTTATGTAATGGACCTGCTGGTTGCTGATATTGTCCAACGCTTCTATATGTTGCTGTGGCCGATGATCCGTATTTCAGCGTTCTTGTTGTCATCACCTTTTTTCTCTTTGCGCGCAGTGAGTGTCCGAATTCGTGTCTTACTTGCGGCCGTACTCACCTGGATGATTTATCCACTGACAGACTGGCCGGCTTTAGATCCCATCTCGGCGCTTGGCTTACGTGAAGTTTTTGCTCAGGTGTTTATCGGCGTTCTGATGGGGCTGATACTGCAAGTTGTTAATGCAGCGCTCGTCGTTGGCGGTCAGGCTATCTCTGCGTCCATGGGTTTGGGTATGGCCAATATGGTAGATCCAAATATGGGTAACGTACCCGTGATTTCGCAGTTTCTAATTATCTGCTCAACGCTTATCTTCTTAGGGCTTGGCGGTCATGTTTTGGTCATAACGCTACTGCTTGAAAGTTTTAATTTATTGCCAATTGGTGAGGCAATTGATATTCAGCCGCTTATAGCGCTTGTTATTGAGTGGAGTTCAATGATTTTTCTGGGGGCAGTTCTTATCGGTTTGCCAATTATGATATCGCTATTGTTTATCAATATTGGGTTAGGTGTTATTACGCGTGCAGCTCCCGCGTTGAATATTTTTGCTGTCGGGTTTCCGGCGATGATTTTAGCGGGCATTATTCTTTTATCCATGTCGATGAGCAGTATAGGTTTTCGCATCCAGTGGTTGTGGCGCCAAGCTTTTGACATTGTTACTCAAACTATGGGTGTCAGTTAATGTCAGAGCAGGATACTAGCGAAGAACGCAGCGAAGAACCCACCGCCAAGCGCCTCGAAAAGGCGCAAGAAGACGGCCAGGTTGCCCGATCGCAAGAGCTGTCGGTTGCTGCCATGATGATCGGTGTCGCCTGCTTTATGTATCTCTTTGGTGGATACTTAATTATGCAACTCAGTGAAATATTTGTCGCCGGCTTTACCTTTGATCGCAAAGCTATTTTCTCTGACAACTTGCTGCCCGTTGCCTTTGGTACTCATGCATTGGAAAGCATGCTGGTGGTAGTGCCCATATTTATTTTGGCGGTAATAATTGCCTTAGCTTCCGCAGGTATGCTCGGCGGCTATATTTTTTCGCTAAAATCTCTCGCCCCCAAAGCCAGTAAAATTAATCCGCTAAATGGCTTTAAGCGCATGTTTGGCACCAAGGCCCTAATCGACCTAAGCAAAGCGCTGGCTAAGTTTAGTCTAGTCGGTCTAACCTTGTATCTGGTGGTCAGCGAGAGCTTTGACACCATCGTTGGGCTTGGGTTTATGAATTTTCGGCCGGCCATGGCCGAGGCGGGCCAGATGGTCGCTGCTGGGACTGTTTTGGTTACCCTTACCCTTATTGTGGCAGCGGGGATCGATGTGCCTTACCAGATCTACGAATTTAACAAAAAAATGAAGATGACTAAACAAGAGGTCAAGGATGAATTTAAAGATACCGAAGGTCGTCCCGAGGTCAAGGCCCAGATAAGGCGCAAACAGCGTGAAATGGCGATGGGTCAGATGATGGAAGCTGTGGCGGATGCGGATGTTATTATCGTTAACCCAGAGCATTTTGCCGTTGCCCTAAGTTATGACCCGTCAAGCAATGGCGCGCCGGTCGTGGTCGCCAAAGGCGCCGACTTTATGGCTCAGGGTATTCGCGAACGCGCCGCGAAGAGTGGTGTTCCTCTATTTTCGTCGCCCACACTGGCTAGGGCGCTCTATTTTACAACGGATATAAACCAAAGCGTCCCAGAATCTCTATACTATGCAGTAGCTCAGGTGATTGCCTATGTATTTAGCCTTAATAGCTTGGGTCCAGGATCGTCAGTGGCAGAGAGGCCAAGACCTGAAGTCCCTGCTGGGATGCGTTACAACACAGACGGTACCTTGGCCAACTAGGGCTGAGGAGCCCAAGGAGAAAGCACATGGTAGATAATAAAAAAGAGCCGACCTTTGAGTTTCAAAAATGGTTCGATGGCGGCGATATTTTTTATCGTAGCGTAGACAAGCAGCGCTTTCAACATGCAGTAGATGCAGTGGCTGACGAAGAGCTTGGCCTAGCAGTTATTGGTACCAATGAGACTGTTCTCGACCATTATTGTCGCATGTTGGTTGGCCGTTTTCGTGAACTTAATATTTTTCAGGTAGAGGTATTCTTGCCTGCTAACACCGACAGCTTGCTCAAGCGATTTAACGAAATGCTTGCCAGCATGAGCATAGAGAGTGCTCGCCAGCCAGCCGATGCTGCAACACCGGTAAAATTACTGGTGGTCAACGACGCCAAGGCTGTTGATGAAGAGCAGTGGTCGTTGTTGGTAAGGTTGTTAGCCGACTTTCCTGGTGTCAATGTCCGCTTGGTATTGTTTGTCGATAAAACAGGCTGGCCTGGCCATGAAAAGTTACTGGGACTATTTGGTCGACGCCTCTATCGTTGGGTTGTGGAGACGCCAACACTGGATGAGGCGCGAGAATTAATGGTGGCAGCCAAAGAGCATGGTTTTGAGCATGAGACGGAAACATTGCTGCTGCATGCCGGTCTTGGTGCAGCAGTGCAGGGAGGTTACGCTGATGAGGGCTTCGGTGAGTATAATCCGCCCGCGAGTGCTGAAAATAGTGCTCTTAGTGAGGATTCGGGTGATATTAATCCCTTTACGGACGGTGGTGTTGATTTTCTAGATGATGGTGATACGCGCTATGACGATGATACCCAGCCCAAAAAAAGCCGACTTTGGCCAGTGGTAGCGGTCTTTGTAGGGAGCTTGGTACTGACCTGGGTCGTGGTTTCCAAGCTGAATCCTGATGGGGTAGAGCATTATGAAACCACTGTTTCAGATGCGTTAGCCGAGTTAGCTGACACCTCGAAAAGTGCGCAGATTTCTGAGCCGATAACACTGCCCCTCGATCAGGGCGGAGCAGATGTTAAAACGGCGGTTAAGGCTCCCACTAAGGCTGAGACCACCAGTCAGATTGCCAAGGCGCAGGCTGTTGTGGCGGCGCTGAACGAAGATAAAATTGCTGCACAGAAGGCAACAGAGAAAAAAGTGGAACAAAAGCGCGCTGCCCAGGCATTAGCCGAGCAAAGAGCGGCTACAGCATCGCAAGAGACGCGCCAACAAACCCAGACGCGTAAAAAACTAGGATCCGTCCGCTCAATTGAGGCGGCTAGGTCGACGGATTTCTTTGTGCAACATATCGTGTTCAGCACCACCGACCAGGCACGGCTCTATATCAAACGTTATGCCGGCCTAAGTAAGGCTGAAGTGGTACCAATAACGGCGACCAATAAGATTGCCTATGCAGTGCTCTCGGGGCCGTTTAGTACACGGATTGCCGCAACAGAATTTACTAAAGGCTCAGGCTTACCTGCCGATTACTGGATTAGAGGAGCACAACAACTTAAAAATGTCGTGCGCAACTAGGGATCGCCAATTTGAGATGACCAATGTCTGATGCAGAAGAAGAGCAGCTGTTTAAGCTTAGCGGTACCAGCGGTAAAGTAGGCGAGGTTTTAGACGGCGCCGTCCGCGAACCTACGAAGAGTTTCAGTGCCAGCTTTACTGCTAATCCAGAAGCTGTTGTCACCAGTTCGCTCTCAGAGATAGTGGCCGTTGATCAACAGGTGCTAATGCCAAGCGAGCTTGATGATGCGTCAATCAGTGCTGATCGGACACTTTTTGATGATCTACTGCGACAGCGAATTGCTAAAGTTAAGCGTGTTTCTGCCGATATTTCTATACAACTAGATGCCTTAGCAGGCCATCGTAAAGAGTGACCTGTAACCAGTTCGGAATCCCTATGAGCAACCCTGAAGACGAAATTGAAAATACCGATAGCCCTGAGGCATCAGCTAGCCAAGAGGCTGATCCTACAGCGACTGACCAAGAGCAGAACGAGGCGCTAAATGAAGAGGTTGCTGAAGAGTTAGATTCAGCGATTACTATCGACGCCACAGAGGCTATGGAACAGACTTCTGGCGATGATATAGGCACCGGCCAACCAGAGTCTGGCGATTACCAACGGTTTTCTCAGGTACTCAAAAATGCCCAAGAAATTTCTGGCCGTCTTGAAGTACTAGTGCCTGGTGTTCTGGATACTGCAGACGCCACCAATAGTGCGGCAGACGTGAGTCGTCGTGCGTCATCGGCTCTTGAAAATGGACTCGACCATCTACAAAAAAGAGTGAACGAACTCGTCGAAGCCAGCGCTAAAAGCGCCATTATGACTACCAGAGTTATGCTTGGTGCCGTTACGTCTCTGCTGGTTGCTGTGGGCCTTATTGCCTTTTTATCAATCGAGCTATCAGCCCGAGTTAAGCAGGTTGACGGAATGATGGTCGCGCTAAGTAAACGCGTGGTTAAAATGAATTCTGCGCTGCAGACTTTCGAGCAAGTTAATTTTTCGATTAATCAATTGGCAACCAAGCAGGCACAATTTGCCAGCAACCAGATAATGCTAGCCGAGGAGGTCACCAAAACAGGGCGGGCTATCGCTGCTTTAAATAAGCAAGTTCCAGCCGCGACGGCTAAAAGCGTTAGGGCCGAAACCGGCAAGGTTACGCTGCAGATCCAAAAGCTTAACGCAGCGCTAAAGGCTCAGGGACAAAAAGTCGAGGTGGTTACTGGCTCAGTAAAAAAGCTTGGTGCTCAAATCAAAACGTTTGACGCTCGCATAAAATCGGTTGCCAACCTAAATGCTGATGTCGAGGCCTTGGTAGCCTTGGAGCGGGACAATTACTTGGAGGTTTTACAGCGTCAAGTGGCCTTGCAGGAATTACAGCAACAGGCAGAGCAGCCAGAAGAAGTCTCTTCTATTGTGGTTTATCCAAAAGTTCAAGCCAAGCGCTAAGTGTCCGCAACATCTTCAGAGGACGCGCCATCGTTGAGTTGAGGTAGGTCCTCTAAAACCGGCTCGCCCACAGGCTCAGAGACTGGCATTAGCAGAGCTGAAAATGGCTGCTGTAACGCTAGGGAAGTGCGGGTATAAAGCAGGTTAGACGCATTATCAAGACTGGTACGTATGGTACTACGTTCAGGCTCCACTGCATTAATACTTTGAAAACCGGCATTGTAAATGGCAGAAGCGTGCTGTGGTGGGATCCAAGAGCTAACGGAGCCCCGCAGCATCGTGATATCGATAGGCACTTTTGGTTTTTTAGGGGTAGAGCCCTGCTGGCTATCATTAACGCCTTCATTAAACAGTCGCTCAATATGTGTTCTTAAGAGCTGTTCATAGCGTGGTTTTAGTGCGATGAGGTCATTTTCATTAAAGCCCTCGGGTGACTTTCCCGCCATGGCATCCCAAAGAAGTTGGCCTGATAGGCCTAAAAATGAATTGTCAGCGGCGCCCTCAGCGGTGGTTTGAGCTGTGGGACCTTCCCTGCTTAGAGTTAGCCTTTCAAGACCATTTATTCGATCGATCAAATAAATAATCAGGATAATGGTAGCCGCGGCACTAATCAGTAGGGTCAGTAAAATTAGGGATGTCATAGGATCTTGCCAGTTGTCAGAGTCAAAAACTAATTAATTATCTTCCTGAGTTTTATCTTCATCCGTGATGCTATCCGTCTCATTGTCCTCGATTTCTTCGCCAGCGCTCATTTCATCACGTAAGAACTGTAGCGCAATTATCGGTTCCTCAAGGCCTAAATCAAAGCTCATTCGGTCAGCGACCTCCTGAGCAAGTGTAATCGCTTTATAGGCGTCAATCTGCATAGTTTGGTACATGGCGCCTAAACTAAATACCGATTCAGCGAATTCTTCGGGCACGTAGGTATAAATCTGGCCGCTGACAGTCTTGACTGTCTGAAAGGGATTAGCCGCAGGTGGCGTTGGTTTATCGATTCCTCGAGCAACCGCGGTCATGCATTTTTTTTGAAATATTTCAGTTTTTTTTGCGCCGTCTATAAACACCTTATCGAGGTTCGCTCGACAGCGTATACCTATGCGAATTTTGTACGTACGGGCCTCTCGGCTTTCATTATCAAAGGTTGCGGCTTTAATATATTCATCTTTGGCTTGGCGCATTGCGGCTTTTACCGCCCTGTTTTTAAAAAGTGATAAAGCCATAATTTATAGGTCCCCTAGATCAAGATTCTTGCGTAGCTTTTTTACGCTAGATGACAGAATCTGACTTACTCGCGACTCACTGACGTCTAAGACAGCACCTATTTCTCTAAGGTTCATTTCTTCTACATAATACAGCGAGATCACAGTGCGATCTCGTTCCGGCAAGCTGTCTATCGATTCTGTCAGGGATTCCATAAATTGCTCTTGGGCCATCTGAGTTTCAGGCTCATTAGATTCACTGCCAGGTAGGTCTACAGAGTCTGGTAGTTGAGCTTCCAAAGATACGGTCTGAAAGCGATGGGCGTGAGTCCGCTCCTTTTGGAAACTCTCGACATCTTTTCCCATAAATTCGGCTAGTTCTGCTTGTGACGCTTCGCGTCCCAATTCGCTGCTAAGCGCCGCGTGGGCTTCGTTATGATCGCGGATATTAACAATGGCTGAACGCGGCAGATAAGATAGTTTGCGGACCTGATCGAGAATGGCGCCGCGCACACGATTTTTGGCAAACACTTCAAACTCGACGCCTTTACTTGCATCAAAGGAGCTATTTGCCTCGATAAGACCAATCATGCCTACCTGCATTAACTCATCAAGCTCCATAAAATTTGGCAGCCGGCCCTTGAGATGCAGAGCAACGCGTTTGACCAGGCCAACATGCGATAGCAGCTCATTGCTGGATTGAGCAGCATTTTGAATATCTTGATATATTTTGACGTCGGCCATGGGCAGCCTCTACCTAGCGCCTTGTTGCTGCGCAGCTAGTCTTTCAATAAAGAACTGCAGGCCACCGTTCATGGGAATTTCTGAATCAAGACTCAAGACTACCTTCGCCAAAGCTTTAAAGTCACGGGTAGCAATACTTGAGGGCGCGAATGATATCAGTGGCTGTGAGGCCTTGATTGCCCTGAGCACCATTTCATCCTGCGAAATAGAGTGTAAATAGCCGACCTGGCTGCCAAGAAAGTTCTGAATCACCGAATTGATGCTACCATAAAGTTGCTCACCTTCATTCTGGGAGACAACGCCGTTGGGAATTAGACTAATATGATCGAGTTGGTATTCTTGAATCATGACCTTGATAGTACCATAGGCGTCGGCTATTGAAGACGGCTCATTCTTTAACACAATAAAGCGGTGCTGACAGGCGCGCATAAAGGTCATTACGGTATCAGAAAGTCCTGCTGCCAGATCGACAATAAAGTAGTCCAAGTCTACTTCAATTTCTGAAAAGGCCTGAACAATACCTGCAGTTGCGGTCGAATTTAACGATGCCATGTGCTGCATACCACTGGCCCCGGGGACAAGTTTGACACCCATTGGCCCTTCAACAATGATCTCACTGAGGGTTTTTTCACCAGACAAAACATGACTAAAATTATAGGGCGTACGACAACCCAACGCCAATTGAGCGTTTGCCAATCCCAAATCGGCATCAAAAATCATCACCTTTTTACCCAGTGAGGCCAGTGTAACGGCAAGATTGACTGAAACAGTCGTTTTACCTACGCCGCCTTTACCGCTGGCTATACCGATGATTTGAGTGGAGCTGTTGTTAAGCATGTTTAAACCTTGTAAACACTTTGAAAATCAGACTTTTAAGTGCCTCGCCATAATAAAAATGTTGGCTTGAGGGCCTGCCTACACCCAGATCTTTATCTAGGCGTTGAAAATATGCCCAATAAAGCCAGCACACCTCGAGCTTCCCTGCGCGGATTATTTTTTTGGGCTTAATTCTTTCGAAGATCATTTTCGTTTATCGCTTCAATCTAGTCAAACAAAACTAATTGGCAAATGGCTGAGGGCGTGCTGGGCCAGAGCATGTCCGGTCAGGGGGGTCATATCAATAATAGAAGGTTCCGCCGCCCCAATAGACACTGGAGTCTCGCTATTAAGCAGTGCATTAATGACTGCCCAAGGATAAACGTCTGTCTCGAGCCGTGACAACATTACCGAGTCCCATTGCAACAAAGAAGAGTTTAAATGTCTTTTTACTGAGCTCTCAGAGGCATCAGAGGCCAGTACGAGGTGCTTATGAGCCGCTGGCAGTAGCTGTGTTAGCTGTGTGAGTTGATTTTCAACGTCAACCCCAGCTGTATCAATAATAACAAGTTTACGGGCGTCCAGCTCTTGGAGTAGGCTGTCAAGCATCTCAGGGCTACTGGCTCTAAAGGTTTCTATGCCCGCTTGAGCGCCAATTAGCTGAGTTTGATTCCAAGCGCCAAAGCGACTGTCATTGTAGCTGATAAGGGCCACGTCTGCATCGCCGTAGTATAGGGCGGCCTGCTTGGCAAGGCGGCCTGCCATCAGAGTTTTTCCTGCGCCAGAGCTCCCAGCAATAAGGTGAATACCCTGTATGTTGTCTAGTATATTGGTATGCTTTATCGCTGAACCTAGCATATCCGCAATGTCGGATAGGGCAGTGGTCATGTCTGTGTTTTGATTAACCGTATCTGTCACCAGGGCGCGCAAACTAACGGGCATGCCGGTTTCGTTAAAGGCGTCGATTAATGGACGCATCTCATCGGCTACCGCATGGGTACCACTCCAGGCATCAAGCTGCTGTGCCATCTTGAATTCATTGCGCATAACCGCCAGTTCTTGGCGCACTAAATCGACGATTTCTCGGGCTTTGAGTTGCTCTCGCTCTTCACCCGTTGTGCTTGCCTGTGGCTGGTTATCATCTTTTGCGACAGTTTGTTTGAGTTCTTGCATAAACTCTTCGATCAGTCCTGGCCCCAAATCATGATCTAGATCCAGGCTTTTATTCTGTTGAGGATCATGGGCAACCGTAGGCACGGTTTTAAAGATTTCCGACTCCATCACCTGTTCGAAGTTAGGCATCTCGCCAAGGGCGACACGAGGCTCCTCACGACAGGGAAGCTGCATTTCATTGAGGGTCTTTTGGGTATCCGGAGCTACATCGACGGCGACAATAATTTCTGTCTGGTCCTTGGCTCGGTTGTTCGAAACCACCAGCGCATCTTCGCCATACAGATGGATAACTTTCTCCATTGCTCGGCGTGTGTCTTCAGCCAGTACTCTTTGTAGTTGCATGTTGCTATTTCCTTGGATTAATTGGTTTCTTCGACATCAACGGTCGCGACCACTTTTACGGCCTGATCATCTGGAATCTCGCTGTAGGACAGTACAGTCAAATCACTCAAACGGTGTCGTATAATTTTAGCCAGCCACGGTCGAATGCCAGGAGACACTACTAATACAGCGGGATGGCCTTGATTTTCAACCGCCTCAGTATTTTCGGCCAGAGCTTTAAATAGACCCTCTGCCAGCTTGGGTTCTATCACTAGGCCCTGATTACTGCTGCTTTGCTGTAACACATTATGGAGCATTTGCTCCAAAGAGGGATTTAGGGTTATCACGGGTAGACTATCGTTAATATCCACAAGGCTTTGCACAATCAGGCGACCCAGTCGCGGCCGCACTGCTGCCGTTAGCTCTTCAGGATCCTGAGTACGGCTACTTTCGGTTGATAGCACTTCAATAATAGTACGCATATCACGTACCGAGACTGATTCATCGAGAATGTTTTGCAGTACCTTGGTAATAGTTGCCAAAGGGAGTTTGCCCGGCACCAGGTCTTCGACTAACTTGGGTGATCGATCTGCAACTTTGTCGAGCAACTGCTGGGTCTCATCATGACTGAGTAACTCTGAGGCATTGCCGCGTAATAGGGTGTTGAGGTGCGTAGCCACCGCTGTGGCACTGTCAACGACAGTGTAGCCAAGTGTGCGGGCATAGTCGCGCTGCGAGGGGTCAATCCAGATTGCATCTAAACCAAATGCAGGCTCTTTCGTTGGCGTGCCCTCGAGGGTGCCATGTACATGACCAGGATTAATTGCCATCTCACGGCCCACTTTAATTTCGCCTTTGCCACGGACCACGCCATTCATCACAATATGGTAGACGTCGGGGGCTAGGTCGAGATTGTCACGAATACGAATTGGCTGAATTAAAAATCCAAGCTCTGCTGATAGCTTTTTGCGTACGCCTTTGACGCGCGGCAGCAGTTGCCCACCAGTATCAGGATTCACCAAAGGTATAAGACCATAACCAATATCTAAACCAACAAGATCAACTTGATCGACATCGTCCCAATTGAGCTCCTCTTTAGACGCATCTGCTTGGGCATTCGCCGCCTCTGCACTGCTGTCTTGCAATGACTGGCGATCAATGTCTTTAGACAGTTTTATTCCCAGTGCGACAGACGCGCCCCCCAGTCCGAGAAAAACCATATGTGGCATGCCAGGCACCAGGCCGAGCAAAATTAAAATCCCACCGGCGATAATAAGCGCCATGGGGTTGCCGAGCTGGCTCTTAGCCTGATCAGTCATAGATTCAGATGTAGTTACCCGAGTAACAATAATGGCCGTAGCCAGAGACAGTAATAATGAGGGGATCTGGGCCACTAGGCCATCACCAATGGTGAGCAGAACATAGATGCGGCCCGCCTCAGAAAAGCTCAAGTCGTGCTGCCCTATACCAATAAGCAGGCCACCAATTATATTAATCAGTAAGATAAGTAGACCGGCAATAGCATCTCCGCGAACAAACTTTGACGCACCATCCATAGAGCCAAAGAAATCTGACTCTTGTGAAATTTCTTCACGGCGTCTCTTAGCGGTCTCCTGATCAATGACCCCAGCATTTAAATCAGCGTCAATCGCCATCTGTTTGCCGGGCATGGCATCGAGGGTAAATCGTGCAATGACCTCGGATACTCGGCCTGCACCTTTGGTCACAACAATAAAGTTAATAATCATTAGAATGGCAAAGATAATAAAACCAACCAGATAATTACCGGCAATTACAAATTCGCCGAAGGCCTCGATCACCTTGCCTGCAGCATCTGGACCTTCGTGACCTTTCACTAACACTAGTCGGGTCGAGGCAACATTTAGGCCTAGTCGCAGCATGGTGGCAATCAGCAATATTGCTGGAAATGAAGAGAAATCAAGGGGTTTAGAGCTATTGATGGCGATCATAATGATCACCAGTCCAACCACAATATTAAAGGAGAACAAAAAATCGAGCAAAAAAGCCGGCAGTGGCAGAATCAGCATCGAAATAATGAGTAACACCAAAAACGGTATACCCAGTCCGGAGAGTTCGATTTTTGACAGGTCCTGTCGTATGCCCGACAGTGATGCTATAGCCATTTGTAAAAACCCTATTAATAACAACGTGTTAGTAAATGCGTCCTGATAGGAAAACTCTACTGGTTGCGCCTTTGTTAGAGATAAAGCAATAACTATGCCAGCTCATACCAAGCGGGCTATAAAAGCAATTTACCCCTAAAGGCTTAGGCCTTTGTGCCGATAGTTAACTAAAGAAGAAACTATTGACTCAATGCTGAATTAATCATGGGAAGCAAGATGAAAAACACTCTAGTGAAGGCCGCTATGACCGTTGTACTCGGGTTAGTACTAACCGGCTGCTCAACGACTAATGAAAAATATAATGCCGCGGTGCTAGCTGAAATGTCTGATCGCAACACCAATATACTTGCGACAGGCTATGCTGTTATCAGTATTCAGCCCCATGACAACCCAGCGCAGCAGCGACTTTTGTCAATTCGGGCATCCAAACTCGATGCTTATCGTAGTCTTGTCGAGCAGGTGTATGGACAGTACCTTGATGCCAACACTACGATTGCTCAGATGGTGGTTGAAAGCGATGATTTTCGTGCGCGAGTGCAGGGCGTCATCTATGGCGCTAACCTAGTGAGTATTACCCCAGTAGGCGACGACACCTATGAAACGACCCTCTCTTTGAAGCGCAATATTGTCAATGATTTGCGCTTGTTGTACCTAGATACCTTGTCTAGCGGTATGGGAAACTAGTTTCAAATGATAGCGTTCGTAACTAGACTATTTGTCTGTGCAGGCCAGCATTTAATGGTGGTAATGCTGGCGCTTGTGACAGGTATATCGCCAGTGTTAGCCGCAGGCCACACACCTAGTGCCTCGGATCGATTACAGGCAATTAAACAGGCGTTAGTAGATCTGGCACTACAGACCAACATAAAGCTCGGCTCAACAGCCTATCTTGATGCTGCGGGGGTGCTGCATGAATCATCCATAATGTCGAGCGACTCCATGGTGCGCGGGGTGCGAGTACTGGCTTATTTAGAAGAGGCAGGCATTACTGTTGCCAAGGTTGATGCCAGTATTCTCTCTGACGCTGCCTGTCCAGGTTCCAGGCCCGAAATTCGTCGCGAGGCGAGCGTTAGAGTTATTAGTGAAGCGGCTAACTACCGCATTGGCGACCATTACATCAGCGAGTTGACAGCGATTTCTCAGCAGACCCTTTTGAGAACCCTCGCGGATTCTATTGACTGGTCGGTCTCCGCCGAGACAGTTTATGCCTCGTCATACGAGCGAACGGTTTCTGGTAACGCCAAAGATCAGGTCCCCTATAGATTTGATATATCGTTGCACAAACGTACGACAGAGCCTAAAGGTGCTAAACAGTTTGCAAGGGCTGGGATAAATAAAGCCTTCAGTGTGACCAACCGTACAGTTCAGCAGCTCGAATTGTTCGATGCCTACAAACCATGGCCCGAGGCCGCGTTG
>TARA_B110000046_G_scaffold113816_1_pt1 | contig 33219 bp, 29 predicted proteins | sample TARA_B110000046 | Tara Oceans TARA_B110000046 (sample SAMEA4397157) | marine metagenome | biome: Polar Biome; feature: [DCM] deep chlorophyll maximum layer (ENVO:01000326); material: water (ENVO:00002006), including particulate matter (ENVO:01000060) such as... | depth 40 m
AAATATCCTTTAGCAGATTTTTTAGGCAAATAAGTAAGATAGGCGAGTCGGAGCTCTGGTGCTTTTTTGTGAAGTTCTTCTATGATGTTTTTGTCAAAGCTCATGTAAACTACATTTGGGAGTTTATACAATGCGACTTCTTTGAGTATGAGGTCTACATAGGCTTCGGGGTATGGTTGAGAGATTCCGTACTCTGGTTCGTCTGATTTGATCTCAAATAAAATAAGCTTGCCTCTTGTTCTTGATTGTAATTGTTCAACGACCTCCTTTAAGAGGGGCTTGGTAGTAAAGATCTTCTTTTGCTCAGGGAAATTTTTATGAACTTTAGAGCCACAATCAAAGGTCGCAATTTTCGCCTGACTCATCTTGTAGATATTGTAAAGCTTCTCATCCGTAATTTCATTGGCTTCAGGATCTAAGCAAAAGTCCTTGTGAAAGTAAGGCTCATGAGATACCACAAGCTTTCCTTCTCCATTCACTACGACATCCCACTCGATACCATCTGAGCCATCTTCTATGGCTTTTTGGAAACCTGCAACTGTGTTCTCAGGCATGATGCCACGGCATCCTCTATGTCCTATGACGCGCATCGTATTTTGAGTGTGAGCAGTATTTAGGCATGCAAGAAAAATGATTAGAGATAATTGCTTCATAAAGTATCGAATAACAAAAAAGGCTTCCTAAGAAGCCTTTTAAAATTTATATTACAATCTGCCAAGCATTCCTTTTTTAAGTTTTGCACTGGCAGGCTTGTCACCAAGCCAAATGGCATACAGTCTCTTTTTAAATTCGAGACCTTCAACCAGTCCTTTAAACTTCCCATTAATGGTAACCGCAACTCCTTTTCCGGGAACATAGATCATTAAGATTTCATCTTTTACATTAAAAGCATCTACAAAGAAGCCTTTAAACTGTCCGATTTGTGCTGCAGTTGCCTTTCCAGTAGTCGCATTTTCGAAACCATCTTTGACCGACTCATTAAACTTATCGCGAGTTACTTTACTTGAAGTAATTACAATTTTGATGGCCGACATTTCATCTGCAGCCATTACTTTATTGGCGTCCATCGTCGTTTTTTCTAGATATAAACCTGCGACATATAGATCGAGGGTATACTTTTCTCTAAGTCCACAGCCATTAAAAAACAATGATTTTCCTTTGATGTCTAATTTAGGAAGGAAAGTAACTCCTGAGATTGTTCTGTTTTGGGCAGTTGCACCCTGTGCCATAAAAAGAATGAGTACGGTAGATAAAATGAATTTCATAAGTTTGGATTTATTTAAATTTAGAAAACAGCTATATGCTTTCATGATTAGTTTGCAATTATCATGCTAAAATAAAGATTCAGTCTGTGAATTCCTTGATTGAATTGTTATATTTATCTTAAAAAACAACAAAACATGAAATTTCTAGCCGTTCTTTTACTCTCCATAGCCGGAATGTATCTTGGATACAAATTAAGGAAATCAAGTAAATCTGAAGAGAATCATCGCTTTTCTATTTACGGCGGTCTCACATTTTTAATTGCATTGACAGGTGGTATTTTGGCGATGTCTTTGTTTTTACTCAAAGGAGAAGCGTGGACCATCGAAAACAAAATGACTTTCAGACTTATTTTCAGTTCTGTACTCGGGTTTATGTTTGTTTTTTTAGGGCTCAGACTGACTATACGTGCCAGAAGTGAGGGGAACAAACTTGCTCAAATAGCTGGTCTAACTTGGGTTTTAGTAGCCTTATTTATAAGTGGCATGATGATTACTCGAAATTCAAAAATGAATGAAGGTTGGACATCAGAAAGACAAGCTCAGGTGATGATGGATTGTGAAAAGTTGGTCATCGAGAATAGACCTTATAATATGTTGTGCTTTAAACGAGAGGTAATGAAATATTTTTCAAATTTTGAAGATTACAACAAAATGAATGCCAACGAAAGCACCGGGGAACGTGAAAAGTTTTTGGCGAAAATGGACAAGCTTTGTCCTTGTGGTGAAAACATTGATGAGTCCCTAGTAGAATCTGTAGACCTACCATTTTAAAAATAGAATTATGAAACTGTATAATATAACCTTAGGGCTTGGGTGTGCGTTATTTCTTTACGCATGTGGGAACCCAGAAGAATCCATGAATAAGACCATGGCGGACTTTACAAAAAAGTGTAATAACGAAGTTTATGACTGCGATTGCTACGGTGAAAAAGTGAAAGCGCATTTTAAAACAGACGAGGCATACATTGCCTATTACGAAAAAAACAATGAAGTACCCGATGCCCTAATCGATGCTCTTGGCGAATGTTCTAAAGACGAATTCGATTTTTAATCTCGTTCCTTTATTAATTTGATTAATGCTTTGCAGATAGATAACGTTCTGCATCTAGAGCAGCCATACAACCTGTCCCAGCGGCAGTAACTGCTTGTCTGTATGTTTTATCTGCAGCATCTCCGGCAACAAATACACCTTCAATATTTGTGAAGCTTGATCCAGGCTTCTCGTATTCAATATATCCTGTTTCATCAAGCTTTAAATATTCCTTAAAAATGTCAGTATTAGGTTTGTGGCCTATCGCAACAAAGAAACCTGTGCAAGGAATTTCAATCTCTTCATTGGTTTTGTTATTAAAGGCTTTGACACCAGTGACCAATTGGCCATCTCCCAATACTTCCTCTGTCTCTGTGTTGTATAGGATTTCAATATTTTCTGTTTTACGGACACGTTCGGCCATTATTTTTGAAGCTCGAAATTCTTCTCTTCTAACAAGCATAGTTACTTTAGTACATAGCTTAGATAAATAATGTGCTTCTTCGCATGCGGAATCACCAGCGCCAACGATCACGGTTTCATGACCTCTATAGAAAAAGCCATCACAGACGGCACATGCTGAAACACCACCTCCGAGTTTCAGGTATTTTTGTTCACTTTCAAGTCCTAGGTATTTTGCAGAGGCACCTGTAGATATAATTACGGTATCGGCATGAATCTCCTTGCCATCCTCCGACCAGCACTTATGAACTTCTCCAGAAAAATCAACTCGATTAATGAAACCAGGTCTAACATCTGTATCAAATCTTTCTGCTTGGTCTTTAAGTTCGATCATCATTTCTGGCCCCGTAACACCATCGCGGTACCCAGGAAAGTTCTCTACTTCATTCGTTGTCGTTAATTGACCGCCTGGCTGTAAGCCTTCATATAGGACGGGCTTCATGTCCGCTCTAGCGGCATATATAGCTGCGGTATATCCAGCAGGACCGGAACCGATAATTAAGCATTGAATTCGTTCTATAGCACTCATAAATAATTTTTTTTACAAAAATAATCGAATGTCTAAAATAGCCTAAGAAAAATCAAAAAAAAAGCTTGAGGTTATTTCACCAATTTAAATTCCGCAACTCTTCCTTGACTCGCTGATACAAAGAGTTTGTTCTTTAGGACGGTCATCGTGAAAAACTTACCAGTTGATAATTGCGTCCAATTCAAACCATTGTCTTTAGAGTAATCTATTCCATTAGATCCGCAAGCATAATAAACGCCGTCATGAAAAAGAACACATGAGCGGTATCCATTAGGGCTTGTTTTTGGTGCGGTCCATGTTTTACCGCCATCAGATGTAATAAAACAATTCTTTGATGCAAGATCCGGTTTTTTGTAATCCCCCCCGACAACAACACCTTCTTGCTTGTTGGCCATGGCCACAGAATATGCTCCCGAGCTTTCCTTGGATTCAAAAGGAAGCGTTGAAGTAAACCATGTTAGCCCCATGTCTTCGGTTTTAATAAACCTAGAATGCAAGCCCCCTGTTACAAAAATAAAAGCCTCATCAATATAAATCATATTGCTTCCGCTTGCGGAGAATCCATACTCCCCTTTGAGCGCTTTGATAGGTGCTTTTACAGGGAACCATTTTATACCACCAGATTCTGTATAGTAAACCGGGATAATTCCATCTATTTGATCGCCAAAGAGCATCCCTTTCGATGCATACATAGCTATTCCATCAAAAAACACATTATTGGCATCTATTTTAATTCGAATTGCCTTCCCATTTAGAACATAAGCAAGTTGACTAGAGTTGGCACTCTGCATTGCGATGATTTTCTGTCCATTAACATCTATATCTCTTAGTTCATTAAGAGGAGCGCTTAGGTTCAAACATATTGGTTTATGATTTTTGATATTGTACTTGTAAATCAAACCCGAATTAGTGCTCATGTAGATCTCGTTTTTAAAACCCGCGATACCCCTTGCATGAGTTTTACTATCAGCATAATGGTAATACTGAGATATGGAGCTGAAGTGCAATAAGTTAAAGATTACGAAAACGAGTATTGAATTTCTTTTGATGTTCATTTTTGATTGTATTGAGGTCATTGGGTATTGATTTTTTCCATCTTTTATGAGACCAAATCCATTGGCTTGGTGCGTTTAAAATATCTTGCTCTAAGAAATGTACATATTTTTTAGTGATTTCACCGTATTCAGTGGAGCGTGGGTTGTCGTTAAGTACTTTAAATTCGAGCTCGTAATAACCTCGTTTGACTTTATGTACGGTGTAATAAATAACGGGTAGATTATAAGTGTTCGCAATAATTTCTGTTCCAAAAGTAAAAGCGGTGAGTTGATTTAAAAAAGGAGTCCAGTAGCTCTTACGAACGCTGCCAGGAGATTGGTCACCTAAAATCAACAGGGCGTAAGGAGAATCATCAAGCTTTTCAATTTCTTTTTTGTAATCTTTAGAGTCGGTAACAATCATACCGAGTCTTTCTCTACGTTTGTTAATTTTTGCACCTAACGATTTTTGGGTCAAAGGCATTCCGATACCAATTGCCTGATGGGATAGTGCCGCATTTTGAAAAGCAATCCACCATTCCCAATTGTTGATGTGGCCTGAGCAGAGGATCACACTTTTCTTTTTCTTGAAGTAGGCATCAACGAGTTCCGGATTCCGTAATTTATATCTATTAGTGAGTGCTTTTTCTGAGATACTTAAACCTTTTATCCCTTCGATCAGTATATCGGAAAAGTGTTTATAATAGTCTTTTTCAATTTGCTGTTTGGTTATAGGTTCAAGATCAGGAAAGCTTCGTTGTATGTTTTGTATGACCACTTTTTTTCTGTAACGAATTACATAATACAATAGGAAGTAAAAGAAATAGGAAAATAGGTAAAGTATCCTTAACGGTAATAGGGATAAGGGGTAAAGAATAATGTAATACAATAGCAGCCCTATCATTTTTTGTATTTGTTTTTCCAAAGTCGGTTTTGATTCTCTTCAATATCTTTTTCTTTAGGACTTGACCCCGCCTTAAAAAAAGAAGTCCCTTTGAGCTCATCTGGAAGAAACTCTTGGGCTGCAAAATTGCCTTCAAAATCATGGCTGTATTTATATTTTTCTCCGTATCCTAGCTCTTTCATTAGTTTGCTAGAAGCATTTCTTATAGAAAGGGGGACGTTGAGTGACCCTGTGGACCGAACCGTTTCTTGTGCCTGATTGATTGCCATGTATGCACCATTTCCTTTAGGGCTATCTGCCATATAAATTGCACATTGCGACAGTATAATTCGAGATTCGGGCCATCCTATTTTTTCTACAGCTTGAAAGGTTGTATTCGCCATCAATAGCGCATTTGGGTTGGCTAAACCTATATCTTCTGAAGCTGAAATAATGAGTCTCCGCGCAATGAATTTAGGGTCTTCGCCGCCCTCAACCATTCTGGCTAGCCAATAAACTGCTGCATTCGCATCGCTGCCCCGAATCGACTTAATAAAGGCCGAGACGATATCATAGTGCTGGTCTCCGTCTTTGTCGTACCTAGATAAGGACTGTTGGGCATTCTCTTGAACTAGAGTGTTGGTGATGGTTAGCGTTTTGTTTTCTGGAAAGGAACTGATTAATATTTCAAATACATTTAATATTTTCCTGGCATCTCCACCCGATATAGCCAACAAACTCTCATACTCCTTGAATTTCACTTTTCTATTGGACAGAACAGCATCTTTCTTTACGGCTCTGTCTAATAATGCTATGAGATCTTTTTTGGTATGGTCTTTCAAAGTGTAGACATGACAACGGGATAGAAGGGCCGAGATGACCTCAAATGAAGGGTTCTCAGTAGTCGCTCCAATTAAGGTTACGATTCCTTTTTCAACAGCCCCTAATAAAGAATCTTGTTGAGATTTAGAAAAACGATGAATCTCATCAATGAATAAAATGGTTCCTTTCTCTTGGAACATACCTGCATTTTGAACCTTTGCTATAACTTCGCGCACATCTTTTACCCCGGAAGAAATCGCAGACAAGGTATGAATGGTTTTTTTTAATTTTTCAGCGATTAAATAGGCGAGTGTTGTTTTGCCGACACCTGGAGGTCCCCAAAAGATCATCGAAGGAATGATTCCAGCATCTAGTGCACGGGTTAGCGGTGCGTTTTCAGACAGTAAATGTTCTTGGCCAATATAATCTTCCAGATTTTTAGGACGCATTCTTTCTGCAAGAGGTGGGAGGCCATTCATGGTACAAATTTAAGGAAAGTTTGATTCAGTGGTCTATTTTCATGCTCATATCACTTATCCTGATTATTTTTGAGTTCGTGTTAAATGGAAAAAAAATATCGGTAGTGCTTCCAGCCTACAACGCTGCAGAGACTCTTGAGCAAACCTATCGAGAAATCCCTTTGGATATAGTGGATGTCGTTATTCTTGTAGATGATGCGAGTAATGACAAAACGTCAGAAAAAGCAAAAGACCTTGGTTTAACACATGTAATTCGCCATGAAGCCAATAAAGGATACGGGGGGAATCAAAAATCTTGTTATAAAAAGGCACTTTCCTTAGGTTCTGATATCATCATTATGCTCCATCCTGATTACCAATATACTCCGAAGTTAATTCATTCAATCTCGGGGATTATTGCCTATGATGTATATCCTGTTGTTTTAGGGTCAAGGATTTTAGGTAAAGGCGCTTTAAAGGGCGGGATGCCGATCTATAAGTATCTAGCCAACCGAATCCTCACCCTGTTTCAAAACATTGTCATGGGGCAAAAGCTATCAGAATACCATACTGGATACCGCGCTTTCTCAAAAGAGGTCTTTGACAAAATAGATATTCATAAAAACTCAGATGATTTTGTTTTTGACAACCAAATGCTTGCGCAAATCTGCTTTTCAGGCCTTGAAATAGGAGAGGTCTCCTGTCCAACAAAATATTTTAATGATTCTTCATCAATTAACTTTAGCCGCTCGGTCACTTATGGAATGGGCGTTGTTAAAACTACTTTACTATTCCGTTTGGCTAAGTGGAAAGTATACACAAATAAAATTTTTAAATAATTATGTCTGACGATAAAAAAGTAATTTTTTCTATGGTAGGGGTTACCAAGAATACGCCTCAAGGAAAACAAATCATAAAGAACATTCACTTGTCCTTTTTCTATGGTGCCAAGATTGGGATTATAGGATTGAATGGCTCAGGGAAGTCTACTGTGATGAAAATCATTGCAGGCTTAGATCAAGCCTATCAGGGCGACGTTGTTTTTTCTCCGGGATATTCGGTAGGGTACTTGCCTCAAGAGCCGGATCTGGATTTAAATAAAACAGTCAAAGAAGTCGTCATGGAGGGATGTCAGGAGACTGTTGACGTCCTGAAAGAATACGAAGAGATCAATGCTTCATTTATGGACGAAGCGGTGTTAAACGATCCTGACAAGATGGATAAGTTGATTGCTAGACAGGGCGAGGTGTCTGATAAAATTGATGCGCTCGATGCATGGGAGCTTGATACAAAGCTGGATCGCGCAATGGATGCTTTACGATGCCCGCCGGATGATCAGAAAATCGGTACGCTTTCCGGTGGTGAAAAACGAAGAGTGGCCTTATGTCGATTATTGCTTAAGGACCCAGATATTCTATTATTAGATGAGCCTACCAACCACTTGGATGCAGAATCTATTGATTGGTTAGAACAACATTTACAGCAGTATAAAGGAACTGTAATTGCAGTGACACACGACCGTTATTTCTTAGACAATGTTGCTGGGTGGATTCTTGAACTAGATCGTGGTGAAGGTATTCCTTGGAAAGGTAATTACACCTCATGGTTAGAACAAAAAGGTGACCGTTTAAAAGGGGAGGAAAAGACAGAGTCGAAGCGACAGAAAGTCCTGGCTAGAGAGCTAGAATGGGTACGAATGAATCCAAAAGCTAGACAGGCTAAAAATAAGGCAAGAATTCAGAATTACGAAAAGATGCTGTCTCAGGATTCCAAAGCAAAAGAAGATACATTAGAGATTCCGATACCTAATGGCCCACGTCTGGGAACCAACGTTATAGATGCTGATGGTGTTGCTAAATCTTTTGGTGAAAAACTATTGTACGACAACCTTAATTTCAATCTTCCTCCAGCGGGTATTGTTGGTGTGATTGGTCCTAATGGTGCAGGTAAGACTACTATTTTCAAGATGATTATGGATGAGTTACAGCCAGACAGTGGAGCTTTTCAGGTGGGCGAAACTGTGAAGTTGGGTTATGTGGATCAAACGCATAAGGACATTCATCCTGATAAATCAGTATTTGATGTGGTTTCAAGTGGTCTAGAATATGTTGAGGTCGGGAATCAAAAGATCAATTCTCGTGCATACCTCTCCAAATTCAACTTTAGTGGGTCTGACCAAAACAAGAAGGTCGGTGTCTTATCGGGAGGAGAACTGAACCGTTTGCATCTTGCGATGACATTAAAAATAGAGGCCAACGTCTTACTTCTCGATGAGCCGACAAATGACATCGATGTAAATACTTTAAGGGCTTTAGAAGAGGGGATTCAGAATTTTGCAGGTTGTGCTGTGGTTATATCTCACGACCGTTGGTTCTTAGATAGAATTTGTACTCATATCCTTGCTTTTGAGGGGGATTCGCAAGTCTATTGGTTTGAAGGAACTTATTCTGATTATGAAGAAAATCGTAAAAAGAGACTAGGAGATAACGGTCCAAAGCGAATCAAATACAGGAAAATAATATAACATCAATCGCAAATTCTTCCTTTATGAAGTCCACTGTGGTAGGCTTCTTCCAAAGCATGAAGCTCTTTAATGAGGGCTTCGCTAGGCTTTGTGTATTGCAGTTCTCTGAGGTCAGGCTGTCCAGCATCAACCCATGCGGTATACCAAATGGAACCGACGCTTAGTATTGCTTTTTTTAGGCGTCTTTCCACCATTCCATTCATTTTAGAATGATAAAGCTCACAGAATTCCTTGGAATAGACCTGTGTGGTCACATTTCCTCGACGTTCATAGCTGTATTTTCGATCTGAGGGGATTTCTTTTGTGCTTTCAACCTCCATTTCGAATACAGAGTCTAATGCGCTGTGAGAATCCCTGACGGTGCTCCAAGAAGATTCGAGCACATCTTTTATGTAGACCGCCTTTCCCACGAAATAGTCGTAGTTATCAGCGTTGACTTCAACGAGTCTACTTTCCCATAAACCATGTATTCCTCTTTGGTTAGTTAGGTGTCCATTGTAATTTTCTGTGGTGTGCAAGGGCACATGTGAATCCCCTATGTAGTGTCCTATATCTGCCGAGTATTTCAAAATGAGGTCTACGTTCTTTCTTTCAAAAGCTTTTTGTAATTTATATTTCATTCGCTGAATGTGCCAAGGAACAATCCCATATGCTTGAAGGGTGTCTTCAGTGAATTTAGCAACCGCATCCTTCCATTTCTTAGGCATAACTGCATAAGGGTCTTCTCCCTTTTTGTAAAAATGATCTAGGTCGATATAATGACATGGTGCTTCCCCGTCAACAGCATATCGCCTTTTATCTGGATCGACGGCATGTTCTGTAATGTATTCGATATGCTCTTTGTAAAAACCGAACATTTCGTTGGGGAGGGTGAATATGGATATGCGATTGATTTTTTTATGACCAAAAAAACCCCACGTAACTCTTTTCGGTGATTCAATCACAGAGAGTGATATAGAAACACAAAAAAAGAGTACTAAATATTTCATTTATTGATTGTAAAGCTTTCCGTCTCTAAGGATTGGGACTGCAGTAGAGGTGTTTGGTGTGAGGCAGTATTTAATATCTTCATTTAGATTTAGGTTTCTTAACCTGCGTCTATGGGAGCTGGATTTAAGATAGCCCATATAGTTGTCTTTTGCAGAAAGGTAAAGATATTTTGCAGCGATGGAGGAATCCTCAATGGAGGTGTAGTCTCCAGTCGCAATTAAGGCATCTGAAATTGCACCAGCGCAGATGGTGTCTTCGAGATTAAACTTGTCTTGCCAACCAGAACAAAGGCATAAGGTGTTTTTATTTTGTTTGATTAGCCACGAAGACATGGCGTCGAGATTTACTAAAGCACCAATAACTACCGTTTCGGCACCTTTTGCTGTTTCAATCGATTTGGTTCCATTGGTGGTAGTGAGTACGACTTCTTTCCCTCTGAATTCTTCTTTCATGTAGGAATAAGGGGAGTTCCCAAAATCAAATCCTTCAACGATTTTCCCTTTTCTTTCTGCACCAACGAGGTAACCTTTCTTTTTATATTCTAAAGCGTCCTCAAGGCTAGGTACAGGTATAATTGATTTGATTCCATTGTCAAAGGCTGCGCATATTGCGGTCGTAGCTCTCAACACATCGATGACCACAACGATTTCAAATTCATCTTTGAAGTAGTCATATTCTCCAGGGGTATAACAAACTTCTACTCTCTTTCTTGTCTCTTCCATAATTATATGCTATAAAATTAAACATATGAAGGAACTTTGAGTACAATAAATGAATATTCAATTCCAGCCTGAATAATTTATTTAAAATTAGCCACAAAAAAAGAGGGCCGAAGCCCTCTTAATTTATCCACTTTTACTCAATGTTATTTAGAATCTCCAACCGATTCTGAAACCCATGTTCCCACCACCAATTGACATTCCGCTGCCAGATCCAGCTGGGTCAATGTCCGACGATGTTCCATTCATGTCTACAGTTCCACCGTTATCTTTATAGGTTCCAAATCCAAATCCCATTTCAAGACCTAAATAGATGTTGTTTGCAACGTAATAATCAACACCAGCACCTAATCCAACACCGAGATTACTTTGAGAAGTTTTAACCTCGGCTGTATTGTCCATCACGTAGTCTGTTCCATCAGAGTTCGCCCATGTTTCTGCGTAGCTCGAACCACCGATATTGAAACCTGCAGAAAAGTATGGAGACAATTTATCTGTTCCACCTAGGTGATATTCAGCGCCAAGTCCTAATGACCATCCCATACCGCTCATATCTACTGTTCCTGTTCCGTCTCCGCCTATTTCATAAACGTTCATTGATGAATTATCAGAAGAAAGACCAAGGGTAAGACGCGCTGCTATATTGTCATTAATAAAATAACGCATTCTAAGGTTAGGAGCATTCCACTCAAATCCAGCATCTGAATAATTAATCATACCTTCAAGAGAGTATTTAGAATCATCAGAAGAAGGTTTTTGTGCCATTATTGATCCTGAGATCACTACTGCACTTAATAAAGTAAGTAACTTTTTCATAATAAATTAATTTATAAGTTTAGCGCAATGTACTGTCGTAAGACATAAAATCACAATGGGTTGATTTGAGTTATGAAATACACTTTGTTCATAACCTTAACGCAAATGGGATTAAATAAGTGCGTTAATTTCTTCTTTAATACGTGCGGCGAGTGCGTCTGCGTCGTTTAAAGTTCTGCTCTCTGAATAGATGCGAATGATAGGTTCTGTATTGCTCTTTCTAAGATGAACCCATTCCTTTTCGATGTATATTTTAACACCATCCGTAGTGTCAACCTCTTCATCTTTGTACTTTTCAGCCATTTGAGTAAGAATAAAATCCACGTTAATTTGAGGTGTTAATTGGATCTTGTTTTTTGATATGCAATATTTAGGAAAACGATCTCTAAGCTCCGAGGCAGTGCAATTTTTTAAGGCTAAGTGACTCAAAAATAAGGCGATACCAACAAGGGCATCTCTTCCATAATGTAATTCAGGATAGATGACACCACCATTACCCTCACCACCAATAACTGCATTACATTGTTTCATTAAATCCACAACATTGACTTCTCCAACGGCAGAAGCATGGTAGGTTTGACCTCGAGATTCTGTGACATCTCTTAAGGCTCTAGTTGAGGATAGGTTTGAAACAGTTGCGCCTGGCGTTTGGCTCAAGACATAGTCTGATACGGCAACAAGAGTGTACTCCTCTCCGAACATACTTCCATCTTCACATACCATGGCCAATCGATCGACATCTGGATCTACCGTAAATCCAACATCGGCTTTTGATTCTATTATTTTTGAGGCTAAATCAGTAAGATTCTCAGGCAGCGGTTCAGGGTTGTGTGGAAACTGTCCGTTTGGCTCACAATATAGTTTGGTTATTTTCTTTACGCCGAGTGCCTCTAAAAGAGCGGGTATAAAAATGCCCCCTGTAGAATTAACAGCATCGATAACGACGCTGAAGTCCGCATTCTTAATTGCATCTATGTTTACAAGAGGTAAATCAAGTACTGCGTCAATGTGTTTTTGTAAATAACTGTCGTTATGGCTAACCTCACCTAAATCATCGACTTCAGCAAAATTAAAGGAGGCATTTTCTGCAATTTGTAAAAGCGTATTTCCTTCTTCTCCCGATATAAACTCACCTTTTTCATTAAGTAGTTTGAGGGCATTCCATTGTTTTGGGTTATGACTTGCTGTAAGTATGATTCCTCCATGAGCGTTTTCTAGAGGTACGGCGATCTCGACTGTGGGTGTTGTAGAAAGCCCAAGGTTTATAACGTCAATTCCAAGTCCTATTAGACTAGAACAAACCAAATCGGATACCATTTGTCCAGAGGGTCTAGCATCTCGACCAATCACAACTTTTAATCTTTTGTTCGGATGAATGTTTTTTAACCAGGTTCCGTAGGCAGAAGCAAATTTAACGGTATCGATAGGAGTGAGGCCTTCATTTACAGGGCCTCCAATAGTTCCTCTAATTCCTGAGATTGATTTAATAAGAGTCATAAGAATGATTTGTGTGTAGCAATCATTTGAAGCAAACTAACCGCAGCTTCAATGCCTTTATTGCCGTGTATCCCTCCGGATCGAGCAATTGACTGCTTCATAGTATTATCTGTTAAGACGCAAAATGAAATAGGTGTGTTATAGTCGAGCATTGTCTTCATAAGGCCGTCTGTTGTTCCTTGACAAACAAAATCGAAGTGTTTGGTTTCTCCTTGTATAACTGCGCCAATAGCAATTACTCCATCTATCTCTTTGTATTTCAAAAGAAACTGTGATCCTAATGGAAGTTCAAAGGCGCCGGGTACTTTTTTGATGATTATATTTTCTACGAGGACGCCATTTTCAACAAGTGTATCAATGGCTCCTTGACAAAGATTAGAGGTAATTGCTTCGTTCCATTCAGAAACAACAATGCCGATATTTAAATCGGCACCATTTTCTATTTTTTCTTTATCGTACGTTGATAGATTTTTATTGGACGTAGCCATAAATCAAAGATTTAGTTTGAAGTTCTAGCGATATATGCATCTAAACTTTTTTCCTTCGCGAAAAATGATTTAGGGTACTGCACTGCAATTTTTTCGTAACAGGATTTCGCTTCTTTTGTTTTCTTAAGCTTTTCAGCATGAATCCCTGCTTTGTATAAATACATTGGGCTCGTAAAATCATTTTCGTTTTTTGAAGCAGCTTCTTGATATAAAGAATAAGCGCTCTCAAAATCCTTAAGCTCTGAATGGCAGTCTGCTTGAAGGCCAATAACCATAGCGCTCACATAGGTGTCTTCAACACTTACGTTTTCTAATAGAGATAAGGCTTCTTTAAACTTTCCTTTTCTCATGTATTGAGTAGCAAGTAAATACTTACTCACTTCACCACCTATTTTACCATCGAATTTTTTAACACTTGATTGAAGCTTTTTTATAGGGTCGGTTTTAGCAGTTGCCTTTCCTGTATCAGCCGCAGCGACAATGAGATTATCATTTTTAATCGTATTCAATGCAACGTAGTATGTCTCTTTTGATTTTTCATTTGCTGGCTTCCACATAAATTGGCGGTAACTAAAAAAACCAAGAATAAAAACCACAATTGTGCCTATTGCAATTGATGAGATTCTAAAGCTCTTGCTATTCTTGAATTTTTGTTTTAAGTCTTCTAAGGAAAAGTTTTCAGTCATTGTCTAAAATTTGTACGCAAAAATAATGTTTTTTTCGCAATAATGAACTACCAATTCTACCAATGGTTTCTGACCGATTAAGATTGATTTTAATAAGTTATTTCAATGAAAGAGGTGTCAGAAAAAGTGGTATTCACCGTCCTTAGGTCTAGGACCGAAGTCCCAATGACCCAATAAAGAACCGAATAAATCGCATTTGCATTATTAATGCAGTAAATAGTAGTGTCTAATGCGCCGTAAAAATTTTGTTCCTCCGCAGGGCAGCATGCTGTGCAGTCTGTTTTTCCGTCTTGTTTCACATATCGGAAATGATCAGAAGCCAATGGGTTTTGATTTATGATCCTTAAGGCGGCCCATGCTTTGCCATACGTTACAAGGTTTACAATGTTGGGCTCTTCCAGAGTCAAGTTTGAAAAATAGATCGTTTCTTCTCCTTCGAAATACCCTTCTTTTGCATAAGTGATCTTGTATTTTTCAATTTGTTCTCGCGGGAACAGAAAGCAATAATTCCCATCACTATCAGTGAGCGTAGAATCAATGAGCAATTGCTCTCCAGATCCTACGGGGTAACTATATAAATAAAGCTGACTGTTTTCAAGTTTCGTATCATCACTTTGGTTTGTGAGTGCTCCCTTAATTTCAAAGGTTCCTAACTTTTTTTCACAAGATGACAATACAAATAATAGGAGAAAGAAGATGAAAACACACCTCATTTAATATGTTTTAAAAACGAAGCTTCTTTTGATTCATGTACAAACAAGAAGTCACCTTGCTCGGTTTGGGTGTCTTTTTCTTTAATGAACTGATCCTTTGCAATTCCATACTGCATATAACCTAGTTCATCGAAGAAGGTCCGAAACGAATTCAGGTTTTCTTCAGCTATTTCAATTTGTATAATAGGTAGATGTTTTTTTATAGCAGGTTGAAGTTCTTGGAAAATAATCCATTCATAGCCCTCCACGTCGCATTTGATGTAATCTAGCGCTTGTTCCTCCTTAATAAGACTCAAGGGGTTTATAATATTAACGTTTTGCGTCCTGTCTGAAGAACTCTTGCTATTATTTGTGATGTGTGGTAGTCCGGTTCTAATCATTCCGTCTTGCATGGGTAAGACCATTGTAACAATGCCTGTCTCTTTACCTAAAGCTACATTGTGGATTTCCACATTGGATTTTGCACCTAAAAAATAATGGAGCACATCAAAATACTGAGGTAGGGGTTCAATGCAAATAACTTTTCCATTTGAGGCTAGTCTTGAAAAGGATTTCGCAAAGTAACCAAGGTTGGCTCCTATATCCAAAACAACATCTTTTTCTTTTATAATCTCTTTAACCTTGTAATGATATTTGAATTTTGAATTTCCCTTTAGAAGGCCTAAATCAAGCATGAAATAAAAGCTTCGATGTAAAAGCCTTAAGTATCTTTTTTCACTCAAGATTGAAAAGAGAATTCGTTTGATTTGTTTCATTAACACGAAAGTATCAAAAAAAATAGATGTTTAGTCTCTTGAATTGGTGATTGAATTAAAAGGTGATGAATTTCAAATTGGTATTTTTGAACCATGAAAAATATTCTATCTCTTGTTTTGTTGTTTCCTTTAACGCTGAGTGCCCAAATTGAATTATCGGAAATCATGAAAGGCTCTTCTTATATTGGAGAGCTTCCTGAAAATGTTCGTTGGACAGTTACTGGTGATCAGGTATGCTTTGACCGTGTGGTAGATGACCTTGTTAAAACGATTTGCTATACCGTCAAAAGTGAAACTTATGATACGGTTGTAAAATCAGAAACCTATTTCTTTGATCCCTTGCAAAAAGACTATGGTGAGCAATATGAAATCAAAGGCAATGATCTTTGTGTTTGGAATAAGCTTGAAAAGGAAGGAAAGGTTTTGTACTCGAGCACAGATCGGGTCTTTAATCTTCAACGCGTTAATGCTTCTAAAAAGATTTACTTTCAAAAGGGCCATGATTTGTTTATGTGGGATTTAAATCCTGGCTCAATTTCATTGCGACAAATATCTCATTTTACTCAAAAAAAGGTGGCAGATAAAGAGCCATTGAATACGCCTCTGCGTCAGCAACAAATTGAGTTATTTGATTACTATTCAGAAATAAAAAACGTGGATAATGATGAAGACAAAGCATTACCCGAGATTCATATAGGAGAAGGCCGTTTACAGCCTATCCAGGTAGATCCATCGGGTTCGTATCTTGTTGTTCGCATGCATGTCCCAGCCGAAACTAAGCAAACCGAGTATATGTCCTATGTTACAGAGGATGGGTACGCAGCGTCAATAAAAGCAAGAGCTAAGGTGTCTAAGCAGGAGCCGAATCAACGTATGGGAGTCTATTCTTTATTAGGAGATAGTCTTTATTGGGTTGATTTTTCAGCGCTTACAGATATTCGTAGAAAACCAGATTATTTAATGGATACGCTGAATGTCTTTTATGACACAGATCGGTCGTTATTTGTTCATCCGATTGTTTTTTCTAAGCATTCGCCTATTGGTGTTATCGATGTTAGGTCAGCCGATAATAAGGACCGTTGGTTGGTCTCATTAAATTTAAATACTGGTGAATTCAATGAATTGGTTCACGAACATGATGAGGCATGGATAGGGGGTCCGGGAATCTCATCTTGGAATATGGTCGAAGGTTTTTTAGAGTGGATTGATGAGGGAACTGTTTTTGTTTTCCAATCGGAAAGGTCCGGGTATTCTCACCTGTATTCCTATAACATGGCTACAGCTAAGGTAGAGGCTTTAACTCAAGGCAATTACGAAGTCCGCTATGTTCAGCGTTCCAAATTACCCCATTATTTTTATGTTACCTGTAACAAGAGTCATCCGGGAAATAGAGAGGTCTATGGTTTGAATATTGTTAATGGGGAGATGGAAGCGCTTTTGGTATCGAATGGAGCACATGAGTTGATCCTTTCTCCGGATGAGAAGTATTTTGCTTTTAGGTATTCTTTTACCAATAAGCCTTGGGAGCTTTACCTTGCAAAAAAGTCGAATCTGAATTCCATAAATAAGTTGACCACTAGTACGACTCCTGAATTTGACAGTAAAGTATGGTATGCTCCAGAGATCACGTCTTTTATCGCTTCTGATGGAAAGCCCATATATACAAGAGTATATAAGCCAGAGGTCTCTAACAAAAATAATGCGGCCGTGTTTTTTGTTCATGGTGCCGGATATCTTCAAAATGCCCATAATTTTTGGAGTAGCTATTATCGAGAATACATGTTCCATAATTTATTAATTGAACAGGGTTATACGGTGCTGGATATCGATTACAGAGGAAGCGATGGATACGGCAGAGATCATAGGACAGCAATATACAGGCACATGGGAGGGAAAGACCTCGCTGATTATATTGATGCAAAAGCATATGCGGTTAAAGAACTTGGTATTGACTCTGATAAAACCGCTATTTATGGCGGGTCTTATGGTGGCTTTATTACCTTGATGGCTTTATTGACAAAGCCTGATGAATTTGCATGCGGAGCCGCATTGAGGTCAGTAACCGATTGGTCTCATTACAACCATGAATACACAAGCAATATTTTGAATTACCCCGAAACAGATTCTTTGGCCTATAGACGAAGTTCACCGATCTATTTTGCTGAGCACCTAGAGAAGCCGTTATTAATGTTGCATGGTATGGTTGACGATAATGTCCAGTTTCAAGATGTAGTTCGATTGAGTCAAAGATTTATTGAAGAAGGCAAAACCGATTGGGAACTCGCTGTATTTCCCATTGAGGCGCATGGCTTTAAAAAAGCAGCTTCTTGGACAGATGAATACAGGCGTATACTAGAATTATTTAAAGAGAATTTAGAAGATTAGTCATGAGTATTATAGAATTACTTGAAAAAGAAGAAATGTTAAAGGCCTTTTCATTGTTGACGGAATTATATCCTAAAATGTCGATGGAGGAATATTCAAATCAACTAGATATTATGATTCCTCATAATTATTCTATGGTTGCTGTTTTTGTCGAAGATGAAATAGTGGGTGTTAGTGGAATGTGGATTGGTCATAAGTTATGGTGCGGGAAATACATGGAGCTAGACAATGTTATTGTGACAGAGAAGTGGCGGTCAAGTGGAACCGGTAATCTTATGTTTGAATTTGCGAAAAAGAAAGCTAAAGAGCAATCTTGTTCATCCATAGGTTTGGACTCTTACACTTATAATCATGCATCTCATAAGTTCTTCTTTAAAGAAGATTTCGTGATAAAAGGGTATCACTTTGTCCACATTATTGATCAAGAAAAAATGCGCTAGGCTTAGCCGTGATCTATGACCTCAAGATTAGCGAACCTCAGTAATACGGTTTTACTTCCATGATGCGGGAAAAAGATTGTGGCTTTTTGATCTGGTCCTACGCCTTCAACATTAGTGACCTTTCCTTTGCCAAATCTCTCGTGCTGCACATCATAACCTACCTTGATATCTACACCTTGTTTAGGGGCATTTGATTGAGAACGTTTCACTTCTTTTAATGACCTTAGATTACCTGCAGGAGCTCCGCTTACGCTTTTGTTTAGCCCGCCTGTTTTTGTTCCTTCAAAACTCCTTCCGAAGGATGCTCTTGACATGGGTTGCTTTACCGTATTTATGGATAAATATTGCGGGTCAATTTCATCAAGGAACCTTGAGGGTTCACAGCTAATAGGCTGCCCCCATAAGAACCGGGAGACGGCATAGGAAATAGTACAAGTGTTCATGGCTCGCGTTATCGCCACATAAAACAACCGTCTTTCTTCTTCCAAATCAGAACGAGATTGTAGCGACATCTGCGAAGGGAATAGATTCTCTTCTAATCCTACTAGAAATACATTAGGGTATTCAAGCCCCTTGCTAGAATGTATTGTCATTAACGAAACATGGTTTTTTTCTTCAGGATTGTCTTGATCGGCATCAGTTAAAAGCGCAACGTCCATCATGAAGTCTGCGAGCGTTTTCACTGTGTCGTCTTCACTAGAATTAACAAATTCTTGAATTCCACCAAGAAGTTCTTCAATGTTTTGGAATCTTTCTACTTCTTCGGGGCCTTTATTCTTTTCACTATTAAGCTCTTTCATGATCCCAGATGATTTTGCAATGCGCTCGGCAAGTGTAAATGCATCTTTATCATTTATCTCAGCTTGAAAACTCTTAATCATGGTCACAAAATCTCCAATTTTAGCTTGGGTGCCTTTATTTATATCGACTGGATATTTCTGGAAATTAGAAATCACATCCCACACGCTTGTACTGTATTCATTGGCTGCAATGATTAATTTTTCAATACTTGTTTTCCCTATTGCTCTTCGCGGGTAATTGATTACGCGCTTTAACGCCTCCTCATCATTTGGGTTTGCAGACAGTCTAAAGTAGGCCAGAAGGTCTTTTATTTCCTTTCGTTGATAAAAAGAAAGGCCGCCATATACCTTGTAGGGAATGTTAAGTTTTCGGAGAGATTCCTCAAAACTTCTTGATTGTCTGTTGGTTCTGTATAATATAGCAAAGTCATTATAGGTGCCTGTTGACTTTTGTTTGTCATAAATCTTTAAAGAGATAGATCGGCCTTCTTCATTGTCGGTTAAGGTTCTTATAACCTCTATTTTCTCACCAACCGGGTTGTCTGTCCAGACATTCTTTTGAATTTGATCCTTATTATTTTTGATCACGCTATTCGCCGCTTCGACAATGTTTTTTGTGCTTCTATAATTTTGTTCCAGTTTGAACAAGCTGAATTCAGGATAGTCTTTTTTGAAATTTAGAATATTTTCAATATTAGCACCTCTAAATGAATAGATACTTTGGGCATCATCTCCAACCACACAGATGTTTTCGTAAGCTGCAGCTAGTTTTTTTATAATTAGATATTGTGCGTAATTCGTGTCTTGATACTCATCAACAAGGATGTATTTAAACTTATGTTGATAGTAATGAAGTACATCGGGGAAATCACGAAGTAAAACATTGGTGTAATATAAAAGGTCATCAAAGTCCATTGCACCAGATCGTTGACACCTGTTCATGTAGCTTGTATATATCCTACTTAATTCTGGTCTTCGAGTTTGCTTGTCTTCTAGTAATATTTCTGAATTCTGGGCGTAATCTTCAGGTGATATTAGGTTGTTTTTCGCTGTTGAGATTCTTCCAAAAACTTGGCTGGGCTTATAGGTTTTGTCGTCTAGGTTAAACCCTTTGATTATGTCTTTAATTAGACTCTTGGAGTCTTGTGTGTCATAGATAGTGAAATTACTTGGGAATCCAATCCGGTCAGCGTTAAAGCGGAGTAATTTAGAGAAGACGGAATGAAAGGTACCCATCGTAATGTTTTTAGCCTCATGCATTCCTGCGATATTGCCAATTCTTTCTTTCATTTCCTTGGCTGCCTTGTTCGTAAAAGTAAGTGCCAGTATATTGAATGGATCAATACCGTTCTCCATCATGTGCGCAATTCGATAGGTCAGGACCCTTGTTTTTCCAGAGCCGGCACCAGCGATTACCATCGATGCACCGTACATGTGTGCTGCCGCTACTTTTTGACTTTCGTTAAGATCATTCAGGAAATTCATGAAATTGCTTTCTACAAAACTAATTAATCAGTAGTGTATTTGAAAGAAGAAAATAATTGATAAAAAATAACTTTTGAACAATGATATGTATTTGTGGTTATCGAGAATAGTATATTTTTACTTTTATGAAGGAAGTTTCTATTTATCACAACAATCGTTGTTCCAAAAGTCGAAAAGCGTTGCAAATTCTCGAGGGAAAAGAAATCACATTAAATGTGATTAATTATATGCAAGAACCAATCACCGAAGAGGCGCTTCAAGAAATCTTGACGAAATTAAAAATCAAACCCGCTGAGCTTCTTCGAAAAGGGGAAGGGGATTATAAAAACCATGTTAAAGATAAGGATTTAAGCGATCAAGAATTAATCCAGCTTATGATTGAATTCCCAAAACTAATGGAAAGGCCTATTGTGATCGTTGATGCGTATGCTGTTGTTGCTAGACCACCTGAGTTAGTGAACAAACTTTTAAACTCAGAAAACAGTCATTGAAAAAGGTGTTCCGTGATAATCAAGCGAGTTATGAATGCCAATAAATATTAGGATATTGATTTTTTTTAGAGCCTACCTCATTATTTAAATTATCTTTGACGGGCTATTTAATTCATGAAATTAGAAACAATATATCTTAAGGCGAATACTCCTTTTTCAAAAGCAATTCAAGCTTGGTGCTCTGAAAATGCGAACGAAGTTGTACATACCAAGGAGCGTTACGAACTTTCTATTGAACTCTTTGACTCCTTGCTTATAGTGAGTGAAAATCAATCTATTTCAAAAGAAAATTGGAATTTAAAATCTTTATTTGATCAAAATCAAAAATCCACTTATCGAATTGATATTAATGGAACCTTAAATGTGGCTATTGTGAATTTGAAATTGTGGCTTCATTCTAATAAAGCAAAACATCTTTTGGTCGTGGGAAAAGATGAGATTATAAAAAATGAAAAACTAGAACGATTCTTGAGTAAACTAAATGATCTTAAGCTCTAAGTTCGGCACCTAATTCCTTTTCAAGTTTAATGCGAATACCCTCCATTATAGGATCAATTGTTTTGTCTTTTAATGTAGTTTCGCTGTCCTGAAAGGTAAAGGAAACCGCATAAGACTTCTTGCCTTCCGGTAATTTATCTCCTTCGTAAACATCAAATAAAGCGATTTCCTTTAGTAATTTTTTGTCCACTGAATACCCAATCTTTTCAATCGAAGTGTATTCAACATCCTGGTCTATAATAAGTGAGAAATCACGTTTAACGAAAAAGGTTTTTGGTAATTCCTTGAAGGTAGTCTTGGAGGCGCTATAATTTAGAAGACGGTCCCAATTTGCTATTGCTATAAATACTTTCGTTTTAATCCCATTTTTCACGCACCATTCTTGGCTGGCTTGGCCAAATTCAATTATAGCCTCTTTTCCCACAATATATTGATAGCTTCTTTGAAATAGAGCATGCGTGTTGATTCCTTCTTTAATTTTAGCTTTGATTCCAAGCTTGGTGATTAGACCTTGGCAATAATGTTTTAAATTAAAAAAATCTAGATTTTGAGTCGCGTGCAGCCAAGTGTTATCATATTTTTTTCCGGTCAATACAATGCCAAGCTCTCGAGTTTCGGTATAGCCTTCGCTTGTCGTGTAATATGATTTTCCAAACTCAAACAAATGTTGTGTTTGCTGTTGACGGTTTTGATTATAGGCTATATTCTCTAATAAGCCGAAGAACAATGACCGCCTCATGGTTTCTAGTTCTTTACTGAGCGGGTTAAGTAACTTAACGCTAGTCTGTGTGTCATCCGCTATGTCTTTACGTCTAAGTGAGTTATTCAAAACTTCGTTGAACCCATTTGACACGAGCCATTCCGCTGCAGTTCTTTGGGTGTCCTCTGTGTTTTTACCCTTTTGAGCAGGAAAGGATATGTGCCATTTTTTCGGCAATTCAACTTTATTAAATCCATAAATCCTTAAAACCTCTTCTAGGATATCTGCAGGCCTTAAAACATCTATACGATACTGAGGTACAGTTACTTGTATATCATCACTTGTATTTATTTTGATTGTAAAATCTAAGGATTCTAATATGTTTTTTACATCTGAAAACTGAAGGTTTGTTCCTAGACGATTGTTCAGGTAATCCATGCCAAACGTAATGCTATGTTTTTTAGCAGGTGAACTTTCTTTTATTGAGGGGTACATTGCAATGGATGCGCCAGAGACCTCTTGTAATAAAAGAATAGCTCTCTGCATGGCAAGTTCAGTGAATGTGGAATCAACGCCTCTTTCGAATCGAAAACTAGCATCTGTCTGTATGCCATGGGCTTTTGATGTTTTACGAACTGAAGTTGGGTTGAATATGGCCGATTCGAGAAAAACAGACGTAGTTTTTTCATTGATTCCAGAATCAGCACCACCGAAAACACCGGCGATACAAAGATCTTTTCCACCGCTACTTATCATAAGCTCTTCGCCATTCAATTTTCTATCAACCCCATCAAGTGTTTTAAAGAGGTTTCCTTTTGTCGATTTACCCACAGTTAAAGTATCGGTAATCTTGGCCCTATCGAAAGCATGCATTGGTGTTCCAAACTCATACATTACATAATTACTTACGTCTACAACATTGTTTATTGGTTCTAGACCGATGACCTTTAAATAATTTTGTAGCCATTTGGGCGATGGGCCAACCGTAACATTAGAGAGAACGGCACCTATGTATTTAGGGCAAAGGTCAAAATCCGTAATATCGATTTTAATAGAATCAATATTGGTCAGATTCTTTGTGTTTAATTTAGTTTCAGGGAGTATTAGGTCTAACTTGAGTTCTTGGTGGTAGTTTAGGTACGCTTTTAAGTCTCTAGCTACACCGATATGCCCCATGGCATCGCAACGATTGGGAGTTAGCCCGATTTCAAGCTGGACGTCCTTGTATATATCAAAATAGGAGGATGCACTCATGCCTGTAGTTGCTGCATCTGGAAGCACCATGATGCCATCATGGGCATCACCCAAGCCGATTTCATCTTCAGCGCAGATCATTCCTGCTGATTCAACACCTCTGATTTTTGATTTTTTGATTTTAAAAAAATCATTGGGTTTTGGGTACAAAGTCGTTCCTACAAGAGCTACGATTACCTTTTGTCCTTTTTTAACATTTGGAGCGCCACAAACAATCTGTAGTATTTCATCCCCAACATTGACTTGAGTAACTTTTAAACGATCTGCATCAGAATGGGGCTCGCAAGATAAAACCTCGCCAATAACAAGGCCTTCAAGTCCGCCTTGAATCTCTTCGAATTTGTTAACCCCTTCGATTTCAAGACCGGTATCTGTAAGAATTTCAGAAACTCTTTCCGGGCTTAGGTTGAAATCTAGATATTTATTAAGCCAATTGTAAGAAATTTTCATGACAATGTATTTGACTGCGAATTTATCAATTCTAAGGCAATCTTCTTCATGGTTTATAGAATATTAACCTCTCTTTCCAAGCGTACCCCAAATTTTTGTTCAACATCCTTGATGATATTCAGTGAAAGATTTAATATTTCGTTCCCTGTGGCATTATTATAATTGACAAGGACCAAGGCTTGTTTTTTGTGAACACCGTAGCGTTCATCATATACTTTACCCTTCCATCCTGATTGTTCTATGAGCCAACCTGCAGCCAGCTTTGCTTCTGATTCTCCAGAAGGATAGTTAGGAATGTCAGGATGTAATTCTAGGAGCTGCTTAAGTTTGTTTACTGTAATGATGGGGTTTTTGAAAAAGCTTCCTGCGTTGCCTATCACTTTAGGGTCTGGTAGTTTAGATTGTCTTATCGAAATGACTGCATTACTGACGTCTTTGATATTTGGGTTTGAAATATTTCTTTTATTAAGCTCCACTTCAATTGCTCCGTATGAGGTATTCAGCTTATGTCTTTTGGATAATCGAAAACCTACATGACAAATAACATATTCGCCTTTTACTTTATTCTTGAAAATACTCTCTCTGTAGCCAAAATCGCAATCCTGATTGGAAAACCTTTGAATTTCCCCACTTGAAATATGAACAGCATCAAGGAATTCAAAGACATCTTTTATCTCGACACCATAGGCGCCAATATTCTGCATAGGGCTCGCGCCAACATTCCCGGGGATCAAACTTAAATTTTCCACACCTCCAAAATCGAGGGCAATACACTTGAGTACGAATTCATGCCAATTCATACCTGCACCAACCTTTATGAGCACAGCCTCATCATCCTCTTCAAGGATTTCAAACCCAAGAATTTCGTTTTTCAAAACCAAACCGTTAAAGTTCTTTGTGAAAAGTATATTACTCCCACCACCAAGAATAAATAGAGGCATATTATGCCGGCTCATTAATAATTCTTTTACATTCGAAATAGAATCAAAACTTGAGTAATGCGATGCTGTTGAGTCAATACCAAAGGTGTTGTAGGCTTTTAGAGATTTGTTTCTTTGCAACATAAGTCAAAAATACATTCTAAATTCAGTGTTGATTTAATGTAGTTGAAAAACATACTAACAATAAAACTTTAATTTTCCATTCTACAGGGTGTTAAAAAGATAAAAAAAACCATTCTTCTTCGCAAGTGTTACTATTTTTGTTGCTATCCGTTTCTATTTAAAAACACATTTATGAGATATCTACCTTTCCTATTCTTATTAACTTTTTTAAGCACTTCTTTAAGTGCTCAAATTTCTTCACATAACATATCTACATCCTATAAATTTAAGGAGGTTATAGATAAGGTGAGTCGATATTACGTAGATGAAACAGATGCTGAGGCGCTTACTGAGACTGCTATTGTTTCTTTATTAGAAGAGCTTGATCCACACTCTACATATATTCCTGCAGATGAATTGAATGCGGCTCAATCCTCAATTAATGGGAGTTTTGTTGGCGTTGGGATTCGATTTCAAATAATGAAAGATACTTTAAATGTGGTGGCTACCATTTCTGGGGGGCCGGCGGAAAAACTAGGTATGTTACCTGGGGATAAAATCGTAGTTGTAGATGGTGAAAACATAGCCGGGGTCGGTCTTAAAAACAGTGATGTGAGAACGAAGCTGTTGGGTGAAATGGGGACAAAAGTAAAAGTTGAGGTGCAAAGGAGAAAGTCTAATAAAAACCTTGTTTTCAATGTGACTCGGGATAAAATCCCTGTTTTTTCTGTTGATTCATACTATATGATTGATAAAGAGATTGGATATATTAAGTTGAATAGTTTTTCAAGACGCTCACATGAAGAGGTCCGAAATGCTTTAGTTAAGTTAAAGGCCAAAGGAATGAAAAGTTTGATTTTTGATCTTCAAAGTAATGGAGGTGGTCTGTTAGGTACAGCCCATAAGTTAGCAGATGAATTTCTTTCTAAAGAAAAGTTGATTGTTTATTCCGAGGGTAAGGCACAGCCCAGGAATAATTTAAGAGCAGAATTTAAAGGGCTTTTCGAAGAGGGGCGGCTTGTCGTATTGACGAATGAATATTCAGCAAGTGCGAGTGAAATATTATCTGGGGCCATACAGGATTGGGACAGAGGGCTTATCGTTGGTCGAAGAACATTTGGAAAGGGACTTGTGCAAAGGCCTATGGGTTTGAGTGATGGTTCTGAAATCAGGTTGACAATAGCACGTTACTATACGCCATCTGGAAGATTTATTCAAAAACCATATGATGATGTTGAGTCTTATCGAAAGGATATCTCTCAGCGCTATTTAAATGGAGAATTTGTTCATTCGGACTCTATTAAAATGCCTGACTCCTTAAAGTTCAAGACCTTAATAACCAATCGAACGGTGTTTGGTGGTGGCGGTATTATGCCTGATTTCTTTGTCCCTTTGGATACTAGTTACAATTCAGATTATTATTCGGATTTATTACGTGGAGGTTTTCTTAATACATTTTCCTATTCTTATTCAGATGAGAATCGAAAGAAGCTTCTTGGTCAGTATCCCGATTTTAAAACATTTAAAGATGAATTTAAATGTGATGCTCTGTTCATGAATGATTTCTTTACCTATGTGAAGAAAGAAGATGCGACCCTTGAGAAGAATGAGGAGGAATATGCGATTAGCGAGCACTCAATAAAATTGCGTTTAAAAGCATATCTAGCTCGAAATTTATGGGATACAAGTGAGTTTTATGAAATCTATAATACTTCGAATGAGATTATTAATAGAGCCGTGGAGATTTTACAAACAAATGAATACGAAAAAGTAAACCTAGATAGATAATGAGGAGAGTAGTTATTACAGGATTAGGAGCGCTAACCCCTATTGGAGAAGATGTTGATTCTTTTTGGGAGGCATTGAAAAGCGGGAAAAGTGGAGCGGCACCGATTACAAAGTTTAATACTGAAAAATTCAAAGCTAAATTTGCTTGTGAGTTAAAGAATTTTAATGCTTTGGATTTCTTTGATCGCAAAGAAGTTAGAAAATATGATCCCTTTAGTCAATATGCTTTAGTGTCTTCAGATCAAGCTATTTTGGATGCTGAAATTGATTTTGAAACCATAGATAGAACAAGAGCAGGCGTTATTTGGGGTTCTGGTAATGGGGGGATACAGACCTTTCAAGACCAGATGAAGGAATTTTGCGAAGGTGATGGTACGCCAAGGTTTACGCCTTATTTTATCCCAAGAATACTTGTCGATATTGCCTCCGGAATCATTTCAATAAAGCATGGTCTTCAAGGCGTTAATTTCTGCCCGGTTTCTGCTTGCGCCACCTCTAATACTGCGTTAATAGAAGCATTTAATTATATCAAATGGGACAAGGCGGACCTTATCATAAGTGGTGGGTCAGAAGCTGCTATAAACGAAGCTTCTATGGGGGGATTTGCTTCGGCTCGAGCTTTGTCAACAAAAAATGATTCACCAGAAACGGCTTCTATGCCATTTGATGTGGAACGTGATGGTTTCGTAATGGGTGAGGGTGCGGGAGCCCTAATTGTGGAAGAGTATGAACACGCTTTGAAAAGAGGGGCTAAAATTTATGCCGAAATTGTGGGTGGTGGAATGGCTGCAGATGCTTATCATTTAACGGGGACACACCCTGAGGGAGAAGGGGCTGTCCTTGGAATGCGAGAGGCAATGCGAGAGGCGGGGCTTGGACCAGACGACATCGATTACATTAATATGCACGCTACATCGACTCCTTTAGGAGATAAATCTGAGTTGATTGCTGCAGAACGTGTTTTCGGATCGGATTCTAAGGTTACTATTTCCGCAACAAAATCAATGACAGGTCATCTTCTTGGTGCTGCTGGGGCAATAGAGGCGATAGCTTGTGTGAAAATTCTGCAGCATGATTTTATTCCAGCGACGATCAACACCAAAAATATTGAGCCAGATTTTGCTGATTTATTTGATTTCCCAATTGGTATAGAGGGAAGGTCTAAACCGGTTAACTACGCCATGAGTAATACTTTTGGTTTCGGTGGGCATATCGCATCGTTGATTGTGAAAAAATATAAAGGAAAAAATGAACGATAGAGTCTCGCGGATATTTAAAGTAATTCTTTTTATTGTTGTTTTTTTTATAGGTAATTCTAAAAATTATTGGTCTCAAAATCAAAGCCATCTAGTTTTTGGTAAAGTGATGTCTGAAAACCAAAATCCCGTGATGTTTGCAACCGTAAAATTGTTGAATGTTAAAGACTCATCATTGATAAATGCGATATATACAGATTCTATAGGGGCTTTTAGGTTTTCCGAAGTGCCTTGTAACGTTTCGTATATATTAAAGGTTTCAAACATTGGTTATAAAACAATGTTTGGGTTCCCCTTTAAATCTGTGAGTTGTTCAGAACATAATTATGGAATAGTAGCCCTTGAAGTAGATGCTACTTTGAATTTAAAAGAAGTGAATGTAAGGGCGCAAATAGATGTTCTTAAGGCAGGTATTGATAAAAAGATTTACAATGTAGGTCAAGATATTTCGGTTCGAGGAGGCACGGCAAATGACGTCCTTAATAGATTACCATCGGTTGAAGTGGATGAAGACGGAGGTGTTACGCTAAGAGGGGATGGTTCTGTTATTATTTTGATCAATGGACGCCCAAGTTCCTTGAGTGGAGGCAATGGAAAGACTTTACTAGATGCTCTTCCCGCGGGTTCAATCGAACGGGTAGAGATTGTGGCCAATCCATCAGCAAAATATGACCCTGATGGAACCTCGGGTATCATTAATATAGTACTAAAAAAGAGTCTTTTTAAAGGACTTAATGGTACGGTGTCATCAAATCTGGGCAGCGGAAACTTATCAAGTGGAAATATTTTGGAAGGAAATGTTTCTTTGAATTTCAGGAATAACAAGTTTAATGTTTTTGCAACTTATAATGGCAGAACCTACAATGGTTATAGAAATAAGTTTTCTGATCTCTATGATTCTGGTGTTGTTGATTCTACAATGCATCTGAATCAAAGCCGTATCGGAACGGATTTAAATAATTCACAATCATTTAGAACGGGGCTTGATCTTAATTTGAGTAAACGCCATAAACTTGCTGTATTTGCTAACGTTAGTGTTGGGAGAAGAGAACGTACAGGTGATTTATGGAATACACTTTATGACTATGATGGCGAGGTAAGTAATCTTTGGTTAAGATCATCTTTTGATCCTAAAAAAAGAAGAAATATGGATTTTGGAATGAACTATGAATGGTCCTTCAAAAACGACAGGGGGAAGCTCCAATTCAATGGAAATCAATCTTTAGGCTTTGAAGATATCAGTGGCTTTTATGTAGAGACTTATTATACGCCGGATACCCTTTTAAACAGTCAGGATTCCTTACAACAGCGAATGTTTAATATTGAGACTAATAATATCAATACTCTTCAGTTAGACTTGGAATATATTTTTCCTAAAATAAATTCTAGAGTAGAAGCAGGAGCAAAGAGTATTATCAGGGACCAATCTGTGCAAACTGATTCAGAAACGTTTGATCTTTCAGCTTCAGGATATGTTGAGGATACACTTGCGAATTTTGATTACTTGTACAATGAGCGAATCTATAGTGTTTATGGTATTTTCGGTCAGCAGGTGGAAAAGTTTAAATACCAATTGGGGCTTAGAGCTGAACAGGCAAATCAAATTCCCGATTTAGTATCAGACAGTGTATCTGTGCCTAATCGCTATTTCAATTTGTTTCCTTCTGCCCATCTGAAGTATGCCTTAAATGATATGAATGAATTTGGCTTGAGTTACAGTCGCAGAATATCTAGAGCCCGCGCTAACCAGCTAAACCCTTTTACCAATTATTCAGATCCTTTTAACCTCAGACGAGGTAACCCTTATTTACAACCTGAATATATTCACTCTTTTGATTTGGCACATACCTATGAGCGTAAAACCCTATCACTGTCTACGAGTATTTATTACCGAAGAAGTGAGGGGGTGATTTCGCGTGTTAAGGAGTTTTATGAGGATAACACCAGTGCAATAACCTATCAAAACCTAAGTAGTACTAATGCTTTTGGAACTGAAATTGTCTTAATGATTAAACCCTTTTCCTTTTGGAGGACCACAGCGTCTTTTAATGGGAATATAGTGGAGTATTTTACAGATTTACAAGGTCTTTCAGACGCGACAGGTGCGTACATGAAAGCAAAGTTTAATACTGTTCTTGACTTCTGGAAGAAAACGGCAAGTTTTCAGGCAAGTTATGGGTATAATGGGCCTAGGGTGTCCGTTCAAGGTACGGTTCAGAGGAAGGGAACCTTTGATTTAGCTTTTGACAAGAAAATCATGGATGGGGACATGGCCTTTGGCTTTCGAGTTTCAGATGTCTTTAACCAACAATCCTTTTACATGAATATTACTAGGGAGAGCTTTCAGCAGGTTGCCAATTACAAATGGATGTCTCGAAGAATCTTTGTTACTTTCAGCTATAAGTTCGGTAAAATGGAGTTTAAAAACAAAAGCACCTCTGAAATGAATAGCCCGGATGCGGGTTAAAGAGTCTCGGCGTCCAATGTTTTAAGGATCCGTGCATATTCTTGTTTTACATTCGGGTTTAAAGTGAGTAAGGGAGTGTTTCTTTCCTTACTCAATAATTTATAGAGCTCCATGGAATCCATTTCTTTTCCCAATTGTGGAAGCTGTATTTCTGTGTAATCAAATATAAAATAACGGCTCCAAGCCATTAAGTTTTGGATTAGCTGGTCAATCGCCGCTATAATATGAGTTGCCTTGTTAGCAATGGCTATCGTTTTTTTAATCTCACTCTTATTCACTTCATAACTCTGGTGTAATTCAATCCAATTGTCTCCGGAAATAATTGGGATATCAAAATTCGGAACATCATCTGAGGGCTTATTTAGAATACTGAAAGCCATCTGTAATTTACCAAGTACTTCTTGTCTTTTTCGAAGGACTTTTGGAATGACCGCCTGGATAAGTATGCTTTTTTTGATTTCAAACAACTGCTGCTCATATGCATCTTGTGCATTATCAAAATCGTCAACTTTAAGAAGGAGTTTAGCTGTTTTTTGATCCATTCTTGATTTTATTTCGCCTCATTCTGATATTCAATATTTCCACGAGTAGGGCATAGGCTAAGGCGAAATAAATATAACCCTTAGGGAAATGTTGTCCAAAAGCTTCTGAAATAAGCAGTATTCCAATGGCAACAAGAAAACTCAATGCAATCATTTTTACAGTGGGGTGTTCGGATATGAAATCACTGATTTGTTTGGCAAAACTAATCATGATGATCATGGAGATAATTATGGCAAAAACAATAATGGCCATGGGGCTTGAATTCGTTTGTGCACCAACACCATTTGTCATTCCCACGGCTGAAATAATAGAGTCAAAACTAAAGATCACGTCTATCAGAATGATTTGTCCTATTATATGAGATAAACTAATCGTTTTTTTCTTACTGGTTTCATGCTCGTGGTTAATATTCTTGTGCATTTCTGAAACCGATTTGTAAATCAAGAACAATCCTCCAAGTAGGAGTATGATGCTTTGAGCGCTAAAAGGCGTTTTGAAAATAAAGAACAAAGGATCCGTTAGTTGCATGATTAAAGAGACAATCGAAAGCAATGCAAGACGAAGAATCAGGGCTATGGATAAGCCAATGTTTCTTGCTTTTCTTTGTTGTAAAGGCTCCAGGTCATCAGTGACAATACTTATAAATAGGATGTTATCGATTCCTAATACAATTTCAAGGACAGAAAGAATGAGCAGATAAATCCAGCCTTCCCAATGGGTAAATATATCAAAGTAATCAAGCATTTTTTAAATGTTTAAAAAATAGGTGTAGATCCGTAGGATTTTCCGTTGAATCAGTTTCCAATACTAACAATTGTGCATGCTCATCCTGAAAGAAATTAATCAATTGTTCTTGATAGTCATGGCTTTGGTTTGCTTCATAAACATTAATTCCAAAGCCCCTGGCTATACTTGAAGCATCGGCCTCGTGTTTTGCTTCAAAATACCGCTCAAGTTGCTTGGAGGTTTTTGATCCATCAATGATTTTAAAAATCCCACCTCCCTTATTGTCGATGACAATCATCTTCAAGTTTCTCGGGAATGGGCTAATCCAAAGTGCATTGCTGTCATAGATAAATGAAATGTCACCGCTAATAAAGATGTGTTGTCTATTCGGGCTAGCAATGGCACAGCCAACAGCAGTGCTCGTGCAGCCGTCAATACCACTGGTTCCCCTATTACATTCATATTGAATATCTTTTATGGGGTCGAACAGTTGCATATAACGAATAATAGAACTATTCCCTAGGTGTAAGGTGCAGTTTTCAGGTAAGGTGTGATACAGTGCATTGAAAGCATGTAAATCCGTATGGTTACTCTGCTTATTGAAATAGCTTGATAAGCTATCCTTAATTTGAAAATCTACCTGATTCCAACTTGCTTTAAAGTTTAAAGTATTCAGTAGGGTCGCTTTTTTGTTTAGAAAACTCAGGAAATCACTTGCATTACAATTGTAATAAGCATCCCTTCTTAAGAATAAATCTGTACCAATTTCTTTTGGGTGAATAGCAATGTGATATTTTGGTGCATTTTTTATAAAAAAGGCCTTTATCTTCTTTGAAACGATTGCTCCGCCTATCGTAATGATGATATCGGGTGTATATCTTTTAGCGCTTTTATTATCGATGGAGTTCAGTGCTCGATCAATACAATTCACAAAAGAAGGGTCATTAAGGCCAGAGGTGTTTTCGTTGAGTACAACCACATTTGAATTCTTATTAAAATCTATAAGCGTCCTTTTGAGAGAGACGTGTTGTGATCCTTGTCCACATAAAACCAAAATTTTCTTATTGCTAAACTTTAGTAATTCTTCTTGATTGAGTTGAAAGGCTTTAATGTTTTTATTCACATCGACAACCCGCTTCCTAACTGCTTCAGCCTTCCATTTTTCAAGACCATAAAGCGGTTCTTCTAGATGCACATTAAGATGCATAGGTCCAAGAGGGAG
>TARA_B110000046_G_scaffold11716_2_pt1 | contig 32597 bp, 24 predicted proteins | sample TARA_B110000046 | Tara Oceans TARA_B110000046 (sample SAMEA4397157) | marine metagenome | biome: Polar Biome; feature: [DCM] deep chlorophyll maximum layer (ENVO:01000326); material: water (ENVO:00002006), including particulate matter (ENVO:01000060) such as... | depth 40 m
CATTATCTCATTAAAAGCTGGTGCTTATAGCGTTAAAATTACTGATTCACTTGGTTGTAACCAGGTAGCTACAGTTCTATTATCAGATCCGAATTCACCGTCATTATCAACAAATGGTTCAACATTGATTTGTGGGGATGATTCTACTGGAACTGCTTCCGTAAATGTAACCGGAGGAACATTGCCTTATACTTTTTTATGGTCGTCTGGTGAAACAGGTAGCTCTGCATCTGACCTCTTACCTGGCAGTTATACAGTTCAGGTTGCTGATAATGCTAATTGTATAGCTTATGCTCAAGCAATAGTTGCTGGTCCCAAACCAATTGTAGCTGTACTTCAACCAAACTATGATCTCAATAATGCTAGCAATAGTGAAATTATAATAACGTCGTTAAGTGGTGGAACAACTCCTTTTACCTACTTATGGAATGACCCTAATTCACAAACTACCCCAACTGCTGTTGGCTTATCTAACAATACTTATACTGTTGAAGTAACTGACATCAATACCTGTGTACAAGAGTTTAGTGTAATTATATATAGTCCAACTACTGGCATTAGTGAAATTAACGCCGAAAATATTTTAACTATTTACCCTAACCCTGCCTCTGATGTTATAAAGCTAAATTTAACTGATGATTTAATGAATTCAATAGTTACAATTTACGATGTTATAGGGAATGTTGTTTATAACGGAAAAGCAATCAATAATGTTGAAACAGTTAATATTTCAGATTTAAGTGCTGGATTTTATACTCTATCGCTCACAAAACAAGATATCTCAAAACAACAAACATTCCAAATAATCAAATAATATAAATTCTTAATTATTTAAAAGCCCTCTTTTTATAGAGGGCTTTTTTTTTGATATAATGAGTAAGACCGTTTATTTAAAATATCCTAATGAAAATGTACTTTTCAAATTAACTTTAGGAAAAGAGCATGATTTAACCAAACTTTCACCTAATGAATTGAAAGACAAAAGCTATTTTACATTTACTCAATTCAATCCCAATAAAGAAAGCAAAACTTGTTTTGAAATCATCAGGAATGAAAACTATGAATTCAAAGATAACATTGAGCAAACCCTGGAAAAACCTACAGAAATATACTTCGGAGATAAAGCAGTTTACCTTGATAAGGTTAATGAAATTATAGCTCTTTTAAAAACGAATGAAAAAATGGTTTTTTCAAAGACAACTTCATTTGAATACCGTTGGGAAAAAAGTAGCCGATTGTCCTTCTTTAAATTACTCTCTGAAAAATATACTTCGGCGTTTACCTATCTATTTGATGACGATAATTATTGTTGGCTAGGCGCTACTCCTGAAAGACTTATGTATTCAAATCAAAATCTCATTGAAATTGACAGCTTAGCAGGTACAATAAATGTTGAATCCAAAGCAACGTGGACAGAAAAAGAATTTAAAGAACAAAATTTAGTCAGTACTCATATTGCTTCAACTCTTGTTCAAAATGATATTAAGTTTTCAGTATCTCCAAGAACTGAAATCAACACTGGTGTTGTTAAACATTTGTTAACCAAATTCAAAATACATGAAAATAAAAATGAAAAGTTAATTGATTTAATTTTTAAAATTCATCCTACTCCAGCTGTTGCGGGAATGAGTCAGAAAGTTGGATTAAAGTTGATTCAAGAATATGAAGACTATGATAGAGAACAATACGCAGGTATAATTGGAATATATTCCAATAAAAAGCCCAAACTATTTGTTAACCTGAGGTGTATGAAAATTGAAAATTCAAAAACAACTATCTACACAGGAGGTGGAATAACTAATATGTCAAACCCAGAGGCTGAATGGCAAGAAACAATTGATAAAGCTAATACTTTGTTGAGTATTTTTGGGGGCTAGTTTATGGTAAGAAGTTCCAAAATTTCAGCTCAATTATGCATAGATGCTTTATCATCATACAATATAAATGATGTTGTCATTTCACCTGGATCAAGATGTGCTCCTTTGGTCATTGAGCTAACTAAAAATACAGATTTCAATTTGTACTCAATAATAGATGAACGAAGTGCCGGGTTTGTTGCATTGGGAATAGCGCAAAGTAAAAATGAACCTGTTGCTTTGGTCTGTACTTCTGGTTCAGCATTGCTTAATTATGCTCCTGCTTTAGCAGAAGCTTTCTACAGTAAAGTTCCATTAATTGTAATAAGTGCTGACAGGCCTGAATATTTGATAACCCAAGGAGATGGCCAAACTATAAAGCAACCAGGCAGTCTTAATTCTATTGTTAAACACTTTATTAATATCCCTGATATTTTTGATGCTAATTCTCCCTTACTCAACCATGCCAATCGCATACTAAATGAATCGCTTAGTTGCTCTCTAGAAAACCCTCGTCAACCTGTTCATATTAACATGTCTTTTGACGAACCGCTTTATGATACAATTTCTGAAAGTTTAAGCAATTTCAGAAAAATTGATATTAACATTCCAAATCAAACCATTCTTAATCAAGAGAAATTAATTGAATTTCAAAACATTGTAAAGGGCTCTAAAAAGACTTTAATTATCGTAGGCGCATTGCCCATAAATAAGTCTCTAAATATATTTTTAGAAAAACTAAATCAATTAAATCAAGTTTATACGATAATTGAAACTACTTCAAACCTAACTGGCGATATTGGATATTGTGGAATTGATAAGTTCATGACCTCAGTTGAAGGACATAACTCAAATCGATTTAATCCAGATGTTGTTCTAACTTTCGGAAATAATATTATTTCTAAAAAAATAAAAACTTGGTTGCGTTTAAACCAACAATTAATTCATGTCCACTTTGGAATTGAAAACAATGTTTTAGATTCATTTTTTTCAATTTCTAAACAGTTTGAAACAAATGACTTTCAGCAATTCTTGGAACTCAATTACAACGATAACTCTGATTCAACTTTTAAGTTGGATTCTGATGAATTAGTTCGAGAAATTAAATTTCGTCAGTTTGAATTTGAAAAAAATATTGAGTTTTCAGATTTCTTGGTTTACAAATTATTATCAGAATATATTCCTAAAAAAAGTATTGTTCATTTTGGCAATAGTTCAGCAATTAGGTATAGCCAGCTTTTTGAAAAATTTGGACAAATGAAAATTTCATCAAATAGAGGCACAAGCGGCATAGAAGGCTCTTTATCCACGTCTGTAGGAATCGCTTATTCAAATCCTTCTGTTTCGGTTTGGTGTATACTCGGAGATTTAAGTTTTTTTTATGACTCCAACGCATTTTTAAATTCTAAGCTTCCAGCCAACTTAAAAGTGGTTGTCGTTAACAACAATGGTGGTGGAATTTTCAGAATAATTGATGGCCCAAAAACTGTTAATAAATTTGAGGAATTTATCGAAACTGAACATTACTTCACCAGCAAGCATATTTGTAAAACTTTTAACGTCCATTACACCTCAGTTGTAGATGTTGCTAAACTAAAAGTGGCCTTAAATAATACCATTAATTCTCCAAAAATAAATCTACTAGAGATTTTTACACCAAAGCAATTAAACGATAAAGTTCTTAAATCATTTTTCAATTCATTAAAAACCAACCATGAGCAAACATAAATGGGAAACCCTAAATAACTATTCGGACATAAAATTTGAGTTTTATAATGGCATAGCAAAAGTGACCATTAATCGTCCGGATGTATATAATGCATTTAGACCTGAAACGACTAAACAAATGATTGATGCGTTCGAAATTTGCAGAGAACGTATGGACATTAATGTAGTTGTAATTACAGGTATTGGTGAAAAAGCATTCTGCTCAGGAGGAGATCAAAACGTAAAAGGAATTGGAGGCTATATTGGGGAAGATGGAGTTCCTAGACTCAATATATTGGATTTACATAAATTAATTCGAAGTTTACCAAAGCCAGTAATTGCAATGGTTAATGGATATGCAATTGGTGGCGGACATGTGTTGCATGTAGTTTGTGATTTAACCATTGCTTCTGAAAATGCAATATTTGGACAAACCGGACCCAAGGTTGGTAGCTTTGACGCAGGTTTCGGATCGTCTTATTTGGCAAGACACGTAGGTCAAAAGAAAGCTCGAGAAATATGGTTTTTATGCAATCAGTATACCGCCAAAGAAGCTGAAACAATGGGCATGGTTAATAAAGTAGTTGCTTTAGATGAATTAGAAAATGAAACTGTAAAATGGTGTGAAACCATGATGCTTCGATCTCCAATGGCTTTAAGAATGATAAAAAGAGGCTTAAATGCAGAACTCGACGGTCAAGGAGGATTAATGGAATTTGCCGGCGACGCCACCCTAATGTATTACATGATGAGTGAAGCTCAAGAAGGAAAAAATGCGTTTTTAGAAAAAAGAGATCCGGATTTTTCAAAATTCCCGAAGTTTCCATAAATCCAAAGTGTGGTGTTTTTTCACTAAATTACTTTAATATACAAGCATATAAATCTATATTTCAATACGATACCAAATTATGACAACAAATTTGTTTTTCTATCTTTGTTTGTCTTTGAATAAAAACCAAACAGCATGAAAAAAATATTACTCAGTTTAACATTTGTAGTTTTTACTTTATTAAATATATCTGCTCAATCAAATCTATACTCGCCTTCAAATGGAACGTTTATCGTTTTAAATGGAGGAACAACAACTAATTTGGATTTTTCTTGGAACTCGTCAGGAACAGGAAATACATTTGAGTGGTATTTATATGCGTCTAATTCTTTCAGTTCAGCTATTTATTCTGATTCTTCAAATAACATGGGAATTGATACATCAATTATTCTGAGCTATTCTGATTTAAATAACATGTTGGATACCTTAGGATACAATCATGGTGATACAGCAATGTTTAATTGGACAGTTAAAAGTTCTAGTGTAGGTGGTACTATTTGGTCAGTTGATACGTTTTCAATTAATTTAATACGAGGATATATTTTCGAGTCGTTTAATCCTATCAGTCCAAGTACTGGTAATGTTGTCATTGTGGATGGCAAGCATATTTCAACGGTAGATTTCACATGGGAAAGTGCAGGTGATACAGTTCCTGAATATGAATTTCAACTTGATTATTCATTTGGGAATTTTAACAATCCTTTGTTATCAATCATTACAAACGATACTTCTTTAAATGTGAATTATGATTCGCTAAATTCAATTTTGGTGAATCAAGGTTTCCCAATAAATGGAACTTTACTCGGGAAATGGAGAGTTATTGCTAAAGCTTCAGGATACACCAAAATATCCGGGACAAACGCTATTTCTTTAAAAAGAGGAATTATTATTTCTCCTTTTCTATTGACTTTACCTTTAAATCTAAGTTCAACCATTATTGAAGGTGATGGTAACAATATCCTTAAAATAGATTGGGAGTCTTCAGGCTTTTTAGCCTATTACAGGTTTTTCATAATGGCTCCTGCGCCTTTTAATGATACATTAATGATAGTACAAACCAATCCTAATCAAGATAGTTTAAATTTAAAATATGAGGATATAGATCAACTCTTAAAAGACAACAACATCACAATTGGCACTACTATTCCATTAAATTGGTCAGTTAAGGCTTACACGCCTACTGATAGTTTATTAAGTTCGAATAGCAATTTCATTATCAACCTTACTAGAGGCAAAGTGATAAAAGATTTCACAATGTTAAATACCCCAAACAACACGAGTGTTAACTTTTTCGGATATAGTTCTAAATCAATTGACTTTAATTGGTCAAACGCCGGCGATTCAGTAACGTATTATTTTGAAATAGATTCGTTAGGTAAAGATTTTTCGTCTTCCTTATACAATTCATTAACAGCAAACGACACTTTTATAAATATTTCGTATGTAACTATTGAGTCAATTTTAGAAAGCGTTAATATAGCGACTAATTCTACAGCAGAATTAATTTGGAGAGTTCAGGCTACTAACGGTCCAGATACGGTAATTTTAAACAGTTTTAATTTAATTATTAATCGCGATAACTTATTGTCTCCGTTTGACCTTAAGACTCCCACGAACAATTCTTCTTTCACAATTCAAGGTCGCAGTGATAACGAGTTTATCGCTGACTGGGAATCGTCGAGTATTACATCTCCCTTATATCAATTTGTACTCGATACTGCCGGAGGCAATTATTCTAATCCGTTAATTGTACTAGATTCAGACATAAATGGCACTGATTCAACGATTACTTTAGAATATGGAACGATTGATGCTTTCTTAGAAGCCTCTGCGATAACTATTAATAGTGTCTTCGGTTTAAAATGGACTATTAGATCTATCTCCCAAAATGACACGACTTATGCGAATTCTAATAATCTGGTCTCATTTACAAGAGGTTCTGTTATATACCCTTATAACTTAACTACACCCTCGAATAACAAAGGATTGGTTATTGAAGGAGCCAATACCGATATAATATCATTTAAATGGAAGTCCTCAAATGACACACTCACAACTTACAATTTGCATTTAGATTCTGCTGGTGCTAGCTTTAGTTCGCCCTTATTATCTATAACTGGATTATCTGACACAAATAGCTCATTTACCATGGATCAATTAATCCAAATCCTTAAAGCTAATAATATATCAAATAATGCTTTTGGCTCATTTGATTGGTATACAGAGGCTGTTTCAGGAGGAGATATTTTACAATCTTCGGATACTTTTAGATTGCACCTGACAAGAGGAACCGTTGTTTTTCCATTTAACCAAACAACTCCTTCTAATGGTACTCTTCTTAATGTAGCGGGTGATGGCAATCAAACTTTCAGTATTGCTTGGGAAAATGCTTCCCCTGATGGAAACCCAGTGTATGATTGGGTAATTGACTTGCCAGGTAATAATTTTTCTGCTCCAATACTTACGGTTGTGTCTGATAATAATGGCGCTGATACATCCATCACTTTAAATTATGGACAAATGGATGCTTTATTAGATCAAGCTGGTATTGCTGTTGGTGATACTTTGATTTCTATTTGGTCAGCAAGGGCAAATGCAGGATTCACAAATTTACTGGCATCAAATAAACCATATTTCCTAACCTTGGTTCGTGGAGAAGTAATATATCCATTTGAATTAATCAGCCCTGCTCCTAGTTCTGATGTTTATTTATCTGGATCATCCGCAAGAAGACTTAATGCTGAATGGAAAAACGCGGGTGGATCAAATATTTCATATGATTTTGTATTAGATTTTATTGGAGGCAATTTCTCTAATCCTATTGCATCATATGCCTCAGCTAATGGAGGTTTGGATACATTATTATCTGCTGGTTATATTAATTTCGAAAACACTTTAATTGCTCAAGGCATTCAAATCGGTGATACACTTAAAGCTATTTGGGATATTAAAGCTTCTAATGCAGCAGGATTTGGATATTCTGAAAATGGACCTTTTGAAATTAATCTAATACGAGGTTCTGTTATAAAGCCTTTTACCTTAAATAACCCTTCTAACAACGCCCGAGTAGTTGTTCAAGGAGATGCTACCACGCTTGTTTCCATTGATTGGCTATCTGCCGGTAACGGGAACTACACTTACAAATGGGTTATTGATTTACCTGGTGGAGATTTTTCACCTGAGTTGGTTGATGTTCTATCAAACAATATGGGTACAGATAATAATCTTGATTTACCTTTTTCATCTATTGATAATTTATTAAACAGCCTAGGTTTAAATGTTGGTGATTCTATCGCATTAGACTGGAGTGTCAGGGCTTCTGAAGGAACCGATCAAGTATTATCTTCTGACATATATTCAATAAAACTTGTAAGAGGTGGGTTAACTGTCCCTTTTGGATTGGTTGGTCCAGTTGATGGAACTATTATTACAATTCCTGAAGCTACTGCTCAAACATTAACTTTCTCATGGGAAAACGCCGATTATCAAGGAAATTTCAACTTGCTTGATTATACTTGGATGCTTGATTTGTCAACAGGTAATTTTTCTAATCCCCAAATTACTAGACTATCCGATAACTCAGGTAAACTAAATTCTATAGTGATTCCTTTTACTGATATCGACAATTTATTTGTTCAAAATAGTATTGGTTTAGATGAACAATTAAGTATGAAATGGATTGTAAAAACAGGTGCATTGGGCTCAGAACAATTTGCTACCGCGCAAAATACGGTTAAGTTTATTAGACATGAAGCCGTTGGAATTGACGAATTGAATACTTCAGTTTATTCCGTTTATCCTAATCCATCGTCTGGAAGCTTTAATATACAGTTAACATCATTAATATCTGAATCAGTAGAAATTACAGTTGTTGATGTAATTGGAAATAAAGTTTATTCTTCAAATAGAAAAATTAATAATGGACTTAACTTTTTACTAATTGATAATTCAAATTTATCTGATGGAGTTTATTTCGTTTCGGTAAAAGGAAACAATACTGTAATCGAAGAAAGAATTACAATTACAAAATAAATATCACTAATTTTTCTTAAAAGGGTATTTATTAATTTAAATACCCTTTTTTCATTCTAACAGTATGGTTATTAATTGGATTAAGGCTTTCAGGTTAAGGACTTTACCTCTTTCCTTATCATGTATAATAACTGGAAATTTCCTTGCTTTTTCTTTAGACACATTTTCATGGAACATCCTTGCTCTTTCATTATTAACCACCCTATTCCTACAAATTTTATCAAACCTTGCCAATGATCTTGGTGATAGTTTAAAAGGAACTGACAATGACAATAGAATTGGGCCTAAGCGATCTGTGCAAACAGGTTCTATAAGCATATCATCAATGAAAAAGGCGATTCAATTATTCGTTTTACTTTCCTTGCTAACCGGAATTATACTCTTAATTGTGAGTTTTGGTAACTCCTACATATTAGAACTTATACTATTTTTCATTTTAGGTGTTTTATCAATAGTTGCAGCCATTAAATATACAATGGGTAAAAATCCATACGGCTATAAAGCTCTTGGAGACCTTTTTGTATTTATTTTTTTTGGAATAGTTGGGGTTCTTGGCTCCTATTTCTTACAAACCAAATCAATTAACTTTTTGGTAGCATTTCCTGCCTTGGCAATTGGCGCTTTATCTGTCTCGGTATTAAACATGAATAACTTGAGAGACCTCCATCAAGATAAATTATCTCATAAACGAACTTTTGCTGTAATACTTGGAGTAAATGGTACAAAGAAATACCAAATATTTCTTATATCTACAGCAATAATAAGCATGATAGCTTTCTCATACTTTAAATTTAACAGCTGGGAACACTTTCTATATCTAATAACTCTACTTCCCCTATTTAGTAATATTAATAGAACTTTACATTTTAAACAACATCAAGAATTAGATTCAGAACTAAAGAAAATAGCATTGTCGACATTTGTTTTGTCACTTGGATTAAGCCTAACAATTTTTCTTGTAACTTGAAAGCAAACTATTCTTCTCGTCTATTAAAGTTCAATTTCCCTGGAGCAACATCAAGGGGAGTTTTACATTTCAAACCATCTTTCTTTCTAATCCTAAAAAAAGACCAACATATTGGAATTGGAGAAATATCAATTATTCCAGGTTTAAGTATTGATGATAACATTCTTATTTTAGAGGAAAAGTTAAAACGTTTGTGTTCTATAATTAATGATGCTACTGCAATTGATGATAGTTTTTTTAATGGTTTTCCCTCGTTAAAATTTGGTTACGAAACGGCTTTAAAAAATTTAAACGAAACTAAAAACAACGTTATTACCAAGTTTAAGGAAGGTAAAAAAGGAATTACGATAAATGGGCTAATTTGGATGGGATCGCAAACCGAAATGCTTTCAAGAATAAAAGAAAAACTCAATAATGGGTTTCGTTGTTTAAAGCTTAAAATAGGTGCCCTAAATTTTCATGAAGAATTAAGCCTTCTTAAAACTATTCGGTCAAATTTCACCGAACAAGATTTAGAATTACGTTTAGATGCTAATGGTGCTTTTAGTGCTAATGAAGCTGGCAATAAACTTGCCGAAATTTCCAAATACCACATCCATTCGATAGAACAACCTATAGCAAAGAGTCAAATTGAACAGATGGCTAATTTGTGTGAGACTTCTCCTATACCAATTGCTTTAGATGAAGAATTGATTAATGTCGTATACAAACTAAATTTACTAGAACAAATAAAACCTCAATACATAATACTTAAACCTAGTATATTAGGGGGATTAAAAGAATGTGATGATTGGATCAACTTAGCTAATAAATTAGGTATTGAATGGTGGGCAACCTCAGCATTAGAATCAAATGTTGGACTCAATGCAATTGCAGATTGGATTTCTTTAAAAGATATTAAATTACCTCAAGGTTTAGGAACAGGTCAAGTTTTCTCAAACAATATACCTTCACCTCTAACCATTAGAAAAGATAAACTTTGGATAGATAAAAACAAATCATGGGACTATCAAGATCTTATTTAATCATAGGCGAAAAAAAAATATCCTTTGATGAATTTCTGAAATCTGATCAAGTCAATGATACTTCAGAGTTCACTGCTTTAAGAACCTTTTTAATAGAATGGAAAAACGATAAACCCAATATAAAACTCCAGACCTCAGGCACTACTGGGCCTCCAAAAACCATTAGCGCTCCAAAAACTCAATTAATAAAAAGTGCTAATAGAACTAATGAGTTTTTCAATTTATCTAAATCATCAACACTTTTTCAATGCTTGCCTTTATCGTTTATTGCAGGTAAATTGATGGTAATCAGAACTTTGATTTCAGGAGGGACTTTAGTTTCTATCTTCCCTTCAATAAATCCTCTAAAAAATATTAAAAAAATAAAATTAAGTTTTGCGGCCTTTACACCGCATCAAATAGTCAGCATCCTAAAAGATGATGAAAGTGCTAAAACGTTGTCTAAAATTGATAATGTCATTATTGGAGGTTCAAAATTAAACTTGTCTTTAGAAAATAAACTTATTGATTTAAAGGTAAATGCATATGAAACGTATGGATCTACAGAAACTTACACTCATGTAGCTTTAAGAAAAATTGGTGAACAATTTTTTCAATCGATGAATACCATTTTCCTAAGCCAACATAAAAACGGCTGCTTAATTATCAAGGGAGATTCTTTTCTATCTAAAGCAATTTTAACCAACGATTATGTAGCCTTAAAGTCAACGACCAGTTTTAAATGGTTAGGCCGATCAGATAATATCATTAATTCTGGTGGTATTAAATGCTCACCAGAATTAATAGAAACAGCTATAGAAGAATCGATGTCTAATGATTTTTGTGTTAGTTCAGTACCTGATGAAACTCTAGGAGAAAAAATTGTTGTTGTTATTTCAAATAAAGAAGTTCCCCCTACTAAAAACCAGTTCACTAACGTACCTAAAGGTTTGGTTCCTAAAGGTTTTATTCGAATAAATGAATTACCTAAAACTGAATCCAACAAGGTTAAAAGAAATGAGCTTAAGACGTTAATTAAAGATCTTATTGCTACTGAACTTAAGTAGAATAAGCTCTCCACTTTTCGATTACGGCAACCATATCATCTGGTAAATCAGATTCAAAGAACATTTCTTTTCCGGTGGTAGGATGTTCGAAACCAAGTGATTTCGCATGTAATGCTTGCCTAGGAACGAGGTTAAAACAATTCTGAACAAATTGCTTGTACTTTGTAAAAGTAGTACCCTTTAAAACTTTATCTCCTCCATACTCAACATCTCCAAACAAAGAGTGTCCAATATGTTTAAAATGAGCTCTAATCTGATGAGTTCTTCCTGTTTCAAGCCTGCATTCAAGTAGACTTACATAATGGAATTTCTCAAGAATTTTATAATGAGTTACCGCATGTTTACCAAAATCAGCATCTGGAAAAACATCCATAACTTTTCGGTTTTTAAAATGACGACCAATATTTCCTGTAATTGTACCTGCTTCATTTGGTTCTCCCCAAACCAATGCATTATATGTACGTTTTGTGGTACGGTTAAAAAACTGTTTTGCCAAATGAGTAAGAGCCTCCTCAGTTTTAGCAATAACCATAATACCAGTGGTATTTTTATCCAATCTATGTACCAAACCTGGTCTAGAATCATCATTTGCTGAAGGCAAATTTTTAAAATGATAAACCAACGCATTCACCAATGTACCTGAGTAGTTGCCATGGCCTGGATGTACAACCAAACCTGCAGGTTTGTTAATGACTACCAACTGGTCATCTTCATAAAGCACTTTTAGAGGAATATTTTCAGGAGTTAGTTCTACTTCCCTTTTTTCAAATGGAGTCATTAAATTAATCGAATCTCCAGGTTTGACTTTATAACTAGCCTTAACTGGTTGCTCATTAACCAACAGTAAATCAGCTTTTGCTGAATTTTGAATCCTACTTCTCGAAATCTTTGGGGCTCTATCCATTAAAAATCTATCGATTCTTAAAAGTTCCTGTCCAGGATCTACAACTATTGAATACTGTTCAAATAGCTCATCTGATTCATCAGTTTCGTCTTGATCTGAATATTCGGTCATCTTACAATTAGGGTTTCATTTTGTGTATAATCAGAACTTGAATTTGTTACCTTCAATAAATATGCGCCTGGAGCTAAATCTCCAATATTTAATTGAGTTGACGTTGAAAAGCTATTGCTTAAAATTAATTTACCTTGAAGGTTAAAAATTTGGTATTCATGAATACCAATATCTATAGCTGCAATAGTCAAAAAATATTGTACTGGATTGGGGTAAAAATTAAAGATGTTATCAATTTCCGTTTCCACAATTTCTAGACCTTTAATACCTGCGCTTGGAACATTTGCTTGTCCAAAATCAGGTCTTACTAGCAACGATCCTTTAAATGAAGTATTAAACCAGTCTGACCCATTATTAACCGTATAGAAAATATTTTGTGAATTGTCAATGTTCAAATCAAAGCCTACGTACATTTTCTTTTGTAAAGTTTGCAGCCACCCTACATAAAATTCACCTGAAACCACCACTGGATCAGCTAGAGGGTATCTATTAAAATCATGAACACCATTTACTTTTGGCTCACGCAATACGCCTTCATATATCGGGTCACTATTCAAATCCGTCCAAACAATTATTTTAAACCTCCTATCAGACATATCTTCTAGCATATCTGGAAAGCTCATTAGCACAGCTTCTAGGGTATCTGTTTTAACCGAATTAAATTTATATGCCACCATAGCACCAGCCTCATTAACTGAATAGGCCTGTTCCGCTGTGCCGTCATCGTAAGAGTAATAAGTATCAAATATTTGTTTGGTAGAAATAGTATCGTTTTCAATATTTACATCAGGGGATGCTTTGGTAGAATTTAAAACCCAAAAAGTAACCCTTTCCTCGTTTAGCTTTCCTGTGGTCGGGAAACTGAAATTATTTTGGATAGAACTATTTAAAAAGTGACAAACTTTAAAGGGTAACCCTGGCTGAGCGGCGATGTCAGCATCACAAGTTTGACTTACTGATGTAGATGAAAAAACCTCGGATGTGCTATCAAAAACCTTATAATAATTGGTAAACGGTTTTCCGTATTCCGATAAATTTTTCATATTTACTTCAAAGTCTAAAATAGTATAACTTATGGGGTCTTTCTTGAAATGACTCCAAGGCATTGAAGTATAATCTTTTATGTAAGAATGAGGTGGACTAACTATCGTTAAATCATCTATTGCATCATTATTTCTTCTAAATCTACCAAGTCGGATATAATCCAAATGCCACATATCGAAGCTCCCAGATAAAGTTGCGTAATTAAAAAATCTAAACTGAAACCCTTTTTGAAGATACATAGAATCAGTAACCTGAATAAACACTTCCTTAAAATCAGGACTGGTAATGCCTTTTGTACTCCAAACCCAATTCCACTTATTTGTTTCCGGACTATAAAATTGCAAAACCAACGAATCTTCTTCTTCTGGTGGCTCCGCTAATCCTTCAGGTAAATAGAAAAAACTAAGAAATATAGAATCAGTTGATGGATACTCTAGCTGAATTGGTTTGGATGTTAAAATATCCGCAATTCCATAAGAATTAGAACTAACCAAATCGTATGGAACACCAGCCTTATCGGTGCCATCAAAACTCATTATGCCAAACGAAGGTTGATTAATTGCCAATGAATTGTTATACAAAGCACCATTTGTGGTCCAAAAATAATTAGGACTATCTAAAACAAGTTGAATTGAATCAACAGTATTAACTCCTTGAGAATCTGGCACTAAGTGGACTACTGAAATTCCTGATTGATCTTGGTAAAACCTTTTAGCGGGCCAGCCATATAAGTTTGTATTTGGTTGGCCTATGTTGTAAAAAGTTACGGTATCCCTTTTATTAGGATTAGGATTAAATAATCCAGAAGAACTATCGTAAACAAAGGAATAGGTTGTGTCTAATTTAATTTTAAAAGAATCCGCAGCAACACCGTTAACTCTAAACTTAACCGAAACAGAATCAACAATTAAATCAGGATTAGGAACACTCAAACTGCGCACTTTATTTTTCGAAAAGTCATCTATAAATGGCAAATCCAGAGTGTCAACTAAATATATGATAGTATCAATTGATCGATTTGATTTTATTGTCTTTTTAGCTTGTTCACTTTGCCCAAATATCAAAGGAGCCAATTGTTCTTGCGCGAAAACACTAAAGGTGTTCCCGATAATAAATATAAGTGCTAGTAAAACTTTATTGTTCTTCAATATCGTGATTTGTTGAATCAACTATTGTTTCAGGAATTCTAGACGAGTTGCCGGTAAAAAATAAAGTAATTGACTGCCCTAGTTGAGTTTTAGCTTGATTCTGATAATCCGGCAGTTGCCGGTAAACTTTTGAGCTTATCGTATCCATTGCCGTCTCACAATCTTCATAATTTATTGCACCCATATTGAGCCCTAATTTTTGAAGTATTTTTTTAATTTCAATCAAGTTTTTATTTATTAAAATCGGTACAGAAATATATTCACTGCTTAAACCTCCACCTAATATTAAAATTATTCTAGTTCCAACAGGTAACATTTGACCAGCTTCTACTTCGGCGGTATCAATCAATGCTCCAAGTACGCAATTAACGCACTCGTCAGGCTTATATTTTAATGAGTCTATAATTATTCCATAAGTCTCTAAAAGAGCATTTGCTTGCCTTAATGTTACATCTGTTAAACTGGGAAAAGCAATTTTCTTTGGCGAATTGGCATTTACAGTCATGTAAATTTTTCGACCTCGTTTAACTTGAACACCTGGTTCAGGCTTTTGATCTATAATACTTCCTTTTAATGCTCCTTCTTCAAAAATGGAATCTACAATAAGGTAAGTTAATTCTTTATCCGCCAAAAACTGATCAAGTTCAGTTGTATGGTAACCTCTAAAATCAGGAACAGTGATTGTCTTTCCATGTAGCGTATAATCATCTATTGAAGCCATAACTCCCCATATACCAAACGCCACTAACGAAACATAAATCGCAATGTTTATCAGAAAATATTTAGTAAACAGAAATTTGATAAAATTCATACCCTCATAAAGCCGGCAAAGATAACAATTTATGTGTTAGTATCTTTTTGAAAGGTAAGCCTGTTAAGGTTTACAGTTATTTAATTTTGGTTTTACACTTAGTGAAAATTATGAATAAAAACATCGCAGTGGTATGTGGAGGCTTTTCAGGAGAACATGTGATTTCCGAAATGAGTGGAAAAGTGGTTTACAGTCACCTTAAAGGACATAGTTATGAGCCATTTTTGATAAGCATAACAAAAAGTGGTTGGTTTCTAATTAATGAGTCAGAGCAGAATGTAGAGGTTAATAAAACAGATTTCTCTGTAATGCTAAATGGCTTTAAGCTATCTTTTGCAGGTGTATTTATTGCTATTCATGGAACCCCAGGTGAAGACGGTTTGTTGCAGGGATATTTTGACATGATAGGAATACGTTATAACTCAAGTAGTGTTTTTTCTTCTGGGATCACCTTCAATAAAAAATTGTGTAATGATCTTTTGAAACAGCATGCTATTTCTTCTGCCAAAGGCTTAAATTTTTCGATTAACGACACAATAAATAACGATGCTATTATTGAGCATTTAGGATTGCCTTGCTTTGTAAAACCAAATGCCGGTGGATCAAGCTTAGGGATTTCAAAAGTTACTGAAGTTCATGATTTAAAGAATGCTATTAGCAAAGCTTTTAAAGAAGATAATGAAATTTTAATTGAAGAATTTATAGAAGGCACTGAAGTTACTTGCGGAGTAATCAATTTTAACAATGAAATTATATCCATTGGAGTTACTGAAATAGTTTGTGAAAATGAGTTTTTCGATTATGAAGCAAAATACCACGATAGCTTAACTCAAGAAATTACCCCCGCGAGAATTTCAGATGATATGTATAAATTGGTTGGTGAGTTAACCAAAAGAATTTATAAGATATTACAATGCAGAGGTATGATTAGAGCTGATTATATTATTCAAAATAATACTCCTTATTTAATTGAAGTAAATACTGTTCCGGGTTTAACAGAATCGAGTCTTATTCCCAAAATGGCTAATTATAGTGACATAACTTTAACCGAGCTTTTTGAAAATGAGTGTGCTATGATGCTTCAGTAATTGGGCTACCGAATTAAAAAATCTACTACTTTTTGTACTGCCATACCGCGATGAGAAATTAAATTTTTTGCCTCAATTGACATTTCTGCAAAACTTTCATTAAATCCATTGGGGCTAAAGATTGGATCGTATCCGAATCCTTCATTTCCCTGAGATGAATTTAAAATCTCACCTTTCACAATTCCTTCAAAATAATTGGATGATGAATGATTAACTAAAGCTATAACTGTTCTGAACTGAGCATTTCGGTTTTCAATTCCGGTCATTTCCTCTAGCATTTTGTCAACATTATCCTGAAAAGAGCAATTTATACCGGCATACCGAGCACTATAAACACCCGGGCGACCATCTAATGCATCAACCTCTAAACCTGTATCGTCGGCAAACACAAGGCCTTTAAATTTTTCACCTAAAAAGTCTAAAACGGTTTCAGCTTTTTGGTGAGCATTTTCTTGCAAAGTTTCATAATCTTCAGGGATCTCAGAATTAAATCCTATTTCCTTCAAAGACACTACCTCGAACTTTTCGTTTAACGCTTTTTTAATCTCATAAAGCTTGTGATCATTGTTTGTGGCAAATACTATTCTTCTCATCTTACTGAAGAATAAAACTTTTCAATTGCTTCAACAACTTTGGCTCCTTCATCCGCCGACGTCATTATTGGTTCTTCACCTTTTAAAGCTTTAACAACATTTTCAATAACTTTATCATGATTACTCATTGAACCTTCGTAAGACCCATAATCATTAGCAACGGTAGCTGAAATACTTGGAAGTTTCTCTGGCTTCTCACCTTTTAAAAACTCAAGAGTATTAAGGTACTTCCCTCCTATTTTTAAGGTAGCATGTTCATAGAACAAAGTAATGCTTCCTTCTAAATTATTATCAAATGCGTTTACCGTACACGCTAACGAACCAATTGCTCCATTGGTTAATTTAAAGGCAAAATGCGCGGCATCCTCTATTTCATTATACTTATGTTTAAAATTATTGGTGAATCCTTTTACATCTTCAACATCACCACACAAATACATCAGAATATCAATAAAGTGGCTAAACTGCGTATATAAGATTCCACCATCATTATCTTTTGTGCCGCGCCAGTTGGATTGATTGTAGTAGTTTTCATTTCTGTTCCAAAAACAATTTAACGAAACCTGAAATAGTTCACCAAAAGAACCTTTCTCCACAACTTTTTTAACCCATTGAACTGGCGGGTTAAAACGGTTTTGTTTCACCACAAACAGAGATTTATTGTTTGCTTTTGCTACTTCAATCATTTGTTCGCAATCAGCTACATGCAACGCCATTGGTTTTTCAACCAACACATGTTTTTTTGCTTTCAAGGCTTCAATTGCAATGCTCGCATGAGTTCCATTTGGAGTGCAGATGTTGAGAATATCAATTTCTTTATTTGAGATTAACTCATCTAAGCTATTAGCAACAGCTACGTTGTTAAAATGAGACGCCAAAGATTTAGCGTTTTCGTTATTGATGTCATAAACAGCCACCAATTCTGCCAATTTATTTTGACTAATATGTTTTGCATGACGTTTAGCAATATGACCACAACCTACAATACCAAATTTAATTTTCATGAAAGGCAAACTTAATATTTTGAAAAAGGATATTCATTTGTATCAATCAATAATTAAAGCACTTTATTTAGCCCAAACATTTCGGACGAAATGCGCATTGTCGTAGAAATCATCTCCATTGCAATCAACAAAACCTGCAATCCCACCAAGTGAACAAATCAACTCACAGTTTTCATTGTAAACATCAGCAGTCATATCTGCAATCTGGCAAAGTTCGTAAGACGATTCAAAAACGTAAACTAGCTCCCCTTGAAAGCGGTATTCGGGAACTATTTTTAAACAACCATTTGCTTTGTATTCACTGATGTTGTCCTCTATGCATTTTGGAACGCCTTCTGGCTTGTTGCAAGAGCTACTAAAAATAAAAAAAAGAAAGAAAATAAAAGAGCTGTTTTTCAAAGCACAGTTTATTGGTGAAGCACATTAAACGCATTGCCAAGTTGGTTTATTATATCTGAAGACATCAATGATTCTTCCGATTCAACTTCCAATGCTAAATCGCCAGCTAATCCGTGCAAATAAACCCCTGTAACTGCAGCATTTATTGGTTCGTAACCTTGCGCAACAAATGCTGTTATTATTCCCAACAAACTATCTCCGCTGCCTGCGGTAGCCATACCTGAATTTCCGGTTGAATTAAAATAGAAGTTTCCATTTGGCGAACAAATCACTGTAAACGCACCTTTTAAGACCACTATTAAATGATGCTTAAAACAAAAGTCTTTAAGAAGTTTGAGCTTCTCTTCATCACTATTCCAACCTTTGCCATTAATGCCCAATAATTTCTTGAACTCACCAACATGCGGGGTTAAAATTGTACCCGGTTTTAGAAAAGCCAACCATGTCGGATTATTTGATAAAATATTAAGTGCATCTGCGTCTAAGGTCAATGGAACATCCACTTCTTGAATTAAAAATTTAAGAGCATTAATCGTTGATTTTTCTTGCCCCAATCCTGGCCCTATACCAATAGCTTGGAAGTTACTTTTTAATTTAAAAGGTTCTATGTAATTCTCCCCACTATTTTGAAGATACATCACCTCCGGAATTGATGTTTGAATAATTTGAGTACCACATTTTGGCCCTTGAACTGTAACCAATCCAGCACCTGATTTAATACACGCTTTTGCGGCTAAATGTGCCGCACCTATTTTACCTAAACTACCAGCTATTATAAGAGCATGACCAAAAATTCCTTTATGAGCAAATATCTCGCGTGGCATTAAAAATGCCTTTATTAAATGCTCTGAAACATAATGGCTTTGTATTGTTAATTGATCTATTCCTTTTTCAAGTAAACCAATATCAAGTACTTTCCACCCACCTGCCAGCCATCCTGTATTTGACTGTAAAAAGGACTGTTTTACAAATTGAAATGTTAACGTTAAATCGGCTTGAATTATTCCTTCAATTGGGTTCTGTGAATTATCGTCAGGAAATAGCCCTGATGGAATATCGACACTAATAACTTTACTATTTGATCTATTTACATGCTTTATAACTTCTTTTACAAATGCTTCAGTAGGTCTCGATAAGCCTGTGCCTAGTATAGCATCTATTACTAAATCATCTTCCGTTAACTCTAATTGATCTATTGAGGTGCATTCAATTAAACTTTCAATCTTGTTCCCCAGCCTATCCTTGTTTTCAAGATAACCCGAACTTTTTGTAGGAGAAAAATCAATCTCATAGGCGTTTACGCGATACCCTTTGTTAATTAACATTCGAGCAATTGCTAAGCCATCTCCACCATTGTTTCCAACCCCACATATTATTTTGATTTGACCTTCTCCAAGGAAGGTATGATAGGTGGAAATTAATTGATGGTTATCTAGTAAATAATTAACAAATTGACTCGCCGCTTTCTCCATTAAGTCAATGGATGAAATAGGCTGATTTTGAATCGTGTAATTATCCAAATAACGGATTTGTTCTGCTGTTGGAATAATCATTTTGTAAGCTCTTTATGTAATTTTAAAATCTGAGGAGTAAGTGCTAATTTGTTATCATTAAGTACTCTATAATTAGCTAATGCTAATTTTTGTTCTTCAGGCCATTGGTTACTTATCCTATCCCGAACCGACTGAATCGAAACTTTGTCACGATCAACCACCCTTTGAATTCTAATATTTTCTGGCGCCGAAATGTAGACCACTCCATCTAAATGTTTGTTTGATCCAGATTCAAAAAGAATAGCTGCCTCTTTTAATCCATAATTCGCATTTTGTGACAACCTCCATTCTTCAAATAGCTTAGCTACTTCAGGATGAATGATAGAATTTAATACAGTTAACTTTTCTTTATCGTTAAAAACAATCTGGGCCAATTTAGCTCTATCAATAGCTCCATTAAATATTATTTCCTTGCCAAAAAGCAATTGTATTTGCTCAATAATACTTTCCTCTTTTAATATCTCTCTGCCAACTAAATCAGCATAAAATATAGGAACATTCAAAGTTTCAAAAACTTTACAAATGGTTGTTTTACCACTTCCTATCCCACCAGTAATTCCGTAAACTTTCATCTATTTTCAAAGATACAGCAACCAATAAACTATTGTTAATTCTACCTAAAGATTATTGCCAAAAATATTCTTTATCGTAATATTGCAATATAATTCACCCGCAATCAGTATGTATAAAAAAATAGAAGCTTTCATAGACTCGTTAAAAATTGAAAGCATCAGCCAAGAAAGAAAATTCATCCTCCAAGAGTTGATAAATTACATTGATAAAAATGCTTCTCAAATGGAGGTTGTTCAATTGAACTTTATCTGCACACACAATTCCAGAAGAAGTCAATTTTCGCAGGTTTGGACTCAAGTCGCCGCATACTATTATGGTGTAAAAACAAAGTCATATTCGGGAGGGATTGAAGTTACAGAATGCAACGAAAGAACAATTAAGTCCTTAAGTAGATTTGGATTTAAAATTCAAAAAAACGGCTCTATCAACCCTGTTTACGAGGTTGCCTTTGATGACTCAAATACGATTGCCTTGTTTTCAAAACTTTATAACAATGACGTTAATCCCATTGAGGGTTTTGCATCGGTTATGACTTGTTCTCATGCAGATGATAATTGTCCTTTTATTCCTGGGTCAACTCAACGAATTCCGTTAATGTACAAAGACCCTAAAGCATTTGACAATACTCCTCTAGAATCTGAAAAATACGATGAAAGAAGCCGAGAAATAGCTACAGAGTTGTTTTATGTTTTCTCACAGGTAAAAATAAAATAAATGGACATTAAAAAACTAGGCTTTCTATCGCGTTATCTCACTTTATGGATTTTTTTAGCGATGGCTTTAGGTGTTGGATTAGGTTATTTTATTCCAGGAATAGCCGTGCAAATTGACACTTTTAGTACTCGCTCAACCAATATTCCCATCGCTATAGGATTAATACTTATGATGTATCCGCCGTTAGCAAAAGTTGATTACAAACTTTTACCAAAGGTGTTTAAAAACGTTAAAATATTATCAATTTCATTGATAATGAATTGGATTATTGGTCCAATTTTAATGTTTGCTTTAGCCCTTATATTTTTACAAGATTACCCTGAATATATGGTTGGTCTTATCTTAATTGGTTTGGCCCGTTGTATTGCCATGGTATTGGTATGGAATGACTTAGCAGAAGGAAGCACAGAATATGGCGCTGGGTTGGTTGCAATAAACAGTGTTTTTCAAGTATTTGGTTACAGTTTTTACGCTTGGCTCTTTATCACCAAACTACCTCCATTATTTGGTTTTGACGGAGCATTGATAGATATTTCAATTCGTACAATAGCCGAAAGCGTAGCTATTTATCTTGGCATACCCTTCCTCGCTGGCTTTATTTCTAGAGTAGTTTTGGTGAAATTTAAAGGCCAAGAATGGTATCAACAAACCTTTATTCCTGCCATTTCACCAATGACGTTAATTGCACTATTGGCAACTATTGTATTGATGTTTTCATTAAAAGGCGAATTAATTGTTGAAATTCCGTTTGATGTAATTAGAATTGGAATTCCACTGATAATCTACTTTGTATTAATGTTCCTATTAAGCTTTTTTGTGAGCAAATGGCTAGGAGCTGATTATGCTAAAAACGCCTCAATTTCATTCACTGCTTCAGGCAATAACTTTGAATTAGCTATTGCTGTTGCTATAAGTGTTTTTGGATTAAATTCAGGTCAGGCTTTTGCAGGGGTTATCGGTCCATTGGTGGAAGTCCCTGCACTAATAATACTTGTTAGAGTTGCCTTTTGGCTGAAGAAAAAATACTACTAAACGTTGGTTGATTTTATTTCCCTTGTGTTAGGGTAACATCATCATTTCCGCTTGAGTAATCCATTGAAAGAGCTGATTTCTCAACACGTAATTTGGTGCCTCCTTCAACTTCCATAACAACATTAGTTTCTTTGGTTTCAACGATTTTACCATGAATACCGCCGATCGTAACTACCTTATCTCCTTTACCAATTGCTGATCTGAATTTTTTGGTTTCTTTCGCTTTTTTAGCTTGTGGTCTTATCATAAAGAAATAAAACACAACACCTATAAGAACTAAAGGTAAAAAAGACATTATTGGGTTTGATTCAGCACCGGGCTGAGAGAAAAGAAAAATAGTATAAATCATCTGATTTTGTTTTTTTGTTTGTTATTTAATTTGTGTCAGGCGCAATTACTTCACCTGATAATGCTACGACGTTTGTAGATGGCTGAGTATTGGCTAAAACAGTAACTTTTTTATGCTGACGTCCTTTTTTTCCTTCACTGTTAAAGACCACATCAATCTGGCTTTTTTCTCCTGGTTTTATAGGAGTCTTTGGCCATTCAGGAACGGTGCAACCACATGAACCTTTAGCTGATGTAATGATTAAATCAGTTTTTCCTGTGTTGGTAAATGTGTAAGAGTAACTTACACTTTCACCTTGAGTTATTTCACCAAATTCAAACAGTTCGTTATCAAAAGTCATTGATGGCAATTTCTCTGGATCAACTTGCTCGGCGGCAGTGTTAGGGTTGTTTACAATATCAGTAGTGATTTCTCCGTCGTTCGAACTGCAGCTTCCTAAAAAGAGAAGAGCTAAAATTGATACTATTAAAAGCTTGTTCATTGATTATTATATTAAAATGCGAAAGTAGCTAAGAATCTTACTCAACCAATCCTCTACCTGATTTTTGAATTCTTTTTTCTGCTTTCCAATCCTGTACTACTTTATCTAAAATACCATTGATGAAGTTTTTACTTTTAGGAGTACTAAAGTTTTTAGAAAGCTCAATGTATTCATTCATTGTCACCTTTACAGGGATGTTTTCAAAATGTTCTAATTCACAAAATCCCATCTTCATGATAATAATATCCATTAGGGCTATACGATCTAACTCCCAGTTTTTGGTTTTATCTGAAATTATAGTGTTGTATTCAGCTTCAAACAAGATGGTCTTACGTAACAATTCTTGTACAAACTTTCTATCGTCTTGCTCATCCTTGTACAAGTCTAGCACCACGGTATGAAAAGGCTTTATACTATCATCAAAACCATTGATAGTTTTAGAAATATTTATATCTACCACTTCCATATCAGTATACCAATAGATACTTTGTTCGTGCAGTAAATGCTCAAATAATGTTTCATCTTGAATAAACGTTTCGTAAAGCCTATTTAAGAATTTTTTGTCAATATTAAAATCATTGGCTGGTTGGTTCATATAGCGGTCGTACTCATCGCTATCTTTAATTTTTCTCCAAAGTTTTTTGATGTCGTCAAAATGCATCGACCAATCAATTTTTTTCTTCTCAAGAAGACTTTTAAGTTCCGCATTATTATCTAAAATCAACAATGCTTTGTTTTCAACAAAACGCATATTAGGATTCAAATCTTCTTCGGATGGAAGTTTTTTGGCTTTGTTTTTCTCCATATTCAACCTTGCTGCTTGCAAAATTGAAAGAAGCAATGAAATACGATAAAGATACAGATCGTAAAGTCTATTTATGGATTGAAATAAATTCTTTTCTACAACAGTTAAATCGTTATCAGATGTTTGAAAAAAAGCATAAAGTGCCTGCAATACTTTTACGCGTAAAAACCTTCTGTTAAGCATCAATAATTATTTAATAATGAAATTTAAATGATGGTATGGAATAATACCTTTGCATTCCTTTTTGGCAACTGATAGACTAAATAAATAATTAAATCTGTGGTTCATGGAAAGAACGTAAAATATTAGGCGGCAAAAATAGACTTATTTCAGGATACCAATCCTGTTTTTATTAGATGAAATCTTTACAATATTTAAATAAGTATTTTCTAAAGTACAAGTTGATGTTACTGCTTGGCTTTGTGTTTCTTATACTAACTAACTTATTCGGCATTTACGCTCCGCAAGTGGTTCGAGAAGCTATCGATTATGCTGAAAACGTGCTTAGTTCATCTGAATCAAAAGAGACTTACGACTATGCTCTTCTTAAAAATACTCCAATAAGCTATAAAATAAGTGTTTCACTTTCTGGCATATTCATCTTTTTAGGTTTTCTGTACTTGGTAGTTTCAGTTATAAAAGGCATCTTTTTATTCTTTACTCGACAAACCATTATTGTTATGTCGAGATACATTGAATTTGATCTTAAAAATGAAATTTATCAGCACTATCAAGCCTTAGGTTTATCGTTTTATAAGAGACAAAATACTGGTGATCTAATGAATCGAATTAGTGAGGATGTTAGCAGAGTTAGAATGTACTTTGGCCCTGCTATTATGTACACCATTAATATGATCATTTTATTCATTTTAGTGATAGTAGCAATGCTTTCAATAAACGTTAAACTCACTCTTTATGTATTAACCCCTTTACCAATATTATCAATCAGTATTTATTTTGTGAGTAACATCATAAATAAAAAAAGTGAGCGGGTTCAAAACCAACTTTCCAATCTCTCAAATTTTGTACAAGAGGCGTTTTCAGGTATTCGTGTCATAAAGGCATACACTAAAGGTTTTGAACGCGAACAAAAATTTGAAACCGAACTTGAAGAATACCGAAACAGGTCATTAAGATTAGTAAAAGTGAATGCCATTTTCATCCCTCTCATGATGTTGTTAATTGGTCTTAGCACAATCATTACAATTTATATAGGGGGCAAATTATCAATGGCCGGCGAAATATCTACCGGCAACATTGCTGAGTTTGTAATTTACGTAAACATGCTTACTTGGCCGGTTGCGGCATTAGGTTGGGTTACTTCCTTAGTACAAAGAGCTGCAGCATCGCAAGAGCGAATAAATGAATTTTTAATGCTTGATCCTGATATTAAGAACACCAATGAATCAAGATCATCGATTGAAGGTAAAATAGAATTTAAAGATGTTTCATTTGTTTATCCAGACTCCGGAATTGTTGCTCTGGATAAAATAAACTTTAGTTTAGATCAAGGAAAATCATTGGCCATAATGGGTCGTACGGGTAGCGGAAAATCAACTTTAGCTAACTTAGTTTGTCGACTTTATGATGTTACTGGTGGCGAATTATTCATTGATAATACGAACATAAAAGAGTTAAATCTTAACGACTTACGACATAACATTGGTTATGTTCCGCAAGAGGACTTTTTATTTTCAGACGACATTGCTAACAACATTGCTTTTGGCTCTAAAGATGAAGATGTATCGCAAGCCGATATTGAATCTGCTGCTATGAAGGCTCAAGTTCATGAAAACATCATTGACTTTCCTGACGGATATAAAACGAAAGTTGGAGAACGAGGAATAACCTTATCTGGAGGGCAAAAACAAAGAATTTCAATTGCCCGGGCAATAATAAAAAAGCCTCAAATTCTAATCTTTGATGATTCACTTTCGGCGGTTGATACTGAAACTGAAGAAAAAATAATCAATGAACTAAAGGACCAAATGAACAACCGCACTTCGTTGATCATCAGTCATAGGGTTTCTTCAGTGAAACACTGCGATCATATTTTAATTCTGGATGAAGGACAAATTGTTGAGCAAGGGACCCATCACGAATTATTAGCTCTTAATTGTAGCTATCACGAATTGTATCAAAAGCAATTACTAGATGCTGAAGAGACCAGTTAAGTTTTAATTTTCAACCAATCACCAAATTCTTTTCTCAACCAAAAAGTTACTTTAGTGAGCTGATAATTTAGTATGAACCGACTTAAAAACCTTGGCCCCGGATTACTTTATGCTGGGGCTGCTATTGGTGTTTCACACTTAGTACAATCAACCAGAGCAGGAGCCATGTTTGGCTTTACTTTAATTTGGGCAATACTTCTTGCTCACCTTATTAAATATCCTTTTTTTGAATTTGGTTCACGCTACGTGGCAGCAACAGGTAAAAGCATTTTACATGGTTATCAGAAACTCGGAAAATGGGCTTTGATCTTGTTTGGTTTGCTCACTCTTTCAACCATGTTTACCATTGAGGCTGCCATATTAGCCGTAACTTCTGGCTTAGCAGAAAACCTTTTCGAATTGGGAGTATCAGTGTTAGAATGGAGCGCAATAATTTTGATGTTTTGTACCGCTTTGCTTCTTACAGGACGGTTCTCATTACTTGATAATTTGATAAAAATCATCATCTTAATTTTATCAATTACCACTATTGCTGCTTTTGCAACCAGTGTTACTGGGGCTTTTAACCAAACCAACTATTTTGGCGCATTTTCATGGTCGGATTCAGCTAACGTTTTCTTTTTAATTGCCCTTATGGGATGGATGCCAGCTCCTCTTGATATCTCTGTTTGGCAATCAGTTTGGACAGTAGCCAACAATAGAAAAACAAAGAAAAAAGCCAACCTTAAAGAAACACTTTTTGATTTCAAAATAGGATTCTTCGGCACCTTAACTTTGGCCATCATGTTTCTGTCGCTTGGTGCGTTTGTCCTGTCCAACCAAGGTGTTGAACTTTCAACCTCAGCTGTTGGGTTTTCAAAACAATTAATATCAGTTTACACCAACAGCCTAGGTAGTTGGTCGTTTTACATTATTTCGATTGCCGCTTTAACAACAATGTTTAGTACGGCAATTACTTGTTTAGATGCTTTCCCTAGAGTTCTTAGGCCTACATTTAAAATGCTTTTCACCAAGTACGACAACAAACGCTTTAACAAAAAAATATACACATCTATACTAATTGCAACTTCTGCTGGATCGTTTTTGGTCATTATGTTCTTTATGAAAAACATGGAAGATATGGTTGATTTAGCGACTACGCTATCTTTTTTAACCACCCCGATTTTAGCTTGGTTGAACTATCAAGTAATATTCAAAACTGATTTACAAGAAGAGTATTTACCATCAACCAAAATGAAAAAGCTAGCTCAAGTAGGTTTGGTTTTTCTTACAGGATTTGCGTTGTTTTATGTTTATTATCGGTTTTTATCATAACCCTTTTATTACAAAATACCTCTTGCCTATTTCTTAATTTTTAAGTTTGTGAAAATTGGTTTTATGAAAAAATTAACTACTGTTTTATTCTTGTTTATCAGTGTCGGCTTATCAGCTCAATCCTTAAAAGAAATTAGCCTTGAGGATGCAATCATGGAACCCTATAAATTTTTAGCTCCTGAGCGATTGGGCTACTTTGCTTGGATACCAGAAACCGACAATTTCTTAATGGCAGGTAAAGATGCTGAATCGAACACTTTATTTAAAGCTGAAGCACCCTTGTTTGGAAACAAAAGATTGATAACTCTTTCAGAAATTAATCAAGCCATAAAAAACGATGATGACGATACGCTGTCATCGCTTTATGCAATAAAACCAATCGGAGAAAATACCGCCTTTTTAACTACACAAACCAAAGCATACCTCTATAATTTTGAAACTAAAAAGGCAGAGAAAGTAATGGACCTTGACCCTAGTGGAAAAAACCAAACATATGCACCAAATAACAAACTTGTTGCTTATACCATTGAGAATAACTTGTACTTAAATGGTAACAGCACCGGCGAACGTATCACTTCAGAAGCCAATAAAGAAATAGTATTTGGGCAAGCGGTTCACCGATACGAATTTGGAATAATGAATGGAATATTTTGGTCGCCAAACAGCAACCTTATTGCCTTTTACAGAAACGATCAAACCATGGTAACAGACTACCCAATTGTTGATGTATCAAAAAGACCTGCAGCAGTTAATTTGGTAAAATACCCAATGGCAGGAATGAAGAGTGAAGAGGTTACGATTGGCGTTTACCATGTTGAAAGTAAAACCACGGTATATTTAAAAACTGGTGAGCCTAAAGAACAGTATTTAACCAATGTTGCTTGGGGGCCAAACGAAGAGTTCATATACGTTGCGGTATTAAATCGTGACCAAAACCATGTTAAATTGAACAGGTACAATATAGCAGATGGAAGTTTTGATAAAACACTTTTTGAGGAAAAAGAAAAGAATTATGTTCAACCTTTGCACCCCATAGTTTTCAACCCTAAGAAAGACAATCAGTTTGTTTGGCAAAGTGAAAAAGAGGGGTTCAACCACTTGTATTTGTACAATACAGACGGCGAATTAATCAATCAATTAACCACCGGTGAAGAACTAATTACCGACTTAACGTCATTTGATTCAAAAGGCAAAAAAATACTGGTTCAAGCCACTTCCGAAAACGGATTAAGCAGAACGGTAAAATGGGTAGATTTAAAAGGAAAAGGTTCTATTGTTTCTAACACAAAAGGGACACATACTGCAAAGGCATCCCCTTCAGGAAAATACTTTTTAAGAAGAACAACCAGCTACTCAGTAGTTTCGTTATATGAGGTTTGTGATTACTCAGGAAAAGTAATAAAAACACTTTTAAATGCTGAAGATCCTTTAAAGGAATACCAAGCTGGCTCAATAGAAATGGTTCAGTTTGATAACGGAAAAGGGGCCTTATTAAATGCAAGAATTATAAAGCCTCACAAGTTTAAAAAATCAAAACAATACCCAGTTTTAGTCTATGTATACAACGGTCCTGGCGTGCAACTTTTACAAAACAGATACATGGCGGGAGCATCACACTGGATGCTCCATTTTGCTAACAAAGGCTACATAGTATTTACAGTTGACGGAAGAGGTTCTGAGAACAGGGGAAAAGAATTTGAGCAAATTACGTTTAGAAATCTTGGTGAAATTGAAATTGAAGATCAGTTAGCTGGATTGGAATATCTAAAAAAACAGGTTTTTGTTGACACCAATCGTTTTGCTGTTCATGGCTGGAGCTACGGTGGTTTTATGACTACCGGTTTAATGCTTAAAACACCTGGTAAATTTAAGGTTGGTGTATCAGGTGGTGGCGTTCAAGATTGGAAATACTACGAAGTAATGTATACTGAGCGTTTTATGGATACACCTGAATCTAACCCTGAAGGGTATGCTGCCTCATCAAACCTTGACAAAGTTGAAAACCTAGAAGGCAAGCTTTTAATTATTCATGATACCGGTGACGACACGGTTGTACCACAGCATTCTGAAGATTTACTAAAGCATGCCGTTGACAATGGCATTCAATTAGACTATTTTGTTTATCCTGGTCATCCACACAATGTGCGTGGTAAAGATCGAATCCATTTAATGAAAAAAGTATTGGATTACATAGAGGCTAACTTGTAGTAAAACGATTGTATATTCCTTACTAAATATAAAAAAATAGTATTTTACATTTAAAAATAAAGGCTCAAAATTAACATGCAGATGGCCTTATCGATAATTAAGTAAAGATAAATGTAAATTTTCATTCTAAACAAAAAGGACAATACCTTTGTCTTGTTCATAATTACAACATTATTCATTTGAGAACTTTATTTCTTGTTTTATCCAGCTTGCTTTTAAGCGAAGCTAGTGTAGCTCAATTAAATTTATCAGGACGTATTGTTGATGTCGAATCAGGTGAACCCTTACCCTATGTTAGTGTTGTTAATGCAGAATCGAAAAAAGGAGTTTCAACCAATATTGATGGCTACTTTAATTTATTAAACATTAAAAGTGATACATCCAGTATCCTTATAAGCTACATCGGATATGGAGTAACCAAACTGAAACTTACCAAGGCTGATTTTGAAGGGCTTAAAACAATCGAAATAAGCAGTAAAAGTGTTGAACTTAGAACCTTTGAATTAAGTGAAGAAAGTCCTCAAACTATACAGGTAAGTAAAGATGTTAGTAGAGTTAGTTTGAATCCAGCTCAAATCATGAATTTGCCAAGTTTGGGTGAAGTGGATATTTTCAGGTCGTTGCAATTACTGCCAGGTGTTAGTGGCACTTCTGAGTCATCAGCAGGGTTGTATGTACGTGGTGGAACGCCTGATCAAAACCTTATTTTGTTGGATGGAATAAATGTGTACCACGTAGATCATTTCTTTGGAATTTTTAGTCCCTTTAACGCTTTCGCGATTAAAGATGTTCAGTTTTACAAAGGCGGTTTTCCGGCCGAATTTGGTGGTAGATTATCATCTGTTGTTGACATTACATCAAAAGAAGGAAACAACAAAAGACCAAGTGTTGGAATTAATGCCAATATGCTTAGTTTAAATGCGGTAATTGAGTCGCCATTACCTAAAAAAATGGGTTCAATTTTAATTGCAGGAAGGCGTTCTTTTACCGATTTTATTGAGAGCCCAACCTATACCAAATTATTCAATAATGTTACAGAAGAAGAGCAAGATTTAGGCTTTGGTTTTGCAGGCGTAAACACGGTAAATCCTGACTTCTATTTTTACGACCTAAACGGCAAGATTACTCTTACCCCGTCAGACCTTGATGTTATTACTTTTAGTTACTTCAATTCTTTCGATAAATTAGACAATTCTAACGAACAAAGTTTTGGTGATTTCGGTAAGCTAAAAACCACCGATTTAACAGATTGGGGCAACAACGGATATTCCACAAAATGGTCCCGCCAATGGACACCAAAATTGCATACTAGAGCCTTATTGTCTTATTCAAAGTATTCTAGTAATTACGAGCTAACCAATGGCTTTTACGGTTCTGACTCGGCACAAAATGACACCTTGCTTTTTCAATTCAAAACGGTACAAAAAAACACAGTTGAAGATGCCGCTTTTCGATACGACATAACCTATCAACTAAACGATAAAAATGAGCTAAAAGGAGGTCTTTGGTACACCTACAATCAAATCAGTTATTTAAACATTTTAGACGACACAATTAACCTCCAAGACCGTTTCGAATCAAGCAACATGTACGCGTTCTATTTACAGGATAGAATGACCCTTAATAAATGGGTTTTTGAAGGTGGTTTGCGGGGTACCATTTATTCTAAAACCAATCAATTTTATTTAGAACCACGTTTCAGCTTCAATTATGAAGTTTCAAAACGATTCAGGCTTAAAGGTGCTTGGGGTATTTACCGTCAATTTGTTAACCGCGTAATACTGGAAAATATCTTTGGGAGCAGCCGCGATTTCTGGCTATTAAGCGATGGAAATACTTTACCTGTGAGTATGGCGCATCATTACATTTTAGGAACTGCTTATGAAACCAAAGATTGGTTAATTGACATTGAAGCTTATCAAAAAAAGATGACTGGCTTGGTTGAGTATTCAACTCGTTTCGGCTCAATTGACGATACAAACGAAAATTTCGACGATCTCTTCTTCAGAGGCAAAGGAGTGGCTAGAGGGGTAGATATTCTCTTACAGCGTAAATTTGGAGCCCTGACGGGATGGCTTTCATATACTTTAGCCGATGTTATTCACACTTTTCCTGAAATTAACCAAGGAAAAGAATTTTATGCCCTGCATGATCAGCGACACGAAATAAAATTGATAGTAACATACAAACTTGGAAAATTTGATATTGCAGGAAATTTTGTTTTTGCTACCGGCAAGCCTTTTACTGCTCCAGTTGGACAATATTTTTTAACAATGCTCGATGGCACTAGTCGCGATTTCATTCACTTTGGAGATAAAAACTCCCAGCGCTTGCCAAACTATCATCGAGCAGATGTATCAATCACCTACAACTTAAAAATTAAAGCAGTTGATGGAAGAGCAGGTATTTCGTTTTTTAATATCTACAACCGTAAAAACATCAAATACAAACGATACTTTTTACAAGAGTTTGACCCAGGAACATTCATGCCAATTGAACCAGAAATTGTTGAGACAGATGTTTTACTTTTAGGTTTTGTCCCAAATTTATTTTTAAGTTTAACGATTAAATGATGATCAAAGACATATTATTAAAGCTGCCATTATTTGCTCTTATTGTTCTAATAATAAGTTGCAACAAGCAAACACCTAATCAATCAGACAAAGTGGTTGTTGAAGCCTTTTTATACGCAGGCGAAACGGTTGACGACGTTAACTTAGCCAAGCTTTTAGCCTATGGCGGTGAAGACACCATACCAAAGCCAATTAATGACGCGGAAGTGACCATTACTTGGAACAACAAAACTTTTGAGCTTACCAACAGCAGCGAT
>TARA_B110000046_G_scaffold34410_1_pt1 | contig 32467 bp, 29 predicted proteins | sample TARA_B110000046 | Tara Oceans TARA_B110000046 (sample SAMEA4397157) | marine metagenome | biome: Polar Biome; feature: [DCM] deep chlorophyll maximum layer (ENVO:01000326); material: water (ENVO:00002006), including particulate matter (ENVO:01000060) such as... | depth 40 m
AACAGGACAAGAAAGAAGATAAAAAGGAAGACGAGAATAAGAAGGAGCAAGAAAATAAGGATCAGCAAGATAAAAAAGACGAAGAAAAGAAGAACGAAGAGCAAAAGGACGAAGAGCAAGAGAGCGAAGAAGAGAAAAAGAAAGAAGAGCAGGAAAGCCAAAAACAGAAGCAACAGGAGCAGCAAGTTTCAAGAGAAGATGCAGAGCGAATATTAGAAGCATTGAATCAGAAAGAAAAAGAACTACAGGAGAAATTAAAAAAGAAAAAGGTTAAAGGTGTTAAGGTTGACATTGAGAAAGACTGGTAAGAGAATTACAATCTAAAAAGAACCTTTGCAAATTGACCACTGAGTTAAAAAACGAATGAAAAGAGCATTTATAACATACATTTTACTACTTTTTGGCGTGGTATGTTCTGCAGCAGCTAATCAATTTACTGTAAAAGTGAGTAGCTCAACGGTTGAAGTAGGGCAACGTTTTCAGGTAACATTTACCATTAATGCTCAGGGTGGGAATTTCTCACCGCCTAGCTTTAACGGTTTGCAGGTGCTTGGCGGACCTAATCAATCTCAAAGCATGCAAGTTATTAATGGTAAGGTAACACGGAGTAACTCGATTAGCTATGTGCTCGTGGCATCAAAAAAAGGAACTTATACTATTGCTTCGGCAAGTATTGAAGCAGACGGAAAAACTAAAAAAACAGCACCTGTTAAAATAGAAGTTGTTGACAGTGATCCAAATGGGGCGTCAGTAGAACGTAAGAAAAAGCAACAGCGTAAGACTGAAGTAGAACAGCTAAAAGAGTATGTTTTTGTGAAAGCAACTGTAGATAAACGAGAGGCATATGTTGGTGAAAAAGTAACGGTTACCTACAAGCTCTATTCGAGGCTAAACTTAAGTGGTTTAGACTTAGAAGCACCGACAAGATTCACTGGCTTTTGGACGCAAGACTTACAGACCTTATATGGCAGAAATATACAAACGACAAGAGAAAATTACAAAGGTCAGGTTTATGATATTGTAGAGTTACAGCAGACTTTACTTTACCCTCAAAGAAGCGGCGACTTATCTATTGATGCCCTTTCGATTATAGCAAAAGTGCAGGTACCAAGAAGAGCCAAAACATACATGGAACAGTTTTGGGGTGGTGGTTATGATGTAAAAGAGGTAGTAGCATCTAGCATACCTATTAAGTTGAAAGTAAAACCCCTCCCTTCGAAAGGAAAACCAGCTAATTTCTCAGGTGCTGTTGGTAAATTCAAAATGAAGATGATTGCCAACAAGGATAGTTTGGCCGCTAACGAATCGGTAAATATTATCATTGACATTAACGGAAACGGCAACCTTCCATTAATTAGTGCACCAAAATTAAATTTTCCGACCGATTTCGAAGTCTACGATCCTGAAACAAAGAATAGTTTCAAAACAAGTTACAAAGGTTCTTCCGGAGGTAAATCCTTCAATTACTTAGTAATTCCAAGACATTCTGGGGAGTTTACACTAAAACCCTATGAGTTTTCTTATTTCGACGTGAGTACCCAGAAATATAACACTATAACGGCTGATTCCATTGTAATTTACGTAGAGAAAAGCGATGACGAGGAAAGTGTTGTATATAGCGGGCGAAGAAAAGAGGAAGTTGCGCTGCTCGGAACAGACATTCGGTTCATTCACATCAATAACTTGAGCTTACTTAAAGCTGACGATTATTTCTACGGCTCTAAATTATTCTACCTCATTTTAGTAGCTCTAATTCTATTCGGAATACTTTTAGCGCTAATAGCAAAACGAAACAAAGCTATCCTAAGCGATGTGCAGGGAATGCGTAAATCTAAAGCGAGTAAAATTGCTAAGAAACGATTAGCGAAAGCCAAAAAGCACCTAGATGCAAAAGAGAACGCTTCCTTTTATGAAGAAATATCTACGGCTATATTCGGTTATTTAGCCGACAAATTCAACTTGGAAATAGCTGATCTCTCACAAGAAAAAATATTGACCATTTTAACAGAGCATGGTCATTCGCAAGAGATTACCAGCAGTGTAAAAACTATTTTAGAAGAAAATGAGATGGCTCGCTTTGCTCCAGAATCGAGTATTAACCCATCTATACTCTATAAGAAGACTGCTGAGTTAATTCAGAATTTAGAAAGTTAAATACTATGAAAAAACCCATTTTTTACCTTCTCTGTCTTCTTTTATTTAGCCCTGCTATTTGCGCCCAAACCGAATCGGTGGAGCAATTGAAAGAAGCTAACTCCGCTTATGAAGCCGGCGACTACGAGTTTGCCGCGAAAAGCTACAAGGTATTATTGGAACGAGATTACACTTCGGCAGATTTACATTACAATTATGCAAATAGCTTATTTAAAACTAACCGAATAGCTCTAGCCATTCTACATTATGAGAAAGCCGTTAAGCTAAATCCTAATGCGGAAGAAGCTGCTTATAATTTAAAAATTGCTAGCGAAAGAACAGTTGATAAGATTGAGACGATTACTGAACTTTTTATTTACCGATGGTGGAAGGCTATTTACAACCTATTTGCGGCTGACAATTGGGCTAAGATCATGATCGTTTTTCTAATTATAGCTTTGATTGGATTCGGCATGTACAAAATCGCTGAAAATGTAGCAGTTCGTAAGTTTGGTTTCACCCTATTTTCCTCAGGTATTTTAATAGGAATAATTTGTTGGGGCTTGGCTGCGAGTCAAAAAAACTATGCAAACAGCGCTACTCATGCCGTTATTATGAGTTCGACAGTTGATATTTTAAGTGCTCCTTCTTCTGGCAGTTCTCAGTTATTTGTGTTACACGAAGGCACTAAGGTGAAAATTAAGGATGAGACTGAGGAATGGTTGAAAGTATCGCTGCCCAACGGCAACCAAGGTTGGATTGCCAAGGCCGCTTTAGCGGAAATATAGGAAATCTCTAGTAAGCTCCTCCCCTTTTTCGAATAAACCACTCTACACTTAACAGTGCCAATAGTATAAAGAAAATCCATTTCAAATTAATGATGTCTTGAACTTCTTCGTTCATGTAGGAGACAGAAGTAACATCTTCTCTATTGGCAATTGTTTCCGGAAATTTTAGTAAATCATTTAGTGCAAGCATTTCACCATTGGAGCGTTTTGCCAACTGAAATAACAACTGATGATTTGCTTCGGTATTCAAGGCTTCTAAACGCAACTCTTTTACTGTAAAAATACCTTTTTCACTATACCTTTTACCTTGAAAGGTAGTTGTTGCAGTATACTTATAGGTGGAGGGTTCTAAACTGGGAATATTCAATTGATAGGTTTCCCTTGAACGATTCATGTTGAATGTGAAACTCTTATCTTCTTGGTTAGTTAACTCTACATTCACGTCAGCATCATTCACCAATTCGTAAGAGGGGTTAAATAGCTGAGCAGAAAAGTTAATGGCTTCATTTTCGTACAGCTCATTTACGGTGTTCACTCTAAAAAAACTACGATCTGATTTTATGGCCATGTATTGAACCACTTTACCCACAAAACGATTAAATGCATTGTGATTTCTGAGCTCTTGATAACTAGCCATGCGCCATTTCCAAACCCCTTCGCCACTAAAACGACCCAATTTAACACCTTGTATTTCGTAAAAAGAAAGCAAAGGATAGGGTGTTTTGACACTACCTATTTTTTGCGTTAGCAAGGTTTGGTTGCCATTAAATTTTGCCACTTGGTTGGCTTCTGTGGATAACGGTGGTAAATTTCTAACTTTCCGGATGTCATCATCTATTGTAAATAGACTAAAAGATTCGTTTACCTCCGCTTGTGCCTCGTTAACCGAGTTTCTGTTGGAACTTTTTCCTGAAATATTCTGAAGCAGTTCAATGTTTTTCCAACCGCCACCAACCAATAGCAATGGCTTAGATTCAGCTAATAAATTCTTCATCTTCTGATCTATTGGAACGAATTTTCCGTTTACAGACTGATGCAGAATAACCAAATCAAACGCATCAAATGAGCCTTTATAATCTGAATAAATGGAACTTACTAATTCATAATTCTCGTTTGAATTAATAGCAGCATTTAGTGCTCCTAAATCTGGATGAGGCGACATGCCCAGTAGCAACACTTTTTGTCGGCCATCTAATACGTCTATGTAAAAATTGATGCGATTGTTTAACGTATTTCGCTCGCCATCAACAGATTCTATTAGAATGGTATATTGTTGTTTTCCTACTGCATCAGCCTTGAGTGTTAATCCCTGACTAGCTACACCGTTTGCTTGTAGATTACTAACCTGTTGGGATTTAATGAGTTTCCCTGCTCTAAAAACGGAAAACTTTAACAACGATGTTTCACACTTTTGAGTTTTAACATCAAACTGAACCGGAAACTCATTCCCTAAAAAGGCGAGTTTATTGTTTCTAAGATTCCGTACTTGAACGTCTACATATTTAGTAGTATCCCCAAGGCCAACCGTAAAAATTGGAAACTCTAACGATTGGGTGCTATAAATTGGAGAGTTTCCTTGGTTGTAAATCCCATCTGAGATTAAAAGCAGCCCTCCTACATTTCTATTTACAAAGCGTTGTTCAATGCTTTCAAAAAGTGCATCAAAATCAGTTATTTTACCTGCAAAGTTTGGTATTTCGTTCTCTATACCAACTTGCTCATCGAAAATATAGCGCTCTACACTATACTTGTTTTCTAGTACCTTGTTAACTTTTCTTAGTTGTTCTTGCAACACACCTTTCACATAGGTAGAGTCTGCTGCCATTGTCATAGAAGCCGAATTATCTTGTGCGATAATGATAATGGGCTTCTCTACCGTTTTATTGAAATATTTAAGTAACGGAGATAGCAACATGGCCGCCAACAACGAGATACACAAAAGCCGAAGACTAAAAAGTACTCCTTTTGTAAGTTTAGAGAACTCCGAAAGCTTTTGATCTTTACGATACAATAGAAACGCTAGTAAAGCGCCCAGAATAATGCAAAAAATAAAATACCAACTCGGATAAGGGCTAACAATATTCACTGACTAAGAGCTAATTTAAGTTAACATTGCTCCGCAAACATTCAAGGTTTGACCTGAAACATAGGTTGATAAATCAGAACCTAAAAACAAGACTGCATTTGCAACATCTTCAGCTGTACCTGGTCTTTTCAATGGAACTGATTTTAACCATTCGTTAATGGTTTCTTCGCCCAATTCTGCCGTCATTTCTGTTGCAATAAAGCCCGGAGCTATTGCATTGCAGCGAATATTTCTGCTGCCTAACTCTTGAGCTATCGATTTTGTAAAACCTATAATTCCTGCTTTTGAAGCTGCATAGTTGGATTGCCCGGCATTGCCTCTAACGCCAACTACAGAACTTAGGTTAATGATAGAACCTGAGCGCTGCTTCAACATGATGCGTTGCACATTTTTTGTGATGTTGAACACCGATTTTAAGTTTGTATTTATCACATCATCCCAATTCTCTTCTGTCATGCGCATTAACAAACCATCTTTAGTAATTCCTGCGTTGTTCACTACAATGTCAATTCTCCCAAAGTTTTCACTTACATCTGCTATTAACTTCTCTGCTGCTGCAAAGTCTGCTGCGTTTGATTGGAAAGCCATCGCTTTAACGCCAATGGCTGCCACTTCTTTTTCTACTTCTTTGGCCGATTCTGGTCCAATAAGGAAGCTGAAGGCCACGTCTGCACCATTTTCTGCTAATTTTAGAGCAATTCCTTTTCCTATTCCTCTTGTTGCGCCGGTTACTAAGGCAACTTTTCCTTCTAGTAATTTCATAAAAAAATATTTTAGTCAAATGTAATTAAACTTGTATTGTTTGGCTGCAGTTCTTCTAGATTTTTGCTTCAGTTCTGTGGATGTTGTCTCTTCCATTTTTATATTCTTTTCACAATAAGGATATATGCCTTAGACGAAAGTCTTGAGTCATGCTTCGGTTGGACTTTTTTATTATTCCAAACCTCAAATACCGGATTATCGTATACTTCGTTTTCTGAGGTTATAACTATGCTATACGACACCCCCTTGAAGTAGGAAACCGTTTCTGTTAACTCCATCCCTGGTTGGTTTTATTAATGAGATTGAAAGGTTTTAAGTATTTTTAATGTTAAAAATATGGAGTGTGCCATATCCAAAGAGTAATAAGCAACCGATTGGTATCAAAAAACTACTTTCCGGAGAATAGATGCTGTAGAGACGACATCCAAGTGTTTTTTATTTAATTGTTAGCGGTCAGCATAAAAAACAGACGACAATGAAAAATAAACAAAACCAAAAATTAAAAATATTCCTGACCATTTTAGCGGTCATGACAACGCTTCTTTCATTTGGACAAGAGAAAGAGAATAAAAAACCATCGGTGTTGCCAATTAATGAAACAATTGACAAAGGTCTCTTAGAACTAAAAATAACAGGGGCTTCTGACCCAAGAATTTTTCACGAAGTACTGGACAGAGACGGAGTACATTTTGGAAAATGTATGGCAATTATCTTAATGAATAATATTGACACTCTTGTTTAACTCAAAGTTAAGTTTGAAACAGAGTTAATCCTTTTTGATACTACCTTCCAGACTATGATAGTAACAAAGACAGTTGAACTTCCATTGTATCCTAACCAAACTTATGCGACAAGATTCTATGCTATGTGTGGACAAATTCACGATGACCCACCACATTTTAAATCAACTTATATGGTTGGAGAATTAGCTGACAGTAATACCGTGAAACTTGCTCTATATTTTTGAAAAGAATTTTATACAAAATATGATTGGACAACACGCATTATGGGCATACACAAACAAAGCAAACTTAAAAGAGCTTGGAAAATATGGGGCAGATAGTTTGACAATTGCCTTAACAAATAATATTCTCAATGACCTTTCTATAAAGACGACATTGAATGCTGAAAAACAAACAGAAGAAGTTTTGCCTGACGATACATTTAAAGTAAGCAAAATATTAATTTATGGAACAGGCGAACTAGTTTTATTATTGCTTAAAACTACCATATACTTATTGTTTAGAAGAAAAAATTATAGCCACCCTCGGGGCTGGCTAAGCTTCTCATACTAAACGTTAGCAGTAATATTAAAAATTTAAATAAAATGAAATACGACAACTTTTTTTGGTTACACATTAAGAAATCAGCTGGGATATCTACTCGAAAATTGCTCCAGCCATATTACAAACAAGTTGATAGAAGAACACAAAAACCAAAAAACTTCATTCAATCAACTCCAGAAGAATATAATGACATCTTAAATAATTTTCGCGTTGTATTAGGCGAGTATCAGTATAAAAGAGTCTTATTTGCTAAGAATTATCTTTATCCAAACAATTGGAATTCAATCTTCTCCTTTGCTTTTTCAAGAAACCCAATGGATAGATGCATTAGTATGTTTTATTATTTACATTATAGAGAAAGAAGTCTATTGCAAAATCTTTATAAAGCAGCAAAAAACATAAAAACAAACAAAATAATAGGGTTATCTGTTTCTTATGACTTTGATTTATTTCTAGAACTCATTGAGAGAGTCGCACATAATGAATTTGAATCAATATACAGCCCAACGGGACTTCATTTTTCAACACACACAGCTCCAATGTTCAATGATGTCACGGATATGGAAGGGAGCTTATTATTAAAAAAAGTTTATCGATTGGAACATCTATATGAAGGAATAGAACAAGTGTTTGAAATGTGTGGATTAGATTATGATGTTAGCAAAAATAAAAATGTGAATAAAAATGTGAATAAACGTAGAGGTTTCTATAAGCCAAATGAATCACAAAGAACTAAAATAGCGGAACTATATAAACAAGATTTTGAATTGTATGAAAATGCTGCTAACAATATATAAAAACAATAACTGAGGAGTAGCAAATTCAAGGATTGTAGCCTGCATCAAATCCATCGTAAATTGAAGAATTTCAGTTCCGAAATCGGTTACTGTTCTTATATTAAAGGTTATGTTCAACCGATAAAGCTAAATGAAATTAGCTAGACAGATATTTGAAAAGCATTGGACGAAAGAGACTTCTTACTCTGATAATTGGGACTCAAGTAACGCTTCAATTGGTCAATGTGCTATATCTGCCCTAAATTTTCAAGATATTTTTGAAGGCGAAATATGTAAAAAAAAGGTGCGGAATAAAGCCTTTAGTCTCGTATCAAAGTTTGTGCTTAACGGAAAAAATCGTGCTTCTATATCGCCTACTTTTAATGTACCAACCATTGGCAAATAAAGCTTGCTTTAAACTAAACCTAAATAACAAAGTTAAAGCAGGCAGGAAGGCACCTAAACTGACTTTACCAGCCGTTAATTCAACATTCTCCAGCTCAGGCCCAATTTTAATACCCTTCCCGGAACCGGATAGTTTTCTATACGGTATGATTCTTCCGAAAATGGCTTGCCGGTAATATTTTCTAGCTTAGCAAAGATTCGTGCTGCTTTATTTATTCGCAAGTTCAAAAAAATGTCTATTTGAATTATGTTACCTAATGCTACTGCATTCTCATTTCTCAAATAAAATTGAGCTAAGCTAGGCGAATAAGCATAACCGCCATACTCACCGATGTATGCCAAATCTGCTCCCAACTGAAAGTTCAAGGAATTCTTAAAAAAGTCATTGTCATAAAACAACGAATGAAATGAGCTAAAGGCTGGTAAAGGCACGACCTCAGTATTAGAAATAGTCTGAAATTGAAGGTGATTGTCCCATCTAAAGTTTTTCAAAAAAATAAAGTTCTTTCTTAAATTAACTTGCAAAATAGAAATCTCTTCTGCCTCTTGCTGTGGAGCCTTAACGCTGTCCAAGTAGATGTAATTGTTTAACAATCTGTAATTTAAATCTATCGAAAAGCGATACTTTTCTTGACGTACTACTCCACCAATTTGAATCTGGTTCGAAGTATTCAGATTGGCATTAAAATAATTGTGATTACCCCTTTGGTTAGTGAATAGAAAATCACTCTGCTTTTGACTTATTCTGCTATATAACTTCGGTTGCAAAGACATACTATCCTTTAAGGTTGCACTTAGTTTCCAATCCAATTCATTTTTATGAAATCCTGAAACACCCTTTTCAAAAGAAGTCACAAAGTGCACTCCTAATGCAGTTGCGTATGCTTTTGCCAGAAGAAAATTAGAATTAGTTTGTTCTTGAATTAAATAGTTCTGGAACCATTGTAATTGCTCATTTCTTATACCTAATTGTATTTTATCTCCCCAAAAATAACCCAAAACTTCATTCGAAATAGTTAGAGCAGAATTACTGTCGTTTGTATTGACCTCATCAAAGATATTAACAGCATAAAAGTCAGGAGACTCACTTAGGTTATCTTTGTAGCTCCTACTTACTTTTAACCAATTAAATTCATGAGAAACAGCGAACAACGGTTTCTTGGTGGAATCATTTGTATACAACAAATCATAAGTAGATTTTGCCCCCCAATTCTGTGTCCTAGATTGATTTTGTGCGTTTCTCAAATTAATGGCCAGCAAAACTGTATTGTTCGCCTCTGTGGCTTCATCTGAAAGCACTACTCCACCATTCTCTTGGTTTTCCATGCGGTTAACCAAGTAATATAAATCAGTATTAAAACGTTGATCTCTGCTTTTCAAATTAATCATTGCATTAAACTGGGTGTGAGTAGACAATTGTCTTATGTAAAAGCCTTCTGAGGTTATTCTTCGATAGTTGAACGCTAAATTCATTCCATCACCTAAGTTTTGAGTGTGAAAAATGCTAAACTGTTGCTCACTTTTAGAACCATTAAAGTAACTCAGCTGAGTAAATGGCCTTGAGGAAGTATAAAATCTCAAAGAATCTTTTGTAAAAAGTAAAGGTTGGAAACCGCCAAGCAATGAATTTGAATTCCATTCTTGCCCTGAAAATCGATATGAATGACTTGGCAATCCATTGTTACCTGACCGAGCAAATGCACTATTTTCATTCGGTATAGGGCGGTAACGCCTTAATGAGGAAACGCTGAAATAAGGTTCTTTCTGACTGATCGAATACCTTCCTATATTCCTGTAAATCAATTTCAAACTATCGTCAGCGAGTATTTTTTCTTGCGCCTTAATAGCACAAAAAGAAAACATAAACAAAAACAATAGCACAAAGCTCTTCATTTAAGCAAAGATAGTGTTCTGATTGAAAATACTGTTGATTTACAGTCCTATTTAGCTAAAATTTAGTTTAACAAAAATTCACCTTAGCAATTAAAAAAAAATATGAACTTTATGGTATGAATAAGATATTATCTTTATTGTTTTGTGTGCTAGTAGGACTCAGTAGTGCTGCACAAAAAGATAAAATTGAGTGGTTGAGTTTTGAAGAAGCTGTAAACCGAAATGAAAAAGAACCAAAAAAGTTCATCGTAAATGTTTACACTGATTGGTGCGTGTGGTGTAAAAAAATGGACGCCAATACCTTTACTAATCCGGTTATCATCAAATATATTAAAGATAACTATTGGGCTGTAAAATTAAATGCTGAACGTAAAGACACTGTAGTTTTAGGTCAGCAAATATTTGTAAATGATAACTTAAGGCAACGAAGAGGGCCGCATCAATTGGCAGTTGCTTTACTAAATAGTAAAATGACCTACCCTTCAATTGTTTATCTCGATGAAAATGTAGAACTCATGCACCCAGCGATTGCAGGTTATCAAGATGCAAAAAGTTTAGAAGAAATTATCAAGTATTTTGGTGAAGGAGCTTATCAATCAATCCCTTGGGACAAGTATGTAAAGGAGTTTCAAAGTGCAATAAATGCTAATTAAACCACAATTCCGTCGCGTTCTAACCCAATGAGGATTCGATATTTTGGTTGAAATCCAAATATTTATAAAAAATTTCTTTTCTTTGTTTAGAACTAAACAATTTTATCATGAACATTTACGTTGGAAATATTTCGTACAAATCTACAGAAGACGATTTAGGAAATCTTTTTGCTGAGTTTGGTGATGTCACCTCAGTAAAAATAATTCAAGACAAATTCACAGGTCGATCTAAAGGTTTTGGTTTCGTTGAAATGAGCGAAGAAACTGGAACAAAAGCGATTGAAGCTTTAAACGGATTTGACCACTTAGGAAGAAATCTAAAAGTAAGTCCTGGTAACCCTAGGGAAGAAAAATAGACCAATATAATTCTTAAAGACTTAAAATCTCAAGCTAATTAGTTTGAGATTTTTTTTGACATAATCGATGATTTCTGAGCAGTACCCCAACAGTTCTGCCTCTGCAAAAAGTGCCGGAAAGCCAAAAATTTGTACAGGGGGTCTTTCAGTAGATTGATTCACATTCACATTCACATTACCTTTTATAAACCCAACCTTATTATCCGTTATAAACGTCTCAAATTGTGCATATTGGGTGCAATTTTCAGCAGTAAATAATGTATACTTTAGGCTAATTTATCTATTTCGCGAATTAAGAAACGTTTGCGTTCCATGTAAATTAAATTTTTCTCTTTTAACTGATTTAAAACCGTTGTTACGGTTTGGCTAGAAGTTGCTGTTAGGTTAGCAATATCTTGATGTGTTAAGTCATGCTTTACCAGCACCTCTACTCCAATCTTTTTGCCATACTTCTCGGCCATTTCCTTCATAAAATCAATAAAACAAGAATTGAAGTCCTATAATTGCCAATAACAAAAAATGCATTATTTGCCCTTCGCTGCTAATAATGTATTTTTTAGCAAGGAAACAATTGTCATGGGTCCTACACCTCCAGGAACCGGTGTAATGAAAGAAGCTTTTTCCGAAACACCTTTAAAATCTACGTCTCCATATAGTTTGTAACCAGACTTCTTTGTTTTGTCTGCTTTCCTAGTAATACCGACATCGAAAACTACTACACCTTCACTTACCATATCAGCCGTTATGAATTCAGGTTTACCTAAGGCAACTATTAAGATGTCCGCTGAGAGCGTAATTTCTTTTAAATTTACTGTTCTACTGTGTGTTAATGTTACCGTACAATTGCCAGGATATGAATTTCGCGACATTAAGTTCGCAATTGGCGATCCAACTATAGAGCTTCTTCCCACAACAACACAATGCTTACCATTGGTTTCTATATTATACCGTTCAATTAATTGCAATATACCGAAAGGTGTTGCCGGTAAAAATGTAGGTAAATTCAACATCATTTTACCAATATTCCAAGGATGGAAACCGTCAACATCCTTATTTGGAGAGATGGCTTCAGTCACTTTTTTATCGCTAATGTGCTTTGGTAATGGCAATTGAACTATGAATCCGTCAATTTCATCATCGTTGTTTAAACGGTCAACTTCTTCAAGCAATTCCTTTTCAGATACTGTATCGTTTAATCGAATAATTGTGCTGTGCATTCCAACTTTCTCGCAAGCTGCAATTTTCGCATTTACGTAAGTAATACTTGCACCGTTGCTGCCAAGGAGCACTGCAACCAAATGAGGGATTTTCCCATTTCTTGATTTAATTCTGTTAATTTCCTCTGCTACTTCTATTTTATTTTCTGTAGCTGTCTTTTTACCATCTAATAATTGCATATTTATCGTCCCATTCCGCCTGGCATTTGAGGCATATTTTTCATCATTTTAGCCATACTCTGTTTGTTCCCCATCATCTTCATCATTTTGCTGGTTTGTTCAAACTGCTTCAATAATTTATTTAATTCCTGAATAGAATTTCCACTTCCCTCAGCTATTCTCTTTCTTCTTGTTCCATTAATAATTTTTGGATTCTCTCTTTCTTCAGGGGTCATAGAATGAATCATGGCTTCAATTCCCTTAAAAGCGTCGTCATCAATATCTACATCTTCAATTGCCTTACCAACACCAGGTATCATACCTGCCAAATCCTTCATGTTCCCCAATTTCTTGATTTGGTTAATCTGATCTATAAAATCATTAAAATCAAACTGATTTTTGGCAATTCGTTTTTGTAACCTTCTCGCCTTTTCTTCATCGTATTGCTCTTGCGCTCGTTCTACAAGTGAAACAATATCACCCATACCTAGAATACGATCAGCCATTCGTGTAGGATAAAACAAATCAAGTGCTTCCATTTTCTCACCTGTCCCTACAAATTTAATTGGTTTGTCTACAACTGAACGAATAGAAAGCGCTGCTCCACCCCGAGTATCGCCATCTAATTTTGTAAGCACAACACCATCAAAATTAATCTTCTCATTAAAGGCTTTTGCCGTATTAACAGCATCTTGACCTGTCATGGAATCAACAACAAATAAGGTCTCGGAAGGGTTAATTGCTTGCTTTACTGCTGCTATTTCGGCCATCATTTGCTGATCAACGGCTAATCGACCTGCTGTATCCACAATAACAGTATCGTAACCGTTTGATTTTGCATGCACAATGGCAGCTTTTGCAATTGAAACAGGATCCCTATTATCTATATCTGAATAGACCTCCACTCCAATTTGCTTACCCAACACGTGCAACTGATCAATCGCTGCAGGTCGATAAACATCGCATGCAACCAAAAGAGGATTCTTTTTTCTCTTGTTCAATAAAAGGTGAGCTAACTTTCCTGAGAAGGTGGTTTTACCTGAACCTTGTAAACCGGCAATTAAAACAACTGATGGGTTTCCTGACAGGTTAATCTCCACTTGCTCTCCCCCCATCAAGCCAGAAAGCTCGTCGTGAGTAATTTTTGTGAAAAGTTGACTTGGAGAAATTGAGGTCAACACATTTTGACCAATAGCTTTGTCTTTTATCGCATCAGAAAAGTTTTTTGCCGTTTTGTAGTTTACATCGGCATCTAATAGAGCACGTCTAATTTCTTTCGTGGTTTCCGCTACGTTAACCTCAGTAATTTGACCTTGACCTTTTAGTACTTTTAGGGCTCTGTCGAGCTTGTCGGATAAATTCTCGAACATCTTTCTTCACAATTTTTAGAACCGTAAAATTAACGAATATAGATAGCCTAAAAAAACTTGAACAAGATATAATCTAGCGATAAGTGTACCTAGCATTGAAGACGAAATATAATACTACATTTTTTCGGGAACCTCAATTCCTAACAAGGACATACCATTTGATATTACTTCTGCAGTCTTAGCGATTATCACAAGTCTTAAACTTTTTATATCCTCATTTTCTTCTTTAACTATTGGTGTCGTATTTTGATAAAAATGATTAAAAACCTTTACCAATTCATAGATATAATTCGCCAATAATGCAGGACTTTTTTGAACAGCAGATTCATTTAGTGTTTCAGGAAAATCATACAATTGTTTAATTACAGAAATATCTTCCCCATCGAGTGGAGCATTCTGAATGTTCAACGAACCCCCATTATAATTAGATTTTCTTAGAATAGATTTAATTCGAGCATGAGTGTATTGAATAAACGGACCAGTATTACCATTAAAATCAACTGATTCTTTCGGGTCAAATAACATTCTTTTTTTAGGGTCTACTTTTAAAATGAAATACTTCAAAGCTCCCATACCAATTTGCCAAAATAAGTCTTGCTTTTCCTTGTCTTCCATTCCTTCCAACTTTCCAAGTTCTTCAGAAATTTCTTGTGCCGTATTTTTCATTTCCAGCATTAAATCATCGGCGTCAACAACTGTGCCTTCTCTCGACTTCATTTTACCGGAAGGCAAATCAACCATTCCATAGGAAAGATGCTCAATCCCTTTTGCCCAATCAAAACCCATTTTTTGAAGAATAAGCGACAATACATTGAAGTGATAATCTTGCTCATTTCCCACCACATAATAGTAGTTTTTGCAATGGAATTCCTCTTCTCTTATAATTGCAGTGCCAATATCTTGCGTGATGTAAACTGAGGTTCCGTCCGAACGCAATAAAATCTTATTATCGAGATTATCTCCCTCGAGATTAATCCAAATGGAACCATCTTCCTTTTTATAAAAGGACTCCGTATCAATATGAGCCAATACTTTCTCTTTTCCAATTAAATAGGTAACTGACTCGTAATACAACTTATCAAAATCAACACCCATTTTAGTGTACGTGGTTTTAAAGCCTTCATACACCCATGAGTTCATCGTTTTCCACAGCTCCAAAATTGCAGCATCTCCAGCTTCCCACTGTCTTAGCATTTCTTGAGCTTCCATTATAATCGGGGATTGCTTCTTCGCTTCTTCTTCCGTTTTTCCTGAAGATATTAAAGCGGCAATTTCCTTCTTGTATTTTTGATCAAAACGGATGTAATAATTACCTACCAACTTATCCCCTTTTAAACCTGTAGAGGCAGGTGTTTCAGAATTTCCAAATTTTTGCCAAGCCACAATAGACTTACAAATATGAATTCCCCGATCATTAATAATCTGAACCTTAACTACTTCGTGACCATTAGCTTTCAAAATTCTTGAAACAGAATTACCTAAAAAGTTATTCCGTAAGTGCCCTAAGTGCAGTGGCTTGTTAGTATTTGGAGAAGAATACTCGACCATTACCCTTTCTTTCGAATTAGGTACGGCAAAGCCAAAATTCTTAGAACTACCTATTGATTTTAAAAATTCTGACCAGTAGCTAGAATTTATCACCAAGTTTAAAAAACCTTTTACAACGTTATAATCAACAACTAAATCAATGTTATTCTTAAGATACTCACCTATTGCCTCACCAGATTGCTCAGGAGACTTTTTTGTAATTCTCAAGAATGGAAAAACGACTAGCGTAATATCTCCGTCAAATTCTTTTCGCGTTTTTTGAAGCTGGATTTGATTTTCATCCAAAGCAGTTTCAAATACAGCAACAAATGTTTGTTTTATTACTTCAACTAATTGATTATTAATGTTTTCCATTACAAAAGATTCTTTTCTAAGGTATTTGTTGTGTTCACTAAAATGTCGAAAGCCGTCTCCGCCATTAGGTTTTTCTTGTTGTCAAGCGTTGGGTTTATTTCTACCATTTCAAAACAAACCAATTTCTCTGATTGAGTTAGATTTTGAATAATTGAATTTGCCTCTTTTGGAGTGTAACCGTTAGGAACAGGAGTTCCTGTACCCATAGATACCAAGTCACAATCCATGCTGTCTACATCAAAAGAAATGTAAATAATATCGCAATTTTTCAAAATCTCGAAAGCCTCTTCACAAGCAGCTTTTATTCCCTTTTCTCTAGTTTCAGCAACCGTAAAATTTTTAATTCTTTCGCGACGTATCAGCTCATCTTCCGGAAATTCTGTATCTCGTACACCAAAAAAAACAATGTCATCAGTTTTTAACTTGGGAGACATTCCTCCAATTTCCTTTAACTCGTCCCAATAATCAATCGCCTCTTTCGATGGTTCCTTTATCTGACATTCCTTATTATCAGCTGCAATAGCCGTTGCTAAAGGCATTCCATGCACATTTCCCGTTGGGGAAGTATAGGGCGAATGTAAATCAGCATGTGCATCAATCCATATTGCGCCTAATCGCTTGTTAGGAAACTTCTTTTTAATACCTGCAATTGTTCCTCCTGAAGAGGAATGGTCAGCGGCCAAAATCAAAGGGAAATTTCCATTTGAAAGGGTTTTTTCAACCTCATTACAAATTCGGTTAAACACCTTCACAATTCCTTCTATTCGCTTCGCGCTAGCTATTTTCACTGAATCAAATAACATTTCATTATTATCTTCAAGCGTAATGACCTTATTCCTCAAAAAATAGTCACTGTCTTTATTCAAAGAAGCAACACGTAAAGCGTCTATTCCTAAGCTAGCGCCTCTAGTTCCTGCGCCTAATTCAGACTTGTTCCCGATTAATTGTATTCGCATATTAAATCTATGGTATTTTCTAACAAAAATAAGTTAATTCAACTATCCATTAATCGAGTCATATTCTTTTTAACTATAGTTTTTAAGCATTCATCTAAACTATCAAGTAATAAATATTTGTGCAGCCACTTTTTTTTTTACTTTTCCACTCTTAACTAATCAAGATAATTTCAATTTCATGCAAAAGCAAAAGCTTTTAAAAACAAAAAACTATCTAGTTCTATCTGTGCTGTTTGTGCAATTATTTAGTGCTTGCGATAATATTTCTTTCCAAAATGGTATTACTGAAGGTAAAATAGAATATGACATATCTTACCCTAATATCAGTGATGATAATTTTATGTTAGACCTAATGCCTAAAAATATGAGCATCACTTTTGTTGATAATAACTATAGAAGTGATATTGTAGCAGGAATGGGAATATTTCAAACTTCCATTATTTGTAATAAAGATAACGACAAGCTTATTCACTCCATTAAAATGCTACGAACCAAGTACGCAAGTGAGTTATCAAAAGAAGACTTCAAAAAATTTAACCCTGAATTTAATGAAGTAGAGGTAAGTTTAACAGACGAAATGAAAGAGATTGCCGGATATAATTGTAAGTCTGCAGATATTAAAGTGCTTGGAGATAGCGTTTGGACTTTTAAAGTGTACTACACGGATGAAATTAACATTGTAAATGTTAACGGCCATACCCCCTTCAAACCAATAAAAGGAGTATTAATGGAATATCAGCTTTTGAGCAATAACATCTTAATGAAATTATCCGCCACTGAGGTTATTCAGGAAGATGTTGACATTTCAGTAATATCTCTTGAAGAAGACTACCAAATGGTGGAGCCGGATAAATTAAAAATGGAATTTGAAAAGCTTTTCGCCAACATTATATAGTTTTATTGATTATTTTTGCAGAATAGAGTAAGACCCATGAAAAATTTTATACTAACTGTTGCTTTTTTAGTAAGTAGCATCTCAATGTTTGCTCAGGATTTTGAGGGAACCATAACCTATCAAATGGTTTATGAAAACCTTTCACCTCAAATTAAACCGATGGCAGGTATGTTGCCAAAATCTTCAACTGTTAATGTAAAAGGTGAACTTTCTAAAACGACCACTCCAAATGCGATGGGTGGAGAAATAAACGTGATCATTAATAGTGCAACCGGAGAAACGCTAACACTAATGGACCTTGTGGGGCAGAAGTATGCAACCAAAATGACTCCTGAAAACATTAAAGATGAAGATAAGCCAGAAATTGAATACACGGAAGAGACCAAAGAGATTCTAGGTTATATGTGCAAGAAAGCAATTGCAATAGATAAAAAAGGTAACGAAATTGAAGTTTATTACACAGAAGAAATTGATGTAAAAGTATCAAGCTCTGTTGATGGAATTAAAGGCTTTCCAATGCAAGTTATCATCAATCAGAACATGTTTACCATGACTCAAACTGTAACTGATATAAAGAAGGGTAAAGTGAAAAAAATCAAAATGGATGTACCTTCTGATTTTACACTTAAAACAATTGAAGAATTACAAAAAATGGGCGCAGGCGGAATGTAAAACATCCACTGTTCATAACTTATTCAAAGCCGTTTTTACATATGTAGGAACGGCTTTATTTTTGTTTTATATAAAGATTCAATTGAATGGCTCAAAATCGTTTTAAATCAGACACTCCCGAAGAAAATTCTTCTAAAAAGAGAGACAAGAAAACGACTGACAAGAAAGAAATCGTAGAAGAAAAGGAAATATCTGTCTCAAAATATTTCAATTTCTTCAAAAATGAGAAAACACAGCAAGTGGTTGGAGTTAGCCTAATTCTGACATCTGCTGTGCTTTTGCTTTCTTTTACTTCATTCCTATTCACCTGGAAAGCGGATCAAAGCAAAGTGGAAATTGCCTTTTGGGATTATTATCAAGATTCTACTCTAGTTGCTGAAAACTGGTTGGGAAAATTTGGAGCTGCCATCTCTCATCAATTCATTTACAAATGGTTCGGGATTGCTTCCTTTCTTTTTGTAGTACTTTCCTTTCTAATTGGTTTCAGAACTCTATTTAAAGTAAGCTTACTCCCTATAATCAAAACGATTAAGTATTCCATCTTCGGAATGATATGGTTATCATTGTTTTTTGGCTTTTTCTTTGATAACGACTTGTTCTACCTGGGCGGGGCAGTAGGTTATGAACTCAATCTCTTTTTAAGTTCAACTCTAGGTAAAATTGGTAGTGGAATCTTTGTTTTCTTCTTACTAACTATTTTTATTATTAGTGTATTTGATTTAAAAGCATTTTTTAAAAATTTCAAAAAGGACGTTGATCAAATACGCAAAGAAGAATTAGAAAAACAAGAAGAATTAACTGCAGAAAGTTCAATCGATGAACTTCACGATGCCGCTGAGGCCGAAGCAAATACAGAATCTGATACTGACTCTCTTGTTACTATAAACTCAGAAACTGAAATTCCTATTACTGAAGAGTTTCACTTAGAAGTAGAAGCACCAGAGGAGAAAGTTGAAGATAAGTTTCCTTTAGAAGTTGAAGTTCCAAAAGAAGTAACACCGCCCGGCGCCGTTGAGCTAGACACTCAAGTTACCGCAGAACTAAACGAAATTCCCGAGGAAGTTTCATTAGAAATAGATGAATCAGTTAAGAAAGAAGAAATTCTTAGCGATAAAGAAGTAAACAAGAAACTAAAAGATTACGGCGAATATGATCCAACATTAGATCTTTCAGAATATCAAATGCCGGGAATTGATTTACTCTCAGATCATGGAGATGGAGAAATTAAGGTTGACAAGGAAGAGCTAGAAGCTAATAAAAATAGAATTGTTAACACATTAGAGAACTATAACATAAAAATACAATCGATTAAAGCAACCATTGGCCCGACGGTTACTCTGTATGAGATTGTTCCAGCACCAGGTGTTCGAATTTCTAAAATTAAGAACCTAGAAGACGACATAGCCTTGAGTTTAGCCGCATTAGGAATTCGTATTATTGCCCCTATTCCTGGTAAAGGAACCATCGGAATTGAAGTTCCAAATCAGAACCCAGATGTAGTTTCGATGAGAACAGTTATTGCATCCGAAAAATTTCAAAACGCTAAATATGATTTACCAGTTGTAATGGGTAAAACAATTTCAAATGAAATTTTTGCTTTTGACCTTGCAAAAATGCCACACCTCTTAATGGCTGGAGCAACGGGTCAAGGTAAATCTGTCGGTCTAAATGCCGTTCTAACTTCATTGTTATATAAGAAGCATCCTGCGCAATTGAAGTTTGTTTTGGTTGATCCAAAGAAAGTAGAATTGACCTTGTTCAACAAAATTGAACGTCACTTTTTAGCGAAACTTCCTGATTCAGAAGATGCGATTATAACGGATAATCAGAAGGTAATCCATACCCTGAACTCCTTGTGTATTGAAATGGATGATCGATACGAGTTATTGAAAAATGCATTTGTCAGAAACATAAAAGAATACAATGCCAAATTCATTGCTCGTAAACTCAACCCTGAAAACGGTCACAAATATTTACCATACATCGTATTGGTAATAGATGAGTTTGCTGATTTAATTATGACTGCAGGAAAAGAAGTGGAAACTCCTATTGCACGATTGGCGCAGTTGGCTAGAGCGATCGGTATTCACTTAATTATTGCCACTCAAAGACCTTCTACCAACATTATTACAGGCTCCATTAAAGCTAACTTCCCAGCCAGAATTGCATTTCGAGTTACAACAGGAATTGATTCTAGAACCATTCTAGATTCTGGAGGTGCAGAGCAGTTAATTGGTAGAGGAGACATGTTACTTTCAACAGGAAGTGATTTAGTACGTTTGCAGTGTGCTTTTGTTGACACACCTGAAGTTGAAGCGCTCACGGAGTTTATTGGGAATCAACGGGCATATCCTGATGCTTTTATACTTCCTGAATACGTTGACGAAAGTTCACAATCTATTGGTGAAATAGACAAGTCTGATAGAGACGTATTATTTGAAGATGCTGCGCGTATTATTGTGCAACATCAACAAGGATCAGCTTCTCTTTTACAACGAAAACTAAAACTTGGCTATAACCGGGCAGGTAGAATCGTAGACCAATTAGAGGCTGCAGGAATTATTGGTCCTTTTGAAGGAAGTAAAGCAAGACAAGTACTTATAGTTGATGAAATAAGTTTGGAACAATTATTGAATAACGAGTAGAAAATAAGAAATATGAAAATTTTATTAAAAATAGGAACGGTATTGAGCTTGATTTTAGCAACCATTTATGTTAGTGCTCAAGATACAAAGGCGAAAGGAATTTTGGATAAGTTGAGCGCTAAGACAAAGACATATACAACCATGAGTGCAAGCTTTGAGTATACGATGAAGAATGTTGCTGAAGACATCGAGGAGTCTCAATCCGGATCATTAATTACACAAGGTGAAAAGTATCACTTAGAAATCGCAGGACAAATAATTATTAGTGACGGAAAAACAGTTTGGACTGTATTGGACGAAGCTGAAGAGGTACAAATAAACGATGTACCAGATGCTGACGAAATGGAAGACTACATAAGTCCTACTAACATTTTAACACTTTGGGAGAAAGGTTTTAAATACAAGTACAATAAAAGCATGATTTTAAATGGAGCCGAAGTCGATGTTATCAATCTATATCCTGAAGAAGCGGATGAGCAAAGCTTTCATACCATAAAGTTATATGTAAATAAAACTAAAATGATAGTTGATCAAATAGACATCAAAGGTAAAGATGGAACTGATTTTGTTTACATCATCAAAACGTTCAAGACAAATGAAAACATCGTAGCAGATACCTTTGTGTTTTCAACAGCAAAGAATCCTAGCTACGATGTTATCGATTTAAGGTAAATATCAAACCATATTTCACTCTTAAAGCTGCGCAATTGTAGTGGCTTTAATTTTTTTCTGCATCTACATTTATTAATCTGTTTGTTTTTAAGCTATCCCCTTCAATGGCAAAACTTACAGGAACATTTTCTCCTAAACTATTATTAATAATAACCGTTAAGTTGATTGTTGCTCTCTAAAACAAAGTTAAACTTCACCTCTCCCTTTTTCCAGTAAGAATTGTCTGCTTCAGAAGCAATACCAATAAAATCATGTCCTTTTTCATTGTTCTTGATCAAAGCTATCACGTACCTTGCGTCCGGGCTTCGGTAAACACCCTCTGCTTGTTTTAGATTTCCATTTTCTAAATAATTACAGGAATTCAATAAATCAAAGTTGAGATAATGCGTTTCTAAAGAAGCTAGTTTTTTTGCGGTAACAAGATTTGTTTTTACCTATTTGGAGTTCGTATTTCCGGTTAAAGCAAGGGATGATGAAGCGAAATTGACTTACCAAATTAATAATGCGATGTTTAAGATTGTAGTTTTTATATTTATTGGTTTTTATTTTTTGAGCAAATATAGAAATATATTTAGTAGTTGGCATTATTTAATAATGTAAGTGGAGCAAAACTAAAATTTATACTATTGATTATTAGTTAATTAAGATTAAACTATTTTTCAAGCTTTCGGATGAGTGGCAAAATAAAATACCAATTCGAGCCCCTTTAGATGCAGGACAATGGAGCTTTAGAGTTTGTTACAGAAAGCTCAATGTATTAAACATAAGTTAGGTTCTTATCACAGGTCAGAACTACGGATTGAATTGATATTGCGAATATATCTTACTTAATACGAGTAATTTATGCATTATTATATGCTAAATCGCTTTAACAAATTACTATGAACAAGGTAGACTAAAGAAAGAATAATGGCGAACAGCTGTAGCAGTGCTTACTGAACCTTTACTAACTTATAGTCCTGGTAACGAAGTATGTAAGAAGAATGATTCTCATAACCACTTTCTATTCCTGTCTTTACAAAATAGAACTTTCGGCCTAACCCTTGCATTTTTTCAGCAGGTAGCATTATTTCAAAATTAGACCCACCTGTATGCAGTAAATTCAAATAATAAGAAGCAACATCATACCCCAAGTAGGCAAAATTAGAAGGTATTGTTTCATAAGTGTCATTGAATTCTTGGATAAATTCTACGTTATCAGGATGTTCTCTGTCAATAAACTCTGAAGTAATTAAATGAACATTCAAATTATGTAAATACTCAATTTCTATATTTTCAAAGTATTGCCATGCCTCTAGACCGACCACCTTAAATTTGAAATTTCCCATCATATTTAAAGAAGTGAGTAACCGAGTAACGAATGACTGATCAGAACTAGGAGCAACAATAACATTTAATTCGTCCTGTTTTAATTTAGACTTAATACCATATAAATCTTTCGGATTCCAAAATACCTCCCGTAAAGGCGACATTCTTGTAGTATCTTGGTTTGCTTCAGATGCTGTCTTGATTTGCTTCTTCAACACCTCCATTCGCTTCCTGTCTTGAAATTTATCAGGGTAAATTACAATGAGATTAGTAAATCGCAATGAATCGTAAATGTATTGACCTAAGAATCGCGTTTGAATCGGCTCGCTTGTAGCTACTTTGCTCACATGGTCATTTCCCAACAACACTTTGTTGCTCAATTTTACCGGTGAAACAATATTAATTTCCTTACGTTTTGCATAATCTGCCACTTGTAAAAAATTGCTTAAGAATAGTGGCCCAACCAATAAATCGGTACCGTTAAGTTCATTCGAATTGATGATTTCTGCAACCCTAGTGCTGTCTTTTCCGGTATCATACACCTGTAATTCCAAGTTTAACCCTTGATCTGCCTTTTCTTGAGCGGCCAATTTAAACCCCTGGTAAAAGTCAATAGCGTATTGTGCTTTATTAAACAAGTCTTTGCTAACTGCTTGGGACTGTCTGTATCCTAAACTATTAGACGAATCCAATAGGTCTAAATAGAAAGGTAACAGAACAGATACTTTATACGACCTTTTAACTGCGGTACTATCAAACACCACATCTTCAATGGCTTGAATCGCCATCTTTTTATAATTCTTTAAAATAGGAATATTAATGAGGTCGTTTTCTTTCAATCCACCCACTAAGCCATTATTAACCAAGTTTATGGAATCAATAGTAACGTTATACAGTTTACTTAGCGAGTAGAGTGTTTCTTTCGGTTCTACTTTATGTGTTACATAAGGACTCGCTGCTGCAGGAACTACATATTCTTCTTCACCAGTTGCGTTCTTTATTTTGGCGACCGGTATTTTAATTTTTGCTCCCTTTTTTAGCCCATCTTCCATTTCTGGGTTGGCTACAATAATGTCATTTATTTCAACATTGTATTCCTTGGCAATCGAATACAGAGTGTTCCTTTTCTGTACTTCGTGAATCAGAAAATTTCCATCAATGTCTGGAGCTTCGTCTAAATCTCTACGAGTAATCTTATTCAAAGGAATCATTAAACGATCGCCCAACGTAAGAATTTCTGTTAACCATGGATTAGCTTTTAAAATTTCTTCTCTTGAAATAGCGTATTTCCTACTAATTGCAAAAAGAGTATTTCCGGTACCTACAACGTGAATGTAATACTCCCTCCCTCCTATTTTATGCACTACTAATTCTTCTTTTTGAGTTTCTTGAGCGAAACTTAAAAAAGAACAATTTACAAAAAGAAAAACCAATAAATACCTCATATTATTCCCATTCTATTGTTGCGGGTGGTTTACTGCTTATGTCATAAACAACTCGGTTTACCCCTCTCACTTTATTAATGATTTGGTTCGAAACCTTGGCTAAAAACTCATAAGGTAAATGACTCCAATCGGCCGTCATTCCATCAGTAGAGCTTACCGCACGCAAAGCAACTGCTTGTTCGTAGGTTCTTTCATCTCCCATAACACCAACTGATTGCACCGGCAAAAGTATTGCTCCTGCCTGCCAAACTTCATCATATAGCCCGTCTGCTTTCAATCCATTTATGAATATTGCATCTACTTCTTGCAAGATTCGTACCTTTTCTGCTGTAATATCTCCAAGAATTCGAATAGCCAACCCTGGACCAGGAAAAGGATGACGCCCTAAAAGGTCTTGAATTAAGCCCAAAGAAGCTCCTACCCTTCTTACTTCATCTTTAAATAACAAACGTAAAGGCTCCACTACACTTAACTTCATAAAGTCTGGTAATCCTCCTACGTTATGATGCGATTTGATGGTAGCTGAAGGACCACCAGTAGCGGAAACCGACTCAATAACATCCGGGTAAATAGTGCCTTGGCCTAACCATTTTACGTCTTTTACAGCGTGTGCTTCATCGTCAAATACCTCAATAAATACTCGACCAATAACTTTTCGTTTTGTTTCGGGATCAGATTCCCCTGTTAACGCAGTTAGAAACCTATCTTTTGCATCAACACCTTTAATGTTTAGCCCTAAATGTTTGTATTGATCTAAAACAGATTCGAATTCATTTTTACGTAATAAACCGTTATCTACAAATATGCAATACAAGTTTTTACCTATAGCATTGTGCAAAAGCATTGCTGCCACTGTAGAATCCACACCTCCACTTAAACCAAGTACAACTTTATCATCGCCAATTTGCTTTTTTAACTTCTCTATAGTCGTTTCTGCAAAAGCGTCGGGCGTCCATGATTGATCGCATGCACATACATCAACTATGAAGTTTTTAAGCAACTGTAATCCATCAGCACTGTGATATACTTCAGGATGAAATTGAATTCCGAAAGTTTGCTCATTTTTCAATTGAAAGGCGGCCACTTTAACATCGGGAGTGCTTGCTATTAACTGAAAATTATCCGGTATGGTATTGATGGTATCTCCGTGTGACATCCAAACTTGGGAGTTCAATGGAACTTTATTCATCAGCACATTAGCGTTGTCTACAAAAATTAGGTTTGCTCTACCGTATTCTCTTGTTTCTGAAGGAGTAACATTACCACCAAATGTGTGTGACATATATTGAGCACCGTAACAAACTCCTAACAATGGGATTTCCCCTTTCATCAAATCAAAATTGAATTGTGGAGCCTTTTCATCAAGCACAGAAAACGGACTACCCGAAAGAATAACTCCTTTCACGGCCTCGTCAAATTTTGGTAACTTATTGTACGGATGAATTTCCGAATAAACATTCAATTCGCGCACTCTCCTCCCAATTAGCTGAGTGTATTGAGAACCAAAATCTATGATGATAATCTTCTCCTGCATGTACACAAAGATAAAACTATAACCCAGCATAAGAAATAGAAAAGATGAGAAATATTAACAGAAATAAAGAATATTGGGTCTTAAATGGCAGGAAAAGTTTAAGATTATTGCGTAACTTCAGTCGCACTGTAACTTAACGAGGTAACTCATATTTAAGACTATGATATTTGTAGGCTACATCAAAAGTTCATAAAACCTTGTATCCGTTATAAATGGATAAAACAATCAATGCTACAAACTTGATTTGCTTATTACGTTATTTTTGATAGTAAATGACACGGGTAATATAAGGCAAATAAATCAACCCTTTTGAATTTAGTGAAGTTACCTCTTTGAAGTTAAGCATTGTAAATGGATTCGTATATACTTATAAGGCACTTACAGCAAGGAAATAAATAATCATATTGCTGCAAATTATATCAATAAAATCAAAAGCCAATGGATTTAATTAATTTAGGATCTTCCTTTAGAGATAAATTTCATTGAAGTAAAGTTTGCTGGTAGGGTAAAAATTTAATAAATATTGGTAACAAGATTAGGCTCTATAATTGCTCAGCAATTCTTTTTAGCTGGGCACCTCGATAGTAGGAAATGAAAATTGTAATCCAGGAAACATGTAACAACAAACCGATAACAATGTATAAAAACTATAGCCGTTATAGTAGTAAATTCAAACACTGTAGCCCGCTCCAGCTTTTAAGTAACTTGACAGTAAAGCGCCACAGTCGGCTAATATTCTTATACAAACCGTTAACTAAACCTCAGGCATAATATTCTTCTTTTAATTCAGGCAACAAAACAATAACTATATTAGTTTTAGTTTCGATTGAAAAATAACCATAGGAAGCTTTACATTCTAAAGTATTGAATATTCAGAATTAATAATTGCAGCTTAAATAAGTTTATATGGAGCCAGTAGCAAATTGGGAACAACGGTATAAAAATGAAGATACCGGTTGGGATATTGGAACAATAAGTACACCCTTAAAGGGGTATTTTGATCAATTATTAGATAAAACGATTAAAATATTAATACCCGGTTGCGGAAAAGGACATGAAGCGTCCTATTTGCATGAGCATGGGTTTACCAATGTTTTTTTATTGGACCTTACTCCTTCTCCACTTGATAATTTTAGTGCCCAATACCCAAATTTTCCGGAGAATGATTTAATTATAGAAAACTTTTTTGAACACGAAGGGCATTATGACCTTATTGTAGAACAAACATTTTTTTGTGCCACTGACCCGTCTCACCGCCAAGCATATGCTAAAAAAGTGCATGAGTTACTACTCCCGAAAGGTAAGCTGATTGGATTACTTTGGTCTGTTGAACTGAACGATATGCATCCTCCTTTTGGCGGTAGTAAAGAAGAATACCATGATTACTTTGATGAATATTTCGACTTCGTGCATTTTGGAAATGCATTTAATTCAATACAACCAAGGTCTGGGAGAGAATTGTTTTTGTTGGCCGAAAAGAAATAACTGAAAGGCTTAACTTTAATTTTAGATATTACGCTATGAAAAACAAGACTAAAATTCTGACTCATAACCAAATAGAGCAAAAAATAACCCGAATTGCCTTCCAAATTTATGAAGACAATTACAAGGAAAAGAAGTTGATTATTGCGGGCATTGCGAATAATGGTTTCATATTCGCAAAATTGCTTTCAGAGCAACTGAAGTCAATATCGAATTTCGAAATAGTACTACAGGAATTACAAATTGATAAAAAGAATCCCATTAACAGTGAAACAACACTTGGCCTAGAAGCTAAAGACTTTAAAGATCAAGTTATTATTGTAGTTGATGATGTGCTGAATTCTGGCAAAACAATGATTTATGGATTAAAGCACTTTTTGGTGGCCCCTGTCAAAAAACTATCAACGGCAGTTCTTGTAAATAGAAGCTACAAACGTTTTCCTGTTCATGCTGACTATTTAGGGATGAATCTAGCTACTACTATGAAAGAGCGAATAGAAGTAACCTTTGAAAAGGAGAATTATTCTGCCTTCTTAATTTGATTATTCAAGTAATTTATCTTTCCAAGAATTGCCTTATTTTGCGGGTCTAGTTGATCGGCTTTTTTAAACCATACTAGCGCATTGGCGTATTCTTTCTTTTCGCTGTATATGTTCGCCTTTAACAATACTAATAACGGTGCATTTTGTTGCTCAGTCAAAGCCTTATCAATTGCTTGAAATGCTTCGTCAAATTTGTTCATTTGACATAACTGCCTAATATATCCTTCATAATAGATATACTTATTCGGGTATTTCTGAATCAAACTTCGGAAGTATTTAACTGACTCTTCTTTACGATTAAGCTCCATGCACATCATACTCAACTTATTCAATGCACCTTCATAGGTAGAATCAAGTTCAAGTGCCATTTTAAAAGACTCTTCAGCCTTTTGCACCTGTCCGTAAACTTTGTACTCTGCAGTGCCCTTATCAGTGTATCCTGCTTGTGTAGGATATACTAGGACTGAAGCAGTAGAATATTTCAATGCCTTTGAACCATATTCATTCCTTTCTTTATTACTTTTTGCTGCTATAAATTTGTAAAAATAATTATTCCCTAAACTGGTATTAAGCACAACACTTTCCGGTTCTTTTTGAACATCAGCTTCAAATACTGTTATTTGAGATTTCCATTCAGAATTTCTAGCTTGAATTACAGGATAGTAAGCAACCGCATAGAGCATCAAACAAACAACTGCATATTTTTTATAAACCGGTTTGCCGTATGTCTCTAATAAATAATTAATTCCATACACTACCAAAATAACAAAACCTATACTCGAAGTAGATATGAATCGTTCGGCTACGATGCCTACCATAGGTGTAATCCAATTAATGTAAGGAAGTAAACAGCCCAAAAGAACGATAGCACCAAAAGCAAAAACTCGTTGTTTTTTAAGGGCAATTATAGCAACAGACAAAAGAGATATTAATACGATTATGGCCATAATTGAACCATATCCAAATTTTTGAAACTCAATAGTTTTATATCCATAATAAGATACAAACTGAGTTTGAAATAACAGGTTCTTAAAATAAAACCAAGCCGATTCCAATATCATAATAGGTTGATTAACTTCCAAGTCTCCTCCATACAAGGGGTTTTCAACAAAACTATATTCGCGGCTGCTCTTAGTCGTTTTAACGAAGCGAGCAGTTAATTTAAATAGTAAAACTGGGAGAATCATGAGACTAGTTGTAACAAAACTTCTTTTCCAATTTCCATTAGATCTGAAAAACTCAATAACAGGAATAATTCCTAGAAAAACGAGGGCAGACTTTTTACTCAAAACAGCGAGTAAAAGAGCTAGTATTGAAAATAGATAGTAGCCCTTTTTCTCTTTCCCTTTTATCCACAATAGCACAGAGACCAGACCGAAAAATAACATTAACAGTTCATCTCTACATTTTATGTTGTTGACTATTTCAGTATGAATTGGTAGAATTAGAAAAAGAAAAGAAGTGAACAATGCTAAACCAGCTTTCTCTTCGGGAAATAACCGAATTAATACTGTAAAAACTAACAAGGTAATTAGTAAATATAACACCAAGTTTATACTGTGGCTGACTTTAGCATCTACTCCGAAAAATTGATTCTCCAAAGCAAAACTTAGCACAGATATCGGACGGTAACCAAACTTAAAACTTCCATAATCGAAAGATTGAGATGCGAAAATAGATTTTACATCCGACAAACCATTTGTTGCCAATGGATTTGAGGTATAAGCATATTCATCGTCTAAACTGTACCCATTATGTAATGTATTACCATAAAAAATGACAAGAATTAAGGTGAACAAACCAAAAACAATTAATTGTTGTCTGCTTGTAATAGAGTTGGATGATATGCGAAAAAAATCTTTCATCTGCCGACTAAATTAATCCAAATGAAACAAGATTGAGTGTTGCTATGCTCTTAAATTTATAAAAAACTATAATGTACAAGCTAAATATCCATTAACTACATAACAATTCTCCACTACTATAAACCTTACTTATTAATATACAACTTGATAGACTCCAGTATTTACCTGAAATTACTGTTTACCACAGGCATATAATTTCACTAAAAAATGTCTTTATTTGAGATTTAAATTTTTAACGGTATCATGCAATATTCACTAGCAGAACTTAGAGCAATTCCAATTTTCTTTATCGTAGGTAAAGGCCGAAGCGGAACTACTTTATTAAGTACGATTTTAGATAGTCACCCCAATGTTGCATCCGCTACAGAATCTAGGTTTTTATTATTGGTTTGGCAGAAATATAAGTCTATGAAAAAATGGAGGCCTGAAATGGCTGATGAATTTTTCAATAGCGTGCTTGAAGATTATAGAGTGAAATACCTTTGGGAGTTTGAGGAAAACTTCATTTCACAATTAAAGAAAATGCCACCTGAGAGCACTATTCAGGACCTAATAAAAATGGTTTACATTTTTAGAAAATCTCCTTTCAATAAAGAAAAAATTAAGTTTATCGTTGACAAGAACCCTAGATATACCTTATTTACAGTTAAACTTAAGTCGATTTTTAAAGAGGGTAAGTTCATCCGAATCATGAGAGATCCAAGGGATAATATAACCTCTCATGTAAGATTTACCGGAAAGAGAGTAGGTTACTTATCCTATAAATGGTTGAGTTACAATTTAATTATTGACAAATACAGTAAGTTAGAAAACGACAGGTTCCTTACGCTGAGCTTTGAAGATTTGATATTGGATAAGATGACCTTTTTTAAAAAATTTGGAAACTTTACGGACATAGATTCACTTTCTGAACTAGAAGAAAAGAGACTGAATTATAAAAAGGAATTTGAAGAAAAATTAAGTGACGATCTTAAAGATCAACACCAAGCCTCTGTTAAACCTTTAGATGCTAAAAAAATTGGACACTACAAACAGAAGTTGGATGAAATTCAAATTGCGACCATAGAAGCAATCACGTTTCCATATGCTCAAACTTATGATTATGGAACAGAAAACAAAATAAGAAGCATAGGTCTTACTGAGCAATTGAAGCTATCACTAAGTTTTTCATTTCACAAGTATGGAAATTTTGTGCTGTACAACTCCCCATATTGGTTACTTATCCAATTAAGGAAATTTCTGATATATAATGTATTCAAAAACAAAAAGAAGAAACTCTTAAAAGTAAATTCTTAATGACCAAAGAGCTTCATTTCATTGTTGGTATTTGGCGTTCAGGCACTACCCTACTCCGTGAAGTTTTGGGAATGAGCGATGAGGTTAAAATATTTCCTGAGCACTTTGTGCTACTTCACCATCTTAACAAGGCAAGAGAATTTAATGATGTATCGAAAAACGAGTTGTTACAAAATGTTAGCTCCAATCCTGACTTCATCCATTTTGCTCAGCCAGATCTATCGGTATTAAAAGACAATTTCAATCAATTAAACAACTTTGAGTCTGCCATAAAAGCAATATACACAACATGTTTAAAGGAAGGTGAAAGCGTTTCTACTTTTATTGATAAGAACCCGATATACTCCTATTACCTACCTGAACTAATCCATTTGTTTCCAAATGCAAAGTTTGTTTGGATGGTGAGAGAACCAAAGGATAATTGTATTTCTAGAGCAAAACATGATATCCAAACAATTAAAAATTACAGCTACCTGGCAAGTTGGTGGAATTTAACAAATGAAAGAATTAGAGTGTCGGCCCTAAAATATCCTGACAAATTTTTACTAGTACCTTATGACATAATGGTGGAAAACCCCAAACCTTGGGTTGAGAAAATTTGCACTTTTTTAGGAATCCCTTTTGAAAAAAAACTTCTTGCTTTTGAAACGAAAAAAGAAGAACGAATAAGCAGTTTTGTGATTGCTGCAAAAGCTAGAGACGGTGAAATAACTAAAGAATATGCCGCAAAGAAAAAAGCAATGTGGGAAAACCTTCAGAAACCTATAAATACATCAAAAAAAAAACAGTGGAAGAATGACTTAACCGAAGCTGAAATAGAAGAAATCGATCAAGTATCCCTAAAATTTTATACGGATTTAATAAAAAATGACCTAACGAATAAAGGGGCAGAACACTTTCTTTTCAGCAAATTGGCAAAACTTAGTTTGTTAAAACTAAAACGGGATATTCGATTAAAGCATGTTACTTAAGCCCAAAATAATCGATTTACTCTTAAAACGTTTCGAATTACCCACCGAGTAAAAGCCCACCATGCTTTTTTTGCCCACATTGGAAGCGCTCGAACCTTAGAGTTACATTGAGTCTGCCACTGCCAACCTAAACCATTCAAGACCTTGGAGCATATTTCAAGCTTTTGGTGTACAAATTTAGGTCGAATCACATCAATTAATAAGACAACTCTTTTTTCTGAACTCAAATTTTGAGCCCAATGCTTTTGAGCATCATTAAATAAGATTGTTCTTCCTACTTCCCATGGTCTTGTTTCATTGGCAACTGTAAATGAGCAATTGGGTAGTCCCTCAGGAACTAATAATGGCAAGTGAACTCTAATAATTGCATTGGTATCTCCATTGTGTTCCTTAATCAC
>TARA_B110000046_G_scaffold26356_2_pt1 | contig 32224 bp, 24 predicted proteins | sample TARA_B110000046 | Tara Oceans TARA_B110000046 (sample SAMEA4397157) | marine metagenome | biome: Polar Biome; feature: [DCM] deep chlorophyll maximum layer (ENVO:01000326); material: water (ENVO:00002006), including particulate matter (ENVO:01000060) such as... | depth 40 m
CGCAACCTTCGGCAATGAATCTACTATTAAAGTATCTGATATACTTGCTGAACAATTTTTATTTGTTGTAAATTGGTATCCAACAACATGGGTTCCTGTATCAGCAATGCTTGGAATAAATGTGAATAAGACTCCATTAGGAATGACTCCATTACCTGAATATACTCCACCAATAGGAAATGCCAAGCTATCCAGAGGTACATTTGTTGAGTCTATGCAAATTCTGTCAAATCCTAAATCGAAGGACAATGTTGGCGTTAGGTTTACTACTACGCTTAAATTCAATGAATCAGAACAAGATAGGTTTGACGACACAACATCAGTTTGATAATATTTCAAATCGTAAGTTGTTGCTGACGATTGGTAAAAGAATACGCTATCAACCCCAAGCCCATCGAAATAACCTCCTCCTTCAAACGAAGTAACGTTAAAATCATTTGCAAGGTTCAATGTATCATAGTCACAAACCTCAGGTATTATATTGTTGTAGCTGAATACTGGATAAGCACCTACCTCGATTAAAGATGTATCTCTACTTACACAACCTAAATCTGATTCTCTTGTGTAAACGATCTGCATTGAATCAAGGCCTCCCGAATCGGCATGTGCTGAATCTGGCTCAAAATAAAACCCGTTGCTTACTCCATTACCTGAAAAAGCCCCAAATGCCGTGTCGGTAACTGAACTAATTAACGACAGCACCGAATCGTTACCACAAATTGGAGCGATTGTATTAATTATTGCTAATGGCTTGTCGTTTATTTGAAAAACAACGGTGTCGTTTTGAATACATTGTTCGTTTTGATTCGTTGCTATTGCAGTAAACTTATAAAATCCTGCGGTATCAGAAGAAGCAGTATGAGATGAACCCGAATTTATTATAGCACTGTCTTCAAGTTGCCAGTAATAGTTGTTGTAATTGATTGAACCAATGATGTTTATTAAACTATCGTTTTCACAAAAAACAGCTGTGTCCTCATTTAAGGTAAATAGTTGAACATCAGAAACCACACTGTAAATTGAATCATACAAAGAACAACCTGAACCTTGAATAATATGTTCGGCCAATAGCATTTGAGATGTCTCGTTTACAAACGAATCTAAGGCACTCGTTCCATTCCAAATTATTGAACCAGCAAATGTTGTGTCTTTATAAAAAAGGTGTCTGTTACCCTCACAGCTATTGCTGTCAGTTAATGACGCTATTAAATTTGGATAAACTTTATTGCCATTGAAATTAAACTGAACTATTGGGTTTTTTGAATAGTTGCTAACTGCAGCTTTTTCCCAACCATTAGTTTCATTTTCTAACCAAACCGAACTTGTATCAAAATAGGTTTCAGTTGCACCTATTGAAGAACCATTTCCTGTAGAATCAGTTTTTCCAATAGCTATTAAATATTTACCTGGATGTAAGTCATTAAAGCAATCAAATGTAATTTTCTTGAATCCATCAAGTGAATCAGTAAAATTCACTAATTGTGTTTCTAAAACTGAATCAGGCTGGTTGCTAAAGCTGTATAAGTTAACCTTAAAGGTATCCTGAGCCGATGCATTTTTAATGAAATAATCAACCGATTGCAAGGTATCAATAACGTTCAATTCGAAGGTTACACCTACCATTTCAGGCACATAAACACCTGCAATGTTTCCAACAGAATCTGTTTCAAGATTTATATAGCTTAGGTTCGAATCTATCAGATTATCTCTACTTAAAAGAGAATCAGTAATAATTAACTGGTTCCAAACAGTATCGCTAAACGGATTTAACTGAGCTGCACTAAAACTAAAGTAGGTTTTTATTAAGTGTGAGTCTAGGGTATTTGCCAAGTTAGGGTAAGCAAAAATTATGGTAGAATCTTGATCCGCCAACAAAGAATCTAGCGTAAAGCTATCTGCTACTCCATCAATTTCAATGTTTAAGGTAAACTGATTTCGGTATGTCTTAGAACTGTCGTTATAGATAGTAACAGGAATTCCGTTGTATTGTTTTTGAGGTAAAAACCTGTAACCCGGCCCTTGAGAATAAACCCTCATTTCTTGAGACTGAACACTTTCCGGAAGTATACAAAACGTTAAAATTAAGGCAAAAAACGTTCTTAAAATTTTGGTAATTAAGCTGTTGCGCAACCCTATATGCATCAATCCAGTGTTTTGTTTAAGCAAAATATTCCAAAAATACTACATTTATATGATTTATGACGTCATTATGAAGAGTACATTTTAACTTTCTCGTATGTATTTGACCACCGTTTCACTTTTTATTAGCACGTAATTATTGATTGCGTTTTCAATTCTATCATTCCACTAAGGTCTGGGTTTCATTCAAACCTGAGCCCCAAACTTTGGCAATTCCCCTGAAGTTTACTCATAAGAATTTTTCACGTCCAATCATGTGTTGTTTTTTACTCTATAAACTCCCGTTAAGATCGATCTAAAATGTTACTTTAACAGCCCTATTATGAACTAAATTAAATGTATAGGTTGTATTAACAATTTGAAACCGGATTTGAATTCATGAAATGGAGTCACCATTTGAAAACTCGTCAATTGTGATATTTACTGAATTTGCAGTTGATATCCAAAAAACACAAAGTATCGAAGCTCGAATCTTACACAAGTAAGATTGAATTTTAGTATCAATATTTAGTAATTGAACAATCATTTTTAGATTAGATCAATAACAACCAATTAAAGTTAAAATTAGACAACCTTAAGTACTGAAAGTCAAGCTTTAATAAACCATTTCTTGCCTATTTTAAACTTGGTTGGCTGTACAATCAATTTAACTCCTTCGGCCATAATTGATATACCAACAATATCAATGGCAATTGCTGCTGTAAGAGCGGCTGCGGTTACAATAATAAATGGCCCCCCTAAGGTAAACACCTTTAAGCCTTCGGAACCTATAAATACTCCACCGGCCGTTACCGCAATGCCCGCAATAAACAAGCCTGTTCCCGAAAGTTTTTGTACAAACGACTTACCAAATCCTCGTTTAAGTAACACCAAATCTTTCATAACAACTAATGAGTCGCCAATTTTATATTCTTTAGGGCTTATGATCACTATTTTACCCTTATACCGTTCGTCTTTACGCGTTTTAACAACAGCTTTTTCACCTTCGTAAAAATCTATTTCATTACCGCTCTTTAATTTTTTAACAGTAAGCCTTTTTCCAACTTTTTTCTTCTTTAATTTTTTATTCTCTGAGTTCTTTTTCTGTGATGATTTAGAAACATCTCTAAGCGCTTCACGAACGTTCTCACCTCTGGTATTAACTCTCTGCTCAATTTTTAGATATCCTTCTTTTGACTCCCTAGTTGGTCTTTCTTGAGCACAAGCTGAAAGAACAATCAAACAACTAAATAAAATAAGTAGTAAGCGCCTCATTAAACGTATCCTTTAATCTTGTAAACGCAAATTCCAACCATTTCATGTATAAATACTTGCCACTTTTGTAAAGTTTCTGCTTGTGGCAAAATTAAATGCTCTAAATGAAATTTTCTAGAACCAGAAATTCGATCAACAGGAAATTGAACAACCTCAATACCTTGCTTATTAAAACATTTTGAGGCACGTAACATATGTACTGATGAGGTAATTAATAGAATTCTACCTTCAATATTATTTTGCTCAACAATCTGCTTTACATTAACTGCGTTTTGATAGGTATTTTGAGATATTGAATCAACCAATATATCTTTAGCTTTAACTCCTAACTGAGTTAAAAACGGATAAACATAACTTCCTTCTTTATCGAGACCTAACAAGCTTGCTGAGCCTCCTGAAATAATTATTTTGTCCGCTACTTTATTCTTGTAACACCAAAGGCCATAGATAAACCTATCGCTTGATTCACCAAAATTAATTTGGTTGTTCGTTGGGTCGTAATTTGAATACCCTCCTAGAATAATAACTGCCTCGTATTTACCTAATTCCGTTTTATTAACACGATTTACTTCATACTGCCTTAGTGCTTCATCAAGTAAAAATGAGTTTCCGAAAACGAAAAAAACTGAAAACGACCAGATTAGAAATTTTCTTCTTTTTTTGGCTATAATCATAGCCAATACAAGAAAAATAATCACCCACGTTATAGGAGCAATTGCAAAAGTAAGTACCTTAGAAAATATAAAAAACAAGTTGCTATTTATTCACTACAAATTTACCAGTTTTAGAACAGTTATCATCTAAAACCACAAAAGTATATAAGCCGTTTTTCAGATTAGTTATATCTAATTTATGTTCAGCTAAATTTGAAGCCAATTTTTGACTTAAAACCAATTCACCTTCGAGGCTATAAACTTTAACTGAATTGCCTTGCGCTGATATTCTCAAATAATCTGAAGCAGGGTTTGGGTATACTTTGATAGTATTTGTGCTTGCTTCAGAATTCTGATTTTTTATATCATCAATACCAACTACCTGACTAGACAATACAATCTGAGCGGTAAAAACACCTCTCCCATGAGTACCAATAGCTATAAAGCCATCCGACCTTCGATAATCAATCATATCTACAATAGCGTTACCTATAACATCAGTACCTTGTTGAACCCACACCGTTGAATCACCATTTAACTGTTTTGTAGCAAATAATCCTACTGATGTTCCAACAAAGTAGATGACACCGCTTTCAACTGGCACTATAGCCGCACTTCGAACAGATGGCCCATCCCCAATCCCATCCAAAGCAGGTGGATATGAACCATTTAATTCTGGCTCTAAGTTGCCAGCTATTTTCTCCCAACTTGATCCAGCATCCTTCGAATAGTATAAGCTATACACGTTGTAATTGGAATACACTAATATCAATTTATCACCATCGAATGGATGAACAGCAATATCGTTAACAAAACTACCTGTTCCAACCTTTTGTGTTATTTCAGTGGGCAATCCCATTGCTGTATCAGCGTTTTCTAAACGATACACTTTCTTATCATCAGTGCCAATATATAATCTGTGATCAGGGTTACCATAAGTTGATTCCAATGTTGAAACTCTTTCGCCTGCAGTGTTTACCACAAGTCGTTCCCATCCAACACTTAATTTGTTGCCACTGTTATTTAAAAGAATTGATGATAAGTCATTGTGTCGCATAATATTCGTGGATTGCGACATGTACATTATGTTTTGATCTACATCATCTAGTATAAATGGGTTAATAAAAAAGTATGAGCTACCATTTTCAGGGTCAATCCTTCTAAAATCGGCTCTATTTCCATCTTGGTCAAGTTCCATTTTATAAGTAACTCCGTTTTGCGAAGAAAAATAATAATCATCAGATGCTCCAATTGCACAGTACGAACCATCGCCAGATGCAGGAATAGACCACGGAACAGTATTATTCACAGTTCGAGTAAAGCCAGAACTATTGTCTTGCATTCCTCCTATAACTTCTTTGTTTCCTGAAGTTGTTCTGTTAACCCCTACCGTGTAAAATTGAGTGGTAAAATAACCTCTATTTTTATCCTCCCAAACTACGTTACTTGCCATGTCGTTTCTGGTAATGTAGACTCCGCCATCATTGGTATTCAACATTTCATTAGGGTTACTCAAAAATAAAATTTGGTGATGATCAGGATGATGGTTTGGATATCTATAATCGGGGCTACTAATAGGATTATAACCTCCAATATGTGTAATTTGAGCACTGGTTTCAAATGCATCGTTTGATCTAAACATATTTGTACCAGCAATAAAAACAACATTCGAATCTCCCGGCTTAACAGCTATTTCGACATCATAAGAACCCTGGCATCTGTAACTTTTTCTAAAACTTTCATCGGCCGGAATGCTGTTACTCAAATTAATCCACAAATTATTGGTATCAGTTCCATTGCCACTTTTATAAACGTATTTCCAAAGCGAATTGGCTTCTGAAAAGGCATCACCGGGAGTAGAAAACTTTCCTGCACCGGGCGTCTCACCTAAAAAATAAACTTTATTTTCATTATTAGGGTCTATAGCAATTACCACTCGCTTGTAGTCTGCTGGATAATTTGAGGGTGTAATATTATCCCATGCTTCTCCGTCAACCGAACGAAAAATTCCTTTGGTGGTTCCGTCACTACTTAGCGTTGAATAAACAACACCCGAGCTTGTAACCGCAACATCTGTATAAGCAGACAAAAAACCACTTTTATTTCCATTTACAAATCGGAAAGAATCTCCACCGTTGGTACTTTTCATTATTCGTCCAAGGATTGCAGCGTAAACAACGTCGTTTACAGAATCACTAGGATCAGTTTTTATATCCCAAACTATATCCCAAGGTTCTTTGCTCTGTGTTGTATTGCTTTGAGTTGAAGTCAACCCAGACCATGATTTGCCGCCATCAGTTGACTTAAATAGACCGTTACCTACATAAGTTGCTGAAAAATTAGCGCTTGCAGAATTGCCTATATTTTCGCCAGTTCCTAAATACCAAACATTTGTTTTGCCTTCTCTTGTATCTTGAGCTATGCATGAGCCGTTAAATTGAAATGCGTCTTTTGTTGTGTGTTCCCATGAATTACCTTGATCTGTAGAACGCCAAACCCCTCCTGAAATACCTGCAGCTAATAATATGCTGTCGTTTGTTACATCAACAGCAGCTCCTCTAGTACGACCTCCAATATTGAACGGTCCGGCTTGTTTCCAAACGCTGGCTCCTCTTCTTTGAAACTGAACATCTTTAGGTAAATTTTCAGCAAATGCAATCTCCCTTTTCCTTATTCCGGCTGGAATTTCATTCGTCATTGGATCTTTTAATCGTTCAAACATCCATTCCGCTTTACCTTCAATTCCAAAGTTATTTTCTTTATTAGATGAAAGGAAACTACAGGAGGAAAAAAGACACAATGCAACTAGGGTATATAAGTATTTCATGCGGTTTTTTAATTGTAACAAATAACGCAATAAAAAGTTGAATTAATAAATTTGGTTTAACGGTCTCTAAAAAGAAAGTTTAAACCATACAACCTAAACAAACAATTCGCTGGACTACTTTATGGAACTAACTGATAAGCTTTTTTGATCAGCATTTGCATTGTTTGTTACGGATCCAAACATCCGATCTTTCTGTAAACAAAGTAAACTGCAATCACTAAGCTAGTTATGATTAGCCCTATTGTGCAGTAAAGTAATATTTTTTCCTTAAACTTCATTATTCAAATTTTAGTATTTCCCATATATAACTTAACATTCGGAAATCGAAATTTTGAATATTAACAATAATTTATTTTAATACTTCTAAGTTGATTTTCGTCTACTGTCAGAAGTAAAATTAATTTTCGAAATCTCAATCGAATTAAAAATAAAACCCTCTTTCAACCAGTTCAATAATGATGATATATTATTTAAAAGTGGTGCTTATATTTGAGCCAAACTTAGCTGTATGATCAATGTTTCCGATTTAGAATTCAATAAAAATGAGGATACCAATAAATTATTGGTATCAAAACTGAATCGTGAACTAGATAAAGTTCACCTTGGAGGAGGTGAGAAAAAAATAGCCAAACATAAAAGCAAAGGAAAATTAACCGCTCGAGAACGTATTGCTTTCTTATTGGATAAGAATAAAAAACAAATTGAAATAGGTGCTTTTGTTGGGAATGGAATGTACGAGGAATATGGTGGCTGTCCTTCAGGCGGTGTTGTTATTGTTATAGGATACATTAAAGGAGTGCAATGCATTGTTGTCGCAAATGATGCAACAGTAAAGGCGGGTGCCTGGTTTCCTATTACGGCCAAAAAGAACCTAAGAGCCCAAGAAATTTCTATTGAGAACGACCTACCTATTGTCTACTTAGTAGACAGCGCAGGGGTTTTCTTACCTTTACAGGATGAAGTTTTCCCTGACAAGGAACACTTTGGAAGGATTTTCAGAAACAATGCTGTTATGTCATCAAAAGGAATCATCCAGATTGCTGCTATCATGGGCAGTTGTGTCGCGGGTGGAGCTTACCTTCCTATTATGTCAGATGAGGCGTTGATTGTAGATAAAACTGGCAGTATTTTTCTTGCAGGCTCCTATTTAGTAAAAGCCGCTGTGGGTGAAGATGTTGATAATGAGTCACTTGGAGGAGCATCAACACATTGCGAGGTTTCAGGTGTTACTGACTACAAATGCGCTGATGATAATGATTGCTTAACCCGAATAAAAAACATAATTGACAAAATCGGAGGAAACCCTAAAGCCGGTTATAACCGTAAAAAGTCAAATGAACCAAACTTCAGTATAGATGAAGTTTTTGGTATTTTACCTGCAACAAGAGAAAAACCTTATGATGTAAGAGATCTAATTAGCAGACTAGTAGATAATTCTGATTTTGAAGAATACAAAGAACTTTATGGTAAATCGATTGTAACTGGGTTGGCACGTATTGATGGATGGAGCGTAGGTATTGTTGCCAATCAGCGTATTTTGGTGAAAAACAAAAAAGGAGAAATGCAATTTGGTGGAGTTATATACTCAGACTCAGCTGATAAGGCCGCAAGATTTATTATGAATTGTAATCAAAAGAAAATTCCTCTGGTATTTTTTCAAGATGTAACTGGGTTTATGGTTGGCTCAAGATCAGAGCATGGCGGGATAATCAAGGATGGTGCTAAAATGGTAAATGCCATGAGTAATTCTGTTGTGCCTAAGTTTACCATTATAACTGGAAACTCATTTGGAGCCGGTAATTACGCCATGTGTGGAAAAGCATATGATCCTACACTTATTGCTTGTTGGCCTTCAGCACAAATTGCAGTAATGGGCGGTGCTCAAGCCGCTAAGGTTCTTTTACAAATTGAAGTAGCCACATTAAAGGCTAAAGGTCAAACAATTACTCCGAAAAAAGAAAAAGAACTATTGGATACAATGACTGCTAGATACAATACTCAAATGTCTCCTTATTATGCTGCTTCGAGATTGTGGGTTGATGCCATTATTGACCCAAGAGACACTAGAACATGGATATCAATGGGAATTGAAATGGCAAACAATAAGCCTCAAGAAAAACCTTACAATGTGGGTGTGATCCAGACTTAAAACTTTACAAGCTTTAGTATTTTTGTTTGATTCTCCATCTTTAATATCAAGAAATATAAGCCGGGTTTAAATTTCTGAGTATTTACAATCGAGGTACCCCTATTATAGTTAACATCAACCATTTGACCTTGCTGGTTAACTATTTTTATAGATTCTGGTTGCCCTTCAATTATTATTTGGTCGTTAAAAGGATTAGGATAGACTTTAAATGCATGATTGTAATAATCACTAAGACCTGACAAATCACCTTCAGTAACTTTTAATGTAGTTTTTGCAGCACCATCACCAGAGGTTTTGCCATTTTTATTTACTCCGTTACCACAGGTATAAAAGGTTAAGTCTCCCTTTCCTACCGCTGGTGCTTTCCAGCCAACTTCAAAAACATTTGTATTTGAAATACCATTGTGTTCTGCATAATTCCGTCCTTTAGCTGCAGCAAGTTTTACATTTGATCCAGGGTTGTTCCACCCTACAACTCCACTATTATCTATATCAGAAAGACATACAAGTTGAAATCCATAACCTGAAATACTTCCTGATGTACCGCTAATTTCAACCCTCAGCGTATACTCTTCTTCGGGTATATATTTAACAACTTCTTCGTTGGCAGCATTAAGCATTTTAAGGTCAATCTCAACTTGAATTGGCCCTCCATTATGACAATTTATGCAAGTATTTGAAGCATCACCTGGAGCCCCTGTATTTCCTTCGTTTTCTGCTGTCGCTCTACCGTTTGAACTTCCTACTACCAAAAAATAACAACAAGATACAATACATCCAACAAATATTTTAAAGACTTTATTTCTCATTTTAATCTATTGTAGGCAAATTAGAATTAAGAAGGGGTACCTTCTAGTTATTCTGTATCCGAAGAGTCATCATTCGAATCCCCTTCAACATCATCTTTAATGATCATTTTCTTAATCATTACTTCAATAGGGAACAGCATTAAACCTAGAAGAACGTTTAAACCCACTTTGATAAAGGCTACGTTGCCCAAGAATCCTTCAATGTTATCTTCAACGTAGTTTATGCCGTACTCAAAAACAATAATTAAAGCAATGGTTGCCAAAACTGTTGAAACTCTTGACCCTCCCGTTTTACGACCATAAAATACTGCAGCTGTCAACATTACCACAATTACTATTACTTGTATTAAATAGAAGGTATAGCTTTGATAAAAAGGCGTTGTGATTGAAAAAACATATTCCGTAATCTTACTTTCAGTTTTATGACCATTTATCGCCTTTATCATTAAATTATAATCCCCAGGGTTTAGATTTGAATAATATACTTGTCTAAACTCACTCTGTCTCGACCATCCTGTATCTTTTCCAACTAACATATACTGGTAACGCACTTTATTAGAGTTATTTAGACTAACACCCGTATATTTAAAAGTTAGGTTGTTTTGCTCAGGCTTAAACTCACTGTCAAATGGAAATTCTGCAGGTTGTTGATCAACTTCTAGATCTTGCAAGGTTACAATCGGCTTAACTACATTCTCAAAATCAACAGAAGGGTTATATTTAACCGCCCCTAGAATACACCCAAACCAAACGTTATCATTTTCATCAGTACAAATTGAGTTGTAGTTTACTTCAAGACCTAAAAATCCTTCCGTTTTTCCATAATGCGTGAATTGTTCTGTTCGAGGATCGAATTTTTCAACACCATATGATGTACCAATCCAAATGTTATTTTTATCGTCAGCAACAAGCGCGTATGGCGACTCTGTTCTTAAAGTTGTATTTGCTGCTGAATAATTAGTGAATTCCGATCCATCGTATTTGTATAAACCACCTGTATAAGCGCCGAAATAAACATTTCCTAGTTTATCCGCAGTAACACATAGAATTAATGGCTTAACACCATCTTCTTCTCTAAAAACTTTAAACGATTCACCATTATACATTGTAAGGTAACCACCGCTACAAGCAAACCATAAGTTACCATGGGTGTCTTTGGCTATTTTCGATACTTGTGTTCCTCCTAATCCTTGTTCTTCACCATAAAAATCTAGGTTATAAGTTTTTTTATTCAGTCTTGCTGCCCCTAACCTAGTTCCTAACCATATATTGCCTTGATCATCCTCTTGAATGCAAAAAATAAAATCCTGAAGCACATTCTCAATGTTTACTTTTTGAAATCCGCCATCAGCCGACTGTTTAAAAAGCAACCCATCTGCTGTAGAATACCATAAGTTATCTTCTGAATCTTTAAATATATCAGTTACCCTTTTATCGTCAAGTCCTTGGATTTTTAAATCTTGAACTTTCAATTCATCATTATCAGTATTGGTTCCATTAATAAGCATGCTAACACCTTGATTTGTACCCAATACCATGTTACCTTTTCCGTTTGAACAAACAGAAAGAATCATGTTACTTTTTAAACCTATACTTTTATCATAAAGCAAGAAGTAATCAGACACATATTGATTGACACCAACATTTGTTCCTAACCAAACACTGTGTTCACGATCAAGAAAAATACAGTTGATATCGTAAAAGCTTAACCCTTGTCGAGTTCCATACGACTGAAAATATAGTTTTCCCCCTTTTAAAACAACTCTTAGAGCACCTTTATCATGTGTTCCTATCCATAAGTTTCCCTTTCCATCGGATTGAAGTGATGAAAGCTTATTACTAGTTAAACGGCCATCTGCATTGGTAAAATCAAATGTTATTTCAGAAATATTATTGTTTTGCATTAACAGTGGAATTTGATCTTGATTTAATTTGCTTAAACCTTGATCTGCAGTTGCTATCCAAATCTCTTCATTAAAAAACTCAATGTCCTTTATTTTGTTACTAGACAAACCATTGATATCATTTAAATGTATTGAAGGAACATCTTGCCCTTTTAAGTCATCGCCCTGAATCACATATACTCCATCATTTGCAGTACCGACCCATAAATTATTGAATTTATCTAGATAAAGGGTACTGATAAACTTGGCTTCGGTACTTTCAGTGAATAATACTTTTTCAACTACGTTTGTCTCAACGTTATAAATAAACAACCCTGAACCGTTTGTAGAAAAAACTATAATATTTTTTGCAGTATCTTCAACAAACTGGGTTATAGTTTGAAATTCATTATATCGTTCAATCGAAACATTTTCAATTTCATTGGTCTCTTTGCTCCATCTTGAAATTGAACCAGCCCGATGACCAATCCACATGTCACCATTTTTTGTTTTCAGCATTGCTGTTACCCAGTTTTCAGCAAGGCTATCTTTCGTTGTAAGATTATTAAAGTATACTCCATCATAAACTGAAATACCTGAAATAGTGCCCACCCAAAGCCTACCATAATCATCCTGCTCAAAAGCCTGAACTTGAGATTGTATCAATCCGTTTTCAACACCGTACTTAACAAAACTTACAACCTGTGCTGATAAAAATGTGTTTACAAGTAGAAATAAACTTATTACTAATATTCTAATCATGTGATATTAATTTTGTTCTAATTTGATATTGTAATTTCCCAAAACACTTAAATATTCTGTTTCGGTTACTTCTTCAGTCCCTATATAATAATAATCTACGAAGAACCAGTTTAGTTTATGTGTCATTTCTATTTTTTTGCCATCAGTAATTATTCTGTGAGAAAATTTCTGAAAAACACCTTGACCTGTCGGAGTATAATAAACTCTTAAGGATCGGGTTGCATTAAAGGTGCTGTCAATTGGCACATTATCCACCACCAAACCTCTGCGAGTAAATAAATCTGCCAATATGTTGTTGAAATTTATAAATTCTTGCTGCTGCTCCTCAAGCTGCTCATTCGGAAGGTCAGGTTCAGGTAATTCAAGCTCAACAAATTCAAAATCATCTAGTTCTTCAGCACTAAGCTGAACATCTTGAATATCAATAACCACTTTTGACGTATCTACAGCAAACATTGACAATAAGAAATCTTGAGTACCAGCAGCTGTTGAAGCCAAACTAGCTTCTTTTTGCTTTTCTTCTCTGGTTGCAGCATCATCGTAAATTGCAGCTGAAAAATCATCTTCTTCAGGGATTTTAGCTAGAACCATTTTCGGTGGTTTCATTTTTCCTGCTGTTAATGTTCCTAGCTGTTTTGATTTGTCTTTAATTGTAACGATCTTCTTCGCAGCGTTTGCTTTCTTTAACTCAGCTAAACGTCTTTCTTTTTCTCTTTTAGGTTCAAATAGCACTTTTAAAAAGTTATCGTTTGCCATTGAATCATTAACAAAAGTGTTGTCTTGCACTGTGTAGTATACTTTTTGATTTGGCATGTTAAACACTTTGTTATCAATATCAGGTTCACTCTTTGGTACTAACGTAACGGCATTGATGTTTGCACTCATATCCTTTATTGAATCAACCAGCATCGTTGTGTTTAAATCAACAAATGTTGAGTAGTATCTGCTGCTTTCAAATTTCAGTAAAGCTGTTTTTTGAAACTTACCTTTGAATTCATAAACACCTCTTCTATTGGTTTCTATAGAATCAACTTTTTCTCCGTCCTCCACTAAATAAACCATAACACCTTTAAGTCGTCTGTCTGTTAAATCTTTAGCATATCCAATAATACTTAATCGTTTTGTGGAGAGCTCGGCTAACTTAGCGGTTCTATCAATTTCAGCATAAAAATAATTAATAACAGAACTATCAACCGAAATACTACTAGCACTAGCGTTGTAATCAAGTTTACTAGCAGGGTTTTGAAAAATCAATGGATCGTAGTCATCAATCTTACTAAAAACCTTTACAGGATCTGTGGAAACGGTATCAAGTTTCCCCTCACCAGGCGCTACAGTAGTTAACTCAACAAATGATGTATAAAAACCTTCACCTTCAAAACTGAATGAATAGTTTTCATTAAAATCTACTTCAGCAGTAAACTTACCATCACGATCCACCTCCATGGTATCAACAACTTCCTCGCCTAACTTTAAAAATATGTTCAATTCTTTATGTTTTCTTTTTGAATATCCTTCAACTTGCAAATTCAAAACCAAAATTTTAGGAAGCATATCTTCTTCACTTTGTTTAAGAATATCACCAAATGCAGCTTGCGCTTGCAGGTCATTAGCAAATTCAATTCTTTTAGTAACCAGCGTATCGTGGTAAACTTTATTAAAAAGCATTTTAAATGCAAATGGGTTCATTCCAGACTCCTTACTAAACATAGATACGTCTGACTCTTGCTCTGCTACTCTGGTTCTATCTTCTTCCGGAATATGCGTATCAAATTCAAATTGCATGTTAAAGAAACCTTTACGTTTAACTTCAATTCGATATGTTTTCTCGTAATTCAACGAAATATTATATTGCCCTTTTTTATTGGTAGTTACACTGTGAACTTCAACTGGACCAACAAACACTTTAACAGTAGCACTATCCAACTCTCTTCCTTCTTGAACATCTTCAACCGTCCCTTTAAGCGCTACATATTTATATTCAACAGGATATTCTTCATTGGCCAGTTCAACAATAGGAGTATTAGTTTCGATTACTTTATCTAAACTTTTTTCAAACTTTTCTATTACGTCTTGATCTGCCGTAAAATTGTTTGTTGAATCTTGGTATTCTAAATAGGCTACTGGTTCATCAAAAGTCTTTTCATCAACATAGGCATCATTCAATAAGTACATCGTTATTTCAGGAGCCTCTAATTCGATTTTCTTAAATTCTTTGCTCTCGCGCTCCGTGTTTAATTCTACTATGTTCTTATGGTATAACTCGTTCGAAAACTCTAAGTACATATCTTTGTCAAAAGGAGCCTTTAGAATATACGATCCGTTCTTTTTTGTTTCCATATACGCCAATTCTTCATCACCATCTTTAAGTCTAACCTGAATGGCCTTTAATGGTGAACCTGCTGAATCAACCACATTTCCATAAACTTCAATAGGTAGTTTTTTAGATTCGTCTAGAACCGTTTGAAACGTATCGATTGCCGCAGTATTATATGTTATCTTGGCAGAATCTTCATTAAATTTAAATTGAGTAACAGGTAAATCAAACGCTTTTGGATTGATGTATTCGGTAGACTTTGAAATAATTTTAATCACTGGACTAAATTCAAAATCTGAAGCTGAAAAATTTGAGGGAGCCTTGGTGTCAAGCTCAATATAAGAAGGATAGTAACCATCAACCTCTAATTCCACCGTGGCTTTTTTATCATAAAACAGCTTAAATTCAAAAGCTCCAGTTGAGTCAATCTCAACAGACTCAACAACTTTTTCATCCACAATAATATTCGCTTTCCCTTTTTTAACAGGAATTGAATCATTAGCAGATAAGCTTGCTTTTATATAAACTTTGGGATCCTCATTTGATTCAGCAATGAATTCATCAAGAGAGGATGCATCTACATCAAAAAAGTCATCAATTGGAAAATAAACAATTCTGGTAAACGGTTTTCTAAAAACACTAAGGTTAATATTTTTTACTGTATCGCTTAACAAGTTCAAATACGGAGAAATCGTATAGTTTTTATCGCTTTTAGGTAAGGGGATTCTAGAATCAATTTGAATGTGCATTGATACATAGCCTTTTGCATCAAAATGAAGCGTTTGAGTCTTTTGGTAATCTACCTCTAAACTGAATTTACCCACAGCATTGGTTGAAGTCTTAGAAACTTCTTTTCCGAATTCTTTAAGCGTTACAGTAATTTCTTCGTCTATGAATTCACCATCTGGGTCTTTAACAACACCCTTAATTTTAAGTTTCCCTTCGTTCTCATATGATGACAAAAGGACAGATACCATGCTTACTAAGCACAATAAAAATACACTCTTTACAAATTTTTTATACATGATTTTCTTTCTGCTCCAAATTAACCTTTTCAAAAATAGAAAAATGACTTAACTAATTACAATAATACTTGGAAATCGACTTTATTTCATTTCCCAAATCTCTTTATCTTTAGGTTTTGGCGCATTTGCCTTTTTAATCTTCCAAAATTCTTTCTCAATATCACTAGAGGGGCGCGCTGCATTTAATTTTATAATTTCACCGTCAGGACCCATCAACACATATTTTGGAATCAACATTATTCTGTAATCTTCTTTTAATTTATCAAGATTTGACGCTCGCCCAAAAACCCAATCATATGTCATCTTTGAGGTGAATTTTTGAAACTTTTTGTTTGACTCGTCAATAGAAATTGAAAGTATTTCAACTTGTTCCTTATAAGTTTCATTAAGGGCTTTAGTCAACCTCATTTCGTTAATGCAGGGCGTACACCAGGTTGCCCAAAAATCTATATATACATATTTACCTCTATAGTCAGAAATTTTCTTTAGTTCACCATTTGGTAACTTAAACTCAAACTCTGGAGCAATACTTCCATTTTCAAGCAGATTCCATTTATTGAGAATATTTTTCACAATACTTTGAACATCCGGATACAAGCTCCTAACTTTCATTTTCTTCAAAACGGACTCAATTGCAGCTCTGTTGTACGTAGCATCTTGATACATATCATACAGCTCCGTCACCAAAACCATTTCCTTTTGTTTATCAGTACATTGCTTTAAAAATTTATTGGTGTTCAGCACCGACAAAAGTGAATCAGGGTTTTGATGAACATTAACAGAACTTTCTAATTTCAATTGAAGTGAAGTAACAGCAAAGAATCTTCTATATCCACTAAAGAAATCCTTAAAAAACTTAACATACTCAGGATGAGCTATTTTTGGAGTAACATTTACAACATATTCATCCATCATTTTTTGTCTGGAATAATTGGTAGTTAATTGTAATTGGGCAATAACAAAGTGATAATAAGTCCTTATAAAAGCGCTCTGCTCGGTAGTTGTTTTAGTCTCAATATTTAGTTTAAACGCAGCAACAACATTCTCTGCTGTCTTACGAACAAATAACTGAGCATTTTCGGTAATTAAATTATCCACCGAATAATTAAACTCTTCAAGTTTTTCATTAATTCTATTCTGTCCATCTTTAATTATGATAGGATTAACTGTTTTCCGTTTACTTAAAACCCTAGATGCCTCACCGTTATATGGAGGGAATTCAACTTTATAAGTCTCATTTGGTTCAACAAAAAAGGTGTAATAAACATGATTAATCTTAAAAGTAACTTGCTGACTTTCTTCTAGATTAAGGTTTAGTTCAAAACATAAAGAATCATTCAATTTAACTACATTTATAACTGTATCGGTGTAGGTAAAATAATCGGTTAAAAATACCTCGACATACTCGTTGTTACTACCGTACAAAACTTGTCCTACAATGGTTTGTGCGTAAGAATTTAAAGAGGTTAAAATAAAAGTAACGAATATTAAAAGTCTCATTCTATTTTGTAATCCAATGGGGTAAACTGATTTATGTTTCCGCCATTTTTGTAAATATCTCGAACAATTGTCGAACTTATAGCAGAAAGGGCTGGACTCGTCAAAAAGAATACCGTTTCTATTTCATCCTGCAACGCTTTGTTCATTTGACCAATATTTCTTTCGTATTCGAAATCGGTTGAATTTCGCAATCCACGCAAGATATAAGGAGCATTTATGGACAAACAATAATCAACGGTGAGGCCTTCATATACTTGAACCGAAATTTTTGGATTGTTCTCGAACAAGCCTTGAATAGACTTTTTTCTTGATTCTAAATCGAATAAATATTTCTTTTTTGAGTTGTGTCCAATAGCCACAACAATTTCATCAAACAAGGGTAATGCTCTGCTTACGATATCAAAATGACCATTGGTAAAAGGGTCAAACGACCCAGGAAATACAGCTTTTCTCATGATTAATCACTATTTGCGAAAAAAAGAAAAATTTACGTTTCCGTATTTTCTCGTTTCTACAAAATTAATGTGTTCTGAAAAGATATCACGTTTTGAGTGCTCAAGTATTAACAAACCATTTTTATTAAGTATGGTTTCATTCTTTAAGATCAAAGTTGGAATATCCTTTAGTTTAGGATTGTCGTATGGTGGATCTGCAAAAATAAAATCAAAACCAACCTTGCAATTCGGAACAAAACTGAATACGTTTTTTCTTAGCACCGTCCAATCAGATTCAAAACTACGGCTCAGTTGACGTAAATGTTTTATGCAATTTTGGTGAAAATCGACAGACACCAAACTGCTTGCTCCTCTTGATAAAAACTCTAAACCAATTAACCCAGTACCTGCGAATAAATCAAGAACCGATCTACCTTCAAAATGATAACTGTTGTTTAGTACATTAAAAAGAGCTTCTCTGGCAAAATCTGTGGTTGGTCGGGCTGGTAAATTTTTAGCAACCTGTATTGAACGACCTTTAAATTCTCCTCCTATTATACGCACAAGAATGCATTTTCTGTTGTGAAATATTCATTTGATTTTAGAGCTTGTAAAGCCTCATCTCTGCCTACAAACGAAGTAAGCGGCAACCGTTCAACTGCATTAAAGTATTCTGCAATTTTATCATTAAGTTGCTCGTCTACTTTATTGCCAAGTAAAGAAACCTTGCTGCTCTTAGCATTCAATCCTAATTGTTCTAACGAAAAAAGCAGGTAATAAACTACATCTTCAGATGTTTTAAAGTAAAACGAATTTGCAAATACAAATTTCGATTTAATAAAAACTACCACATCAAAAAAAGTGTCGGTTAGATTTACAAAAACCTGATTTGAAATATTGAATCTTGTTAGTAAAGAAAAACCTTCAATTAACACGTTGTGATGATGCGTAACTGTTCCTTTACTGTAATAATGATGTAAATAATCAATAATTTCAGGATCATACTGAAACACATTAATTGCTTTTACGCTTTCAATTATTTTGTGGCTTGTCTTTAAATTTTGATTGTAATAACTTGATGCTTTTAGATAAGAATCGGCATTACCAATCTCAAAAAAAGGACTTGGAATAAAGGTGAAATGCCTGTTTCTTATAACAAAAACAACTTGGGCAAAATCCAATTTAAACAAATCATTGGTTTTGAAAATACTTTTGATTTGGAGTAGAACACTGCTCTTTAACTTATCAAAAACAAATGCGGCAAAACCAATAAGCTTAGCAGTACTTTTATCTAAAATAGATACTGTTAGTGAATCATCTGATACTTGTAATTGCAACAAGCAATGACCTGCAGTTTGTTGACTAAAGTTATTCTGGACTAAAAAAATATTCGCACTTCTCTCAGTACTTAAAGCAACCGAAGAGATATTACTCACCCCAGTTTCCACTTGTTGTAGGATTTATCATTGACCCAACTCTCAGGTCTTTATCCATCTTAATCATTCGCTTATTTAAGCCAACTAGAACTTTCTCTCTTGGCGCGGTAATTTCAAAAACCTGAACCAACAAATTGTTCCTTTGGATTTGTCCAGCTTGAATATCAAAAATTTCACCCCCTGAAAAAGGAATATACTTGAGAGAATCAATATTCAAACTATATCTTTCATCTCTGTCCTTGGTGTAAAATTTACTAAAAACACTTCCTAATGCAGGCTCATAAATAGTATCTCTTGAAACAATACCTTTCTCAATTGCCTGTTCCTCGGTTAAGCTATCTGGAACAAAACCTACTGCTTTAATAACTGTTATTGAATCATTTTTCAAAAAGCTAATTAATGTCTCAAAATCAGAAGCATACACGTTACGTGCGCTTTTAAAACCAATTTGAGCTTGTCTGATGTCTTTTAATTGTTGAATTACTTTATCGTTTCTTTCAACCTTTTGAGTTCTAAATTCGATAGGGTCTTTTATGGATTTAAAATTTAAGGCTGATAACACCACCCCAAATACTATTAAAACAGCTATTACTCTACTTCGTACGCTTTTGGTGAACATATTCAAACCGCCTAATCCAGCGACTATTCCTCCGATAAAAATTGCTCCTGCGGCCATTAAAAACCATGAGTTTTGATTTCCAACAAAACCAAAGATTAAAAATGCAAGACCCGCAACTGTAATAAAAATTGATGTTCCAACTTTAGAAAAGCTTAATTCCATGTTTTTTAAATATAATTTTAATTTACAAGCATTGCAAATCTAAAAAAAATTCGGCTGAATTTTTAAGTGAAATAATATTTGAAGTTTGTCATTTAGTTGACTGTTGTAAAATAGATTTGTACGGTGAGTTTATATTCTATTTTCAGTTCAAAATTTACCCCAACGGCCGACCAAAAAGAAGCGTTGTATTTACTTGAAGAATTTGCCCTTTCTCCAACTCAAAACATTTTTATACTAAAAGGATTTGCCGGCACAGGAAAAACTACCATTGTTGACAGTCTAGTTCAATTTTTAACCAAGAATGAAAGAGAATATTATCTACTAGCACCAACAGGTAAAGCAGCAAAAGTTATTCAAAAATACACTCGAAAGTTTGCATCAACCATTCATCGTAAAATTTATCAGGCGCATAATATAGGTAGCTATCAAAATTTTAAATTATTCGAAAACAAAAGCCAAGGTGGGGTTTTTATTGTTGATGAAGCATCAATGATTAGCTCAGAGGAGCCAGGTTTCATGGGGAACCCTTTAATTGAAGATTTTCTTGAATATGTTTTTATGGGGCAAGATTGCAAGATTATTTTCATTGGCGATGTTGCTCAATTACCACCTGTCAATGAATTGTTTTCAGCAGCCCTCGACCCAAATTTTATGGGCGACTTAATAGGTCAACGAATAAAACACATTCAGTTAACACAGGTTATAAGGCAAGCCCAAGATTCAGGCATATTGTTTAATGCCACTCTAATCCGAAGCAATATTGAAAGTAATATTGGGCAGTTTCCAGATTTCAATTTTGATTCTTTTAACGACATTAAAGTAATTACGGGGCAAGAAGTTCATGAAAAACTTGAAGAAGCATACCAAGAATTTGGAGTAGAAGAAACCGTTGTTTTAACTCGATCTAACAAGACGGCAAACTTGTATAACAATCAAATAAGAAACAGAGTTTTTCAGCATGATGAACCAATTACTGGTGGTGAACTTTTAATGGTAGTTAAAAACAATTATTACTGGACCAAAGACTATGATGGAATTGGTTTTATTGCCAACGGTGACACTATCGAGATTAACCGTATTCAAAATGAAGAAGGAATTTACAATCAAGAATTTCTGAACGTTCAATGCAGTTTAAAAGACCACTACAACAATCCTGAAATTGATTTAAAGCTCATTAAAGCTGCATTAAATGGTGTAACTGCATCCATGTCAAAACAAGAAATGGATGCCTTCATTTTAACCATTAAAGAAGATATTCCTGAAGAAAGCAGTAGGCGAAAAATTTGGGAGTACATTAAATCAACTCCACATTTTAATGCAATTCAAGTTAAATATGCCTACGCAATAACAGGCCACAAAGCTCAAGGCGGACAATGGGATTGTGTTTTTATTGATCAAAGTTTTTTCAAAAAAGAGTGGCTTACTGTAGATTATTTAAGGTGGCTTTACACTTGTTTTACAAGAGCTAAAAAGAAACTATATTTGGTAAATTTCAAGTTTGACTTCAATAAAAAGCCGGAATTCTAAATTGATTAATATTTTTGAAAAAAGATTAAACTTTGATAGGTAAACTAATAGCAAAAGGAATTTTTAAAATTAGTGGTTGGAAAACTTCAGGTAGTATTCCTCCGGAAGTTAATCAGTGTATTGCCATTGGAGCACCTCACACATCAAATTGGGATTTTATATTTACCGTTTGCGCTCTTACTATTTTCGACTATCCTGCAAAGATTTTAATTAAAGATTTGTTTTTTAAAAACCCCTTAATTGGATGGTTTTTCAGGGCAACAGGAGGAATTCCCGTTGATCGTTCTAAAAAAAACAACCTCACTGGCGAACTCAAAAAAATGATTGAAAGCGGCAAACCCATTTACATTCTGTTTTCGCCAGAAGGAACGCGTAAAAGGGTTCAAAAATGGAAATCAGGATTTTATCATGTTGCCTTAGATTGCAACTTACCCATTGCTATGGGATTTTTAGATTACCCTAACAAACGAGCTGGATTTAAACACCTATTTTATCCTACAGGAAACAAACAAGTGGATTTTGAAGCCATGGCCAAATTTTATACACCAGATATGGCGGCAAATCCTCTATTGTATAATGATAAATTTTATCTGAAGGATTAATTCAAAACCTTAACCGTTATTTTGATGTCTTTCTTAGGCCAGTCGCCTTCGTCAGTGTCAACTTTAGCGATGGCGTCAACAACATCCATTCCTTCCAAAACCTCACCTATAACAGTATGTTCAGCATCTAAACTTGGGGAACCACCAAATTTCATATAAAAGTCAGCCTGATCACCAGGAATAATTTGATCTTCCATTTGTCTTAAATACTTAATCCCTTCTGGTTTTATTTTACCACGTTGAACGATATAAAAAGTATATGGTGATGAAAGTTTATCAGGATTATCAGAATAGTTACGTGCCATTGCCACAGCTCCTCTTTTGTGGTAAAGCTCAGTAAAAAACTCAGGTTTCATTTTAAAATTACCAATCTTAGCTTTCAAATTTTGGGTATCCCAATTATCCGAATTACCTCCTTGCACCACAAAATCGTCAATAACACGATAAAACACGGTAGTGTTAAAATACCCCATCTTAGCCAAGTAAATAAAGCTTGCGCGATGCATTTTGGGTTGCTTGTATAACCTGATTTTAATATTACCCATTTCGGTTTCAATCAGCAAATCAGTCTCTTTGTTTTCGTTGCCGTATTTCAGCAGAATGTCTTCATAATTCTTGTTGGATAATGTTGGCAAAAACGATGGTTGTTTAACTACAGGTTTCTGCTTTAATAAACGTTTAGACGCTTGCTCTACCATCGCTTCAGTTTTAATTTTCTTTTTTGATCCTGAATCAGAACATCCAACAAAAAACAGAAGGCAAAATAGCACTAAGAAATTACGCATTTCGAACAATTGATTTTAACTTAATGTAAATGGGGAAACCTCTAAACGACATCCAGAGAATAAACGAAACCCAAATTCCAATTAATCCTGGTGTAAATGTATGAAACATGGCTACACTTGGAATAAACACCAAAAACGTTGCTCCAAGTAATAAATTTCTTAGAAAAGCTGTTTTTCCCAGACCTTTAAAAATGCCATCTAAAGTAAACGCAATCGCGTTGATTGGCTGTGATATAATAATTAACCAAAAAGAGGTCGTGAATATTTCTAGCACCAATTCATCATCTGTAAAAAAGCTGCCAATTAATTTGTAACCCAATGCATAAGTTAACCCGAGTAATGCCCCAATAAAAACGTTTATCTTTAATAACTTGTGAGTTACCTTCAATAACAAATTGAAATTATTCCTTCCTGACAATTTACCTGCAAGCGCATTTCCTGCATTAGAATAACCATCAATAAAAAAGGAGGAGAACAACCAAATATTTACCCCTATGGTGAATGCTGCGACATGCTCATCACTCAATGAAGTAGCCAAGCTTGTACCAGCATAAAACGCAATATTCAGTGCTATTGCCCTTATAAATAAATCGAAACTCATTTTAAGCAACGATTTAATTTTAGGATGAATTTTTACTACTTGGATAAGTTGAAAGTCCGTTTTCTTGTACAAGTATCGGACTGCTAGCGCCAACATAATGAATTGTGAAACAACACTCGCCCAAGCTGCTCCTTCAACACCAAATGAAGGTACAATTCCTTCTATCCCGAACACCAGAATGATATCTAAAACAACATTAACTGTTGCTCCTACAAAACTTATAATCATTGCCCATGATGTATTCTGTAGACCTCTAAACACTCCGAAAATTCCGAATACTAATAAGCCAATTGGTAAACCAAATGCTCTAATATGAAAATAGCTGTTTGCTACATTTAATAAATCGCCTTGAGCGTTGTACAATTTAAAAATAGGGACACTTAGAAGGAGAGCAAAAATCATAACACTTGCGCCGAGTATGAAATTCATGATTAAAGCCTGAGGAATAAACGATTTTAAACTTTTTAGGTTGTTTGCGCCAACTGCTTTTGAAACAATGGCAGAAATAGCGCTTTTTGTTTGAGCTAGCACCCACATTATTAAAGTAAACAAGGATGCCCCTACTCCAACCCCTCCAAGTTCGGTTGCACCTAATTGGCCTATAACTGCAGTATCTACTAGCGAGATTACCGGCTCCGCAATTCCTGCAATTATTGCAGGTAAAGCCAATCGATTAATTTCTTTCCAGTTTATGTTGTCAATTGAATTACTCAATCTCTAAATCAAGCTTGCTTTTTAAATCCAAAAGCTTTGGGTTTTTTTCAGCTAATCGGGCAAAGCGATCGCGGTTGGTATACAATTGAATTTTGTCAGTATTAACGTCTACCATCCAGCTCAGTGTAAGTTTAAAATTGTTCAATTTATTTCTCACAAAACCTATAAGATCTGGTTTCCGATTCAACCATTCTTTTTCTTCGGTTGCATTTTTAAGCACAAAATTAATCTCCCAAGTTGTTTCGTCTAAATTCAGCTCTACAACTGACATAGCACTGTAGAAAAAACCAATATCATTCTTAGCTTTGAGCTCATCTAGATACAGGCTCCAAACAAATTTTAATCCGTCCAGATCAAAAGGAGTCGCTGGCCCTTTTGTAGATTCTGCATCGCTTTCTTCAACTGTTTTTTTAACTTCTTCTTCCTTTTTTTGTGTATCCAAAAGATTCCCTAAACCAAGCGAAGCATCTGACACATCAAATATTCCCTTTTTTGATTCTGTAGAAAAAATATTGGTCTTTGAAGCTGCAAGTTTTTCAATTTTCACCTCAACGAGTTTCTTAACTTCAGGCTCTGAAACTATCTGTTCTTCAACAAGGGCAACCTTTTCTGGCGCTTTATATGGTTTAGTGAGGGTGCTTTTCAGCTGTGGTGGTTCAGGTTTTTTAACTGATGCAGCAACCGAAATTATTTTAAATGTGTCTTTTTTTTTTCAGCACCTTTTAGTCCTGTATCAGCAATCGAGCACATTTTTATGAGCGCAAACTCAACCAACAGCCGTTGGTTTTTTGCCTGCTTGTAATTCACATCGCAGTCGGAGCAAATTTCAATAAACTTTAAAAGCGATTTTTCATCCGACTTAACGGCCTGCTGAAAATATTGCTCTTTAACATTGTCAGCTACTTCAAGTAACTTTAAAGTTGATTTATCTCTACAAACAAGTAGGTCACGGAAGTGAGCTGCTAAGCCAACAATAAAATTGTGGCCATCAAATCCTTTGTATAAAACATCATCAAACGCAAGTAAAACGGTACTTATGTCTTGGGTAAATAGTGCTTCTGATATTTTAAAATAATAATCGTAATCCAAAACATTCAAGTTTTCAATTACATCTTGATAGGTTACTGTCTTTCCGCAAAAACTTACCACTTGATCGAAAATTGAAAGTGCATCACGCAAAGCACCATCGGCTTTTTGACCAATAATGTGAAGTGCATTTTCATCAATCGTAACGCCTTCATTTGAGGCGATTTCTGTTAAGTGAGTTACAACATCTTTTACCACAATTCTTTTAAAATCAAAAATTTGACATCTTGATAAAATAGTTGGTAATATTTTATGCTTTTCGGTTGTCGCTAATATAAAAATTGCGTGCGCAGGTGGTTCTTCAAGAGTTTTTAGAAACGCATTAAACGCCGCTTGTGATAACATATGAACCTCATCAATAATATAAACCTTGTATTTTCCTACTTGAGGTGGGAACCGCACTTGCTCAGTTAGAGAACGGATATCGTCAACCGAGTTGTTTGAAGCTGCATCTAATTCAAAGATGTTAAACGAAAAATCTTCGCCCTCTTCTAAATCTTCTTTGCCCTCTTCTAAGTTTATAGTTTTAGCTAAAATTCTAGCACAGGTTGTTTTCCCAACTCCTCTTGGCCCACAAAACAAAAATGCTTGCGCAAGATGGTTGTTCTTAATGGCGTTCTCTAAGGTGCGGGTAATTGCCTCTTGGCCAACTACATCTTTAAAGAGCTGAGGGCGATACTTACGTGCAGAAACAACAAAATTTTCCATAATCTGAAAGGCAAATATATTGAAACAGGAAACCTTTAAGCAGTAATTATCCTTAAAATGAAATTTGATTTATTAACAACTTTGAATGCTGATGTTATATATTAATGAATTTCAAACCTTTATCAATTTTCATTTCCTTAGAATAAGTCTTAAAAATCTACACACCGCAGGTATTGCTCCAAGTGAAAATAATTACTATTTTTGCCGACCATTTTAAAAACATTAAAATTAACAAAACATGAATCAATACGAAACTGTTTTCATTTTAACTCCCGTTTTGTCTGATGTTCAGACAAAGGAAGCAGTAAAAGGGTACGAAACTGTACTCAAAAACTACGGCGCTAAATTGGTACACCAAGAGCACTGGGGATTAAGAAAATTAGCCTACCCTATTCAAAAGAAAAGCACAGGCTTTTATCAATTATTCGAATTTGAAGCTCCTACTGACGCGATTAAAAAAATCGAAGTAGAAATGAGACGTGATGAGAAAATCATGCGTTTTCTAACTACTAGATTAGACAAAAACGCTGGCGCTTGGGCTTTAAAGAGAAGAACTCAAGAAGGTGGTCCAAAGACTCCTAAAGAAATTATTTAATCCTCAAAAAGAAAAGAAATGGCTGAAGATATTAGATACCTCACCCCGATAAACATCGAGATTAAAAAAGATAAATACTGCAGATTTAAGAAAAGTGGTATTAAACATATAGATCATAAAGACCCTGAATTCTTATTAAAGTTCATTAACGAACAAGGTAAATTGTTACCAAGAAGAATTACTGGTACATCATTAAAGTTTCAACGTAAAGTTGCCGTTGCTGTTAAAAGAGCACGTCAACTAGCATTGTTGCCATTTGTTGCTGATCAATTAAAATAAGGAGAATCAAGGCATGAAAGTTATATTAAGAAAAAGCGTAGACAACTTAGGTTACAAAAATGATTTAGTATCTGTTAAAGATGGATATGCTAGAAACTTTTTGATTCCTAAAGGAATGGCAATTTATCCTACTTCAGGCAATTTAAAAATGCGTGAAGAAACTTTGAAACAAAGCGCTCATAAAGAGGCTAAAGTTGCTGCTGAGGCAGAGAAAATGGTTGAAGAATTAAAATCAATGGTAATAAAAGTTGGTGCTAAAGTTGGCGAAAACGGCAAAATATTTGGTTCGGTCAACACATTACAATTAGCTGATGAATTGCAAAAATCAGGTGTTGCTGTTGAAAGAAAAAATATTAGTATTAAAGAAGAACCGATTAAACAAATTGGAACTTATACTGCTACTATTAAATTACACAGAAACATCGAAGAAACAATCACTTTTGAAGTAGTTGAAGACTAAGTTTTTCAATCAACCACATAGTGCTAATAGCATTGTTATTAGCTGTTAAAGTTTGAACAAGATTTAAATCCTGAGTTAGAAAAGCTCAGGATTTTTTTTACTCTATTCTAGCATAATTGTTGGCATTTCAAGGCAACTCAATGGTATTTTGAGAGTAGCTCGACGTTCTTTGAACTTCCGAAATCAACTTTGACTAAAACCTCAACCTTGTTCACCTTAAATTCAATAAACTCAGGGCTAATAAATTTAATCATACCTCAATGCCTCTACCGGGTCTAATCTCGCTGCCTTTTGAGCCGGATAAAACCCTGCTAATACTCCTGTTATTAAACATAGTGTTACGCCAAGAAAAATCCAAACCCAAGGTATAATAAAGTTGGTTCCTATCAATGCTGCTATTACATTGCCTATGATAATCCCAAGTACAATCCCCACCAAACCTCCAAATTGACAAATAACAATCGCTTCTATTAAAAATTGAGATCTAATAGTTGACATTTTAGCTCCTACGGCTTTCCTGGTTCCAATTTCTTTTGTTCTTTCTGTTACTGAAACTAACATAATATTCATTAGCCCAATTGCTGCGCCAAGCAAGGTTATCAAACCAATTACTGTTGCAGCAACCGTAACGTATTGTAAGTTTTCAATTAAAATAGACGCAAGGTTATCGCTTCGGCGAACTCTAAAACTATCTTCTTCATCTAACTCATCTCCTCTTAATGCCCGTAACAATCCGGTTGCTTCACTAATTGCAGGATTCAAATCTTCTGGGCGCTTAGCTATAATGCTGATACCGTATGATGCATCAGGTAAAGGAAATTGTTGCCTTGCAACACTTATTGGCATCAAGCAATTTCTATCTCCACCAAAACCTGATGCGTTGCCCTTTTCTTTCAATATTCCAATTACCTTATACTTACCTCCGGCAATGCTTATAATCTTGTCAACTGCTGATTCATTTACAAACAGGGTTTTAGCCAATTCTTTTCCAAGCAGCACTACTCTGCTGTTTGCCCTCACATCGTTTTCGGTAATATTTCTACCAAACTCAATACGGTAACCAGAAGTCGAAAGGTAGAATTGATCTACTGCTTGTATCGAAATATTTGGGTTACTTTTTTTGCTTTTGTACTTTACTGTTGAGTTAAAACTCACCTGATCCGAAATCGAAACTGTTGATGGGAAATTGTACAGTTTCTTAAAATCTAGTACTTCACGGTACGAAATTGATTCAAATTTTTTATCATCATCCCCATCGCTTCTTCGTTTCTTTAAAATGGTAAACGTATTTGCTCCCATGCTGGTAAATTCATCTGTAATAGACGATTTAATTGCATCTATTGAAGTTAATATCCCTACCAATGCAGTGATGCCAATTGCAATTATGAGCATGGATAAAATCGCCCTCAACATCTGGCTTTTAATTGCTGAAAGGGCAATCAATATATTTTGCTTGGTTAAAGATTTTTTATTTGCCATATTGAATTAAATCAGAACTTGATTGTTAGTTCAAATTTATCTAATAAATTAACTTCTTGTCAATCCTGATTACGAACGGCAACAACTAATGATAAAGCTCAATTATCACATTCAAAGGATAGTTTACCGAAAACAAACTATGGCTTAATAGAAACCAAAATTCATAACAATTTAGTACTTTCGCGGTACTTGTAAAACACTTTAAAATCAATTTTATGGCATTTGATATTGACATGATAAAAGCAGTTTATGAAAGATATCCGGAACGGGTAGCTGCTGCAAGAAAAACAGTTAACAAACCTCTTACTCTTGCTGAAAAAATCCTTTACACTCACTTATGGGAAGGTGATGCTTCAGATAGTTATGAAAGAGGTAAATCATATGTTGATTTTGCCCCAGATAGAGTTGCTATGCAAGATGCAACGGCACAAATGGCATTGCTTCAATTTATGCAAGCTGGAAAGAAAAAGGTAGCAGTGCCTTCAACGGCTCATGCTGACCACTTAATTCAAGCCAGAATAGGTGCTGATGCAGATTTACAAGAATCATTAAACAAGAACAATGAAGTATTTAACTTCTTAAGTTCTGTTTGTGAAAAATATGGCATTGGATTCTGGAAGCCAGGTTCAGGTATTATTCACCAAGTGGTTTTAGAGAATTATGCATTTCCTGGAGGAATGATGATTGGAACTGACTCGCACACTGTAAATGCTGGCGGACTAGGGATGGTTGCTATTGGTGTTGGTGGAGCTGATGCAGTGGATGTAATGGCAGGTATGGCTTGGGAACTTAAGTTTCCTAAGTTAATTGGTGTCAAGTTAACAGGCCGTTTAAACGGATGGACTTCAGCCAAGGACATTATACTAAAAGTTGCAGGTATCCTTACAGTAAAAGGTGGAACAGGTGCTATCGTTGAGTATTTTGGCGACGGAGCTAAGAACCTTTCTTGTACTGGAAAAGGCACCATCTGTAATATGGGTGCTGAAATTGGCGCTACTACTTCTACTTTTGGCTATGATGATTCAATGCGTCGTTACTTAAAAGCTACTGGTAGAGATGATGTTGTAGCTTTGGCTGATACTGTGGCTGATCACTTAACTGGAGATGATGAAGTTTATGCTAATCCTGAAAAGTATTTCGATCAAGTAATTGAAATTAATTTAGATACATTAAGTCCGCACATTAACGGGCCGTTCACACCAGACTTGGCTACTCCTGTAGCAGAGATGAAAGCAAAAGCTGCTGAAAACAACTGGCCAACAGATATTGAATGGGCATTGATTGGTTCTTGTACCAACTCGTCTTACGAAGATTTAACACGTGCAGCTTCTATCGTAGATGATGCATTTAATAAAGGTGTTAAGCCAGTTTCTAAATTAGGGATTAATCCAGGTTCTGAGCAGGTTCGTTTTACCGCTGAGCGCGATGGTTTATTTGATACTTTCAAGAAATTCCCTTCTGTAACGATATTCACAAATGCTTGTGGGCCTTGTATTGGACAGTGGGACAGAGCAGGTGCTGACAAACAAGAGAAAAATTCTATCGTTCATTCGTTTAATAGAAACTTCTCTAAACGTGCTGATGGAAATCCAAATACACATGCTTTTGTTACTTCTCCTGAGATGGTCGCTGCGATAGCTATTAGTGGTCGATTAGACTTTAATCCAATTACAGATAAGTTAATAAATGAGAAAGGCGAAGAAGTAATGTTGTTTGAGCCAAAAGGCATGGAATTACCTGTAAAAGGTTTTGCAGTAGAAAATAACGGATTCCAAGCTCCTTCTGAAGATGGCAGCGCAGTAGTCATAAATGTTGCTCCAGATTCTAGTCGCTTGCAATTATTAGAGCCGTTCCCAGCTTGGGATAAAAATAATATTACCGGTGCTAAACTTCTAATTAAGGCTTACGGAAAATGTACTACCGATCATATTTCAATGGCGGGCCCTTGGTTAAAATACAGAGGTCATTTAGACAACATCTCAAACAACTGTTTGATTGGAGCTGTAAATGCTTTTGGCATGAACACCAATGAAGTAACCAATCAGTTAACTGGAGCTAAATGTGAAGTACCTGCCACTGGAAGAGCTTACAAAGCTGCTGGTGTTCCAAGTATTGTTGTTGGTGATCATAATTATGGTGAAGGTTCATCGCGCGAGCATGCTGCAATGGAACCACGTCATTTAGGTGTTGCAGCGGTGATTGTTAAATCGTTTGCTAGAATACACGAAACCAACCTTAAAAAACAGGGAATGTTAGGTTTAACTTTTAACAACGAAGCTGAATACGATTTAATAAAAGAAGAAGATACTTTTGATTTTGTTGATTTAGTAGATTTTGCTCCTGGCAAACAATTGACTTTAAAAGTTTCTCATGCTGATGGTTCAAATGATAGCATCATGTTAAACCACACATACAACGCTCAACAAATTGATTGGTTTATTGCAGGTTCTGCTTTAAACTTAATTAAATCTCAAGCAGCTAGTAATTAAGTATTAGTTGCTCAACTATTTCAAAAAAGCCTCCAAGAGTTTAAAATTCTTGGAGGCTTTTTATTTTTTGGATACAATAGTGTCTTGCATTATTAAATCCTTAGCTCATGAAATATTTAAATGAGTAATAAAAGGGTTTGAAACATTACGAGGGTAGTACCTTTAATAAATCAATTATTAAGGGCAATTACTAATCTTCGACTTTCACCCAGTCTTTGTCTTTAAAAACAGCATCGATGTACGATTCTAATTCAGACAATTGTTCAGGACCCATAAAAAGGTTTACTACGGTTTTGCGTTTACCTTTTTTAACAAGTGTTGTATATACTGTTGGTATGTCAGAAACATCTGTTACATATTGATCTTCAAAACCGAAATAGCCGATTTCGTCAGCAAAAGCAATTAGTAAATCGTATTCTTCTTTTGATGCTTGAGCACTATAATCACCAAGTTTATCTACATTCCTTTTACCTTTATAAACAAGGGTAAAGTCGTCTAATAAAAACATCGTGTAAACAGGGCATGTTCCGAAACAACTTGTACGTTTAATACCAACAATGCTGTTTTCGGGATACACTAATGGTAAAATAACGAAAGGAGTATTATCAGGAGTAGAAATCACAACTTCCTCTGGCTGCTGTGTTTCTGCAGATTTGCCTTCAGAAACAGGCTTGGTATTTTTACATCCAAAAAATGAACTTACAATAATTAATATTGATAGTATCCGAATCACTTTTTCTTGTTTGCGTCGTAACCACGTTGTTTGGCCATATCTTCTAATTTCCTTTGGAATTTAGAAACCTTGGTCTTTTTGGGGTTCTTTTTATTTTCTTGAATTTTACGATGAATTTCATCTTCGTTAATGAAGAATCTTTTAATAACCCATTGTTGAATCATTGAAATGATGTTCGATAGGAAATAGTAATAACT
>TARA_B110000046_G_scaffold186051_1_pt1 | contig 32182 bp, 23 predicted proteins | sample TARA_B110000046 | Tara Oceans TARA_B110000046 (sample SAMEA4397157) | marine metagenome | biome: Polar Biome; feature: [DCM] deep chlorophyll maximum layer (ENVO:01000326); material: water (ENVO:00002006), including particulate matter (ENVO:01000060) such as... | depth 40 m
AAACTAATATAATATATAAACTAATATAACTGTTAAGAATAGTATAACTGTTAAGTGGTACACGCCTAGTTTTTAAATACATATTAAACAACTCCAATTATGTCCGTTTAAAACAAACAACAGAAGACTCAAAACAACTTTCTCTTCTCATCTCACATAAAAAAGTAATGCCCTTAGCTTTACACCTAAAGATGGGTAGTATGTTTTTTAAAACACAACTAGTTGACATTTTTGCTTACGAACTTCCAAGCTTTACCCCACGTAAAATTTCTAACAATACTAAGATAAACAAACCGAACACCTCTATGGTCTACAACTTCCACAATTTATTGAATCAGACTAGATATTACCTATTCGCAGTTAGTTGTGAAAATTTCCTTACGAAAAAACATTTAAATCACTTCTCATATTTAAGCTCAATAACAGAATTGTTTAGCACAGCCGCATGGTTAGAACGTGAGGTTGCTGAATTACACGGTATTAACTTTTTAGGAAAGAAAGACCTAAGAAACTTAATGCTACAATACGGTGACACAACCGCACCCTTCAAAAAATCTAACCCTTCAACAGGTTTTAGAGAAATATTTTACGATAGTGTTAGTGATCATATTGTACAAAATTATGTTACGTTTCAAGGCTAATAGAGTAAGAAGCAACCACGGGTTATCGTCTAATGGTTAGGACATTGGATTTTCACTCCAATAATGTAGGTTCGATTCCTGCTAACCCGAAACTATAAAAGCGTTTATCAACACTTTAACCCCTAAAACACAATTATTCTGAAATCTCCAGTCACGACAACACGTACCATGTTGTAACACAATATCTTACTCCTTTTTATTCACTTCTCTTGTAGCACCGTTTTTTTTACCAGAAACTGGTTTGTATACTACCCCATCCTCTTTTCGTTTACCAAAAAAAGTAAAACTAAAACAATCTTACTTACAATTGTCTTGGTTTTTTTATATGAATCACCTGCAGCCTAATAACCATAAAAGCGCCAAACGTTTAAGGTTACAAATAATGCCTTGTAAAAGGAAAATGTATACATTAACAAAAGCCCCAATGGCTCACAAAACAAACTCAAAAGAACAATTCAACTTTAAATTTTATTTTTATAAGACAACCTTTACAGCTAAAGCCGTCGATAACTTTAAACCTCAAGGCGTGAATGAGTCTTTGTTTTTCTTATTATTGTATAAAAATACTTTTCCTGTTTTTGAGACAAACCTATTTTACCTAAAAAACTCTTCAATTCGTTTACCATCAAATGCAAACAATTTTTTCAATTATAATAATATATAATTATAAAGTATTAATACACAAAGCCTGTATGATGAAATTGGTAGACATGCAAGGCTTAAAACCTTGTCCTTTTTGGGTCCTGGTTCAAGTCCAGGTGCAGGTAAGAATTAACTGACTACTTTGAAAGCTAACACACACATTCTTAACACATGGAATAACTATTATAGTTAATAATTTCTGAATCGCCCACTTTTTATTCACCTACGTCATCTTATTTTGCATGTTAAGTTTTTTTTGTTAACCTTATCTTTTAGTGTGTCGTATTCTGTTTTATGAAGTATTTGTTATTTTTGAGCCATTTTTTATACATTCGGGGTGTTTATTGCTTTACTTTACCTAGTATCAAACGTTAAAAACTTCTTCAATTTTACTAAGTTAAACTCCAATTCCAATTTTACCTACTTGTCAGGTCTTGATTTATACTGATTTCTTATTACACCTCTAACTTTACTATTTTTATTAAATTTAACGTGAGTAAGTCCTAGTGTCGCCTCGTGGTTTGGTCATCTTGCGTTCACCTCAGTACAATATAAATTTACTTATTTTATACTCTTCTTCTTTCTAATAACCTGAAGTACGTACACTTCTTCTTTTTACTACTCCTCTAAAGAGATATATGACTTCACCTCAGTAACTTTTAGTTTATTCATTTGACTTATTTTTATTTTTTACTCAAACAACATATTTACTATGATTTTTTTCATTGAGGTGTTATCCACATTGATTATGCTGCTAGTTGTTACCTCAACATTTTCTACGTCGCACTTCTATAATAATTTGAACTTATCCTCACACGGTTTTTTTCAGTTAACCACCCCATACACTTACTTAAATTCCATAATTTTTTTCTTTTGAATCTCATTAATTGGATCATTAAACTTGTTTTTTTTCCTCATTCTATTTTTTATTAAATTTTTAACCTTCGACTGATTTTTATGCGAGTACGTGTTTAATTACATTGTTACCACTGGGTTAACCTGAGATATTTTTTTTATAACAACAGCGTGATTTAATTTAATCTTCTGTATCTTCCTTAAATGCGGGTTACCTCCTTTTTTTTTTTGGAAGCCTATGTTTTTTAAAGGGTTACCTATGCATACACTTTACTTCTACGTCTTCTTTTTTTATTTCCACATCTTCATTTTCTTTGTCTACTTTTTCTTAAACTACACAAGTGATATTTTTTACTTTAATATAAACATTCACCTTATTTTACTCTTTATTGGGTTATTGTCACTAACTTTTATTTTATGTGAATCTTATTATTTAAAAGCCTTTGTAGCGTTAAGTAGTATTCTCAATTCTTTATTCATTTTTTTAACTTTAGCTGGTCTAACCACCACCGATATTTTACCCATTTTTTAATAAGTATAACTATAGCTGTTTTAAAAAGTCCTAAAAATATACGGAATAAAAAAATTTGGGTTAGATCATATCTTCTTCAACAAGTAAAAACTGTAGACAATAAACCCAAGTTATATAAAAGCATCCCTTTACTTTTTAAATCTTCCCATTACTATATTTGATACTACAAATCAAGCATAGTAATTCCGACTCTCGGAAATCAGAAACGAGTAGTACTACCCCACTCCCTACCTTTAAGTCCTTTACAGTCATACGTGTCACTTAACCAAAGAACAACATATCAACAACAGGTGGTCTCATCTTACGAAAACCTTGTCGAGCGTAACGCATCTTTAATACGAAAGTCGGCTCGAGTAAATCGAACGAACGTGAAACCTCGTCAAAGCTTTAAAAGTTTATTTAACACTAGTTACAACTCTTTTAAAAAAGGTATACGTGCTTATTTATCCAGTTACTATAACACCTACTCAAATACAATTAGCAAATTATTCGGATATAAAGTACCGAGTACGACTCACACAAAAGGGGACTTACACCCTAAACGACGATTAAGTTTTAGACGAGACTTAAAAAAAAATATCTCTCTGACAAACTCAAGCCTGTCAAAAAGATTACGAGACATTAACCAAAATTAGGTTGATAAGCTAGAAGTATAATAATGTTAATATACAAAGACTGTTTCGTTGTTATTCTAACAATAATTGTTTATATGGTAATTTATAACGTATCACTAGGTCTCTTATTTAGTACCTTGTTTCAGTTTAACTTATCAAATTTTAAAACATTATACTCCTTTTCAAACTTAACAACACTACACCATACCGCTAAAATCTTAACAGTAACTCTATTTTCAATGGCGGGAGTCCCTCCTTTGTTAGGTTTTTTCTCTAAAGTTTTAGTATTTATTTTATTAGCTGACTCAAGTTATTTTATTATTTTTTTTCTTTTTTTTCCACTTGTTTTTTTCGGACTGTATTTTTATGTCCAAAATATTCGTTTTTTAAACCGATCCAAACCTTCAACTACACCAAACACTTATTTTTTAGAAGTTAGAAGTTCTTTAATGTATTATAATATCACAACACCAACTCTATTTTTATTAACCCTAGGAATGTTTTACACCGAGGATTTATTTTTAATCGTTAGTTGAATTATAATATAAGTATATATTATGTTACTGCAGCCACGGAAATTTCGTTATAAAAATAGGCTTAAACGGCGTACATGTTTACGTTGAAAAAACCATAATCTAGCCTACGGAGACGCAGGATTACTAAACTTAAGACCTTTCCGCCTTACAGGAAAACGTATTTTCAACTTAAAGATTTTTATAAAAAAAGCAATTAAACGTTCAGATAAGACTCGACGACTAGTCTGATTTAATATATTCCCACACCTACCGTTGAGTAAAAAATCAAAAGGAATGCGTATGGGTAAAGGGGTCGGTAAGCTCTACGCGTGAAGTTCTCAATTAGCAGGAGGTATTAATATACTCGAGCTTAAAAACTTACGCCACGGTCGTGTAAAGTACTTTTTTAAACAACTAGCTCACCGATTACCTACACAAACAAAAAACATCTTTCGGTTGGGAAGTAGTACATGTATTACATCATCACCGACAAAAAGCTGTAAATTTACGGTGTTACGTTAATCGTGTTGTGGTATGGATTTATTTATTATATCTTTAGTGGAATTCTCGCTTCTATTTCAATGTACTTCTTGTTTCGATTTATTTTAATCGGTACTAACTTAAAGTATAACATTAACTCAGTCATGTCTAACAGTGTAGTTGGATTGTTCTGTTACTTCTTTTTATCATGCTTACTTGCTTTGTATTACCTCTTAGATCATTACGCTTATTTTAATACAATCAGTGTTTTAGGGTCTTCTAATACTTTACATGCTGAGTATTTGGTAAACACAAGTACTACATTCTGGTTTAACACCTCTACACTTGGACTAAATTATATTTCAATTTATTATTTCCCTTTCATTTATATCTTTCTTATTGTTACATTTTTGTCAGTAGCCTTCTGCCTATCTTACAATTCTAATGAGGTTTTTAGCTTCATGTTTTACTGTTCAATAATTACTGTAGCTGGTTATGTTCTTTTCTTTACCGACTCAATTATTTTATTTTTCTTAGCGTACGAAATGCTTCTAGTACCTTCGTTTTTTATACTTTACAACTTTGCTAAAACTCGACGATGCGTAGAAGCAGCTTATTTAATGTTTTTTTGAACACAATTAGGTGCACTATTCTTAATTTTTAGTTTTGTGTATTTGTTTACTTTATGTAAGTCGTCGTCCTTTACCTTAATTAGTACCTTCTATTTCTCTAGTTTCGAATTAAACTTCTGTTTCTTTTGTTGATTAATTGGTTTTGGGGTAAAATTACCCATTTGACCTTTTTATGGGTGATTACCGAAAGCTCACGTCGAGGCATCGACAAATTTTTCTATCTTCTTAAGTGGAGTTTTAGTTAAATTTGCCTTTTTCGGTTTTTTAAAATGCTTAATCACTTTACAACTCGAACCTACTTTCGTATACGTCTACCCCTTTTTAACTATTGGTATTATCGACGCTGTTTTTAAGCTATTTTACCAAATCGATCTAAAAAAATTAGTAGCGTATTCAACAGTAGTAGAAATGCATTGACTTACAATTTGTATAATTAGTGGGCAGTCATGTTTAATGCTAGCAAGCTTTTGTATGCTTATCAGTCACGCTTTACTATCAACTAATTCATTTTTGCTAGTTGATGCTATAGGACGTCGATTTAAAACACGTCTTATTACTGAAATAAACGGAATCAACTTTTTGTGCCCCAAACTGTTTTTAGTTAGCCTTGTAAACTGTTTAATCTTTTTAGGTTTTCCTGGGTCAATTTTTTTCGTGGCAGAGTTTATGTTCTTTAGCTTCTTCTTTGACCTATTCCCTGCTTTATGCCTATTTTTTATTGTACTACTTTACTTAATAGCACCAACAATGTTTTTTAGGAGTTGAATGAATGTACTATTCGGATCCTCTTCTTATTTCTTACGCACACCACCTGCTGACCTTTTAAGTAAAGAATTAGTTGTTTATATCGGTTTAATTTTCCTTATGTTTTGATTAGGGTTTACATGACAAGCATTTATTTTCTAAAACTTTAGTCATATGTATATAAATAGCTACATTTAAACAAGCCGCTGTCAGACTAAAACAACATAAAATTAAATTTCATACAAGAACTCCAGCACTTCAACAACGGCCGCAAGTAAAAGGTATTGTCAATAAAGTTACTACTAAATCACCTAAAAAACCCAATTCAGCTGTTAGACATGTTGCTAAAGTTACGTTAACTAACGGATTACGGGTTACAGCACGTTTACCTGGTATTGGTTATCTATGTTCAAAGTATAACCGTGTTTTAGTAAACGGGGGTCGTGCTAATGATCTACCTGGAGTAGGTTATTCTTTAATACGAGGTGTCTTTGATTTTTCTCCTGTAATTTGAAAACGTAAACGTCGGTCTGTTTACGGTGTATCTAGACCTGACGGATATACAAAATTTGTACGTAGGTCACTACGTTTATTATAACAAATTTATTATGAAACTTGAGTGAGTATCTTCTAAACTTATTTCTATTATCGCTTGAGCTAGATCAGGATCCTTATGACCACTAACTTTCGGTTTAGCTTGTTGTGCTGTTGAGATGATTCATGCAGCAATGAGTCGTTACGACATGGATCGATTCGGTATTGTTTTTCGTGCATCACCTAGGCACTCAGATTTAATCATCGTAGCAGGAACTTTAACAAATAAAATGGCACCATCTATGCGTCGCTTATATGAACAAATGCCTGATCCTCGTTGAGTTCTCTCAATGGGAAGCTGCGCTAACGGGGGGGGTTATTACCACTATTCTTACTCAGTAGTCCGAGGTTGTGACAGAATTATTCCTGTTGATATTTATGTCCCAGGTTGTCCTCCAACAGCAGAAGCTTTACTTTTCGGTCTTATTCAACTTCAGGGTAAAATTGGGTTTGTATTATCAGAATTAAACGTTGCGAACGAATGATACGGCGGTGATCACGTGTAAATCTCTCTAATTTTACAAGTTATACTGATTACGTTGCTTTTGGTAGCGTACAACACCTTAAAACTTTTCGGGTTACAACGCACTTTAAACGTTTTTATTTTGGATTTACAAAACATAAGCGACGTAAAGCTGCATGTAAAAACCGACTAAGCTTTTTAGTACCACAATTAAACGTTATAGGGTTATGATCCCAGGAGTATCGTTTTTTTCGACACACTGTTAAGTTTAATTATACTAACAACCTTTTTTTACATAATTACTCTTTACATAACCATGTAATGTATGCAAATAAAGACGCTTTACATAAAAATCACTTCGAACATTTTATCACAGCTGCGACCTCAGCAAGAGTTGTTAATTATTACGCTAGTAAAAATATTAATACGTTTACGCTAAACAAATCAATGAGATCTTCCCTTTTTCACATATTGTCTACACCATACGGTAAGTTAGTCGATGATTGAAACCCTGAGGATAAAACACTCTCGCTAGTTGGAGTCGCTTCTCAAACTAGTATATATCCCCTAACAGTAGAACATGATAAAATGTCAATTGTTTTACACCAGGCTATAGATAATCACTTTACAACATACCTCACTCAATTAGTCTCAATTTATCAAATTACGATAATGACGTTTACTAACAGTATCATTTTACATTAATTATTTTTTGTTTTTGCAAAAACAACGTGTAACATCACCTGGATCTCGTAATCGTAAACTTTTTAAATCCAACTGGTTTTCATACACCAAACATAAAAAATTAACATACACACCTAAAAGCGGAGCTGGTAGAGGTAACACTGGTCAAATAGTTTTATGATCTAAAACATCACGTACAGTCAAGTCTCGTAAATTTAAAATAAACTATAACTTCCGGTCATCGTTTATTGGTTTTATCGCAACTTTTGTTATTGTACCTTTTCAAAATAAATTGTTAGCGTTGATATTCTTTAACTCAGGTTATACTTCATATATGCCTACAACAACGTTACACAAAATCTTTATGTTTACGTATTTTACTAAAACTACTTCACAGTCTAGGCGAATTTTTAACGCACCTACATTTTTCTCCTTAAATCAAATTAAACGAACATCAATAGTGTCTCTCCTGGAATTACTACCAGGGTTAGGTATACAATACTGTCGTAGTTCGGGTTGTAAAGCAAAACTTACTAGTACAGATTTTTTTAAATCGACAGCGTTTGTAACTTTACCATCAGGTATTAAAAAAATCTTTTCTTTGTACTCCATAGCATCTAAAGGTCAGGTATCACTACCTTTTAAAAAGTATTTTAATAACACTAAAGCTGGATACTGGCGTTCGTGGGGTTGCAAGTCAATGGTGCGTGGGGTTGCTAGAAACCCTGTAGACCATCCACACGGAGGTCGAACAAAATCTATAAAGTACCCTCGAACACCTTGAGGTAAAACTACAAAATACAAATAAATTAATTTTATGAGTTTCGAAAATCCTAAGTTAAAAAAATTTAAAACATTTAAAAGCGTACATGTCTCAGCAAGTACTTGAAGAAAAGTCTTCCTCGTCAAAAATAATCCACTATATGAAGCTTATGAGAAGGTAATTTATGATAGAAATTCAACCATTCTATGACTATTTAAAGGTGAGCTTATAAAAATTTACTCCGGTCGACGCTTTTTTACCAGAGCAATTAATCGGTGAATGATCGGTTTTAAATTTGGTGAATTTACATGAAATCGTAAAATCGCTTTATACAAAGCTAAACAGTTGAAAAAAAAGTTGAAAAAAAAAAAGTAACACTGTTTATTATTTTTAAGTGAAGTTTGAACAAGTACTCCAAATATATTGAACTAAAGGTTTTTTATTTAACCGCCACCTATACTCTTTTGATTCAAGTCTAAATGATTTAATTTCAGATTTTGGGGGATTTGCACAATTCACTAAGTTCCAAATAGTTAAACGTTTTGAATTTAATAAAGTTTACTTACACTGAAACCCTTCTTTTATCACTTACACGAAAGATTTCCACCGAGTCCTTAACATCTTTTTCTCACAACTCGGTAGCGTAAATAATGATTATTTTGAAATGAAGCGTTATAATTTAATCAGATTGTATCTTATCAAGTCGTTTAGAGGACGCTCACAAGCTATAGGAAAACCAAGCCGTGGACAACGTACATGATCAAACGCGTGAACAGCCTACCAGTATAATACGACAATAAGATCTTTCGTTTCTTTAACATACCAAGCATTAAAAAAAGACGAAAAAGACGAGAAAATTAACTTCAAAGTACTAAAAAAAAAAATACGTAAAGCTAAACACAAAGTAAAGGTTGAAAAAATTAAACCGAATTCTTGATTTTAGTTATTAACATTATTAGATTTTATCGTAAAAGCATCACTAGATAATATTAGATCCTACTGACACACCACTAATTTTAATAACACTAACACAAGTTTAACAACGCAACGTGTTTTAAATGCAAGCAATTTTAGTTTTTTTTACCATTTACGGGTTAATTTATTCAAAAATTTACCCCAATACAAAAAAACACTACAAGTTCACTCATACCATACGTCAAAAAAAACTAGTAACTTCTTTTTTAGACGTCACGAACTGAAAGCTCGTATATCCTGTCACTACACAAGACATTTAGCGTTTTTAACACAACAAAATCCTAAATATTTAACTAAATACAATAATAATAAGTTTACACCACATACCCCAACTTTTAGTATAAACCTAAATACATTACTAAAATCGTTCATCATAATTAGAGGAAGCTTTTTCCCCCAATATAATAGAGACTTGTGCGTCGATACCCGGTGACAGTCACAACACCTGACTTTAAAAAAAAACCCCACACAACGTAAATACCGTTCCCAATTACAAACTTTACGTCTAAAGAAGTCAGTATTAATTTTAAAAACTTCGAAGGTACTTAACCAATTACAACCACATTTACACTCAAAATACTGGGCTTTTGCCAAGGGTAACACAACTCCTCTAAGCGGTAATTTAAAATTAAACTGATTAGATTTTCTAACCGGTATAACTAATCCATCGTTATTACCTGTTTTACACACTAACCCTATTACTGTACGTTTAAAAAACTCATTTAATTGATTTAAAGAGCAACCCTACTTATTCTTAAACAAACGCCCAGACAAACCTACTAAAAGTGCGTTTCTAACACACTCAACACTTTTCCAAACATTTCTCTCATTTAAAAAAACCATTCATCGAGAGGTTACACGCCAGAAACCCTTTATTCAAGCAGGTAGTATCAACAAAAATAAGCGAATCTTTCGACTAAAGAACAACTTAAACCTTATAAAGTTACTGCCTTTTAGGGATGTAACACGGCTAGGTACAAACGATTGAAACATTGGTGTTAAGTTTAAACTTCTACTTAACCACCAACGCTTATATGCCCTCGACCGGAAAGCATCAGTTTATAAGTCAGCCTATACACACAACACGTCACACTTAACACTAACTTACACTCAAGGTCTTATTAATATGCGTTCATACCAAAGTACTACAACAAGTAATCTTACTTGATGGGTTAAATTCTCAAAAAACTTATTCAATAAATCTCCACGGGTTCTTAGAATTTTCAAACGATTCAAGCAAATCGACTCTCGCCTAGTTTACCTGTCACGGCAACGTTTTTTCAAATTTAAAACAGTAATAGAAAAAAGAAATCGTGTTCGTATCACCAGAAAATTTAGTAAACTTATAACTTTATACCAACGGCAGTTCGTTACTGGGTTATCTAACTCTAGCAAGTCGATTCCCATAAATGCTATAAAGGTAAAGTCTCGTAAGCTATGGGACGACGACTGATCGTCAATGATGGTTAATGCTTTTTATGATGCTGAGTATAACGAATGTAAGCAGGTTATATACAAATTAAGAGCCAAAAAACGTAACACGAAAGCTTTAAAACTACACTCTTTTAGCCAATTTCATCACATTGGTATAAAACAACACTACCATAACCTTATAATGTCCTCTTCCCTCCTTATGAATCACACAGGGAAGCTAGCAGCTGGTGTTCTACGCTTTCTTTTAAAATCCCAATTATTAACAACAGATAATCCACGCGATGACATGGTTAAAGCGTGACAAAATTTTAATAGACGGACTCGAAGATCACACAGTGTACTACGGAAAACGGTTTTCAGCTTGTCTAAGTATGAATCAAAAAAAAAATCAAAAAGACGTAACCGAGGGAACAAGAATCCGTTAAAAAACCAAACTATCAGAAGCTGTTATAACACTAATTGGGTTTACAAGCATCTACTAATGTATTCACAACTTTTTCAACACAACCCTGCTTATCTAGTAACAATTTTACCAAGTAATACAAAACAGGATACTACGAATAGATATTACCCTTCTTTACAAGCCACAACTTACCTAACCACAATAACCACACAAAATCCACCAAAAGTTACGTTATCTACAAAGTTACATCTAGTGAGCCTATACGACATCCCTTTTATTTTAAAACCGTATGCATTCGTGTATACTAATACTTTGAATTCAAACGATAACCGTAGTTTAGTGCATAACGTGTTTCCTTTATTCAAATACCGCCGCTATGTACACTCTTTTTTATATAAGAACGAGGTGAAGCGTTATATATTAAAGCGTCATAAAGTATCAAGATCTCACTTTAGTACCGAACCTACAGCTGAATTTTTTGAAAATATCCGAACGTTCAAAGACTATGTTTACCGTTATAGGAGAGTACACTTAAATAACCTCACCCCCTCTGCACCTCAGAGTTATTTCAACACCCCAGATGATCGATCCGTTTACGATCCTATGCATGATACACTTAAAATTAAAAGAGTTAGGTTTAAACCTGGTTACTACCGTCTGTGAAGAAACGCTAGAGCCGCGTTAAAAGAATCACTTAATCTTTCTTTTAGGTACCAACACCGCCTTACTTCTTACCTACCACGGTTTTATAAGTTATCAAAATTCCAAACTCTACACGCTATAGAAACAAAACTAACAAGTATTCTAATATATACTAACCTTATCCCTGATTACGAGTTTAGTAAATACTTTATTGATAATAATTTAGTTTATGTTAACGGTATTTTAGCTAATCAGTATAATGAGATAATTGTGTTACACGATTTTATACAATTAGTAGTCTCATTAAAATTTTATATAGCTAACCGCTGGTTAACTAACTGAAAACTTAAAAAACAACTACGTCTAAAAAAACTTGCGAATGCTAAGTATAATAATCAGTCGTTCCGTTTAGATAAACAATCAAGTGATAAATTACCTAAATGAATTTATAGTAACAAGTATCGTTTTTATGACGTTCCAAATTACCTAGAAGTCGATTATTTCACCTTATCGGCTTTTACGATATACGACCCCTTTTTAATCACAGACTTTAATCCTATCAACTCCCGTGAGTTTAGAGTTTCTATCTATAAAAATTATAATTGAAAATACATAACATAACTAAAAATAAACCTCCATTTAAGGGTCTTAATATTTATTTAGATGCAATCAAATATTTTTAATTTTTGACAACCTTCCTTATTACAGAATACGTGAAACGAGCGTAAAGTTAAAAGCTTCACATTAAATTTCGGACCACAACACCCAGCCGCACACGGAGTACTACGTTTAGTTGTACAGTTAAATGGGGAGCTTGTAGAAAGAGCTGATTCACATGTTGGATTTCTCCATAGAGGTACAGAAAAACTTATCGAGTACCGAACATACTTAAAATCCCTCCCATACTTCGACCGTTTAGACTATGTGTCCATGATGACCCAAGAGCATGCTTTTTGTGTCTCAATAGAATCTTTATTAAAAACAACGTCCTACACATCCCTATACGTACAAATTAGAGTCATGTTTGATGAACTTACACGTGTATTGAATCACTTACTTGCATTATCAACACATTCTTTAGATGTTGGTAATATGTCACCAGTATTCTGAGCCTTTGAGGAGCGCGAGCGTTTAATGGAATTTTATGAGCGTGTTTCTGGTGCACGTATGCACGCTGCATTCTACCGACCTAATGATATCGATTGAACTGGGTTAAACCATCAATTTTTTTTAGACGTTGCGTTATTCTCACGAGACTGTTTTAAGACATTAACCGAAATGTTTACCGTTATGGCTACAAATAAAATCTGAAAAACACGTCTAGTTGGTGTTGGAAGCGTTAACCTTACTGATGTGTTGTCTAGTGGATTAACTGGACCAGTTGCTAAAAGTGTAGGAGTTAAAAAAGATATACGTTTTCTTAAGTCCGAAACTTATGGCCACTATTGGTTCTTATCTATACAAGGTTATCTCGGTAAGCGAGGTGACAGTTACGACAGGTTTTTAATCCGTATGCGTGAAATGTACGAGAGTATTAACATCGTTTTTCAAGTGTTATCAAATCTTACGAATATATCTTATAGAAATAACAAATCATTCGATAACACAAATAAGAAAGTTAACTTCTTCTCCTTCTTTAATACTTTATATTTACAGAAATCAAATAAACTTAATTATAACACTAAATACAACTCTATGGAAGGGTTGATTAAACATTTTAAACATTATAGTGAAGGTATTAAAGTCCCTCAAGGTTTCGCTTACCGGGCTGTTGAAGCTCCAAAAGGTGAATTTGGTGTGTCTTTAGTATCAGACGGTTCAACTAACCCTTATCGTTGTAAAATTAGAACACCTGCTTACCACCACATGCAAGTTATGTCTCGTATGGGTCAGGGTCACTACTTCGCTGATTTAGTTACAATTTTAGGGTCTTTGGATATCGTCTTCGGGGACGTAGATCGTTAATTTTAAAATAATGTCAAGACAGCGAATGTGGATAATGTTTGATAATCTAAAACGTAAATTGTATGTAAAGCATGAGTTACGCCACCTACTACTGAAAAGTTTTATTCGAAACACTAACACCTCGTTAGTAACTCACCATTATATGCTTTTTAAAAAAACTAGACTTGTTCGTTTTTCATCTCGTATACAGCATCGAAACCGGTGTACAGTTTCTGGTCGTAATTGAAATGTATTAAGTAAAACAAGATACTCTCGTTTTGTCTTTCGTAAAGAAAGTTACGAAGGTACTATACCCGGGTTACGACGAGCTAGTTGATAAGTTTAGATCAAGGTAAAATCACAATAATTACACACTTCTATTAAATCCAACAATATTGAATTTATGTTAAAAAAGCGCAAATAATAACAAGTTATAGACAACTAACAAATCGTTAATAGTTAAACATTAACTTATAAAGCCGCAGTAACTAGTTCAAACCTAAACCTCCTCGTAGTATAACCCTCTAAATTAAAAAAGTTTGTAAAGTACGGTAACTTTTAGTAATTCTACTTACTAAATATTGTACTTATACAGCATTACGGTAGCTCATCACTACTTCTCTGTGTCAGGTTAATTAAACACGCCGTTTACTTAACCATTAAGTGGTAGATTTTATCTCAATTGGACTCCATAAATACGTTAATCTGCTTTTAATTCCCGTTAATTACCACTTAACCTCAAACGCCATCTTATACGTAAGTTTAGATTCTGTTCAAGGAGCTGTTGAAACATTTGGAGTTTTTATTCTATTTGTTGTCATTTTAGCATTTGTAACATATTATCGAAACGCTTTTCTTAACGTCTTTACCACCAAAAGTGGTAAAGTTATTGAAAAAATTCCAACTAAAATTAAGTTACAGACCCTTTCCAAGTCCGTAACACAAGCTATCACCTCAAAAGCAACAGCTATTAAATCTAAATTTAATAAATTTTTAAAATAATAAACTTTCGATGTACAAAACAAGTCGCTAAACCTAGTAAATAACACAAATTAATATTTGAGTGTATAAACAATTAATAGCACTATTAATTATTAAAATTATACACATAAACTATACACATAAACTATGCACACAAATGATACTAACACCGTATCTTTAATTGTATATAAATAAAACTGTTTTAAAAACTGTTAGATCGGTCTTTTAGTAATACGTCGTATTAACCTAAATGGCCTTTGATGTTAAGTTATAGATAACTTAGTAATTTTTAAAGCTACGGCGTTTAAGTCAGATTTGAACGTACTTACAACATAACTTGTTATATTTAAATAAAAGTCAAAACACGACTAACTTTAGTAACTAAAGTAATTAAAAATCACCACATTTGCATCAAGTTAATTAATAATGAGGAGATCACACTCCAATTTCACTTTATAAGTATATTAACTTACCAACAAAACAGTACACTTAATATCTTTCCCGTCAAACATAATAAAGTTATTGGAAAAACCACAACTAAAACTAAGTTACGAACACTTTATACGGAAGTAGTTAGTTTTATCATCTTATAAACTACAACTTGAGTTAAAAGTAATACCGGTTCGTGCAGCATTTGTAATTGTTCTAAAATAAAACTAAAGAAGATGCGCTGCTACTTTATTACATGAGATCATTTAAGTAAAATTAGTTAAGTGTAATATCTAATTACTACTTAACAGTTAATGTTAAATTATACACCAATTTTTAGGTAACACTGTATATTATCTAAATCTTTACAGTTTTTACTATATTTAAACACCTAACAAACGAAGCCTCAAACAATTTATAAGCTTGTAATCAGAGCTAAATTTAAGAGCTTTTAAATTAATAAACCTATAATATCCTATTAAAGTACTTGTATAAAACACATTATAACATTATAAAGTGTATACATATCGTTAATCTTATGCTCTCAGACATGACCACAAGTTTCTACTTGTATAATCTGTCTGAGTACTTTTACACATGTTTGGTGGAATCGGAAGATCGTAAATTTTTACGTGAACAATACTATAACCTAGAAAATTTTAAGTACTCACAATTGGTAGAGTTAGGCCGCATTGACAACTTAGGCAATACCTACCTCCAGTTAGCTACAAGTTCCGAAAATAACATACTCATTAACACATACTTTAACACTTATACCAGCTTTGCTGGTTACTGAGAAAACATTTATTATTTAAACATTGCTTGACGTACTATGTACTATTATGTACCTGATTACTCTGATTTGAGTAACGTTTTATTAGTCCTTAACGATTATTTAAACGAATTACAAGGTTTACAAAATGAGCAAAAAACAAACACCTTTATCTCTCACGGTAAAGAAATTAACATCAATGACCTTGAGTTCGTAGAAGTTTTAAATTTAGCTAAAACGACAGATAACCCACATGGGTATTACAATACAGCATTTGCGCACAAAATGTACCACTATTCCGTTCCTACAACAAAAATGCACTACCCCGAACCTTTTATTGCATCACCATCCACGATTCACGATGATATCTTTTTTATACATATTTTACAATTTCAGTACTGATTATGATTCGTATTCATCACACTTATTATATTCTTTTTCATCACCTTTACGTGTGTAGTTAGGTGATGTAATGTTCGTACACGACCACGTCGGGAAACAAGGGGAGTAAGTCGATCTAAATGTGGAGATTTTATTACTGCAACAGTTCCATTAACTTGAGCCGGAGCTATTATCGTCAGTGAATCTACCGATCCTATAGATTACTATGATGGTTTTGGTACTGCAGAGATGGTAGTTGGTATTAGAGCTTACCAATGAGGTTGAGAGTATTACTACCCTCAAAACTTAGATATCAATTACGGTGTTAAACCTAATTATTCAACATTCACTGGAAACTCCTTAATGTACAATACATCCTCCTCTAAAAACTTAGATAGTAACGCTTTGTGAAAGTTTTATCAAAATGGTAAAACAGATAGCACAGTAACACCTGCTTACTTATTAGTACTACCTGCAGATAACGCTAAAGTTTTAAACCATTTAAACTTTAGTGAAATCGGTTCTAATACACTAAAAGACTCACAATCATTTAAAAAAATTCGACAATCTTCAAAAACTTTTACATCTAATCTAGTCCTTACACCAACAACATTAACTAATAAATACAACACTCTAGCAGATCTTTACTTAAAAGATAACAACTTAACTGGATCATTGAGTTATGGTAATAGACGTCAACATAATTTAACTTCTACACTAATGTCTGCTAATATCAATAGAGTCGCTTTAGATACAAAAAGTTCGACTAATTTACTAAATAAAACTTTCAATGTTCAAGGAGAGTCTCAAATTTCAGGATCTGCTGGTAATGTACCAAGTGGATTTATTGGAAACTATGGTAAAGACAGTGTATCTCAAACACATTTAAACAACACCCTAAACCTAGTTAAGTCAGATACCTCAAATCAAAACTATTTAAATAAATCACTCAATTATGATAATAGTAACTCGCTATTGAACAATAATACAGATAAACAGTTATTAACCCAACCTTTACGTAAACTTGCTAACACAAAAACGTTAAAAATTGCTAATAACAGCTTACCGACAGATTTATCATCTTTTACTGCTCCAAACACTACAGCACCTTTTACTGGAAATTCTATAACTTCTACAAAGCTGCTAACTACAAATTCAAATTTAACTAAAGAATCTAACGGGACTCAAACTGTTAGAGGAGCAACAAACACAAGCCCTGCTACTGCAAAACTAAATTATAGTTTGTCTTTAAACCCATATAACCACTTATTAAGTAACAACTCTAGCTTATTCAACTCTTCTTTTTACACTGAAATCCAAACTCAGGATGTTAACCAGGACATGGGTGCTCGTGTACTTGCCAATAGATTTTCTATTGATTTCGTTACGGCACCCGGGTTATCAAACAACCCCCTACTACACGCCCTTAATTTTGACATGCAGCAATCGAAAAAATCTTCTATTGGGTTTGACGGTACAACAGTTAAAACAACTTTAGGTCAAGGAAAGCTCGGTAGTTCTTATATCATTTCTGGTAGTGATATTGGGGCACTTGAATCGTTAAGACAGTCGTACTGAAGTATGTACTGAGGCCAAACTAACCCTGATTTACGGGTTTATGCAAGCCTAGATTCTGCCAAAGTTCACAGTTTTTTTTATATGCAAGAACCTACCGACTATAACGATTACGATTTTAGAAATGCACAGGCTGCTGATCTATTTGAAGAGGTTTTATGGGAGTCAACTTACTCAGCATATGATCACCAAGAGTATGTTAGTTCAGCCCAAAACGCTAATAGTCAAGGTTACGCCCCTAAGATGACACAACAACCTATCGTCTATTTTTACCCTAGTAACTTTAAGTTAAATATGGACGTCGAGTTATCTCTTAAACCGTTTTTTAAAGATTTATCATCAGTAGGTTTAGCGTACTCTAATAGTGTATATTTTGATGATTTAGCTATTAATCCTAACTTATACGCAACTAAAAATTACTCCACATTTAGTAATGTTTTTGGGTTAGAGAATATGGAAGAGGCTACTGACGGTAACAAGGGGTCGGCTTCTTTAAACATGAGGAACCAAACACCCTCCCTTAACGTGTCAACAACGTACCCAACCCCTGTTAGTTACCTACATACTCTAAACTTGTATAGATCAAATTTTGAAGACTTTGGGTGACATACAGACATGAACTCTAATCCCAACAGCACTTTTATCACCGATTTAGTAAATACGGATGCTACCAAACTACTTCCAAATTTATACGGATTTGAACTAGTTAATAACTTTAATGATATCTCAATTAATGGTGATGCTGTTGTTAACAATACGCGATCAACTGATTCCATATTCTTACGAAGCTCAGCTAGAAATTCTATTCTTGGGTATAGTGCTATCCAAAAAGTGTTTAGATCACGGTTTGAAGAAGGGAGAGCTCATATAGGTGTACTTAATTATACTGAATCTTTTGTTAAAAAACCAAACATCAGCTCTATTCGACCTAACCTTGAAGGTATGCTTGGAAAAAATAGATCCAGCTTCTACACCCCAACTTTATTTAAAACAACCAAACTCAGAAATTTTAATGATTTATACAACTATAATACGTCACTAAATTTTTTTACTTTCAATTTCCCATTTTTAATGTCAGAACACAGTGATCCAACAAAACATTTCTGAATCGACTGACGTTCTAAGTGAGGTCGTAAAGAGGTTCAACCTGCAATTACAGCACGTTTATCCATCTTAGCAGCCCCACACACCCGAAAAAACTTTGATTTTAACGTTAGCGATTCTGGTACTTTACAAACTTGAGATTCATACTCTTTACGTATAGCCAGAGCTCGTAAGAACTATCTAACAAATTGAACATATGCTCCATACCCTTACCTTAAAAGCCAGGTTTGATTTGAACAAAGTAAAAACCTCCAAGCCCTATTCGCAGGTACACAGGTTGGAAATTATACCTATAAGACAACTGTGTTTCTCTTAAGTAATATGCGTCAGTATTGAAATAGTCCTTTAATGTACTTAAACAGTTCACTTAATTTTACTCCATCATCGTCTGGAGTCACTAGTTATACCCATACTGAAAACTCATATACTACTAACCCTATATCATCTTACACTGTAAATTCAGCTAACCTCATCGATTATTTAACTAAGCGTGAGTTTATGTTTCGACAACTAAACGCTTCAAAAGGTGGAACTGTTTACGTACCTAAATCCTTAACTGCTAGCCCTAATAATCCAATTGTTAAGTTGTTTAAATCATCTTACAACTTTAACGATCCTATTAACTTAAGTAGTGAAATGTTACGTACTACTCCAAACTTATTAATTAAAACCCAACCTATTAGTACTTTATCGGATACTTGGTCACCAGCTATTATACTTACCGGTACAACTAATGTTATTAACAACATCGATAATGTATTTAATAATTATATTAAAAACCTTAACGCACCTTTAGCAAATATTAGTAGTACAACAAACCCTTATTTACTAAAAAGTCAACAAAGACCTTTACGTAAAGGTATTGCAAATATGCTTAGACTCCACGCAACTGGTGCTATTGCTATGCCTACTGAATTACGGCTGCAGATTTTAGCATCATCTCGTGATATCATTCATTCATGGTCAATCCCAGGAGCCGGTATTAAAATTGATTGTGTCCCTGGATATACATCACACCGTATTGCTATTTTCTTAGTCGGTGGTATTTATTGAGGTCAGTGTATGGAGATTTGTGGTCGTTTCCATCATTGAATGCCTATTGTCGTTCAGTTTATGAAACGTGATTTGTTCTTCTTATGATGTACACACTTTGTATCTAAACCTAATAAATCAACTGGCTGAGAAATTACAGATCGCCAACACGTAAATTTTATACGTCTTGCATCATTTGATAAAAACACCTGAGCAGCAGATGTCGCTTAATTTAATTAATTTTATGAACTTACAAAACGTTATTGCTTATTTACAACGATCAACTTTTTATTCAACCTTCTTTTATAACACGACTTTGCAACAGCTTAGTTTCCTAAAACCAACGTGAAACGTATCTAGTTATGCTGACTCTTATTGATTTTTATATACCCGTCGGACAAGTTTGTATACCTGAAGGTTTTTATAAATTTAATAACTTAAATGGAAACTAGCTTAATCGGTAAAGCGCTGAGTTTTGGGCTCAGAGAGTATGGGTTCGAACCCCGTGTTTCCAAATTATCCATTTCATTAACCCTTATTCTTACGCATTCAACCATTTTAAAATCAACGTAGCACAAAAAAAATTATACTTTGATATGTTAGTCACACGAAAAATTTTACCAATTTTACAGCTTCTTGTAAAATTAAACGTCGTTAGACGTTTTTATTTTTTACCAACTGTTAATCATTTTGAGAAAAAAGTACGTGTTTTCCCATTTTATAATAAAATGCAAACAATTACTAGTAACTTAAGTTTACACTTTAGAAAAGCACACCCTATTGCAATCAAGTTACAAGCCTTAAAACTTTTAAATAAAACAATCGGAGGTAGTTCGTTAATCTTAAACACATCTAACGGTTTACTAACGCACCGTGACGCTCTTGAACAGGGAGTAGGGGGGGTTTTAATTTATACAGTTCATTAATTAGACTACATTTTTAGGTAAAATCCGATTAAATTTCAAATAATATATTAAATTTTAACTAGTTAGATAATAACATGACGTGATTTAGTAGTCTATATAAAAAGTATATAAGTGTCTTTTTTTAATAAACGTTTAGTAGAGGTCAATAAATTCTTTGAAAAACTTACTTCCCAAACATTGTCTAGCACAAACTTACAAAAATCGTTAAAGTTACACCGTTTACCTTACTTTCCTATCTCTTTAACTAAAAAATTAAAACAAAACACTAAAAAAACAACTAAAACTCCAAACCTTATTAACTCAAAACGCGGCTGAACCCTCACTAATTCAGGTTTTTATAACCACACAATCACACAACTTCTGTTAAAATTCCTAACGACAGTAGTACTGTATACAAAGCTTCTTTATGAAGGTTGTTTACTTAATTTAAATCAGATGTCAGGAGAAGGTTTATTCTATTTACGAGGTATCTTGATAGCAACTTTCATCGACGCTTGTTTAACAGATGATGAGCCTTTATGGGAACCAGTTGAATGAAGTTTAGTACAAACTTGAATCATGATTATATTCATCTTTGCATGAATAGCTGAAAACTTAATTTCTAGTCGTTACGGTAGTTATACTGGTCGAGATAAGCGTATCTGGTTTTCTTGATATAAAACATTTTGACTTGTTGATTTAATTTATATTGTTAGTTACGGTGCTGCTTGTTTATTCGTGATCGTACCTTTTTACCATGAAATTACATACAGCCTACCCTACGTCGTCTCTTGATGAAATTGATATTCACGGGTATTTTTTTTTAAGTTTATCAGTTTATATACAATCGCTATCGCTACAGCCCTTTACTTACAAATTAATGTACGTAGTTTAAACTGAGAGCGCGTTTTTTTACTTAGCTTAGTAGTTACTTTTATACTTTCATACCTGTTGTACACACACTTTATAATCAGCTTCTTTAGCTATTTTACAGACCCTATTTGGTACAGAAAAAACCGTTTAGTTGATTACGTACAATTGAGTCATGAGCCTCTAAAGTGAGGTTACGGTCCAGCAAAAAGAGATCACTACAGTTATCATAAAACATCGACAGTCTTTTGATTTAAAAATGACGGCCCATACGCAGCGGCTTTTTTACTAATACACCTCTTTTTATTCTTCTCACTATTCTCTATGTACTTATATTGAGTGACTCTAGTTCGTCGTATTTATACTACCCAAGAAGTTTCTTACACCTTTGTCACATATTGTGTATCAGCTCTAAAACAGTTTTTATACTTCTTCTTATTGTTTTACGTACTTATCCTAGTTAGTTATTTTACTGCGTACTGACGATACCCTATGGAATTTTGATGAACATTAAATACAGTCTCATGGTGATCACATTTTATAACAGTAGCTTCTGATTATGTATACTTTTTGACCTCCCTTTTATAAAAATATTATGTTATTCGTTAAAGCCTCTAAAGTCATCGCTCTAAGTATCACATTTTTACCTTTAACAGGTTGTGCCATTGCTACTGGACTTATCTTCGCTTCTCTCGTTAAAGGACTCGCTTATGCTCCTGAACAAGAAGAAGTATTATTCAATTATACAACTTTAGGTTTCGCTTTCGTCGAAACTTTTGGTTTTACATTATTTGCTGTAGCAGCTCTAGTATACTTTATGTAATCTAGCCTTAATGCCTAATAAATTTATAAGTTTTAACTATATAATTAATTATTTTTTTGGGAAATTTAAACAGTCCAACAGTTAATCGATGAGGAGTTAATGTGTTTTGGCCAAAAATGTGGTATTCTGATACTAATTTTGCGTCAAATCTACAACAAGACAAAATTTTTACCTTATTACTAAACACTTACTTACGTTATGGTTTATATACTTTTAAAGATTTCTTTTTTGACATGTACTGATATAAAAACCAAACACATGCTAAACCTTCAATGAATCACCGATCATTCGTTAAGTACTTCCGGTGGCGTCAGTACCGTCAAGACGAGCTAAACATTAACTCAGTACAACGGTTTAGAAAAGAAACTATTGATTTTTTTCACCTAACTACTTGAATATTAAAGTTTGGTGGTTGAGTTGTCATAAATTTATACTGATTTAAACCCCATAGAAAAAAAAAAAATATAATTGCCATTAAAAAAGGAAAAAAAGTGTTTGCGGATTTTTTCCCACATAAGCGTGTTACATCCTACACAAACGTAAAACGATTCAAGTTACTCTTTTTTAATTCTTTTTACCGAAATCTTAATTTACAATGCTACTACAAATTTTAGTGTTTCGATTTAACTTACACGTAAGCTAAATCAATATGAGTAAATATTCAACCGACTTCTTAATACCTGCGGTAACAAATCCGAACACGACTTACGTTAAAAAAAATTACACTGACTATTTTCATTTATATTACAAGAACGAAGATTTTTTCTCAATCCGATTTATTAAAGATATTCGAGATGATTCAGTTGAGTTTTGAGATAATTACCAACACTGAGAACATTCAACAACACTGTTAAACCTAACCCCAAACACGTATATTATCGAAGAGGATTCTCCTTACGACTTATTTGACGGGTTACACCGATCGTCTTTCACATCCTTTTTTTCAACTAACTTAATTGACATACCTCGTTGTTTTAAGCACGTTAAATCACTTTATAGGCAATCCCACCTTGTACCCATTCTTAAATTTACAAATTTAGTCATGCGTCACGGTTTTAAAGAAAAAGTATTTAAGACACTTTCTAGCTCAGCTAATCTATATATAACAAGTTTTTTTAAGGACCAGTTTTTAAATAAGGTAGGTCATTTTAACTGATTCACATTATTTAGAACTTTTTACACCTTCCATGTCGGTATGAATACCCAAACTACTTATGGTAATAACCTCACAGAGTTCCCGCTTTTTAATCTACACTCGGCTGATTTTAACTTCCGCTACGATAGTGATTTAGTCACTTTTAAAGAGATGTTCTTTAGTAATTTATCCGAAATCGAACCTGTGTTTAATTTTTATGTGTATAAAGTGAATAAAAGTAAACGTAAAAACTCACGTGGTAAAACTGGTAAATACACTCTCTTATGAAAATATATCACACCATTTAAACGTCTATACCTCACTTTTAGATGATTATTACGGGATATCAAATTCCAAAAAGCAAAAAACTTTGAGACGCGTTTCTACAAATTTTGACAAATTTTACACACTAACCTATTTGGAAGTTTAGCTTATCAAGTGAAAACCTTCTCCCACAAGTTTATTTTTCAAAATTATAGACGGACATTAATGAGCTCGCTACGTGCTAGTTTATAATGTTGTGGTATGGTTATAATATTAACAAAGATTTAACTCAATCGTTAAGAAACACTAAATGTAAACAACGCACACGTGTCCGAAACTTAGCCCTAACACTAAATTACAGATGTAATATGAGCTACCAAGCAAAAGGGTTTCATGTACCTGTTAACTGATCAGTTTTACTGCTTAAATCTATCGCTTTATCCACCCCGTACACAATTATATACGCATACTCTAAAACCTACTTCTTTCAGTTCCCTTTACCAACTCAACATGTTGGGTTGAATTTCACATCTCAAGTACAAGTAGCAACCTTCACACAGTATTACTCAAATAGCTTCTTTCTCACCTTTATGAATATTTTTAATCTTGTACTATATAGTTTTTTTAGAGTATTCTTCAATAAGTTAAAGTTCAAAGGTAAAGGTTATTATATTTATAAAAATGCACGGAACACTATAACACCCCAGTTTGGGTACTCACATAGACTCTATTTTTATTCTTTCTTCGTCTCCGTTAAATTTCTATCTAAAACTACAATATTTATTTTTGGTCTTTCTAACAAAGACATCTATCTAAAATCACACCAAATACAAACAAGTAAACCTATCAATATTTTTACTGGTCGTGGAGTTCGATTTTCACGCCAGGTTGTTTATAAGAAAACTGGAAAAGTTAGTTCTTACCGATAAATTTACCTTATTTCCAGCTAAACCTGGGGGTACTTAAGGCTCATACTCTTATAGTTGTTGGTTCAATTCCGACTAGCTGGCTTAACACCATATAACCACAACACCTACTAAGAAGGTTCATTACTAGTTGTGAAATGTTTTATAATTTCCTTTTAATTAAACTCTTAAAATTTTTTAAGCTTGTTTTTAGTTACGTTTCTTGACAGATTGTAATCCGTAGCATACGACAGTATCTATACCCCATCCTCAGCGTTGTTGTAGTAATAGTAACCTTAGCTATTCTCTTTTAACGTATTTTTTTTTTGGGTGATTTTTCCATTTGAATTTCAGGTAGTTCTGTCCTAATTCTCGGGTTTATAGTATATAACGTTATTAACTCGTTCACTTTCCGCGATCTGCTAAAAAGATTCGGTTTTACTAAAGTCTCTCGACGTGATTTTTATGAATGTGGTTTTAGACCTGTTTCACAAAAACCTATACACTTACCAATTCAATTCTTATTAATATGTGTTTTTTTTTTACTATACGATATTGAACTAATTTTCCTGTTCCCTTACACGTCAGGAGCTACACTTTCAGGGTTATATGAAAATTTAATATTATTACTATTTTTTACCTGTTTCTTGATCAGTTTAGTATTCGATTTTAATCGACATGCTCTAGTGTGGCAATATTAAATTTATGGTCGAAGGAAGATATTTTAGAAAAGTTCAATGAGGTTACCACCCTACTTTCCAAAACCTTGATGCTATTTCAGTCTGAGGATGAAATTTAGTGTCATTGTCAGGTGTTTTTTTTTCCTACCTTAATTTTTTTGTAAACCGTTTAGTTTTACCTTTCTCTAGTGTTACCTCCATTATTGGTTTTATGCTTTTATTGACAATTGTTATGCAGTTATTATCAGGTTTTTATTTAGGTTGATACTACATCCCTGAACCCGGATTAGTTGTCGAATTACGTGAAGAAATGTTTAATGATACTCGTTTCGGTGCAGAAGTTTACTATATGCACGTACGGGGAGTTGATGCTATTATGGTACTATCATACATGCATATCATGAAAAAAATCTATTTAAAAAATTACGTTGCTTCTGAAGCTGAAGGATGAATTGTAGGAGGTTATGCTTTTTTATGATTCCATTACATTGTTTTTTTAGGTATTTCATTAAGTGCAACACACTTAAGTGACTTAACTTTAACAATCGGAGCTAATATTTTTTGATCACTTCTTAATTTTGTTTATAAAACCTATTATATTATTTTTACTAATAAACACTTAAATGTAGATCAATTAACTAGATTAATGGTTTTACATTATTTTACACCATGATATTACCTTTATCTAATCCAACTACATGTTATGTTCTGTCACGAATCTTGAGATACAGATAGTGGAGAACAAACCTATGAGGATAAGTCAGGGTCATATATTTCATGATTTTACGATGCTTTTTTAAAAGAAATCCAAGATGCTTGGTATTGAACTTTATACGTATTTGTTTACTTCTTTTTACACCACTTCAACCCTTACGTTGTAAACTATTTCTTCTTTGAAAGATGAAATATTTCTGAATTAGATGAAATTCGTTTTTACGGAGTAGCTCCCCACTGATACTTCCGACCTTTAATGGGTTTACTCATCGTATCACCTTCTCATTACGAAGGTCTTCTTTGAATGGGTTTATGATTTGGATTACTTGCATTTTTACCAATTATTTATAATTGATATAATACTCATAACCGTTACTTACCTATTATTCCTATGCAAAGCTCATTATTACAAACATCATGTTTCATCCTATTCATGTTATCAGTTTACTGTACTGCTAGTATGTTACCTTGTGGTCGTTATTATTATGAACCTGAAGGAGGTTACGTCGGTAACCCTTGAGTTAAGTTTTCTTACCAATACTCTTACTTATATCTAGGGTGAATTATCCACCATTTAGATATAGTTGAGCATTATAGTTTCCAATTTGCTCAAACTTTCGCTAAAAAATGTATGAAGTTATACAATCAAGTACTAACCCGACGTACAGGTAAAGTATGAACTTACGCAAATTTTACCGATTCTAAAACAACTGAAGACTTAGTAGCTAACCCCTATTACCAAGCACTTAAATCAAAACAAACCATCCGTTAATTTATTTTAATAAAGTTATATCTCTATAATACTAAATTTTAAACTATGATTGGAGTACAGGCAATATTTGAGCGTTAAGTGTCTCACTATAAAACACATGTATGTACTTAAATAATGCTAGCACACCTATTTTTGAAACAATGATTAAAAATAACTCAGTTTACTAAACGCCATAGGCAAAGTATTCTCAACCAGTTTTTAAAAGCCACTTATTTCTTACCGTCTTACTATAAACTTGCTGAACTTACGTGACAAGAGGGTTTATATATTGACTTTTTACAGAAAAAACTGACAGATAAATGACTCCGTAAACACTTAATTTTATCGAATAACTTGTTTAATGACGGATGATTAATACGACGTGTGGTTGATTTTTACTGATTTCTAATCAACTTACCTACACACCAATATAATGTCTTTTTTTTTAATGCGCCCGTATTTAATTTCTTATTTACACTAGCATTAACCTTCCTTTTATTCTTCTTAGTTATTTTATACATGGGATGAATCTTTTATGGTCTAGGTTTATGTTAACTGTAGTTAGTGACCAAGTATTAATTTTATGAGTGAAAGCGCTTTAATTATTGCCTTATTGATGATCTTATTTACCTTATTTGTTGTTTTAGTAGAACGAAAACTATTAGCTTATGCTATGCGTCGTATGGGTCCTACACTAATGGGACGTAATGGTGCCTTCCAAATCGCCGCCGATTTATTTAAACTCCTTACAAAAGAAGTTTTTCTTATACCCCGACCTACAACTGCACTAGCACCTATATTCTTGACACTTTTGTACTGTTTTCAGCTACTTTTTGCCATGAATTTTATCTGAGGTCCCTCCATGTTCTTATTTGATAATGTGGATTCTATGATTCTATACCACCTAATTCTTATCCTGTTTGGTAACGTTTTTTTTGTACTAGTTGGACTACTAAGCCATTCACGTTACGCAATTATCGGTACAGTTCGTTCCTTGGTACACGTAATCTCACTAGATATTTTTATTACCATTGTTTACTCGCTACTTGTTTTAAGCTCACAGTCAGCTAATTTTCATGATTTTATCCTAACACAAAACATGTATTGATTTATTATATTGTTCATGCCTATTGCTTCCAGTTTTATTATACTTTTCTTATTAGAATCTAAAAGAACACCTTTTGATCATGCAGAGACAGAAGCAGAAGTAGTTGCAGGTTATGCAACTGAATACAGTGGTACTATGTTACTAATGATTTTCCTAGTTGAGTATTCTCACTTAGTTATCTCTTCAGTGCATACGGTTATTTTTTTTTTAGGGGGTTGGTACACGTTAAACTACTTTTGATTTTTACCACCTGTATTTTTAGCACCCCACGATGTGTATTACTTTAATGAACTTTTTCTTGGTTTGTAACGAAGTCAATAGTTATATTAATGTCAGTTTACCTAACCCAACAACATACCTACCAATCGATCATCTAGTTGTTTGATTTACAACAGTACTAAATTTTTATTAACAAACATTAATACAAGCTTAATTTAACTAAAAAACTCTAGTTTATAAAGTAGCTATTGTTTGGTTAATTCAAATATTTTGCACTACCGTAATGCTTTACAAACATATATACTTTTAATGTTTTTATACACGTTCAGTACTTTAATACACTTCCAAAGCTATCTACCTGAGTTACCGACCCGATTAGACATGAATGAGTCCTTTGTAAATAGTTATTTTTTACTATGAACTAACTTTTGGTACTTAGCGCCATTTTATTTTCTATTATTTCTTTTACTCCCATGAAGTAAATTTTATTTTTTTGTAATTACTACGTCTTACGTTATTTATACTACAGAACTTAACGACTTTATAACACTTAACCTTACGTGAAGAGCGTCTGAGTTAACTCAGTTTAATACCCTACTTACAAATAGCCTCAATAAGTACCATCCCTTCATTTTTTTCTTAAGTACTTTATTTCTATTTTATTACGTGCTCACTACGACATTCATCCAAAACAAGACCCATTATCAATCAGCGTCACATGTTTTACACATCAAACGTAACAATTATAAACTCTTACAAGTTAATACAATTGCTTTAATGTTAGGAGGTGTATGAGCATTTCAGGAGGCTAGTTGAGGTGGGTTTTGGAATTGAGATAGTTCAGAAACATTCGGACTTCTGTTTTTATTAACGTCAGTGTACTTAACCCATGTCCGTTTGACAGTGGTTCGTATCTACGAACTTACAGTGTCTTTAACCATGTATCTTAAATTTATTGTAATTTTATATTGTTTTATTCAGTTAAACTTTGATCTCGTGTCACATAATTTTGGTGCAAAGTTTTTCTACTTCTTCAGTAATAGTTTATTCTATGAGGAGGTTATACTAGTAAATATACTATCCTTAATCTACTTTATAACTTATTGATGAAAATCGAATATTAACCTTAAAATTCTAACAACCTCTACAACAAGGTTTTATAGTTACCACAACACCACTTATTTATATACCGTTGTTATTTGATTTGCACTTAGTCTAGTATTACTTTATAGTTGTTCACAGCTTATCAGTTACTTTATGTTTAATCTATTCCATTTAAATATTCTTAATTTAGTGTTCTCTTTGGATTATTATATAACGACCCTATTACTGTTACTTAGTTTCTTTTTTGCACCCTGGTTAAGATTAAACCCTATACTTGTAGGTTATTTATGTAGCAGTATCCTGAATCTTATTTTTATGTTTAGTTTTACTTTAGTGTGAGGTTTAGAATATTTTGGGCTTATACATAATTGTCTTATACTAACGTTAGTTGTTAATTTGTTAACGTATTATATGAACTTTATCACCTGATTTTTTAAACCAAGCGCATTTTTTTTCTTAGTAGATGGGGTTTTATTAGTCCAGGAGCACTTTATTATAACATGTGATGCTTTGTTTGTGAACGTGTCGTCATCAATTACTTCGACTACAACGCTTATAAACTGGTGAAATTTGTTTTTCCAATACAATACTGTAAGTACTAACGCTTTTTTTCTTCTTATTACGAATACAGGATGTTTTAGTTTATACCAATTAACACTCAGTTGGGTTAACTCACTTATATACATTAGTACCCCGTACGTAAACTTATTATTCGTACTCATAATAACAACACTCGCACTATTTAATTTATCCTATAACCAAGCTTTAAGAGCCGTGTAAACTGGTCACATAGTTAGTTTAAGTAGAGTTGTTGCACGTTATGAACAATGTAATAGTTTAAAATTTAAGTATAATTTATACGCTACATTTAAATAAATTTAGAATTATTAGGAATTAATAACGGGTTAAATAGTTTATGTATGTTAGGATTAAATGATCTTATATCGTTCGCACCTATCACTCTAATACTACACTGTACAGCAATTTTTGGATTAAAGCACTGACTTGGACCAGTTGGTACGTTTTACGGGTCACTCATGACGTTAAGCTTTACAATCTTAGTAGTATTCTGAGATATTCTACTTGTATTAAAGTTTGGGAGTTATATGTTTATAGACTTTGGTCGTTTTTTTTTTTGTCTTGATTTAATAGACTCTCACTTAGTTTTTTGTACTGATAAGTTAGCACTTGTTTGTGCAACATTGGTTTTAACATTAACTATGTTTGCTTTATATTTCGGAGTTGAGTACATGTACAGGGACTCTTTTATCAACAGACTATTATACCTTTTAAACATGTTTGCCACTTCTGTAACCTTCTTATTCTTTTGTGGAGACTTATTTTTAATCATGTTTTTTTGAGAGTGTGTCGGGCTGTTCTCATTCCTTTTAGTTAATTTTTATTCAACACGGGTGTACACAATAAAAGCAGCTCTTAAAACATTTGTATTTTCACGTATAAGTGATATGTTTTTATTCATGTCTTTTATTTTAGCAGTTGTAGTTCTTAATACAACAGATGTCTCAATTATCTTCTTACAATCACCATTGATCTCGTTTCATTACACATATATAGGAGGCTATTCAATCCATTTTTTAACAATGTTTACTTACTGTATTGTTATTTCCGGAACTATTAAATCAGCACAGTTTTTAGCCCACGTCTGGTTACCTGATGCGATGGAGGCACCTACACCAGCCTCAGCCCTTATCCACTCTTCTACATTAGTCGTAGCGGGAGTTTTTTTGATATTAAGATTTACCGTGCTCTTTGAATTTACGACAAATGTAAACTCCTTCTTAGCTTTATTGGGGGGAGTTACATTAGCATTTAGTTCAGTAACAGCAATATTTCAAAATGATGTAAAAAAATTAGTCGCATACTCCACTATTAGTCAAATCGGATATTTAGTTTGTGGTTGTGGATTTTTATGTTATGAAGAAGTTTTATTATACTTAATCACACATGCCTTAAACAAAGCTTTCCTTTTTGTTTTAGTCGGTTATATCGTGCACTTTTTTGCAGGTAACACCGATATGCGACAAATGGGAGGTTTTTTTTTATATTCGTTCGATATCTCAGTTTTTTTTTTTGGAGTTTGTTTTAATTTATCAGGTCTCCCTTTTAGTGCAGGTTTTTTAGGTAAAGAGTTTTTATTGTATCAAATTTTACGAGATGACATTGTTGCTATGTACGTACGAGCTTGTTGACTAGTAAGTTTTTTTTTTACACCAACTTATATGTTTATACTTGTTTTTGTAGTGTTGTTTGGGCCTAAAAAAGGTACACTATCTACTTATTTAACAGCTTGATCTTTTATGCGCACCCAAAATACTCAAATACTACTAAACCGCTCTAAAGTCAGCAGAGATACTGATGATATTAACCGTACTTTATCGCCAAATTTTCAATTTACAGCAGTAACATCAAGATTAACTACCTACGTGTTATTCACATTCTGATGTTTTTTTTTATGCTGTGGAGAATCATTAATGTTAATATTATTTAATTATAATACTTTAACCGATTTGATACCTTCAAGTTTTTTTATTTATACTAAATCTCATTACGTGTTCCAAACACTCACTAGCAGCAACACGTTAAGTAACTTACTTATGTTGATTATTTTTTTTTTTACCACAATGTCCTACATATTACTTTCAACGTTAACCCAATTCTCACAATACAAATATTTAGTTGTAACGTTGTGATCTGAAAGTTTACTAGTTTTCGCTACATTCTATTTATTTTATTTTAACTATTTTATTATCTTTACAATACTCCTAATCATTCGCCTTATGTTAAGACTAAAATCAAATTAGACCATAACATATCTAACGGAATCCCTTTTATTCTAATCTTACACAGTCGTG